>Ga0209369_1000288_pt1 | contig 92847 bp, 82 predicted proteins | sample EBPBio142010_DNA_FD_185865 | JGI IMG/M metagenome (GOLD analysis project Ga0209369, IMG submission 185865) | Wastewater treatment Type I Accumulibacter community from EBPR Bioreactor in Madison, WI, USA - Reactor 1_10/4/2010_ DNA (SPAdes)... | ecosystem: Engineered > Bioreactor > EBPR >...
CCTTCACGCCTATTACAGCCCAGCACTGCCCCCTTAAGAACGGCCCCCGAGAATTGGCAAGGAATGACAGAATGAGCGACACCATTTCGATTTCGACAGAAGAACTCGCCAGGCTTGTGCGGGAAATCCTGCACAAGGCAGGTTTCAGCGCCGATCATGCCACAGCCATTGCCACGACGATTGTGGCGGGTGAGCGCGACGGCTGCAAATCGCATGGTGTCTACCGTATCGAAGGCTGCCTGCGCACGCTGAAGAGCGGCAAGGTCGTTGCCGATGCCGATCCGGTCGTCACGACCGATGACAGCGCCGTCGTTCGCGTCGATGCCAAGGGCGGTTTTGCCAATCTGGCGTTCGAGCGCGGTACGCCTGCCCTCGTCGAGAAGGCGCGCAAGCTCGGCGTCGCGGCGCTGGCGATCAACGACTGCACCCATTTTGCGGCCTTGTGGCCGGAAGTCGAAGCACTTGCCGAACAGGGGCTTGCGGCAATGGCCATGTGCCCGAGCTATGCCACCGTGGCGCCCGCTGGCGGAACGAAGCCGCTTCTCGGCACCAACCCCTTTGCCTTCGGCTGGCCTCGCTCCGGCGATTATCCTTATGTGTTCGACTTTGCGACCAGCGTTGCCGCACGTGGCGAACTGGAACTCTACCGTCGCGCCGGAAAGCAGCTGCCGGAAGGCTGGGCCGTCGATGCAGACGGCAATCCGACGACCGATCCGGAAGCCGCCCTTGCAGGCGCGATGCTGCCATTTGGCGGGCACAAGGGATCGGCCATCTCCACGATGATCGAACTTTTGGCCGGTGTGATGATCGGTGATTTCACCAGCCCCGAAGCGCTCGATTTCCTTGGCACGACGACGCTGGCGCCGCGCCATGGCGAACTCATCATTGCCTTCGACCCTGCCCGCATGGCAGGTGGTCGCGGCAATCCGCAGGAGCGCGGCGAAATCCTGATCGAAGCGATAGCCGGACAGGGCGCGCGCCTGCCGTCGCAGCGCCGCTTTGCCGCCCGCCGCGATTCATTGGCCAAAGGCATCACGCTTATGGCTGCCGAAATGGCGCTTCTGGAAAAATTGAAGGATAAGGGTCTGGACGCCATATCCTGACCAGACACAAAAAAGGCGCCGGAATTCGGCGCCTTTTTCTTTTATCTGTATGCGTTTCAGGCAGCGTATTTCGCCGCCGCACTGCCCTGCTTGAGCCAGTCGGCATACCAGGTCTGGAACAGCTTAAGCTGGGTTTCGCAATAGCCGCGCTGGCTATCGGACAGCTTGTCCGTCTCATTGAAATGCAGCTCATATTCCGGATTGCCGGTCAGAACCATCATGTGCTTGTAGAAGAGAACGAGGTCAGGGCCTTCATCGAAGGATGACAGCACGTCCAGTGCGGCTTCCAGTTCCAGCGCCAGCTTGCGTGCCTCGACATCGCCTTTGGCGGCGGCCTTCGACAGTGCCACCAGATGCTGGACTTCCTTCGGCAGCACATTGCCGATGCCGGTGATCGCACCAGTTGCACCGCAATTGACGAAGCCGTGGAAAACGCCGGTATCGACGCCGACCATCAGGGTTACATTGTCATCGGCGCTCGTGATGTTTTCGGCTGCATAACGCATGGCTTCCGCACCGCCGAACTCCTTGAAGCCGATGAGGTTCGGATGCTCCGCACGCAGTGCGAAGAACAGGTCGGCGCGGGTCGCAAAGCCGTAATACGGGCTGTTGTAGATAACGGCTGGCAGATCGGGAGCTGCCGCAAGGATCGCCTTGAAATGGGCCTTCTGCGCCGAGATCGACGAACCACGCGAGAGAACACGCGGAATGACCATCAGGCCCTTCGCACCAACTTTCTGCGCATGGGCTGCGTGGGCGGCAGCGATCTTCGTGTTGACAGCGCCGGTGCCGACGACGACGGGCACGCCTGCCTTGGCAAGCGCTTCAACGCCAGCCATGCGTTCCTCATCCGAGAGAAGCGGCCAGTCGCCCATGGAACCGCAATAGACAACCGCAGACATGCCCTTCGCGATCAGTTCCTTGCCTTTGCGGACCAGCGCATCGAAATCCGGCGTGCGGTCGGGCTTGCAGGGGGTCATGAGGGCCGGAATGCAACCGGAGAAAATATTAGAGGTCATAGCGTCGTTCCTTGGACGTTTTTCCTTGAGCGTTCTTCACGCGGGCTGGATCTACAATCGGTCTGCCGAACCTTGTATTGAAGTCAAATATACACTTTGTATTTTTCTTGTCGACCAAAATTTTATTTCGGGATAGGATTGCTTGACCGATGAGATTTAAACTGGTGTTAGAATGCAGTTGTGCTGCGGCAAATACACCGACAGAGGACAGACAAGATCATGGACAAAGACGACGCAAACCAGACAGCCGACCGGAAAAAGGGTTCAGGTGTCAAGCTGGTTTACGACGTGCTGCGCGACGAGATCATCGATCTTTCGCTCGCGCCGGGTAGCCCCATTGATGAAAACCAGCTGGCCGAACGCTTTTCCATGTCACGCACGCCTATACGCGAAGCATTGGTGCGGCTGGCAAGCGACGGTTTCGTAACCACGCTTCCCAATCGCTCGACCGTTGTGTCCAATATCGACTTTTTGAGCCTGCCCGCATTTTTCGACGCAGTAACGCTGATGTACCGCGTGACCACGCGGCTTGCCGCCCGCAATCGGACCGACAAGGATCTTGAGAACATCCGTGCGCATCAGGAAGCTTTTGCCCGCGCAGTCCGTTCACAAAATGCGCTGGAAATGATCGCGACCAACCGCGATTTTCACGCCGCTATTGCTGAAGCGGGTCGCAATCCCTTCTACACCACCTTCTTTTCGAGGCTTCTCGATGAAGGGCGCAGGCTGTTGCGCCTCTATTACCAGTCTTTCGCCGATCGCCTGCCCGAGCGCTACGTCACCGAGCATGAAGACATGATCCGCGCCATCGAAGAACGGGACGTGGATACCGCCGATCTGCTTGGCAAGGCCCATGGAGACCAGATCGTCTATCAGATCCGCAAGCTGATTGCGGAAGACCGTCGCGACCAGCTCGATTTATAGAGCAGCAATTCCGGCAGAAAGACCGCCGTCAAACGGCTTCCGACAGCTGTCGGGGTCCGTCACCTGGTCGAACCATCCAAGCGTTGCCTGGCTATCAGGAGCCAGAAGAACGCCGCAATCACCGGCGAAGTCGTTCCAGCCTTCGACATAGGTTTCCCGCACCACAGTCAGCACCGGAATCTGGCGCGCATAGGCGATTTCGATGATGGAGCGGAAACCATGCCCTTCCGTCTCGCCCTTGCCGAAACGGTTGAGGATCAGCATATCGGCGCCGCTATCGAGTTCCGCCAGAAGCGAACCTGCCACATCGGCAAGGGCCGCTGGATCGAGACGACACCCCTTCGACCCCGAACCGAGCGACTGCGAGATAATCTGCGTCACACCGGTGCCAATATGCTCGATCTCGATATCGCGGCAGCATTCATCCGTATTGCTCTCGCGGTGCTGGAGAAAGCCCGCCACGCGCAGCCCTGCCTGCCTCGCCCGATGCGCTACGCCAGCCAGAAGCTGGTCCACCGGCACATCCTTTGCGGCCAGGATGGCTGCAAGTGTCGGTTCATGGCTCATGCCTCGGCTCCCTCGTTCGACAGCAGATCGATGCCGGTAATGTCGGCATCGGCTGCGAGGATCGCGATATATTGCGACACGGCCTTCGACCAGGTGGAGGCTTCAAGCCAGCCGGCAATCCTGTCGGCAACATAGTCGAAGGGCAATTCTTCGCCCTCGATACGGCGGTCAAGCCGTACGATATGAAAGCCGAAACGGCTTTCAATCGGGGCTGGCGTTATTTCACCAGGTGTCAGGCGTTCCAGCGCCCGCTCGAATTCAGGCACCGTGCTGCCACGTGTGAGCTGACCCAGATTGCCGCCTTGCGCGCCCGAAGGGCAGGACGAATATTCATGCGCAACCGAGGCGAATGTGGCAGGCGCGGCAATCACCGAGGATGCCAGATGGGATGCGGTCGTGCGGGCCTTCTCACGGGCTTGGCTGTCAGCAGGATCGGCAGCGATCAAGATATGGCTCGCCTCCAGAATAGGCGCACTGGTAAAGCGGTGTCGGTTGTTTTCGTAAAAGCGCAAGGCTTCCTCGCGTGTGGCGGAAGGCACTTCCACCTCCCGTTCGATCACCATGCGCACCAGCGCATCCTCGTCGGTCTCGCTGCGCCCTTCTGCATCCTTCTCGTGCTCGGGCACGATGCCGGTTTCCCTCGCACGCTGCAGAAGAAGCTCACGGATCGCCAGCGCCCGCGCGGCGGCAAGCAGTGCCGCGCCGGGATTTTCCGACGGATGGTTTTGAGCCTCCGTCAGAATGTCGGTTTCGTTGATCGCCACACCATTGACTGACACCGCATCGAAGACCGGGCGCGGCTTCGGCGGCACGCGCGTATCCGGCTCCTGATAGGTCGTGTAGCCCGTATTATGAGCAAGCGCTCCGTGCGAATGTTCAGCTGGCTGTTCAGTTGGCTGCTTCCGGTCAAAAAGTGTCACCATGAGCCTTACTCCGCAGGAATACGCATATGCGAGGGCTGAGCCGTATGGTTGCGCTCACGCACGACCTGATAGCCCGGACGCCAGATGTAGCGCACTGGCGCGCTCAGCATATGCACAAGACGCGTGAACGGGAACAGCAGGAAGATGGTAAGCCCCAGGAAGATATGCATCTTGAAGATGATCGACGCATTGGTGATGTAGCTTGATGCAGCCGGATTGAAGGTGAAGATGCCTTGCGCCCAGTTCATGAATGTCACCATTTCGCCGCCGTCCAGATGCTGCAGCGAGATCGGAATGGTGCTGAGACCGAGCAGAAGCTGCAACCACAACAGAATGATGATCAGCGTGTCAGATGGCCGCGAGGACGCACGAACACGCGGGTCGAACACACGGCGATGCACAAGCATGCTGGCGCCGACGATTGCCATCACACCGGCGATGCCACCCGCCACGACAGCGAGAATCTGCTTTGCCTCATGGCTGACGCCGAGCATGTCGAAGACCCAGATCGGCGTCAGCAGGCCGACGAAATGACCGGCGAAGATGAACAGCACGCCAAGGTGGAACAGAACCGAGCCCCACATGAGCTGCTTGCGCCGCAAAAGCTGGCTTGAGCCCGAACGCCACGTATAGGGCTCGCGGTCGTAACGGAAGATCGAACCGAGCACGAGCACGCTCAGTGCGATGTAGGGATAGATGCCGAAAAGAAACGTATGGAGATAAGCCATTTTCCGTCTCCTATATATGTGAAGGGTTGGACGGGTTGCCGGGCTTGCGCTGTGCTGCACGCATCTGCGTCCGCAACCGGTCCGGGCCGCAGGAATTGTCGCCCGCATTGCCGCCAAACGTTACCGCTTCTTCTTCCCAGATGCGGTCGAGTGCGGCGAGATCGTTCGGGTCGTCTTCCTCTTGCCGAAGCAATTCTCCGACGAGGTTCTTGTCCGGCTTGGCATTGGCGACATGCAGCAGCGCCGCAAAGGCGTTGGCATAGGGCGACTGGCGCTTGCGCAGACGCTCGCCGATGGCCGCCGTGATATGGCCTGTCTGGGTGAGGAGATCGTGGATTTCCTCTGGCGAGCGTGTCGACAGGAATTCGAGGAACAGCGGCAGATAGTCCGGCAGTTCCTTGGCATCGACGACAAAGCCGTTGTCGTCATACATCTTCATGAGATCGACCATAGCCTGGCCGCGGTCGCGGCTTTCACCATGCACATGCTCGAAAAGATGCAGCGACAGCGAGCGCGTGCGGTCAAAAAGATGCACGTAACGTTCCTGCGCCTCGTAGAGATCGCAGTCGCAGACATAATCGACAAGGCTGTCGAGTAGCCTGTGGATGCCGGGGGAAAGCTTTTCCCCGGCCAGTGCTTTTTTCAGTTCCTCGCCGCCGAGTTGCAGTTCGGCAGTTGGGTAGGAAAGCAGCAGCGAGATGATTTTCAGGGTCTTGTTCATTACACCTGCTCCCTGAAAATATCCGTTGGTGTCTGGACGACCTTCTGGCGCTTGGAGCCGAACAGGTCTTCGGTCGACGTTCCACCCGAACAGCCATTGCCGAAGGTGAAGCCGCAGGAGCCGCGCACGTCATAGGCATCCTCGGTGATTTCACGATGCGTGGTCGGGATGACGAAGCGGTCTTCGTAATTGGCAATCGCCATGATGTGGTACATTTCCTCGATCATCGCGCTGCTCATGCCGACGCGGTCGGCAATCGCCTCATCGATAACACCATCGACGGTCTTGGCGCGCATATAGGCACGCATGGCGAGCATACGTTCCAGCGCCGAGATAACCGGCTCTTCCTTGCCTGCTGTCAGAAGATTGGCAAGGTAGCGGACCGGAATGCGCATGGAACGAACATCCGGCAGCGGACCATCCATGCCAAGCTTGCCAGCAGCGGCAGCCGACTGGAGCGGCGAGAGCGGCGGTACGTACCAGACCATCGGTAGGGTGCGGTATTCAGGATGGAGCGGGAAGGCAATCTTCCAGTCCATCGCCATCTTGTAGACCGGCGAATGCTTGGCGGATTCCAGCCAGGCTTCCGGCACACCATCCTTGCGCGCCTGTTCGATCACGGCAGGATCGTTCGGATCGAGGAAGATGTTGAGCTGTTCCTGATAGAGATCCTGTTCATTGGCCGTGGAAGCGGCCTCTGAAATACGGTCGGCATCATAGAGCATCACACCCAGATAACGGATGCGGCCAACGCAGGTTTCAGAACATACGGTCGGCTGGCCGGCTTCAATGCGCGGATAGCAGAAGATGCACTTTTCGGACTTGCCCGAACTCCAGTTGTAATAAATCTTCTTGTAGGGGCAACCGGAGACGCACATGCGCCAGCCGCGGCACTTTTCCTGATCGATCAGGACAATGCCGTCATCCTCCCGCTTGTAGATCGCACCAGACGGGCAGGCTGCAACGCAGGTCGGATTGAGGCAGTGCTCGCACAGGCGCGGCAGATACATCATGAAGGTGTTTTCGAACTGGCCGTAGATTTCCTTCTCCACGCCTTCGAAATTGTAATCCTTCGAACGCTTGGCAAATTCACCGCCGAGGATTTCTTCCCAGTTCGGACCCCATTCGATCTTTTCCATCCGCTCGCCGGAAATCAGCGAGCGCGGACGGGCGGTCGGCATGGTCTTGCTTTCGCCTGCCGTCTGGAGATGGCCATAATCGAAGTCGAACGGCTCGTAATAATCGTCGATTTCAGGCAGGTCCGGATTGGCGAAAATCTTGGCGAGGATGCGCCACTTGGAGCCCATCTTCGGCTCGATCTTGCCGTTCTTCTTGCGAACCCAGCCGCCGTTCCACTTCTTCTGGTTTTCCCATTCCTTCGGGAAACCGATGCCGGGCTTGGTCTCGACATTGTTGAACCAAGCATATTCCACGCCTTCACGATTGGTCCAGACGTTCTTGCACGTCACGGAGCAGGTGTGGCAGCCGATGCACTTGTCGAGATTGAGCACCATTCCAATTTGCGCACGGATTTTCATTCTGCTGCCTCCTTCGCTGCGGAGCTCTGGTTGCCTTCTTCAAGCGGACCTTCCATCCAGTCCACTTTCTCAAGCTTGCGCACGACCACGAACTCGTCGCGGTTTGAGCCGACGGTTCCATAATAGTTGAAACCATAGGACTGGTGGGCGTAGCCGCCGATCATATGCGTCGGCTTGGTGATGATGCGGGTGACAGAGTTGTGAATGCCGCCGCGCTGGCCGGTGAGCGGCGAGCCGGGCGTATTCACGATCTTCTCTTGTGCGTGATACATGAAGACGGTTCCGTCCTTCATGCGCTGGGAGACGACCGCACGGGCCACAATGGCGCCGTTGGCGTTGTAGACTTCCACCCAGTCATTATCGACGATGCCAGCCTTTGCGGCATCCGGCTCCGAAATCCAGACAACCGGTCCGCCGCGATTGAGCGTCAGCATCAACAAATTGTCCGTATAGGTGGAGTGGATGCCCCATTTCTGGTGCGGCGTGATGAAGTTCAGCACCAGATGCGGCTGGCCGTCCGCCTTTTCACGGATTGCCGGATTGACCGTCTTGGTATCGATCGGCGGGCGATAGACGCAGAAGCCTTCGCCGAAAGCGCGCATCCACAGGTGATCCTGATAGAGCTGCTGACGGCCGGTCAGCGTGCGCCACGGGATCAGCTCGTGCACGTTGGTATAGCCTGCATTGTAGCAGACGGTTTCGGATTCAATGCCCGACCAGGTTGGTGAGGAGATGATCTTGCGCGGCTGCGCAACAATATCGCGATAGCGGATCTTCTCGTCTTCCTTGGGAATGGCCAGATGCGAATGGTCGCGACCTGTGAACTTCGACAGCGCTTCCCATGCCTTGACCGCCACCTCACCGTTGGTTTCCGGCGCGAGCGACAGAATGACCTCGGTTGCGTCGACGTCGGTATAGATGCGCGGACGTCCTTCGCTTGCGCCCGGCTCCTGAACCTTGCCGTTCAGATTGCCGAGCAGCTCGACCTCGTGTTCGGTATTCCACGAAATGCCCTTGCCGCCATTGCCCAGCTTGTCGAGAAGCGGCCCAACGGACGTATAGCGCTTGTAGAGGTTTGGATAATCGCGCTCCACAACCACGACCGATGGCATGGTCTTGCCGGGGATCGGCTCGACTTCGCCCTTCTTCCAGTCAAGAACATCCTTCGGCTGCGCCAGTTCGCCCGCCGTGTCATGCAGGGTCGGCACAAGAACGATGTCCTTCTCGACACCCAGCACTTCCGGCGCCACTTCCGAGAACTTCTTCGCGATACCCTTGAAGATTTCCCAGTCGCTGCGTGCTTCCCAAGCCGGGTCGGCTGCGCTCGACAGCGGATGGATGAAGGGGTGCATGTCGGAAGTATTGAGGTCGTTCTTCTCGTACCAGGTGGCAGTCGGCAGAACGATATCGGAATAGACGCAAGTTGTGGACATGCGGAAATCGAGCGTCACCAGCAGGTCGAGCTTTCCTTCCGGAGCATTCTCATGCCACACCGCCTCGCGGCTTTCCTGTGCGCCTTCCTGACCCAGATCCTTGCCAAGCAGGCCGTTCGACGTGCCGAGCAGGTGCTTCAGGAAATACTCATGCCCCTTGCCCGACGAACCGAGCAGGTTCGAACGCCAGACGAACATGTTGCGCGGCCAGTTGGCCTCGTGGTCGGGGTCCTCGCAGGACATGGTGACGGTGCCGTTCTTCAAAGCATTCGCGATGAAGTCTTTCGGCTCCTTGCCTGATGCAGCTGCCTCTTTGGCAAGCTCCAGCGGGTTGGTCTGGAGTTGCGGCGCGGAAGGCAGCCAGCCCATGCGCTCGGCGCGGATGTTGTAGTCTATCATCGTGCCGTCCCACGCGCCCTCAGGCGCGGTGGGCGAAAGGATGTCCTGCACCTTCACGGTCTCGTAGCGCCACTGATCGGTATGCGCATAGAAGAACGAGGTGGAGTTCATGTGACGCGGCGGACGGTTCCAGTCGAGCGCGAAGGCAAGCGCTGTCCAGCCGGTCTGCGGGCGCAGCTTTTCCTGCCCCACATAGTGGCTCCAGCCGCCGCCGGACTGGCCGATACAGCCACACATCACCAGCATGTTGATGATGCCGCGATAGTTCATGTCCATGTGGTACCAGTGGTTGAGACCGGCACCGAGGATGACCATGGAACGACCATTGGTCTTTTCGGCATTGGTTGCAAATTCGCGGGCGACAGCAATGATCTGGTCGCGCGGGACACCCGTAATCTTCTCTGCCCAGGCCGGGGTATATGGCAGGCCCTCGTCATAGGACTTGGCGGAATTCTCGTCGCCAAGCCCGCGATCAAGACCGTAATTGGCGGCAAACAGGTCGAACACCGTCGCGACCATGACGTCGCCACCCTTGATCTTCAGCTTGCGGGCCGGAACCTTGCGCACCAGCACGCTGTCATGGTCCGTGCCTTCAAAATAATCGTGCTCGCGGTTGCCGAAATATGGGAAAGCCACATCGGCGACGGCATCATGGCTGTCCTTGTCGATGAAGCTCTTGGCAAGTTCCACATCCTTGCCCTTGCCGTCCTTTTCTTCGAGGTTCCACTGGCCATCGTCACCCCAGCGGAAGCCGATGGAGCCCTGCGGCGCAACATAGGCGCCCGACTTCGTGTCGAAGGCGACCGTCTTCCAGTCTGGATTATTGCCTTCGCCGAGATCGCCCTTGAAGTCGGAAGCGCGCAGGAAGCGGTCCGGCACATAACGTCCGTCCTTCTTCGAGAGCATGACCAGCATCGGGAAGTCGGAATATTTACGGCAGTAATTCTCGAAATAGGGAACCTGCCGGTCAAGGTGATATTCGCGCAGGATCACATGGCCAAGCGCCATGGCAAGCGCGGCATCGGTGCCCTGCTTGGGATGCAGCCACAGATCGGAAAACTTCGCTGCTTCCGAATAGTCGGGCGAGACCACGACTGACTTGGTGCCCTTGTAACGCACTTCCGTATAGAAATGCGCATCCGGCGTGCGGGTCTGCGGTACGTTGGAACCCCAGAGCATCAGGAAACCGGCATTGTACCAGTCTGCCGATTCCGGCACGTCGGTCTGTTCGCCCCATGTCATCGGCGAAGCGGGCGGCAGATCGCAATACCAGTCATAGAACGACATGCAGACGCCGCCGAGCAGCGACAGGTAACGCGAGCCCGCCGCATAGGACACCATCGACATGGCCGGGATCGGCGAGAAGCCGATCACGCGGTCCGGTCCATAGGTCTTGGCCGTATAGGCATTGGCGGCGGCGATGATCTCGTTGACTTCTTCCCACGTTGCGCGAACGAAGCCGCCGAGACCGCGCACCTTCATATAGTCGGCACGCTTGGCGGGGTCCTGCTGGATCGCGGCCCAGGCCGCGACAGGCGTTTTCAGCGTGCGTTCCTTGCGCCACAGCTTCAGGAGACGGGAGCGGATCAGCGGATATTTCACCCGGTTGGCAGAATAGACATACCAGCTATAGCTTGCCCCGCGCGAACAGCCGCGCGGCTCATGGTTCGGCAGGTCGGCCCGGGTGCGCGGATAATCCGTCTGCTGGGTTTCCCAGGTGATGATGCCGCCCTTGACGTAGACTTTCCACGAGCAGGAGCCGGTGCAGTTCACGCCATGGGTGGAGCGGACAATCTTGTCGTGCTGCCAGCGCTTGCGATAGGCGTCTTCCCAGTCACGGTTCTCATTGGTCGTGACGCCATGGCCTTCCGAGAAGGTGCCGACATTCTTGCGCGCAAGAAAGTTCAGGCGATCGAGGAGTAGACTCATGATTATATCCTCACTTTATTTCTTCAGGCAGCAGCAGCGGCTGGTTTGCTGCGGTGCTCCACGTCGTAGAGCAGACCGCCTTTTCGGGTGTAGACGCCCCAGGTGATGACGAGGCAGGTCACGTAGAAGATCAGGAAGGCCCAGAGCGCGGCTTCCGGTCCGCCGGTCATGCTGATCGAGGTGCCGTAACCCTTCGGGATGAAGAAGGCGCCGAAGGCAGCAATGGCCGAGGTGAAGCCGGTGATGGCCGCAGATTCCTTGTCTGCTTCGTGACGGCGTTCTTCCGGGGTGGCATTGGGCATAAGCCTGTCCATCTCTTTCGACATGATCGCCGGGATCATTTGGAAGGTGGAGGCATTGCCGATGCCCGTTGCGAAGAACAGCAGGATGAAGGAAGCAAAGAAGCCCCAGAACGCATTCGGCTGATCCTTGATGCCGACGAAGTACAGTACGCCCGCCACGCCGATCATCATCAGTACGAATGCCCAGATGGTGACGCGTCCGCCGCCATATTTATCGGCAAGCCAGCCCGAACCCGACCGCGACAGCGCGCCGACAAGAGGTCCGAGGAAGGCGAACTGAAGTGCATTAACCTCAGGGAACAGGATATTGGTCAGAAGCGGGAAGCCAGCCGAATAACCGATGAACGAGCCGAACGTGCCGGTATAGAGCCAGCACATGATCCAGTTGTGCTTGCGGCGGAAAATGACGGCCTGATCGGCAAACGAAGCCTTGGCCGACGCGATATCGTTCATGCCGAACCAGTTGGCGAAAGCCGTGATGATGATGAACGGCACGAAGAAGAAGCCGGCATTCTGCAGCCAGAGCGGCGTGCTGCCCGCTTCGGTCGCAACCATTGACGGATCGCCGCCAAGCTTGCCGAAGATACCGGCAGTGATGACCAGCGGAACCACGAACTGCACGACGCTGACGCCGAGATTGCCGAGGCCTGCATTGAGCGCTGCCGCATTGCCCTTCTCTTTCTTCGGGAAGAAGAACGAAATGTTGGACATCGACGAGGCGAAGTTACCGCCGCCGAAGCCGCAGCAGAGCGCCAGCAGCAGGAAGATGAAGTAAGGCGTATTCGGGTTCTGCACAGCATAGCCGATACCGATGGCCGGAATGACCAGCGACCAGGTGGTCAGTGTGGTCCACAGGCGACCGCCGAAGATCGGCACCATGAAGGAATAGAAGATGCGGAAGGTCGCGCCCGAAATGCCGGGGAGCGCCGCCAGCCAGAACAGCTGATCGGTCGTGAACTGGTAACCCACCAGCGGCAGCTTTGCCACCACCACGGACCAGACCTGCCAGATGGCGAAGGACAGAAGCAGTGCCGGGATCGAAAGCCACAGGTTGCGCTTGGCGATCCTCCTTCCCTTCTCTTCCCAGAAGGTCGGATCGTCCGGACGCCAGTCGGTCAGGACGGAATCGCCCTTTGCCGGCTTGACATCGGCTTTCTTCAAGCCCTGCAATTCAGCAAAGGCCGGAAGCTCTTCCGTCGTCTTGCCCTCGGCTGCTCGCTCCATCTGGCGGATCGAGACATGCATCCACGCAAAGGAAACCGCGACGATGACAAAGAGCAGCATGAAGCAGCTCGTCCAGAGGCCGGTCTGGTCCAGAAGTACACCGAACAGGATCGGCAGGATGAAGCCGCCGAGACCGCCGATCATACCCACCAGACCGCCGACGGAGCCGACATTGCCCGGATAGTAGACCGGAATGTGCTTGAAGACGGCTGCCTTGCCCAAGGCCATGAAGAAGCCGAGGATGAAGACGGTGATGGTGAAGCCGATCACGCCCATTTCGGCATGGAAGGCCAGTGGGCCATTATCGCTCTGGATGACATAATCCGTCGGCGGATAGGACAGTATGAATGTCGCGACCAGCGAGACGGCGAAGGTCCAGTACATGACCCGGCGCGCGCCATAGACATCCGAAAGATGTCCGCCATAGGCGCGGAAAAGACTTGCCGGGACAGAAAAGAACGCGGCGATGATGCCTGCGAGGCGAATATCGACGCCATAGACATGGATCAGATATTGCGGCAGCCACAGCGCGAGAGCCACGAAAGCGCCGAAGACGAAGAAATAGTAAAGCGAGAAACGCCAGACCTGAATATTCTTCAGCGGCTCCAGCTCCATCAAGGTGCTGGCGGGTTTTTCGCCCTTGCGCCGACGCTCGACCAGAACCGGATCGTCGCTCGTGGTGAAATAGAAAATCAACGCCATGACGACCATCGCGGCCGCCCAGACTTCGGCGACCGTATGCCAGCCGAATGCAACCATGACCATCGGCGCGAAGAACTTCGTCACCGCCGCTCCAACATTGCCCGCGCCGAAAATGCCAAGCGCAACGCCCTGCTTTTCCGGCGGATACCAGCGCGAGACATAGGCAACGCCAACCGAGAACGACCCGCCCGCCACGCCAACGCCAAGCGCTGCAATCAGCATTTGCGGATAGGTGGTGGCGTAGGTCAGAAGATAGGTGGCAACCGCCGAGACCAGCATTGTGAGCGTGAAGATGGCCCGACCGCCATAGCGATCCGCCCAGATGCCCAGAATGACGCGGATCAGCGATCCCGTAAGGATCGGCGTACCGACGAGCAAGCCGAACTGGGTTTCGCTTAAGCCCAGCTCGGATCGAATTTCAATGCCGATGATTGCAAAGATGGTCCAGACCGCAAAACACACTGTGAAAGCGGTCGTACTCATCGCTAGCGCCGTGGTCTGCGCCCTGGGATTTTCCCCTGCGACATGTTGCATAGGCGTACTCCGAATTGAATACCATTGGAGGTTTCGTATGCACTTATGCGTCGACTTTCAGATGAATACATTGATTAAGATCAATATCTTTAGACTATTCAAGTTGAATTTTAGATATTCGTGGCTTAACGACCAAAATAGACCTAGTTAGTTCAAAGTATTGATTTATGCGCATTGCGCAATTGATATTTATCAAGCATAATAGACTGATAAAAACTTGACCCCAAAAGTGAGGTTTAATGCGAGAAGAAGACATCGACGCGCTGAAGAATTTGCCGCTCTTCATGGATATGGCAGATGCCACTTTCGAGCGGATCATGCGCCCGAGCTTCGTGCAGTCGTTTCCGCCACGCACGACCCTTATCAAGGAAGACGAGCCTGCGGACTTCCTGTTCGCAATCCTGGACGGCCTCGTGTTGATGTCCGCGAAATCGGACGACGGCGAAACCGCGCTGGAAATATTGCGCGCCGCCGATATTTTCATTCTCGCAGCCGTGCTCAATGACGATGTGTGCCTGCAAACTGCACAGACCCTCACGCCAACCCGTGTGCTGATGGTGCCTTCAAGTCTGGTTCGGGACTTGATGAGCGAGGACGTCGGTTTCATGCGCGCCGTCGTCTTTGAAACGGCACGCGCCTATCGTCGTCTGGTCAAAGAGCTGAAGGCGCAGAAGCTTAGAAGCAGTGTGCAGCGCCTCGCCAACTGGATCGTCAAGGAATCGCTCTTTAACAACGGCGCAGATGTCGTAATGATCCCTTATGAAAAACGGACACTTGCCGCCTATCTCGGCATGACACCGGAAAACCTGTCGCGCAGTTTTGCAACGCTCGGGTCCCACGGTGTCAGTGTGCAGGCCTCTGCAATCAAGATCACGAACAAGAACAAGCTGCTGCAGTTTGCGGCACCTTCCCATCTGATCGACAGGGAAGAACCGGCGCGCACGGCCGGCAGGGTTTGAGACCGGCTTTCATCTTCCTGTCAAACAGAACGACTATCCGGTGACTTTCCTGATCGAACGGATATCCGCCATGAAAGCACCTTTTGTTGCACTGTTTCTTGCCCTTGCCACCAGCGCTGCGGCACAGGAAATGCAGAAGCCGGAACTCATCGGCGCTATCATGCTACCGACCGGCCTGAAAATCGGCGGCATTGAATTCGGCGGAATTTCCGGCCTCGACTACGACCCACGTGAAAATATCTATTACGCCATATCCGACGATCGTTCGGAAAACGCACCTGCGCGCTTTTACAAGCTCAAGCTCGCCATCGACGGTTCCGGCGTGCAAAGCCTTGATGTTCTGGAAACAGTCAAGCTTCTGGATAAGGCCGGCAAATCATTTGCGCTGAAGGATGTGGACCCTGAAAGCATCCGTTTCAACGTGGCGACCGGCACGATCTACTGGTCAAGCGAAGGCGATAAGAACGGCAGGCCTTTTATCGGCGAAGCAAAGACCGATGGCAGTTTCATTCGCGAATTTGCTTTGCCGGAAGCCTACATTCCCGACGAAGGCAAGACACGCGGCGTCCGCAACAATCTGTCTTTTGAAAGCCTGACCATCACACCGGACGGCAAGACGCTTCTGGCGGGGACGGAAAACGCCCTGACACAGGATGGAGACAAGGCGACACTCGACCATGGCAGCCGTTCACGCATCATCGCCTTTGACCTCGCCTCAGGCAATGTGACGGCAGAATATGCCTATGACACCGACCCGATCTTCACCAAGGCGACGCTGCCGCCCTTCTGGAACGATAACGGTCTGTCGGAATTCGTTTCCGATGGAAACGATCTCCTCACTGTCGAACGCTCCTTCGCCATGGGTGTGGGCAATCGTATTACGCTCTACCGCGCATCTTTCGACGGTGCCAGCAATGTAAAGGATGTGCCCTCACTGGCCAATCAGTCTGTGACATCGCTCAGCAAGAAACTTTTCCTCCAGCTGAACGAAGGTGATTTCGGCCTCGACATCGACAATATAGAGGCCATCACCTTCGGGCCGATGATTGACGGCAAGAGAACGCTGATCCTTGCCTCGGATAACAATTTCAACCACGGTCAGGTTTCACAGTTCATTGCTTTGAAGCTGCCCTGACCGACCCGGGCATTTCCAGCAAAAGTGCTAAGCGGTTTTGCGTAGGATAATGCGACGAAACAAATATTCAGAGCTCAGGTCCAGAAATAGCGCACGATATGGAAGAAGACCGGAGCCGAAAAGACGAGACTGTCGGCCCGGTCGAGCATCCCGCCATGTCCTTCGATCATATGGCCCCAGTCCTTCACGCCGCGATCGCGCTTGATAGCGGAAGCAACAAGCCCGCCGAAGAAGCCCATGATGCATGATGTGGCCGCAAGGGCACCCGCCTGCACAGGCGAAAACGGTGTGAGCCATGCAAGACCGGCCCCCAGAAGAGAGGCGCTCGCGACACCGCCCACAAAACCTTCCCAGGTTTTGGACGGCGATATGCTGGGCGCGATGCGATGTTTTCCAAACAGCTTTCCGAAAATATACTGCAGCACATCGCTGCCCTGCACGGTGGCCACCAGAAACGCGATCAGAAGCAGTTTCTTGCCGTCAAAACCGGGAATATCCAGTGTCATCAGCGCGGGCACATGGCTTATGCAATAGACCGACAGCATGATGCCCCATTGCTGCTCGCTGATACGCTCCAGAAAGCGCGACGTGTCCCCGGAAAGTGCAGTCAGAACCGGCATGGCGAGGAAGCAATAGACCGGGATGAAGATGGAATAGAGCCCGTACCAGTCGATCCAGATCAGATAATATTGCACCGGAATGACCAGCAGGAACATGCCGAGCAGCACGCGGTGGTCGGCGCGTCGCGTCTGCGTCAGCGTCGCATATTCGCGCAAGGCCGCGAATGATATCAGCGCGAACAGCACGATCACGCCACCCTTTCCGAACAGGAAAGCGATGCACATGGCCCCGACCATGATCCACCATGCCTTGATGCGGGCATTGAGATTGACCAGCGTGGATGAAAGCGGCTTCGGCGCGCGCCATGCAAGAACACCGGCAACGGCGCTTGCCGTTATCAGAACGCCCATGAGGCCAAGGAATAATCGGGTCGTTTCACTCATGAGTGATTACCATTCTGAGGCTGAATATCGAGAAGGCTCTGACGGGCGCGGGCGAGAAATTCCTTGCGGTCCTCACCCTCGCCAAGCTGCACCGGCGCACCGAAAATGACACGGCAAAGAAGCGGCACCGGCAGCATGGCGCCCTTGGGTAGCACGCGCGACATGTTTTCGATCCAGCATGGCACCAGCTCGACATCGGGGCGTGCCAGCGCCAGATTATAGATGCCGGAACGAAAGCGCAGCAGCGCTTCATCGGTCATGTTGCGTGTGCCTTCGGGAAAGATGATGAGCGAATGACCATCGGCCAGCGCTTTCAGCATCACTTCCATCGGGTCTTGCGTGCGTTCCACCCAGTTGCGCTCGACAAGCACGGTGCGCAACAGAACTTCTGCCATGAACTGGCGCACGCGGTTGCCCCGCCAGTAATCAGCACCGGCGACAGCACGGGTGCGTGCGCGCTCTTCCTGATCGAGACAGGAGGAAAGCAGGATGAAATCGCCGTGGCTTGTATGGTTGGCAAAATAGATGCGCTGATTGCGCGACGGACCGGTGCCGCTCCAGATTGGCCGCACGCCGGTAATCCCGCGTGACAGGATTGCCAGAAACGAACCGAACGTCGATTGCACCTGATGGCGGATCAGTTCCCGCATGTTACAGCCCCTGACCCAATGGCACCGTGGCCAGCAGAATGAAAAGTACGATACCCAGCCCCATGAAGAACCGCAGACGCCCCATGATGCGTCGCGAGCCTTCTATCCTTTTCGCGAGTGGACGGACCGTGCCGTCATTGGAGCGCAACCCCATGCGCTCAAGAATGCTGTCTACCTCACCCAAGCCCGTTTCACCGGAACCGGCGATCAGCTTGAAAAGCGCGGCATCGAACAGGAGATGCGCAGCGATACCCAGCACGATCAACGCGCTTACCAACAAAAGCGGCCAGATCAGCCAGAAGGCCAGATCATGCACCGGGCGCATGAAGGGCGCGACCGCAAGCAAAGCCACGGCGACAACAATGCCGAGAAAGGCATTGCGGCGCAGAACAATTGCTATGGACGCTGCCGGAAAATTCATGTCAGCTCCTCCGCCAAATGCAGATGCACCGGCCAGCCCCTGGCACGGATCAGCGCTTCGGCTTCTCGCGCATTGGCGACACGCCCGGTAGAGACGAGCCATGCGACCGCAACTGTTGCGCTGCGCTGAAAACCAAGCGCGCAACAGACAAGAACCGGGCCGTGATGGCGTGCGGCTTCAACGGCATCGGAGGCCAGTTGCACCTTTTCCGATGACGGCGCGACCAGATCGAGCGTGCCAAAGTTTTTCCATTCCGTGGCATGCAGCGGTGGCACCATTTCAGCGGCAAGATCAATGACGGCAGCAAAGGATGAGGGTTCTGCGGCTCTTGGAAAATGCCCGAGAAACACTCCGTCGGCCAACTCGACATGCGGCGGCAGCTTGCGTGTCCAGAACCGCACATTCAGCCGAGCAAAAAACCGGTAAGGCCAAAGCAGCCAACGGCTTGCGAGACTGACCGATCCATCTGTCTGCTTCTGGAAAATGCCAGCACCTGCACCGAAATAGCCAAGCGCTACAATGGCCAGTGCCGTTGCAGGCCAGAGCCAGAAAACTGCATAGCCGGTGACGGTCAGGCCATGGATGGCGAGCACCAGAAACAGGATTGCGCCTGCCAGATAGTAAAACCCGATCCTTCTGGCTTTGAGGTCTGATGTGAACCGAAACTCTGCCAGCGGCGAAGGACCGCTGCGCGGAAAAAGCCACAAGGCAAACAGGCCAAGCAAAGCACCTGCCGGAATATCGACCGCGTGATGCTGATAGGTGGTCAGCACCGACAGACCGATCAGCAGACACCAGACATGCCAGACCATGCGTATGGTATCGCCCATCACGCGGCGCATCTGATCCCAGATGATGATCAAGAGCGCGATATGCAGCGAGGGCGCCTGATTAAAGGGTTTGTCGAAGCCGCCAAGCACATCGAACATAAAACCCGGAAGACCTGCCGTTGCCGGTTTTACAAAAGTTGCGGTCAACGGAAAAGCGACGAAGCAGAGAACAGCGATGATCTGTGCCGTCAGATAGCGTTTTGCCAGCCGGTCGACCTGTTCGGGGCTGTCATTGACGAACAGCGCAATCGCATAAAACAGATTGACCGACCAATAGGGAACGATGCTCCACGCGATAAACGGAACTTGGCTTTCCCATCCGAAAGCAAGGTTAGGCACATGACCTTGCTGCGATGCGAGCCAGTTGGCCGTACCGTAGGTCAGGTAGAAAAAGGGCGCTAGAAACAGAAGCCAAAGGATCGCGCGACGGATCACAGGCCGCCGCGAAGATCCGTCAAGTTGCGTCAAATGCACTGTCACGCTTGGCCGTCTCCCACGCGCTCCGCAATCGAGACGGTGAAAATGCCCCACTGATCGACGCGCTGTTCGAGCTTGCGATAACCGGCCTTCTCGACAAGCTGATCCATTTCGCCCTGCGTGCGACGGCGCATCACCCATGCCTCGCCGCCGCGATGTGACGTGAGCGCACGCGCGATCATTTCAAGCTGCGGATGCCATGGCTGGTTGGTGTAGATCAGCAATGAGCCGGGTTTCTGCACGCGGGCAAGGCCCGAAAGTGACCGGTTGATCAGCGCATTATCGGGGAAAAGTTCGTAAAGACCGGACACGATGGCGAGGTCCGGCTGCGGCGTGACCGCTGCAAGGCTTTCCTCGTTGAAGGCATCACCCTCTTCCATATGGGCAATCGCCTCCAGCCCGCGATCCCGGATGAGCTTGTTGCCCGCCAGCACATTGATCGGCGAATAATCGCGCAGGTGAATGCTGTCCGGCATGGCGTCCGCACGCACCACCGCATCAATGACATAGCGGCCATGGCCGCAGGCAATGTCGAGAATATTGGTCGAGCGGCCCTCGCTTTTGAGCCGTCTGATCGCCGCACCGATTAGTTCTTCCAGATGCACCTTGCGCTGGCGAATGCCGCGCCAGCCGATCGCTTCCAGAAACTGCTTGTCGATGAGCTTGCCACCCGGCCCCAGGCCGCGTGCTTCATTCTCATAGACATAATCGAGCGTGGAACCGGAATCGAACCCCGTGCGCTTGCCGACTTTCAACCCTTCCGAAAACAACGCACCGAAGGCTATCGAAGCGCGTGTCGACGCCCAGTAAAGCCCCTGCGCGGTCAGAAGCGGCAGCGGGCTCGACAACCGGTCGGCCTCGTCGCGCGTGTGGCCTGCAATATGCGCATCCGTCAGATCGGCGCGCTGCGGCTTTTCGGCAAAACGGCCCTCAATGAAATCGTGGATGAGTTCGATTGCGGGTTTGCGATCCCGTTCGCCGAGCGTGTCGTGATAGAACCCTTTCAGAACATGCCGCTCCTTGATGCGGCTGCCGAGATTTTCAAAGAAGCGATGTTGCGGCGCAGGACGCACGACAAAATCGCTGCCGGAAATGAGCAGTTGCGTCGGAACGGTGATCGCCCGCGCATCGTCCACCACGCGCTTCGCCGTCTCATAGAGTTGCAGCAGGATGTGCGAGGCGATGGGGCGCGTAATCAGCGGATCGGTACGATAGGATTCGATGCGTTCCGGATCATGGGTCAGGAATTGCGGCTTGACGTATGAATTGACGTAGAAAGTGCCTTTCAGCTTCTGCCACAGGCCGATGCCTTCCTTGGCGAGTGGCACATAGAGCTTGATGTCGAAAGCGGGCGAAGCCAGCACCAGCGCCCGAATATTCGGCGCATAGTCATGCACCCAGGCCGCAGCCAGAACCGCGCCGACACTCTGCGCGATGATTGCCACATCCTTGATGGCGGTGCCAGTTTCCTGACGGATATGGGCGACAAAACTGTCGAGGTCACGGATCGACGCGCCGAAGGACGGCGAGAAGCCGCGCACGCCCGGCGACTGGCCGTGGCCGCGTGCATCCCAGGCGTAGAAGGCGTAGTCATCCAGCCCCAGCTCATCAACGAGGTGTGCGACGCGTCCGCTGTGCTCATGGCCACGATGCAGGAGGACAATCACGCCTTTCGGCCTGCCGGAAATTGCCGGCCAGAAACGGTAGAACAGCGACGTGCCGTCATGGGTGACGAACTGGCTTTCCTGCGCCGCGCGATGCCGATTTGTAGCGTGCTCGTTCATGCCATCCCCTCTCCACCTGTTTCCTCATGGGACAATTGCCCGCAATTTCTATTGAGTGAAACAAAATGTTTGAATAAACGAGCTGGAGCGAACCGCAAATAGCTGTTCAATACTTATTCTTCGTTTCCCAAGAGATTCTTGATGTCGGTTTATCAACTCAAGTCGCGTTTCCAGAATTTACTGAGACCTCTTGTCGTGCGACTTGCTGCAGGCGGTGTAACGGCCAATCAGGTTACAGTCGCTGCCGCGCTCGTCTCGATCATACTTGGCGCTTTTCTGGCGTTGAGCGGTAACGCGGCATGGTTTGCACTCGTCCCGATCTGGCTTTTCCTGCGCATGGCGCTGAACGCTGTCGACGGAATGCTGGCGCGCGAACACGGACAGAAATCGACACTGGGTGCCTATCTCAACGAGATTGGAGACGTTGTTTCCGATGCCGCCCTTTATGCGCCCTTCGCGATCATCGCGCCGTTCACCAGCCCATGGCTATTCGCGATTATCTTTCTGGCCACCCTTACGGAATTTGCAGGCGTTGCCGGTGCGTCCGTGGGTGCGAGCCGCCGCTATGACGGCCCGATGGGCAAAAGTGACCGCGCTGTGGTCTTTGGCGTGCTCGGCGCATGGATTTCCATTGATGGCATTCTGCCACAATGGATTTTCTGGCTGCAGCCGCTCCTATGCCTGCTTCTGGTCGCGACCACGGTCAAGCGCATCACAAACGGCATAAACGAAGCAAAGAGCGGGTAAAACGGCTTTCCGGTACTGGTATTGACGCAATTGGGGCCTATGTTGGTCCATTCAATTCCAGCTCAATCGGAGGCCATGCCAATGAAGAAAGCTAAGACTGCTTTTCTGTTTGCGGGCATATTCGCATTTTCATCCGCGCTCAGCCCGGCGCTGGCTGCCAGCAATGGCAGTTCGAAACAAAGGGCGAAGGAAGTCACCGCTGTCGTCAACGCCATCGCGCAGAAAATGCCCGACCAGCCGATCAATACGGTGATGTATATCCGCTCCAATAATTTCGAGGTTCTCGCAGGCGACTGCACCGTGCGAGCGCATATCATCTCGTCGGGTCACAAGGCGAAAAGCACTTCTCCCGACAAGATCAAGGTCCGGCTCAACAAGCGGCGGTGCGCGCGCTAGAGCATTTCCAGCAAAAGCGCGAAGCGGTTTTGCCTAGGATAGTGCGGCAAACCAATTCGTTAGAACAGCCCTGCTATAACAGGACCGTTCTAACTCCCATTAAGCTGTGACTTTGCAACGGTCTTGACGACCCAGTCGGCAAAGACGCGGAGACGGTTGCTGAGGTGCCTGTTGGGCGGATAGACCAGATAGATCGGCATCGGCTCGATTTCCCATTCCTGCAGGACAGGGCGCAACGTGCCGTTTTCTATGTCATCCTTCACCATGAACAAGGGTGCCTGCACCACACCGAGCCCTGCGCGCGCGGCTGCGAGATAGGTGGTCGATTCGTTCGCTGCCACCACATAGCGTCCGTTGACCTCGATTTCCTCCGTCCCTTTTTTGAAACGGAACGGCATCTGCTGGCCGGTCGATGGCCGGAAATAACCGACCACCGTGCAGTTCCTGCCGAGATCGGACGGGTGCAGCGGCGTGGAACAACGGTCGAGATATTCGGCGGAAGCGCAGGCGATGAAATGCATGTCGCCGATGCGCCGCGCAATCAGCGACTGGTCGGCCAGCTCGCCAATGCGGATGGCGCAATCGACGTTCTCCGCCACATAATCGACAGGCCGGTCCGATACGCCAAGATCGATCTGGATATCGGGATAACGCTGATGAAACTCGATCAGCGCCGGAATGATGATGAGATTGGCGACCGCGCTCGCCATTTCCACGCGCAGGCGACCTTTGGGCAAGGTCTGGGCGCTCGACAGGCTGCCGTCAAGTTCCGCAAGATCGGCCAGCAATCGTGCAGCGCGCTCATAGTAAAGTGCGCCATCCGGTGTTACGAGAACACGGCGGGTCGTACGATTGAGGAGTTTGGTACGAAGATGGGCTTCCAATCCCTGGATAAGATTGCTGATCGTTGCCTTGGGCATATTGAGCGAGGCGGAGGCGCGCGTGAAGTTCCCGGTTTCAACAACCCGGAGAAAAGCGCGCATGGCCGAGAGCTGGTCCATTATCAAAAAGCCGTCATTGTTCGAAATTCTGGACAGTGTAACCAATTATAGGGGACTATTCCAGCCTATAGACAATGCTAATATCTAACCATGGCGGTTTGCCGCTATACATGAAGGCCAAGAAAGATGTGCGAGAAGTTTACGGTTGAGACAATGCAGGCGGGTAACACCAACTGCACGGCGCGCATTTATAAGGGCGCCAAGTTGCTCTCTCCGCCGCCTGTGGTGTTGCACCTTCACGGCGGTGCTTTCTCGGTCAACTGCCTTGGTGACTGCGAGCGTGTTGCCGAAACACTTGCCGAGGCAGGTGCGGTGGTCGTGTCGCCAGAATATTCGTCGGCCTGCCTCAACCCGTTCCCGGCGGCGCTTGAGATAGCCTACTCCATTTTGTCTTCGATGCGCACGCGTTGCCCTGAATTAGCGCACAAGAAGTCGATGCTGTTCGTCGCCGGTGAAGAGGCGGGCGGCAATATTGCTGCCGGCGTAGCCCTCATGGCGCGCGATCAATATCTGACCGAACTCAAGGGTCAGATACTGCTTTCGCCCATGCTCGACCCCTGCCTCGCCACGGCGTCTTTCCGCAAGTATTGCCCGGAAAGCGCCGTCCAGACGATGTCGGATGGCTGGCAGCATTATCTGGGCGAGTGTGCGGGTTTCACCCACCCCTACGCCGCGCCTGCCCTGTGTACGCGTCTTGCTGGTCTGGCACCCACCTTGCTTGTCACCAGCGCCCAGTGCCCGATGCGCGATGAAACGCAGGCCTATGCCGAGCGTCTCCGTCAGGCGGGCGTGAAGGTACAATCGCATGTCCTGCCCGGGAAAGCCGGCTGGATAGCCGAAAACAAGGTGGCGGGCACCGACTGGTCGCCACAAGAACATAAACTTATCGACCTGTTTTCCGATTTCTTCCGGCAGGCAGGAGCAAAGTCAATCGCAGCATAACATCAGTTTTAAAGTCCTCCCAAGCTTTGATCTGGTGCTCACATTGAAGCCGGCCCCCACCGGTTAGGAGATACAACAATGACATCGATCACAGCCCGCCGGGCCCTATGGGGCGCCGGCCTGAGTATCCTATTGTCTGCAGCCGGCGGCGGCGCCATTCTCTTCGGCGTGCCTCACCTCAGGGCCGATGCTGCGACCGATATTTCCGCTCCACCGCCTGCCGTGCCGGTTTCGGTCGCCAAGGCAGAATCGCGACGCATTGTAAGCTGGGAAGAGTTTTCCGGCCGTCTGGAAGCGATTGACCGGGTAGAAATTCGCCCGCGCGTCGGCGGCGCCATACTGAAAGCTCATTTCCGCGAAGGCGCTCTGGTGAAACAGGGCGACCTGCTCGTCACCATCGATCCCGAGCCCTATGCAGCAGCTGTTGAAAAAGCAAAAGCGCAGGTTTCAGCCGAAGAAGCCCGCGTCGCACTGGCCAAGACCGAACTGGAACGTGGTCGCCAGCTCGTGACCACCCGCACCATCGCCCAGAGCGGTCTCGACCAGCGCTCCAGCGCCTATGACGAAACGCAGGCAACCCTGCGCTCCGCCAAGGCTGCACTGCGTTCAGCCGAGCTCGATCTCCAATATACGGAAGTGCGCGCACCGATTTCCGGTCGCGTCGGGCGGCTGGAAGTCACGGCGGGCAATCTCGTTGCGGCAAGTTCCGCCTCACCAGTCCTGACCACGCTTGTTTCGGTCGATCCGATTTACGCAAGCTTCAGCGCGAATGAGGAAGTCGTCACCAAGGCACTTGCCAAGCTTGCAGCCTCACCTGGTGGAAGCGCCATCGAGCGCATTCCTGTCCAGATCGGCACTGCTTCCGATGAAGGCACTCCGATTTCCGGCCATATCCAGCTCATCAACAATGAAGTCGATGCCACGACCGGTACAATTCGGGTTCGTGCGGCAATCGACAATCCGGATGGAAGGCTCATTCCGGGACAGTTTGTCCGCATTCGCTTCGGCGAGCCGGAACCCGATGAAAAACTGGTGGTCAGCGACCGGGCGATTTCTTCCGATCAAGACAAAAAGTTCGTCTTCGTGGTCGGCACGGATAACAAGGTTGAATACCGACAGGTGGTTCTCGGTCGCAATTATGACGGCCTGCGCATTATCGAAAGTGGGCTGAAGCCCGGCGAGAGTATCGTCGTGAACGGCCTGCAGCGCATTCGTCCGGGCGTGGTCGTCGCACCGCAACCGGTAACCGAAACACTTGCCCAGAACTAGAGCGGTTCCAGTTTGAACGGAATCGTGGAACCGCTCTATCTCTTTGCTTGTACGCATTTACCTCACGCAAAACCGCTTCGCACTTTTGCTGGAAATGCTCATTGAAACAGTGCGCGCCTGAAGCGCGCATAAACGCAAACACTCAGCCTAAACAACCCGCGAGAACACTTGTTCCCGCGGGCCAGGAGAGTCTTTGCCTTCCCGCTTAAGGGGGATAAACAGATGAACTTTTCACGCTTTTTCGTCGACCGCCCGGTCTTCGCTGGCGTTCTGTCGGTCCTGATCTTTGTTGCCGGTCTGATCGGCATGACAGGTCTGCCGATTTCGGAATATCCGGAAGTCGTGCCGCCACAAATCGTAGTTCGCGCGCAATATCCGGGCGCCAACCCAGCCGTTATTTCCGAAACCGTCGCCACGCCGCTTGAAGAACAGATCAACGGCGTCGAAGGCATGCTTTATATGCAGAGCCAGGCGACCGCCGACGGCGTCATGACGCTGACCGTCACATTTGCGCTCGGCACCGATCCCGATCAGGCCCAGCAGCTGGTGCAGAACCGTATTTCGCAGGCCGAACCGCGCCTGCCGGAAGAAGTGCGCACCCTTGGCGTCACAACTGCCAAAAGCTCGCCCGACCTGACGCTGGTGGTTCACCTCATCTCGCCCGATGGCCGGTATGACGTGAACTATCTGCGCAACTATGCCGTTTTGAACGTCAAGGATCGTATCGCCCGTATTCCGGGCGTCGGTCAGGTGCAGATATTCGGCGGCGGTGATTATTCGATGCGCGTCTGGATTGACCCGCAGAAGGCAGCCGAACGCGGACTTTCTGCAAGCGATATCGCCACTGCCATCCGCCAGCAGAACGTTCAGGCTGCTGCCGGTGTCATCGGCGCATCGCCGTCCGTTTCGGGCCTCGACCTTCAGCTATCCGTCAATGCGCAAGGCCGTCTCCAGTCACCGGAAGAGTTCGCGAACATCGTCGTAAAATCGGGCAGCGAAGGTGAAATCACCCGGCTGGGCGATGTTGCGCGTGTCGAAATGGGCGCAGCCGATTATTCCCTGCGCTCGCTCCTCGACAACAAGTCAGCGGTTGGCATGGGTGTGTTTCAGGCACCCGGCTCCAATGCGCTTGAAATTTCCGAAAACGTCCATGCCGCCATGGCCGACCTGAAGAAAACTATGCCGGAAGGCGTGGATTTCGACATCGTCTATGACACGACGGCGTTTGTGAAAGCCTCCATTGAGTCGGTCATTCACACCCTGCTCGAAGCTATCGTGCTGGTGGTGATCGTCGTCATCCTGTTTTTGCAGACATGGCGCGCCTCCATCATTCCACTGGTTGCCGTTCCTGTCTCCATCGTGGGCACGTTCGCGATCATGTATGTGTTCGGCTTCTCCATCAATGCGCTCAGCCTCTTCGGCCTTGTGCTTGCCATCGGCATCGTGGTCGATGACGCCATCGTGGTAGTGGAAAATGTCGAGCGTAACATCGAGCAGGGACTGTCACCGGTCGAGGCAACCTATCGCGCCATGCAGGAAGTGTCCGGGCCCATCATCGCCATCGCGCTGGTGCTGGTCGCGGTCTTCGTGCCGCTTGCCTTCATCACCGGCCTGACCGGTCAGTTCTACCGTCAGTTTGCTCTCACTATCGCAATCTCAACAGTGATTTCCGCCTTCAACTCGCTGACGCTTTCGCCTGCTCTGGCAGCCCTGCTGCTGCGCGGTCACGACGCGCCCAAGGATCGTCTGACCCGGATCATGGACAAGCTGTTCGGCTGGTTCTTCCGTGGCTTCAACCGCTTCTTCGGGGCAAGTTCGGAAGCCTATGGGCGCGGCGTTGGCAGCATTCTCTCGCGCAAGTCGCTGGTGATGGGCCTTTATATCGTGCTGCTCGGCGTCACCTTCGTGCTGTTCCGTGCAGTGCCCGGCGGTTTCGTTCCGGCGCAGGACAAGCAATATCTGATCGGCTTCGCGCAATTGCCGGATGCGGCAACGCTCGATCGTTCGGAAGACGTGATCCGCCGCATGAGCGACATCGCGCTCAAGCATCCGGGCGTGGCCAATGCCATCGCCTTCCCCGGTCTGTCGATCAATGGCTTTACCAACTCGTCGAACTCCGGCATCGTCTTCGTGACGCTGAAGCCGTTCGAGGAACGTAAATCGCCGGAGCTTTCGGCCAATGCAATTACGGGAGAACTGAACCAGCAGTTCGGCGCCATTCAGGATGCCTTCATCGCCATGTTCCCGCCGCCACCCGTTCAGGGTCTCGGCACAACAGGCGGTTTCAAGCTCCAGCTTGAGGATCGCAACGGGCTTGGTTTCCGTGCGCTGGACGATGCAACCAAAGCGTTTCTCGCCAAGGCCTATCAGACACCCGAACTGGCTGGTCTCTATTCGAGCTACCAGATCAATGTGCCGCAGCTTTATGCCGATCTTGATCGTACAAAAGCACGTCAGCTAGGCGTGGCGGTGACCGATGTGTTCGAAACCCTTCAGATTTATCTGGGTTCGCTCTATGTCAACGACTTTAATGCCTTTGGACGTACCTATAGCGTGCGCATTCAGGCCGATGCGAATTACCGGAGCCACGCCGAGGACATAGGCAAGCTGAAGGTTCGTTCGCAGTCGGGCGAGATGATCCCGCTGTCGGCTCTTCTGAAGGTGGAGCAGACGGTGGGTGCGGAACGCGCCATCCGTTATAACGGCTTCCTTTCTGCCGATATCAACGGTAACCCAGCTCCCGGATTCTCGTCCGGCCAGGCACAGGCTGCCATCGAACGGATCGCAGAAGAAACCTTGCCTCCGGGCATCGCTTACGAGTGGACAGACTTGACCTACCAGCAAATTCTCGCCGGCAACTCAGGCTTCCTCGTCTTCCCGCTGGCGCTGCTGTTGGTCTATCTGGTTCTGGCCGCCCAATATGAAAGCCTTGCCCTCCCGCTATCGATCATCATGATCGTGCCGATGGGGATCATGGCCGCACTCACCGGCGTCTGGTTGACGGGAGGCGACAACAACGTCTTCACCCAGATCGGCTTGATAGTCCTTGTGGGGCTATCGGCGAAGAACGCGATCCTGATCGTGGAATTCGCCCGCGAGTTGGAGCTGTCCGGACGAACCGTCGTACAGGCGGCGGTCGAGGCAAGCCGGTTGCGTCTGCGCCCGATCCTGATGACCTCGATGGCCTTCATCATGGGCGTGGTGCCTCTGGTGACGTCGACCGGTGCCGGTGCGGAAATGCGCTCGGCCATGGGCATCGCGGTCTTTGCAGGCATGATCGGCGTGACGGCCTTCGGCATCTTCATGACACCGGTGTTCTATGTGCTGATCCGGAAGCTCTCCGGTGAACGCCCGTTAAAGCATGCAGGTGCCAAGATCGAAGCCCCGCATCTGGCGCCGGGGGAATAATCCCGGCATCACCTCAAAACCTGACCAGAAGGGCCGGAGCAATCCGGCCCTTTTCATGCAATTAACGGATATATTTTCTTCGCGTCGCGATATCGCCCGAATCTGTTTTTTAAGAGAAGGCTCGTTCGATGCATGAAGGAGAAGATTGTTGCAAAAGTCCGGCTTGCTTGCCCTCACCCTTGTTGTCACTGCGCTAACAGCATGTTCCGAAACGACGCCCGGCCCGTCGGCAAGTGCCTCTCCCGCAAAACCGCCCGTCGACCCCACACCGATCACCGGCAACTGGTGTAGCTCCGATGGCCAGCGGTTCTCCATTTCCGGCGAGCGTTTCGACAGCCGCGACAGCCAGTGCTCCGTAACACGGATAAACAATTACGAAGGCACGTTTACCGTCGCCATGTCCTGTACCGCCAACGGTCAGCAGTCGAACGAAAACATCACTATTTCCCCTGTCGGCCAATCGCTGCATATCTCGTTCCTGTCTATGGGCGGCAAGCGTGCTGTGGTGAGCCGCTGCGCCTCCTGACCGCCCCTAAATCACATTGAAGCCGACAATGATTTGGCGCGATTTTCGCGCCAAACGCGTTTTTACGAATAGCGTATTGCATTTTCCTGACGGAAATTATGGCGAACGACCGCCGAAGTTGTGACCAAAATATGGCAAATAGTTTTTGGTAACGATGTGATGCGACAGGGCAATCCCTCTCTGCTAAACTCCCCGTTGCAATGCCACACCCAAACTGAAGGGAGACAGACATGAAAGTCGTATTCGTGACTACAGCTGTCCTCGCTCTGTCGGTTACAGCTGCGATGGCAGACTGCACTTATCATAATGCTCAATCTTCCACGAAGATTGAGAAACCTCAGACAACTGCAAGCATTCAGACAACAGCACCGGAACAGAAATAACTGCCGGAATGTTTGAAGCTGAACTGCCATATTTTCATTTGTGACGATCATTGTCATAGGCAACCATCGTCACAAATTTTTTGAACTGGAACTTCACGTTGAATGAAGCGTTGAAGCCATTTCGCACCACTCCATTACCAAATTGTCCTTTTGTAATTCACCAAACCAAAAGATGAAAATCTCAGGTTCCCGGGAGGAAAACTGGCCTTCTCAAAGAGATTTCTTTTAAATATTTAACCAATAGAGGGCTAAGTCGGGAAATCACGAGACGTTGTGAAAAATGGCCGGAAAATATTATCCGCTTCAGTAGAAGAGCAAAAAAAAGCGCGCCCTCCAGATGAAGGACGCGAAAGAGGTGCAAGCTCGCTCTGATCGAGGAACCCGAACGGCAGGTTCACAAGGCTCGACCAGATGCCAGTCGGCCATTCTTTCCCGGAAAGCATCAATGTCTGCGTGATTGGTTTTTATTCGTAGCTCGAAACACTTCGCTTCGAGAGTAACCTTTATCACCGCTTCTGCGCTATCCGGACTGGTTGGCTGCCTATCGACCCCGACTCCCCGCGGTCGATAAGCAGCCCCCGCCCAATTTTTGCGCCAGCCTCCTAAGCCCCAACAGGCCGGCGATCATTTAGTGAACTCTCTAGTAGCGAAAAACAATTCCCCTATTCAGGGGGATAGTTCACAAAGAACAATCCGCCATTCCATCCTTAAATGACTTGTAAACGCCGGTAGAGACTAAAAAAAATCGTAAATCAGTTTGATATTTATTTGGAATTGGACCAAAATTTTTTAGTGTTATGTGTGAATTGTCACTTTTGAACGGAAATTTCGCTCGGCGAACTCAAGAGATTCTTGAAATTGCGCGCGTCCTCCCGTTTAAGCTTGGATACATTCGCAATTTTTCGTTTCTGGAGATGCCTCACGTGTCATGCGCAAACTGGATGTTCGCTTTCCGGCGTCTTCTCGCGCTCCGGGCACTGATCGCGCTTTTCGCTATTTGGCAAATCACACAATTCACTGGCCTGGCGGATGCTGGGCCACCCCCCGCCATGACCATCACACTGACCATTATCGCTCCAAATGGAACGACGCGCGTGCTCAGCAGCGATGACTTCACGAAGCTGCCGCAGAACAGCTTGCAAACCAACACGGCATGGACCGAAGGGCCGCAGAGTTTCGACGGCGTGCTGCTGCGCGATGTGCTGGCAACGGTGGGCGTTGACGGAACGGAAGCAGGCAGCCACTCGATCACGGTGCTTGCGCTTAACGATTACAGCATCAGCATTCCGCTGGAAGACGCCTATAAATACGACGTCCTCGTCGCGCACAAGATGAATGGCAAGGAGTTGAACCGGCGAGACAAGGGACCGTACTGGATCGTCTACCCGCGCGATCAGCATGAGGAACTGAACGATTCGCGCTATGATCACCGCTGGGCATGGCAGCTCAAGCAGATCGAGGTAAAATGAGATTAAAGCGGGGCTACATTCTTTCTGGCCTTGTCATGGTGGGGTTTGCGGCCCTGCTCGCTTATGCTTTCATTCAACTTCTCGTCATCCAGAAATCGCTCGCAACCTATGTCGGCGAAAACATGGTCTGGGCCATTACCCAGACCGAACGCGACGCCGGTCGTCTCGGCGAAACCGCGCTGACACTGCCAAGCGGCAACGCAAACACCGCTGACCTCTCGCTCCGTCTCGACGTTCTTTACAGCCGTTTTGCGCTTCTGGCCGATGCGCCGCAGAAGAAATATTTCGCCCGCATTCCGGACGGTGCCGAAACCATTCAGCGCAATGCCGACCGGCTTCCCGAAATCGAGGCGATGATCGATGCGGAACCTGATAAATTCGACCCGATTGCCATCTATGAAACACTGGTCCCCATGCGCGAGGAACTGAGCAAGGTCGCCAATGATGCGATGATCCTGGAGCGTGACCGCGGCGGCGCGCAGCGCGACCAGCAATTACAGTCGATCTATCTGATCATGTTCGCAGTGCTGGGTATCATGGCCACCGGCGCCATTCTGTCATGGCAGGTGTTTTCCAACATGCGCAAGGCCGAACGCGCTCACAAGGCGCTGCAGGAATACAAGCAGCAACTGGAACATACAGTTGCCGACCGTACCGCCGCCTTACGCGAGGCATTAGAGAGCGAGCGCAAGGCAAAGGAGCTCTACAAGAGCTTTATCACCACGGTGTCACACCAGTTCCGCACGCCTGTATCGATCATCGATATCATCGCCCAGCGTTTCATCCGTCGCGCCGACGAATTCACGCCCGAGATCATCGTTGACAAGGCCAAACGGATGCGGAACGCCAGCCGCCGCCTGATCCTGCTTCTGGAAAGCACCGCCAATGCGGAACGTCTCGATGAGAACGGATTTCAGATCAACCGGCAACCAGTCGATTTCTCGGAATTGGTTCGCAATACCTGCGCCTATCATCGGGAATTGCATCCGGAGCTGGAGCTTGTCACAAACATTCAGGACAGCGATACCTTCTGTTATTGCGACGGTATTCTAGTCGAACAGATTCTGGTCAACCTGCTTGGCAACGCCACCAAATATTCCCCGGCCAACAAGCCCGTCGAGGTGACCACCGAAGAAGACGAAAACGGGTTCAGATGCATCGTTCGTGATTACGGTATCGGCATACCGGCGGAGGATAAAGACCGCATATTCACGCGCTTTTTCCGGGCCAGCAACGCATCACATATGGCAGGCACCGGCCTTGGTCTCAGTCTGTCACGCGCCCTCGCCGAATTGCACGGCGGAACGCTTGTCTTCACTTCGATTGAAGGACAAGGTACGGTGTTCATTCTGACCCTACCAAAGGTGGCCCAGCATGCGACTACCTGAAATCCTCCCCTTGCCGACCGTCCTCTGCATTGAGGACGAGGCTCATATTCTGGAAGAACTGATCGATGAACTGGGTACTTCCGGTTTCAACGCTGTCGGCGCGGCCAATGCGATCGAGGCGATGCGCATACTGGACACGACGACGCCCGACATCATCATCTGCGATATATTGATGCCCGGCACCAATGGCCTGCAGTTTCTGGAACAGATTCGCGGCGCCCGCTCCGACCTGGCCGGAACACCATTTCTGTTCCTGACCGCTCTTGCCGACCGCAGCCACGAGCTGACCGGCAGGGAGGCCGGCGCTGACGATTATCTGACCAAGCCAATAGATTTCGACGTTCTCATCCTCACAATCCGCGCGAGGCTCAATCTGGTCGCTCGGGTGAAAGCCATATCCGCCCATCCGGCGGCAATGGAACTGGAAGGCGAGTTCATCCATCTTTCGCGCCGGGAAACCGAAGTGCTGAAGGAGATCGGGGACGGGCACAAAAATGGTGAAATCGCCCGCAAACTTGGACTATCGGAACATACAGTCAGCGACTATGTGAAAGCCATCTATCAAAAGCTGAGCGTTTCTTCTCGCGCCGAAGCAACCCGTGAAGCCATAAGGCGCGGTCTGGTTGACATGAGATAAGCGAACAAGTTCAAACATATTTGTTTGGGTATGGCCGGTAATGATCTCGACAATCAGAAAGCCCCAAATTACGGTTTGATCATGGAGCAACGGGTTCGACGACGTGCTGTCTTCTTCATTGGCGGCTATGACCCAAAAACGCCCGAGGCGTTTTTTGGACGATTGAATAGAGAAATCAAGCGGTTCGAGACACTCTGGGGCGTTCGTTCCGATGTTTCGAATGTTAGCATCTCGCCTGATTGCGAGTTCGGCTTCGTATCGATCAAAACGGTTCCTGCCGATGACGATTGGAACACCGAAACAGACTTCAATTTTCTTGTACTGGACAAAATAGTGCTGGCGGATTTCGACCGCCCCCTGCCTGTCAGACTGGCCAAATATCTTGTCGCTTTCGGCGATTTCGTCGTAACCGGCACAGCCTTTCGCTTCTTTGCGAAAGCCTGGCGCTTCGGGCTCTATTTCCTCTATCCGTTTCTCGCCGCCGCCTTATTTGCAGCAGCAGGCTATGCCGTGGCCCGCTGGACTGTGCAATGGCTGAGCGCCGTCAGCTGGCTCCTCGGTCTGGTGGTTTTTTCCGCAGCGCTCGCCGTTCTCGGCAAGCGGTGGTCAACCAACCATCTGATGGACCTATGGTCGTTTTCGCTCAATTTCATTCGGGGGCGGCGGCAGGACGCCGAATCCCTGATGCAGCGCTTTGCAGCCGGTATCGTGGAGCGCATCACCGCAAAACATTACGACGAAGTCATTCTGATCGGTCACAGCACCGGCGGCATGCTGATGCTGGACGTTGCCGCGCGCTGCCTTGCCATCGATCCGGAGTTCAGCAGCCGCGCGCCCAAAGTGACGGTCCTCACGCTTGGTTCAACCGCGCTCAAGGCAGGCTATCACCCTGCAGGCGGACATTTTCGCGAAGGCGTGCAACGGCTCGTGGACGATGGCAAGATCGACTGGGTGGAAATCCAGTGCCTGACCGACGCGATCAACTTCTACAAGACCGATCCTGTGGCCGAGATGGGCCTGAAGCGGGAGCCGCAACGGCCCTTCCCTGTCACAAAGACCGTGCGGATGAAGGAAATGCTGCAGCCGGAAATCTACAAGCGTGTGAAGCGAAACCTTTTTCGCGTGCACTATCAATATGTATTCGGAAATACAAAACCGTATTGGTATGATTTCTTTCAGATTTGCTGTGGTCCGATCTCGCTTAGAGACCGGACGGATGACCGAATAATCGGCGCCCTGCCAAAGAAGGAAACTATTGCCGAATGACACCGACACTGGCCGCAATCGTCTGGGCTATCGGGCTTGTCGCCTGGGTCGTTATCCGCATTCCGCACCAGCGGCGCGCGCGCAAGATCAAGGTTGCGAACAATGCAAAAACGCTGGCCGATCGGCTGGCGCTGGGTGCGGCGAGCGTCGGCCTGTCGCTGGTCCCGATTGCCTATGTCGCAACCGGCTTTCCCGCCTTTGCTAACTATGCTTTCCAGCCATGGCTGGCCTGGATCGGTCTGATTGTCGAGATCGCATTCCTCTGGCTTTTCTATGCAAGCCATCGCCAGTTGGGCAAGAATTGGTCCGTCTCGCTTGAAATCCGCCGCGAGCACAAGCTGGTGACGGACGGGCTTTACAAATATGTCCGTCATCCGATGTATCTGTCATTCTGGCTGTGGGCGATTGCCCAATTCTGCCTGCTGCCGAACTGGTTTGCCGGTCTGGCCGGCCTTGGCGGCGTCGCTATCCTCTATTTCTATCGGGTCGATCACGAGGAGGCGATGATGCGCGCGGCATTCGGCACATCCTATGACGAATATGCAAGCCGGACAGGCCGTGTCATTCCAAAAATCAAGTTCTAGTGATTTGGCTGAAACGGATCGGCGCTCTAGATACCTGTTCCAGTATATCGCGTTCAAAGTCGTTTCATCGTTCTCGAACGTGCTCCAACGAGTAATCGAAGATGACTTCAAAGCCGAACAGTTTGCGTCCGAAATCCTTGACCCGTCGCGGCCTGCTGTTTGCGGGGGCTGCATTTGCGCTCTACGGCAGCCCGGCACAGGCAGCGCCGAAAACGTCTTCCAGAATCTCGCCGGAAGCCGATGTCTATCTTCTGCGCGGTTTCGGGGACGTCTTCTCCACTGGCATCGATGAGATCGGCAAGCAGTTGCAGGCCAACGGAGTGGATGCGCATGTCGAGGGGCATCAGGCCTGGCGTTTCGTGCTGAACCAGATACTCGCCGATCAGCGAAAGAACCCACGCGCACCCGTGGTACTGATCGGCCATTCGCTCGGTGCCAATGCCGTCATCGACATTGCAACCGCGCTTGAAAAGAAGGGCATTCAGGTCACTTATATGGCCACCTTTGCGGCCACCGCGCCTGCCCCGCTGCCCGGTAATATAAAGCGTGTCGTGAACTTCTATTTCAAGCAGCATGGCTGGGGTCTGCCGCTCGCCGCCGGTCCCCGTTTCAAGGGCAACCTCAACAATCGCGACTTCTCAGGCATGAAGGATATCGGCCATTTCAACATCGAAAAGCAGCGCCCGCTTCAAGACGAGGTGGTTCGCAATGTGCTGAGCATCGTACGATCAAGATGACTTCAAAAGCCGTTTGGCGGAAGAGAATGGGAGTCGAACCCACCAAAGACCGTCTATCGGCCCCTCCCGGATTTGAAGTCCGGACATGCCACCGGGCATGCATCCCTTCCAAATATTGAGTTCATTATATAGTTTCTTTCACGGCAACGGCTTTGAGTGGCGTTTAGCCGCCCAATTTCTACCATTTCCATTTTTCATCTTTGCTAGCGCATTACTGATCATGCCGTCAATCAGTGCAGCAGCATTGGCCTGTATGCCCTCTGCATGGCTATCTAATATAGATGGGAGCACGAGGGCCTGAAAGAAGCGACAAGTGGCTTGATCGCGTATTGGCTGTGCGGGCGCAGGACAAGAAAATATAGCAGTCATTCGTTGGGTAGTCCGCTAGGTTCAACTTTCTTGAATTCAATAGTGTAGCCAAGACGATAGAGAACCAGAGCGCAATATCGAAGGGAAGGGTTTACGCCTTCCATAAAAAGCTGACTTACGCGTGATCGCGACACACCGAGCATATTTGCAAGATCTGAATGTGACATGCCTCGCTCCTCGAGAGCTGATCTGAGAGTATCTTGAAATGCAATTACATGATCTTCAGAAACGTATTTCTCTACGTCATCCCAACGTTTCATTATTCTATTCATCGCTCGCCCCCTCAATCCCCCTTGATGCGAGAAGCAGTCTAGGGCTGGTCTGTTAACTTTGCATGTTGGAAATCTCGACGGTATTCCTTGGTGAGTTGTTAAAAAAGAGCCCCTCAGCGTGATCGCACGGGGTCGGAAGTCATATGTCATCGGCACCTCAAGAAGTTCGAGCTTGTAAAGACCTAACGTTCAACGTTCATTCAACCCGTAGAAGCTTCTCATGACTTGGATGTAGGTGGGTTTGTAAGCCCTGTTGAACTTAACTGTGTGCTTTTGAAGTCGAACAGCGATTTTGTGACATCCAAATTCTGCAAAGCGCGTTGAAGTGTTTTCACCATTGAACGGCTCGCGCAATTTGAGATGCCGAATGGCATTCTCAACTTCTGAGCTTTTCATGATCCCCTGTCCGTGGGTAATCCCAACAAACAATGGCCTGACGCACCTAGCGAATATCAGCGCGGCGCTTGGCATACGTACTGGGCAAGCTTCCAGATCGGCAAGTCAAGCCTGCAAGGCTGCGCGCGGCTGTCGATGTGTCTGGCGCGAAGTGATATCAATGCAGCATGCGAGATGGCGCTAGCCAAAATTTTGTTCCGCGTGATGCAAACAGATCGAACTCAGCAAGAATGCAGGAACCGTCGTGCGCCAAGCCGTTAGTGTTAGCTGCGAGAATGGAGCGGACACCGTGGGGTCGCTGGAATTTCTGATGCGCCAAACAAGCGGATAGTTCGCTGAGAGAAGCGTTTTGATAGTAACGAGCTTTGTTCTCTATTAATCTTGCCCGTCACTGGATGATGCAGGTTCCCGGCCAGTCGCTGCACTGCCGGTTGGCGCAGCCACCAACGGCGGCTAGAACGAGCAACAAGCAGATTGTAGTCGACAGAGATTTCATTTTGTTCCTCCGGTCTGTGGTGCTTCCCCTTGCGCGAGATCGCCGAACAAGTCCAGCTTGCGGCGGTTCAGGCGACGTATGTCTCCGCGTCTTATCGTGACACTGTTGCGATCGAAGAATTCCAGTATCTGGATCGCCACCTTGCGACCACTATCCACCCGGTCGCGAAATCGCGCCGCGATGAACCAGCCACTATCAAATGCCGCATCCATATCCGACAGGATGCCGATCATTTCAGCAATCGTTCCCCGCAGGAAAAAATGGTCTTGCGCCACTTCATGCACCCGGCCCATACGCCCGGAAAGCTTGAGCAGGCGGCGAATATCTTCCTCCCGTTCATCAAGCAGACCTGTAATATCGCGCACGCGCGGCGGACGAAAACGAGCCTCACCGCCAAGCAACGGTGCTATACGCTGCCAGAGCGCCTCGTCGGCATCGCTCATCGTGACTTCATGGTCGCGCAGGCGAAGCCAGGCGCCGTCCAGTCTCAGCAGGTCCGCCTCGACCAGCGCAGCAATGGCAGCGCGAAAGGCGGGCGCTGGCAGGCGCGGTTTCAACAACAACCGCAGCCGTTCGACACCCATGCCGATCAGGTCTGGATTTTCGTCATGGAAGGTGGCCAGTAGCGCCAGAATATCGTCACGCAGAGCGTCCCATCGTTCCGGCAATAACAACAGCACGGAATTTGCCTGCGGGAGCATTACGGCATCGAGCGCGTGCGCCAAACCTTGCGGGTCGTCCGCCAGCGCGCGGTCGCGCAGGAATGCCGTCGCATCAAGATAGTAAGGTTCAGCAGTCAGCAGTGCGCGTGCCGATTCTACCGGGTCGTCAATGGAATGGGCGTCAAGCTGTGCCATGCGCTCCGGACTGCGGCGCTTGCGTTGCGGCGGGCGCAGATCGAGAAAACGTCCGCCGCCAATGGTGCGTTGTGCGGACACATCGCGGATGACGAAGCGGTCTCCGGCTGCAGCCGAGACAGGACGATCCAGCACCAGTTGCACCCGATCTTCGGTGCCCGGCTGGAGCTCTTCATCCCGCAAAAGCACGATGCGGGCACCGACTTCCGTCGAGGCATGATGCAAGCGAACCGGGAACCACTGACCGATCGGCTTTTTTTCCGAGGAGAGGATTTGCAATAATGCATCGATGCGGTCCGTCGGACGATGAAGGCTTGGGAGCACCAGCATATCGCCGCGATGTATCGCCTCTTTCGATATGCCGTCACCTGCCAGATTGAGCGCGCAGCGATCACCCGCCTGCGCTATTTCGCTTGGCTGGTTCTGCGCACGAATGGTGCGGATACGCGCCTCCTTGCCAGACGGGCTGATGACCAGATGATCGCCAATGGCGGCCTTGCCGGACAGCACCGTGCCCGTGACCACTGTGCCAGCGCCCTTGAGCGTGAAGGAGCGGTCCACCGCAAGACGAAAGCGTCCGTTTGTCCGCCGCTCACCGAATGCATGCGCTTGCACTTCCAGCAGTGCCTTCAGATCGTCGATCCCGGCACCCGACACGGTGGAGACCGCCAGCACGGGAATGTCGGCAAGTCCCGTCAGCGCCAGTTCATTGCTGATAGCGGTTTCAACTTCAACAAGACGGTCAGGTTCGACAAGATCGGATTTGGTGATGACGGCGATGCCACGCCGGATACCGAGCAGGTTGACGATTGCCAGATGTTCGCGCGTTTGCGGCATGATCCCGTCATCGGCAGCGACAACCAGCATGACGAAATCGATGCTCGCCGCACCGGCAAGCATCGTATGCACGAATTTTTCATGCCCCGGCACGTCAACAAAGCCGAGTATGTCCTTTTCGTCGCCGGACAAGGGCAGATAGGCAAAGCCGAGATCGATGGAAATGCCCCGCGCCTTTTCCTCCTTCAGCCGGTCCGTGTCGACCTGTGTAAGGGCGCGCACCAGCGAGGTCTTTCCATGATCGATATGCCCCGTCGTTCCGACGATCATGGCTTTTCGTTCAGCGCATTGCGCGCTGCCTCGATGAAAGGAGCGGCGAGCGCGCTGCCGCCCGCCTCAGCGCGCAGCAGATGTTCGTAAGCCGACGAAGGATCGCGTTCCATACCCATGCCAAGATGCAGCGCCGCGCCGAGCATGGCTTCGCCATCCGGATCGCCCGCAGCGGACGCATTCCGCCACCAGTAAACGGCCTGAGAGGGATCGCGCGGCACCCCGAGAGCATTATGATAAATCATGCCTAGCCGCGTCATGGCTGCGGCTATGCCGCCTTCCGCCGCCTTCAACGCCCATTCGCGCGCCTCAACCGGGTCGGCGGTCATTTCCTCCCCTTCCATGAGCATCCAGCTCAGCATGTCCTGTGCCTGCGGGTCCCCCTGTTCTGCGGCAAGCCGGTACAGCCTTGCAGCTTCCGGATAGTCGGCTTCGATATCTTCGCCCTTGAACAGCAGCGAAGCCAGATTGCGTTGGCCAGAAGCATCGCCGGCCGCGGCAGACAGGGTCAGCCAGCGTTGCGCAAGGACGACATTTTTCTCAACGCCCATGCCGCCCGCAAAGCAGGCACCGATATTGTTCTGCGCGCGCGCATTGCCTGCACGCGCCAGCGGCTCCCAGATGGAAAGCGCCGCTGCGTAATCACCCGCCTTTGCAACGACAAGCGCCTTTTCCAGCGCTTGAGCTGTCGTATCCGGCTTGGGCTTGCGGGTGAAAAGATCAGCGAGCCGCATAGGATGACAGGTTCCGAACGAAACTGGTCTCGTCATCAAGGCAGCGCAGATCGAGCACGAGTGCGCCCTTTTCGATCCGCCCGATGACCGGCAGAGGCAGTGCGCGCAATGAACCGCCGAGCGCTGTCAGCGCGGAGCCGCTACCGTCTTTCGGCACAATCGACAATCCGGCGCTTGGAACGGTCGAGAGCGGCAATGCGCCGGAGCCGATCTGGCTGGCGCAATCTGTCATCGCCACAACGAAAGCCGGGCCGAGTATTCTCTCCAGCTCCGGCTTGAGCCGTGCCGCCTGCGCGGCAATTTCAGTCTGCGGACGCGCCAGATAGCGAATAGTCGGCAGCCTTTCAGAAAGTCGTTCCGGATTACGATAAAGTTTCAACGTCGCTTCAAGTGCTGCGAGCCTGATTTTGTCCACCCGCAAAGCACGCTTCATCGGGTTCTTGTTAATACGGGCGATCAGATCGCGTCGCCCGACAATGAAGCCCGCCTGTGGTCCACCGAGAAGCTTATCGCCGGAAAAGGTGACGATATCTGCACCTTCGGCGACCGCTTCGCGCACTGTCGGCTCGTGTGCGAGACCGAAGGAAGTCAGATCGGCAAGTGTGCCGGAGCCAAGGTCATTGACCAGCGGGACGCCCTTGACCTGCGCAATGGCGGCCAGTTCCGCCGCTGAGACTTCCCGCGTAAAACCTTCAATCCGATAGTTTGACGTGTGGACCTTCAGTACCAGCCCTGTATCGGGGTTGATTGCATTCTCGTAGTCACGCGGATGGGTGCGGTTGGTGGTGCCCACTTCGACAAGTCGTGTCCCGGCGCGGGTCATGATGTCCGGCATGCGAAACGCGCCGCCGATCTCGATCAGTTCGCCGCGTGAAACAATGGCTTCCTTGCCCAAGGCAAGGCTGTTCAGCGCCAGCAGCACGGCGGCGGCATTGTTGTTGACGACGGTGGCATCTTCCGCTCCCGTCAGCTCACAGACAAGCGCCCGCAGATGATCATCGCGCTCGCCACGCCCGCCCGATGACAGGTCAAATTCGAGCGAAACCGCCTGCCGCATGGCTTGTGTGGCAGCCTCGACAGCTGCTTCGGCAAGAATGGCGCGCCCCAGATTGGTGTGCAGGACAGTTCCGGTCAGATTGAACAGCGGACGCAGGCTCGATTGCCCTGACGCTTTAAGCAAGTGGAGAACCCGCTCAGCCAAATGCGTGTTAATGGAGAGCGAGGCGCCGGATTTCACCGCCTCGCGCTCGTCGCTCAAAACCTTGCGAATAGCCTCAGTCACCGACGCACGGCCAAAACTCTCCAATGCCCCGGAAAGCTCCGCCATTTGCAGGATGGCATCCACGGACGGCAGGTGGCGCAGCGAAGACTTGATCTGGTCCATGCTTCCTCACAGTCCGGCAAGAAGCGGCGAGAAGCCGCCTCGCCTGTAAGGCGTCTCACGCATCAATATATCAAGGCCGAGGCTCGCAACATCGTCGGTCATAGGATCGGCATCCGCCGATAGCTGCTGATAGATGATCTTGACCCAGCGCTGGCATTCGTCGCAGGTTTCAGCCTTGATAATGCCGCCACCTTCCTCGACTTCCTTGTAGCCGATACCCTTTGTCGAGCCGCAGCACACACATTTGACCCGGACATAGTGCCAGAGCGTGTTGCAGACGGAACAGGAGCAGAAACGCGCGCCATGCGCACCGTGCCAGCCCACGACCATCGAGCTTGACGGAATGCTGCCGCAAGTCGGGCAGACGCCATCGGCAACGGGTTTCAGCGACTTCGGGTCAAGCGCCGCTGCAAGCCGCGTGAAATGGAGCTGCAAGCCTGCCCAGACATAGATATGTTCAGCAATTGCTTCCGGCGGCAGAATACCGGCGAAAACTGCCTCGATCATTCGGCAACGCGCACCCGCATCGCTGTTCGCCACACGTTCCAGCGCATCGGCGGCATCTTGCGGTTTGGCGATCGTGCGGGCGTGCTCGAACAGCCGGTCGAAGACAGTCCCGAGTGCTGATTCCGATATGGCATCCGCACGATCGATCGCTGGCATGCCGAATTCCCGTCCCCGGTCGTCGCCGTGTCGCGCGGCGACAGGACCGAGACCAGCCGCTATTTCAGACTGTGCCTCGCTCAGGTCGGCAATGAACTCCAGATAAGGTTTCAGCGGGCTGACCGAACCCAGAAAACGCAGACGCTCTGCTCTTCTGGCAAAAAGCGCGCCGGGGTCCGGCAATTGCACGAAGGGTGGGGCCGATATTTCGCCGATGACCGTCGGGTCCGGCACCAGATCTTTCTTGCCTGCCATGTCACTCCTCACGAACCCAACGGGTCACGTAAACCACGGAATATTATTACCCTCTAGGACGCCGAGTAAGTTCAGGCGGCAGGCTTGCTGCCGCCTTGCTTCACTTTCTGCTTCGATGTCAGTTCGCGCAACCACTTGCGGTGATGTCGCCAAGCCCAGCCACCGGTAACCGTGCCGCGTGTCATCGCATTGATCGTGCCCTTGACCCAGATCGCGGCATAGACGTGCACGATCCAGACACAGATCGCCGCCACCGCCGCCATGGAATGGACAAGCAGGGCCCAACGCTGCTGATTGATGCTGGTATAGGATCCAAAATATTCGTTCCATATCATCACGCCGGAAACAATCAGGATGATGATCAGCAAGGACATGGACCAGAAAACGAGCTTCTGACCGGCATTATATTTGCCTACTTCAGGCAGCTTTTCCTCATTGCCGGAAATCACGTCATTGGCATGTGCGAGCCATTGGCTGTCTTCGCGCTTCCACAGATTGGCGCTCCAGAAACGCACGAAAAGCCCCAGAAAGCTGAAGAACAGCACCACGCCAATCCATGGATGGATGGCGCGTGTCCATTGTCCGCCGCCGAACAGGCCCGACAGAAAAAACAGCGATGGGTGGAACATCGCAAGGCCGGACAGGGCCAGCAGCACGAGACTGATGGCGGTGATCCAGTGATTGATGCGTGCGCCACCGGAATAGCGATGCACCTTGACGGGCTTACCGAGTTCTATCCCGTCACCGCGTTCAACATCGTCAAAGTCGGTCTTGCTCATGAGCTTTTTTCTCCCGTGAGCTTTTCGGCCTGTTCCTCGTCATGCTCTGTCACGACGTTCGGACCCTTGAAGATATAATGCAGCAGACCTGCTGCCGCAGCCAGCCCCATTGCGGCCATGCCTGCATATTTGGACACACCCTTCCACGCTTCGACAACCGGGCTGATGCGCGGATTGTTCGGCAGGTTGGCGTAGATTTCCGGCTTATCGGCGTGTTGCAGCACATACATGACATGCGTGCCGCCAACGCCCGGCGGATCGTAGAGCCCGGCATTTTCGAAGCCGCGCGATTTCAGATCCTTGATGCGGCCATCGGCCCATTCCTTCATCTCGTCCTTGGTACCATAGACGATGGCCTGTGTCGGGCAGGCCTTGGCACAGGCCGGTCCCTGTCCCACCGCAATGCGGTCGGAGCAGAGCGTGCACTTATAAGCCTTGTGGGTTACTTCCGAAACACGCGGAATGTTGAACGGGCACCCCTTGATGCAATAGCCGCAGCCGATACAGTTATCGTGGATGAAATCGACGATACCGTTGGAATATTGCACGATTGCGCCTGGCGCCGGACATGCCTTGAGGCAGCCGGGGTCTTCGCAATGCATGCAGCCGTCCTTGCGGATCAGCCACTCCAGATTGCCGGTGTCGGGATTGTCCCACTCGGTAAAGCGCATCAAGGTGAAGGTGTTCGGCGTCAGATCGTGCGGATTGTCATAGACACCCACATTGATGCCAACCTCCTCATGCGTGTCGTTCCATTCGGCGCAGGCCGACTGGCAGGCCTTGCAGCCGATGCATTTCGACACGTCGATGAGCTTTGCCACCTCAGTCTGGCGCTCGGCAGGCGGCGTCACATTCGACGCCGACCGCCTGATCAGGTCCTTGTCACCGAAACGCGGCTGTTGCGGCTGGACGCTAGGATTGGGAACGGGTGGAAACATCTCTAGTCCCTCCTAAGCTACAGGCGCGCTTGAGCGCTCGATATTGACCAGAAACGCCTTGAACTCCGGCGTTTCGATGTTCGCGTCGCCGACGAAAGGTGTCAGCGAGTTCGGACCGAAGCCCTTACGGGCAGCCCCCATGAAGCCCCAATGGAGCGGGATGCCGACCACATGCACCGTCTTGCCGTCGCAGATGAGCGGCTTGATGCGCTTGGTCACCACGGCCTTGGCCTTGACCGAGCCGCGCTTCGACCACACCCGCACCCAGTCGCCCTTGGCAATGCCCTTTTCCTTCGCCAGCTCTTCCGAGATTTCCACGAAGAATTCCGGCTGCAGAACGGCATTCACTGTGACGTGCTTCGTCCAGTAGTGGAAATGCTCGGTCAGGCGGTAGGAAGTCGCCGCATAGGGGAATTCCTCCGAGGCCGTTTCCGCGAACTGCTTGAAGTCGTCGTTGAAGACGCGTGCCACCGGATTGCCCCGAACCTTCGGCGCGATCACATTGGCGACAGGCGATTCAAACGGCTCGTAATGGGCCGGGAACGGACCGTCACGCATCATGCCGCGGCTGAACAGGCGCGAAGAGCCTTCCGCATTCATGATGAACGGACCGACCTCGTTCGGCTTGGCGGTCGGCGCGATGTCCGGCACGTCATAGCCCGTCCATTTCGAACCATCCCATTCGATGAGCTTGCGGCTCGGGTCCCACGGCTTGCCGTTGAGGTCGGCGGAGGCGCGGTTATAGAGAATGCGGCGGTTTGCAGGCCACGACCAAGACCAGTTGAGATAGGCACCTGTCTCGTCCGGATCATGGTTGTCGCGGCGGGCCATATTGTTGCCAGCCTCGGTGAAGCAGCCGGAATAAATCCAGCAGCCCGATGCCGTCGAACCGTCGTCGCGCAATGCCGCAAAGCCGGACAGAAGTTTGCCAGCCTCGGCAACCACCTTGGTCGGATCGGTTGGATCGGTCACCGTGCCAATCGCACGACCATTCAGTTCCTTGGCCAGTTCTTCAGCCGTCGGTTCGCCCTCATCCTTGTAATCCCACACGAGATTGAGGATCGGATCGGGGAAAGCACCGCCTTCCTTACGATAAAGCTCCTTCAGCCGCAGATATATCTGCGCCATGATCCAGTTGTCGGTCTTCGCGTCGCCGGGCGGCGTAGCACCAGGCCAGTGCCATTGCAGCCAGCGTCCGGAATTGGTGAGCGAACCCTCATCCTCTGCAAAGCAGGTGGAGGGCAGCTGGAACACTTCCGTCTGGATGGAAGCCGAATCCACATCGTTGAATTCACCGTGGTTTTCCCAGAAACGGGAGGTTTCCGTTTCCAGCGGGTCCATCGTCACGAGGAATTTCAGCTTCGACAAAGCATCGGTCAGCTTCTTGCGGTTCGGCACCGCCATCAGCGGATTGAAGCCCTGACAGACATAGCCGTTGACCTTGCCTTCATACATCATGTCGAAGATACGAAGCATGTCGTAATTCGGCACGTCCAGCTTCGGCAGCCAGTCATAGACGAAGTCGTTTTCGACAGTTGCGGCACTGCCCCACATCGCCTTCTGGAAACTGACAAAGAACTTGCGATAGTTCTGCCAGTAGCTCGTCTGGTTCGGGCGCAGCGGCTTGAAACCGCGTGTCGACATATAGATTTCGAGATCGGTTTCCTTTTCAACCGGGATATTCATATAGCCCGGCAGAAGATTGGACATCAGACCTATATCGGTCAGCCCCTGAATGTTGGAGTGACCGCGCAGCGCATTCATGCCGCCGCCACGCACGCCGATATTGCCGAGGATCAGCTGCAGCATCGCCATGCAGCGAATATTCTGCGACCCCTTGGAATGCTGCGTCCAGCCGAGCGCATACATCGACGTCATCGTCTTGTCGGGCGCCGAGCATTCGGACATCATCTCGGCCACTTTCAGGAATTTCTCCTTCGGCGTGCCGCAGATGCGTTCCACCATTTCCGGCGTGAAGATCGAAACATGCTGCTTCAGCAGATTCCACACACAACGGGGGTTCTGCAGCGTATCGTCGACGACCGCATAGCCGTCATCGCCGATCACATAGTCCCAGCTCGAGCGGTCATAATCCCGCTTTTCCTCGTCATAGCCGGTAAACAGCCCGTCCTTATATTCGAAGCCATCCTTGATGATGTAGCTGGCATTGGTGAAATGCTTCACATAATCCCACTGCACCTTGTCATTCTGGATGCAGTAATTGATGACGCCGAGCAGGAAGGCGATATCCGAGCCCTGCCGGATAGGCGCGTAGAAATCCGCCACGGAAGCCGTGCGCGTGAATCGCGGATCGACGACGATCAGCCGGGCACCGCGGTTGGCCTTGGCCTCCGTCACCCATTTGAAGCCGCAAGGATGCGCTTCCGCCGCATTGCCGCCCATGACGACGACGAGATCGGTGTTCTTGATATCGGTCCAGGAGTTGGTCATTGCTCCGCGGCCAAATGTTGGGGCGAGACTCGCCACCGTCGGGCCGTGTCAGACGCGTGCCTGGTTATCGAATGCAACTATGCCTGTGCTGCGCACCACCTTGTAGGTGAGAAACGCCGTTTCGTTGGTGGTTGCAGAAGCCGCAAGGAAGCCTGTCGAGGTCCAGCGGTTGACCGTTGTGCCCGCCGCGTTCTTCGCGATGAAGTTGGCGTCGCGGTCGTCTTTCAGATGCCGCGCGATGCGGTCAAGCGCATCTTCCCAGGCAATCTGTTTGAACTCGGACGAACCCGGTTCGCGTACCTGCGGATATTGCAGGCGGGTCTTCGCCTTGACGAAATCCTTCAGTGCCGCGCCCTTGGGGCAAAGCGTGCCGCGATTGGTCGGGTGATCCGTGTCACCTTCAACGTGGATCAGCTCGGCCTTTTCGCCTTTCCTGACATCACCCTTGGAATAAAGAATAATACCGCAGGCGACCGAGCAGTAAGGGCAGGTATTTCGGGTTTCGGCCGTGTTGGTCAACTTGAATGGGCGAATGGATTCGGCATAGGCGCTTTCCACTGCACCAAAACCGAAGGACCCAAGCGCCGAAGCCGCCACTACCGCCCCCGTTCCGCCCAGAAACTGGCGGCGTGAGAGCTCCACATTCATTGCGCTGCACCTCCCTGATCGTCAGAAGAAAAACGCCGAAGCATATTCTTCTTTAAATTGGACTTGCCTGACATCAGTTCACCGCAATAAAACCAAGTTGTCAACCGAACAGCAGGCTAAAAAAATTAACAATAAGGTGCATTTATCAATAACATGACTTTAATTGTCATGTATTAATACATGGACTTCATTACGAGAATGACTTGAAAACGCGCTGACTGATTGACGTCCCTGTGTAAAAACGCCAGACTGATGTCGTGGCTTCTTTTGTTGCTCCCGAGTTTCGGGGCCTGAATTTTGAGTGGCTCTTGCCTCGCGTCGGCTTCTTTGACCCGGTGCGACGGTGTTGTGCGGCCCTCAGCTCAGGCTCTCTTCAATCGAGCAAAGCTGCATCCAGATTTCCTGCAATCGCTGCATACCTGCCGCTTTCCGAACCGAAGGCGGCGGAACGATGTTTCTCGCGCAATCGCAACAACAACAATTCAAAGCAAAAAGGGGATCGTCATGAACCGTCGGGAAGTTCTTAAATCCGGTGCGGCCTGCGCCGCTTTCAGCATGCTGCCGAATTTTGCATCTGCAGCCGGTAACACTTTCGCACCGCAACCGTCGGGCTGGCGCAGCTTCGAGATTACCACCAGCATCACGCCCGCCGCTTCGGGGGAAGTCATTCGTGTCTGGGTTCCGATGGCCGGGTTCAATGGCAATGACTGGAACCGTCCCGAAGGCAATCGCTGGACGACAAACGCCAAGGTCGCGCGGCTCGATCGCGATCCGGCCAGCGGCACCGGCTTGCTTTACCTCGAATGGGACGCAAACGAAGCGAAACCGCAAGCCGAAGTCATCAGCCTCATCTCCACCCGAGACCGTGCAAGCAATCTCGATGCGTCAGCAAAGGCCGTGCCGCTGACCCGTGCCGAACGCGAACGCTATCTGGCCGGGACGCGCCTTGCACCCGTTGATGGTATCGTCAAACAGACCTCCGACAAGATCATTGCGGGTGCCGCCACCGATCAGGAAAAGGCGCGCCTCATCTATGACTGGGTCGTCGCCAACACCTACCGGCGCGCCTCGACACGAGGCTGTGGCGACGGCAATATCGTCGCCATGCTCGACAGCGGCGATCTCGGCGGCAAATGCGCCGACCTCAATCCGCTGTTCGTCGCTCTGGTCAGGGCGGCGGGAATTCCGGCCCGCGACCTTTATGGCGTGCGCGTTGCGCCTTCCGCCTTCGGCTACAAGAGCCTTGGCGCGAAGAACGAAGTCATCACCAAGGCCCAGCACTGTCGCGCCGAAATCTATCTTGACGGCATTGGCTGGGTCGCAACCGATCCGGCGGATGTGCGCAAGGTGATGCTGGAAGAGGAAAAGGACGGGTTGACCGCCGACGATCCACGTGTCGCAGCCGTGCGGCAAAAGCTTTTCGGTTCATGGGAAGGCAACTGGATCGCCTTCAATGATGGCAGCGATATCGCCTTGCCTTCTGCTCATGGCCCGGAACTCGGTTTCCTGATGTATCCGCAGGCCGAAGTTGCCAGCGCCCGTCTGGATTGTCTCGATGCGGATGCTTTCCGCTACACGATGACCGCGCGCGAAATAACAATTTAGCTTGAGGAAATAGCATGGATATCGCATCGCCTATTCGTCTCAGCACGCTTGCCCATGGCGGCGGCTGTGGCTGCAAGCTTGCTCCCGCCGTCCTGCAGGATCTGCTGGCTGACCAACCGACCATGCAGCCTTTCAGCCAGCTTCTCGTCGGAACGGAAACCGGCGACGATGCCGCGGTCTGGCAACTGGATGACGAAAACTGCGTGATCGTCACCACCGACTTCTTCATGCCGATGGTGGACGATCCGTTCGATTTCGGACGCATCGCAGCCACCAACGCGATATCCGACGTTTATGCCATGGGCGGAACACCGATCATGGCGCTGGCGATCCTCGGCATGCCAGTGAACAAGATGCCCGCCGAAATGATCCGCGAAATCCTGAAAGGCGGCTCCAGCATCTGCGCTGAAGCTGGCATTCCGGTCGCGGGCGGACATTCCATCGACGCGCCGGAGCCGATCTACGGATTGGCCGTCATCGGCACCTGCAAGCTTTCCAGCCTGCGCAAGAACAGCGGCGCACGTCCCGGAGACACGTTGATCCTGACCAAGGCAATCGGCGTCGGTATTTATTCCGCTGCCTTCAAGAAACAGGAACTCGACAGCGCCGGTTACGATGAAATGATGGCATCAGTCACCTTGCTGAACCGGGTTGGCGCCGAGCTAGGCAAGGATAGTGCCGTCCACGCTGTCACCGACGTCACCGGCTTTGGCATTCTCGGACATGCACTCGAAATGGCGCGCGGTTCGAATGCAGGTATCAGCCTCGACTATGCTGCGCTGCCCTTTCTCAAACAGGCCGAAAAGTTGACGCAAGGCGGTTTCGTGACCGGAGCCTCCACCCGCAATTGGGCAAGCTACGGCCATGATGTGCAGTTGCCGGACGATTATCCGCTCTGGAAACAGCAATTGCTGACCGACCCGCAGACCTCCGGCGGGCTTCTGATATCCTGCGCACCGGAGGATACCGAAAGGCTTTTGAACAGCATCTGCTGCTGCGGTTATCCATCTGCCTGCATCGTCGGAAAGGTGACAGACGATGCAGGCCGCGTGACGGTGACAGGATAGGAATTATTGAGTCGGCTCATCAACAGCTCGCTTGCCGTTTGGGCCTTTCTTCTCTGGAAATCGCCGCCATGAGGCGATAAAGGCAACAGGATAATATTTTCCAGAGGGACATCATGGGCTATTTTCCAAGTTGGCGTTTGACATCAAACGCCGTCGTGCTTCCTGACGAGCGCCTGCCAGCCGCCGCCGCCATACCGATGGGCGTACAGCATCTTCTCGCAATGTCGGGCTCGACCATCGTCGCCCCACTGCTGATGGGTTTCGATCCCAATGTGGCCGTCTTCTTCTCCGGTATCGGCACGCTTCTGTTCTTCGTGCTGACGGCAGGTCGTGTGCCAAGCTACCTCGGCTCGTCCTTCGCATTCATCGCGGTCGTGATCGCCGCAACCGGCTATAGCGGTTCCGGCCCCAATCCCAATATCGCCATCGCGCTCGGCGGCATCATTGCCTGCGGCGCGCTCTATGCCCTTATCGGCCTTGTAGTCATGGCCATCGGCACAGGCTGGGTCGAACGACTGATGCCTCCAGTCGTCACCGGCGCCATCGGCGTTTCCATCGGCCTTAACCTTGCGCCGGTCGCCGTCGGCCAGTTGAAGGGAAGCGGCACGCATATAACCATCGCGCTGCTCACTGTTCTCTGCATGGCGATGATCGCCGCCTATGGACCGCGTGGAACCAAGCGCCTGTCGGTGCTCTTCGCACTGCTGTTCGGCTATCTTCTGGTCCTGATCCTCGGCAACGGTCTCGGCATCGTGCCCGGCATCGATTTCACCGCCGTCAGCAATGCAGCCTGGTTCGGCCTGCCGCATTTCACCACGCCGGAATTCAACTGGCAGGCGATCACCCTCATCGCGCCGGTCGCCGTCGTTCTGGTGGCTGAAAATCTCGGTCATATCAAAGCACTCGGCTCCATCACCGGCCAGAACATGGATCGCTACATCGGTCGCGGCTTCCTCGGTGATGGCATCGCGACCATGATTTCCGGCTCGGGCGGCGGCACCGGCGTCACCACCTATGCCGAAAATATCGGCGTCATGGCGATGACCAAAGTTTATTCGACACTGATCTTCGTCATTGCGGCCGTCATGGCACTGATCCTCGGCATGTCGCCGAAATTCGGCGCTATATTGCAAACGATCCCTGCCCCGGTTCTGGCGGGTCTTGCCGTTTCAGTGTTCGGCCTGATCGCCTCGGCAATGGCCCGCATCTGGATCGTCAATAAGGTGGACTTCGCGGATTCCCGCAACCTCTTCACCGCTGGCGTGGCGCTGATTTTCGGCGCTGGCGACTTCACGCTGAAGATCGGCGATTTCGCTCTTGGCGGTATTGCCACCTCAACGCTTGCAGCCTTGGTCTTCTACCAGCTGCTCGGCATTGGTCGCAGCGAGAAGCCTGCCGCATAAGACAAAGGGGAGCGGGCGCTTGTCCCGCTCCTTCCATGCTGAAGCAGCTCATACTTGATCGACATCAATTACTGTATTTTTATATTCGTCTATGTCTGTGAACGAAGATCATCCGGATGAGACGGGCTCATGTTATCAGACCTTTTCGAACATAACCGGCAATGGGCAGCGGAAAAGCGCCAGGAAGACCCTGAATATTTCAGCCGGCTGTCATCGATGCAGCGTCCGGAATATCTCTGGATCGGATGTTCGGACAGCCGTGTTCCGGCCAATGTCGTCACCGGATTGCAGCCGGGCGAAGTCTTCGTACACCGCAATGTCGCCAACCTCGTCCATCGCGCCGATCTGAACCTTCTGTCGGTGCTTGAGTTTGCCGTCGAGGTGTTGGAGATCAAGCACATCATCGTCTGCGGCCATTACGGATGCGGTGGCGTGCGTGCTGCCATGGCCGGATATGGCCACGGCATCATCGACAACTGGCTCCAGCCGGTTCGCGATATTGCGCAGGCAAACGAGCAGGAGCTGGGCGGTTTTGCCGATCCCGAAGAACGTCTGAACCGGCTTTGCGAGCTGACCGTCGCCTCGCAGGTGGAAAGCCTGTCGCGCACGCCGGTTCTGCAATCGGCCTGGAAACAGAACAAGGATATCGTCGTGCATGGCTGGATTTACGGCCTCAAGGATGGCCTGTTGCGCGACCTCGAATGCGATTGCACGAAAAGCGTGCTGCGTTTTTCGTGTCAGCCAGCGGGATAATCCGCAAGCAGCTTTTCGGCCCTGACACGCATGTCCGATCCGAGCTCGGTCGAACGTCGCGCAATCTTGTCGAAACAGACCGTAGTCGTCTCGTTGACCGCGCGCAATTCGCCGTCCAGCGAACCCACCATCATCTGGCGAAAGGTGATCGACGAGCGACCGACTTTCAACACATGCGAACGGACCGTCAGAAGGTCTCCGGCTGGCGCTTCCTGCTTGTATTCGGTTGTTGCGCGCACATCTGCCCAGCCAAAGCTGTCATCGGGAATTTTCCCGGCGATATGGCCCAAAAGCTGAAAGCTCGCATCATCGAACATCCCGGCATAATGCCGGACATTCATGTGTCCCATGACATCGCACATCCACGGATGCGCGACGCCGACAAAGGTAACAAGACCACTCATCGCGCCACCGATTGATAGCTACCGAGGAACGCCGTGAGGTTATCGCCCAGCGCATCGCAAAGATAGCCACCTTCCTGCACGATAACGGTTGGCAACCGAAGCTTCGCGATTGCTTCGGCAATCCGGCCAAAACCGCCAGTGGTGACCGACAATCCGCCGAACGGGTCGCCTTCAAACGGATCAAGGCCAAGCGCCACCACCAGCACATCCGGCGCAAAGGCTTCGATACGGCGGAAGGCCGTGTCGAGTGACGCAAGGAATTCGGCATCGCCGGATTTGCGCGGTAGTGGCAGGTTGAGATTGTAACCAAGCCCCGCACCCTCGCCGCGCTCATCGGCATGGCCCCAGAAAAATGGATAGAAGCGCACCGGATCGGCATGGATCGAGACGGTCAGTACGTCGGGACGGGCATAGAATATCCCCTGCGTCCCGTTGCCATGATGCAGATCGACGTCGAGGATTGCCACGCGCTCCGCTTTCGAGCGCAGGCGCTGGGCTGCGACCGCTGAATTGTTGACGAAGCAGAAACCGCCTGCCACATCGGCGAAGGCATGATGCCCCGGCGGACGGCAGAGCGCATAGGCCGCGACCTCGCCCGCAAGCACCGCATCAGCGGCATCGACCGCGCTCCATGCGCTCCAGCACACGCTTTCCCAAGTATGTTCAGCAATCGGGCACGCCGTATCAGCCATGTGATAGCCGACCTGCCCCACGGCAGACGCCGGATAGCGACCGTCACGCGCCAGCGGGTGGATGTTCGGGATAACCTCTTCCGAAGCCTCCTCGATGCGCCGCCAACGGGCATAAATGTGCTGCAGGAATTCAAGATACTCCGGCGTATGCACGGCTGCAATCGGGCCCAGACCATGATTTTGCGGACGGATGATTTCGTAGCCTGCGGCCTTCGCACCGGCGAGCAGGCGCTCAACACGCTCCGGCTGTTCGGGGTTAGGCTGCGGCGCACCGCTGGAAAGAAAAGCTTTCGGGTCGTGACGCTTCTGCTCGACGGCGTAAAAGGCTTTCATGATTACTCCTTCGTCTTATTGATGCGCGCCAGACGGGCAAAATCATCGCCATAGGCACCCTGATCGCGGTCGGCTTCAATCCAGCCGATACCCAGCCGGTCATAAAATCTTTGCGCTGCGACATTGTCCCGGTCCACGGCCAGCCGCAGATAGACACCGCCGCGCGCCATCGACCAGGAGGCGACATGACGCAAAAGCACCTCGCCGATCCCATTGCCGCGAAAGGTTTCGTCGACATAGAGGTCCTGCACGTAGACGCCGGGCTTGCCCAACCATGTCGAGAAGATCGGGAAGAACAGGGCAAGACCGGCAAACCTATCGTCCACCTCGGCGATCAGACTGGTGAAAGCCGCATAGGGACCAAAACCATAACAGCGGAAATCCTCAACCGTGCTGGAGATTTTTCCCGCAGCGCCAAGTCCTGCGCCCATCGTGCAGATTGCTGCGTGAATCTGTTCGGCATCGGCAAGTTCGCCAAGCCGAACCACGACGCCGGTTTTACTGTCCAACACGATCTTCGGCATCAGAGCATTTCCTGTTTTGATTGAATCATTGGAAACTCTCGATCCTTTTGCTTTTACGCATGTCTTTATCCCGAAACCGGTTCCCACTTTCGGGAGACATGCTCTAGAACGCCACCCTGTCTCCACCTTTGAGACCTAGATATTCACGCGCCTCGTCAGGCGTTGCAACGTCCAGCGACAGGCCGTCCAGGATGCTGCGGATGCGACGAACCTGATCAGCATTGCTCTTGGCCAGCTGGCCGCGCCCGTCATAAAGGCTGTCTTCCAGCCCGACGCGAACATTGCCACCCATCGCCGCTGCCATGGTAATCATCGGAATCTGGTGCCGTCCTGCCGCCAGCACGGAGAAGGAATAGTCGTCCCCGAACAGCTTGTCGGCGATGCGCTTCATATGCATGAGATTGTCCGGATCGGCTCCGATACCACCCAGAACACCGAAGACGAACTGGATGAACAGATGGCCGGACACCAGCCCCCGGTCGCGGAAATGCGCCAGCGAATAGAGATGGCCGACATCGTAGCATTCGAACTCGAAGCGCGTGCTGCAGCCCTGCCCGAGGCTGGTCAGAATGCCTTCCATATCCGCAAAAGTGTTCTTGAAGATCGAATGGCGCGTGGCTTCCAGCAATTCCGGTTCCCACGCGTGTTTCCATTCACGCGGCTTGTCGAGCGCCGGAAACAGCGCGAAATTCATTGAGCCCATGTTGAGCGAGCACATTTCCGGTTGCGCCTTAAGCGGCGCCGCCAGCCGGTCTTCCAGTGTCATCAGCGACGAGCCGCCGGTAGAAATATTCACCACCGCCGCGGTCGATTGCTTGATGCGCGGCAGGAACTGCATGAACAGGTCCGGGTTGGCGGACGGCCTGCCGTCGCGTGGATCGCGGGCGTGAAGATGCAGGATGGATGCGCCCGCTTCCGCCGCCGCAATGGCTTCGCTCGCAATCTCGTCGGGCGTCACCGGCAGATGCGGCGACATGGAGGGCGTATGGACGGAGCCTGTCACCGCGCAGGTGATGATCACCTTGCGACGCGTCTTCTTCTTGTCGGTCATGATCCGGTTTCCTTACGCATTCACAGGCAGTTTGAGTTCACGCGCCAGAACCTCCAGCGTGTCACCGAGAATGGCGGTGATCTCGCCGACCTGTTCGCGGCTCACGATCATCGGCGGGCAAACGAGGAAATGGTCGCCCTCGACACCGCCGCGCGTGCGACGCGAATAGATGATGAGCCCGCGTTCATAGGCGAGATCGACCATGCGCTGATGGGCGTTCAGTTCCTTCTGCAGCGGCTTCATGGTTTCGGGGTCAGAAACGAATTCGGCTGCGAGCAGCAGGCCCTTGCCGCGCACATCGCCGATGAAAGGGAAGCGTTTCGCAAGCCCTTCCAGTTCGCCCTTCAGCGCATCGCCCATACAGGCGGCATTGCCGACCAGATCAAGACGATCAATCTCCTGCAATACGGCCTTGCCCGCCGCACAGGCCAATGGATTGCCGGCATAGGTGAAGCCGTGCAGGAAGCCACCTGCATCCAGAACCGGCTGGACGATGCGGGCCGGAGCCGCCATGGCGCCAAGCGGGCAATAGCCGGAGGCAAAGCCCTTGGAAAGCGCTATAAGGTCGGGTTTGCAGTTCCAGTGATCGCCGCCGAGAAACTTGCCGGTGCGCCCGGCACCGCTCATCACCTCGTCGTGGATCAGAAGGATGCCATAACGGTCGCAGATTTCGCGGATGCGTGGATAATAGCTGTCGGGCGCAACCAGCGCGCCGGTGGATGCCCCACCGATCGGCTCCATGATGAAGGCAAGCACGCTTTCGGGGCCTTCTTCCTGAATCTTCTCCTCCAGCATGTCGGCATATTTCTGGCCGCGTTGTTCCATCGTGAGATTATCGCGGTCGAGATAGGCGGTCGGCGCCGGGACTTTCGGCATTTCGCGCATGATGGGCGCGAAGGGCTCGCTCAGTGCCGCATAGCCGGTGACGGCCAGCGCGCCAAGCGTGCCCCCGTGATAGGACGGAAAGCGCGAAATCACTTTCCGGCGCTTGCCCTGCCCGGTTGCGACCGCCCATTGGCGGGCGAGCTTGATGCAGGATTCGACGGCTTCCGAACCGCCGGAAACGAAGAAGATCTTGTCCAGCCCCTCCGGCATTCGCTCGGCGGCCATGCGTGCCAGATCTTCCGCCGGTTCGTTTTCAAAGTGCAGGCGATAGGCGAAGGTCACGCGATCCATCTGCTCTTTCATGGCATCGAGCACATTGCGATTGCCATGGCCGATATTGACCACCATCGCGCCGCTCGACCCGTCGATGACGCGGCGTCCGTCCTGATCCCAGATATAGATGCCTTCGGCCCGATCCACCAGCGGCCTGCGCAGGCGCGACTGGTAGAAAAGATGCGATGCCGGGCGTTCGTTCTGTGCATTTGTGTTGAGCATGGCGTTACTCTGTCAGCGCTTGAGATATTGGTTGAGAACATTGGCGGTCACACGCTCGACCATGCGGTCGCCGCGTTTGAGAGCCGCTACCCACTCGCAGCTTCCGGCGTGGAAGACCTCGCCCTTGCCGCGTGGGAAATTGACGATCATGCCGCAGCCGCGCTTGATGCGTTCGACAGCTGCATCACCATTGTCGCCGATCAGCGTATCGGCCACGAATTTGGCATCGGCATCGGAGAGGAACTGGTCGTCGGCTGGAATATCCGCACTCTCCTCCTTGAGAGACGACATGCCGAGCGCCAGAATCTGCAATCCATCGGGAGCGCCACTGCCCTCCTCCGGCTCCGGCAATCCTCCCCGGATCACATAGTCGAGCCCGTCAACCTCATAGCCGAAGGCATGGCCTTCCGAGCCCAGGAGATCGCCGTAATAGATGCCGGTTCCCGCAAAGGCCCAATGCTCTGGGCGATAGACCGGGAAACCGCGCACGCCGCGCGGGGCGCAACCACCCCAGCCGACATAAAGCCCGCGCAACGCATTGAGGCCGAAAGTTTCGGCAGCAGGCCGTCCGGTTTCAGTCGCTTCCCAGCACCCGCTGGTGCGACGCGGATCAGCGGAGCGATAGACCGGGTCTTCGGCGCGGGCGCGATATTTATAGCAGGTCTGGCGCTTGCCATTGTCCTCAAGCCGTGTCTGCCACATGAAATTGCCCGCAAAACGGGCCGCACGACCACCGCCATCGACATAATTATCGACGGCATCACGCATTTCCCACGTCCAGTATTCGTCGTGACCGACAAAGGCAACGCAGTCATAACCCTCGAGGATTTCCGGCGAGAAATGCAGCTCATGCTGGCTGGCAAGATCGACCGCATAGCCTTCCCGCTCAGCCCAGCGGAAGAACAGGCTGTCATAGCTTGCCCAGCCGGAAGAGGTATATTTCTTGGAATAGCCGTTGGCATAGGCCCATTCCATATGCGGATAGCGCGGCGGCGCGGCAGGCGGCGTCACAATTTCCAGCGGAACACGAGGCGCATCGGACGGCAGCACAACAAAGCCACGGCAGAACGGACGCTCGATGCTCACCGTCGTCGCATATTGATCGCCATTCGGCCCGGTGATGCCCTGATAATGGTTGGAGCCGCCCCAGGTATTATAGGCCGTCCATGTGCCGGTTGCAGCCACCTGCAGGATACGACCCGGCTTACGGCCCGCTGCGGGTCGTAGAATGAACAGGTGATGGCAATGGATCGGCTGCCCGTCATTGCCATGCGCCTTCAACGTGATGCGATAAGCGCCGGAAGGCCAGTTCTCATCCGTCTTGAAGGCAAATGTCGTTTCCCAGCCGCAACCGACAACCGAACATTGCGCTGGTGTTTCCTGCCATTTGCAGTCGATCCCGCGTTTGGAGAAGACCGGCGTTTCCACCGCCCCGTCCCGCACAATCTCGATATCGAAACGCGAGGCAGTTGCGCTCACCTGTAGATGAACCGTCGCACCCGGAAGATAGGAATAGGCATCGGTATAGCACCAGATTTCGCCGCGAGGCCCATCCATGCCAGGATATTCGTAATAATGGCCAAGCACGGCTTCACGCCGCTGCGCCGGGGTCAGCCCGAAATCGGGAAATTCGTTGAGGTGTCTCTCGCTCATTCTGATACCTCAGGCAGCCAGATATTTCTTGAGGAAGGAGCGGGTACGCTCCTGCACCGGATTGCTCAAAATCTGATCCGGCGGTCCCTCTTCCACCACCACGCCGCCATCCATGAACAGAATGCGGTCGGCAACCTCACCCGCAAAACGCATCTCGTGCGTGACGATCAGCATCGTCATATGTTCAGCGGCAAGCTGCTTCATGACGGCATTGACTTCGTCCACCAGCTCGGGATCGAGCGCCGAAGTAGCCTCGTCGAACAGCATCACCTTCGGCTGCATGGCGAGCGCACGCGCAATGGCCACGCGCTGCTTCTGACCGCCCGACAGGCGCGAAGGATAGACATCGATCTTGTCGGCAAGCCCCACCTTCGACAAAAGCTCCAGCGCCAGTGTGCGGGCCGCGTCCTTGCCCATGCCTTTCAGCTTGATCGGACCGAGCGTGATGTTTTCCAGCACCGTCAGATGCGGGAACAGATTGAAGTGCTGGAACACCATGCCCATCTGCTGGCGCACCGCATTGATGTGCTTTTCAAATGCCTGTCCTGCAAGCGGCTGGTTGACCTGTACGCCGTCGAGCCAGACTTCACCGCCATTCAGCGTTTCCAGATGATTGATCGAGCGCAGAAGCGTGCTTTTGCCGGAACCGCTGGGGCCGATGATCGCCACGATCTGACCGCGCGCCACTGAAAGGTCGATACCTTTCAGGACTTCCAGCGCGCCGTAAGCCTTGCGGGCATCCTTCACTTCGACCATCGGTTTTGCCGATTTGGAGCTGCTCATCGCGTGACCTCCACTTTTCTTTCAATGCGCCGCAGGCCAGCCTCAAGGACGAGATTGACCACATAATAGATGGCCGCGACGGTGATATAGAATTCAAACGGGCTGAAGGTTTCGCTGATGGCAAGCTGGGCGCTGTGCACCAGTTCCGCAATGCCGATGATCGAAACCAGCGACGTGTCCTTCAGAAGAACGATCATGTTGTTGCCAATGGGCGGGATCGTGTTGCGGATCGCCTGCGGAATGACGATATAGCGCAAAGCCTGAGCGTGGCTGAAACCGATGGAACGGGCGCCTTCCATCTGACCGGGATCAACAGCCACAATGCCTGCCCGGATGATGTCGGCATTATAGACCGCGAAATGCAGGCTAAGGCCGATAATGCCGGCGCCGAGGGCGGGAATATTGATGCCGATCTGAACCAGTCCGAAATAGATCAGGAACAGTTGCAGCAGAAGCGGCGTTCCCATGAACAGCCACATGAAGAACCGTACCGGCCATGCAAGAATGGCAGGCGCATAAAGCACCACCAGCGCAAATGCGATCCCGAGCACGAAGCTTAAGGATGCGGAGGCGACGGTCAGAACCAGCGTCCACCAAAGGCCGGTCAGAAGCAGATCCGTATAGGGAGTGACGATGCTGAAATCGAGAGCTTGCATCCAGTCCTCCCTCACTGCGCCGCGAAGCGCTTGTCGAGGAGATCGACCCCGCGCGCCACGATATAGATGATGATCATGTAGAGAACGGCTGCAACGCCGAAAATCTCGAACGGTTTGTAGGTCGAACCGATAAAACGCTGCGCCGTATAGGTCAGCTCAACCACCGAAATGGTCGAGACCAGCGCCGAACCCTTCAAAAGGGCAATAGCGTTGACGCCCAGCGGACGGATCATGAGGCGAGCGGCCTGCGGCAGCACGACGAACCGCATGGTCTGGCCACGCCCGAAGCCGATGGAGCGCGCGGCTTCGCTCTGGCCGCGATCGACGCTCTGGATCGCTCCACGGATCGATTCCGACATATAGGCGCCGATGTTCAGCCCAAGCCCGATAACGCCAGCAGCAAACGGTTCCAGATTGATGCCGATCTGCGGACCGCCGAAATAGAGAATGAAGAGCTGCACAAGGCAAGGCGTGCCGCGAAAGACACTGACATAGGCAGCTGCAAGTCCCCGCAAAATAGGGGAGCGGGACAGGCGGCCCGCCACGAGTATTGCAGCCACCGCAAGGCCCAGGATCAGGGCCAGCGCGGAAATTTGCACAGTTACCCATGCCGCCTCCAGAAAGAACGGGAGGACGCGCTGCATCAACGCAAAATCCATTGGAAAACTCCGGTCAATCGGTTCTCAACCGGCCCGGACATGTGCCGGGCCGGGATGACGACATATCAGCGAATGTCGCTGCCGACCCATTGCATCGAGATCTTCTCGTAGGTGCCATCGGCCATGATCTCGTCGAGAGCTTTCTGCATCGCAGCCTTCAGCTCGGGATTGTTCTTGCGAATGGCGATACCGATTGCAACGCTGCCGCCTTCAATGTCCGGCGTATCGAGCTTGCGGACTTTCTGTCCGGTTTCCTTGATCGCCACCATGACCGGGATGTTGTCGACGACAATGGCGTCGACACGACCCGAATTCAGTTCAAGCATCAGTTCCGGCAGACCCTTATAGGTGCGAATGGTCCAGCCACCCTGTTCACGCGCCCACTTCTCATGGGTTTCACCAAGCGTCACGCCCAGTGTCTTGCCCTTGAGATCGTCGAGCTTCTGAACAGCGGAATCTTCCTTCACGAAAACCGCGCGGCCCGCGTGATAATATGGTCCCACGAAGTCCACTGCCTTCTCGCGTTCCGGCGTGATCGTCATGGATCCGACCACCGTATCGAACTTGCCCGCCCGAAGACCGGCAACGATACCGTCCCAGGCCGTGGTGATGAGCTGCGGCTTCAGCTGCATGCGCTCGGCAATCGCCGAACCGATGGAGGCATCGAAACCCACGACTTCGTTCTTCTCATTGACGAAATTGAACGGCGGGTACTGGCCGCTCATGGCGATCTTCAGTTCGCCTGATGCCTTGATCTTTTCAAGATCATCCGCCTGTGCGGGTGCAACCGCAAAAACTGCGGTGGCGGCAATCGCAGCAGCGGCAATGAAACCCGTGAATTTGTTAAACATGCTGTTCCCGACTTCCTCTTGTTTGTTTTTCTTGAGGCTATTTGATGCCTCCCAATTTTCATGATTGCTTTTATGGATGCATTTCGCAAATAGATAATCGGAATGGATTGCATAGATTTCATGAATGGATAAAGCCATGTCGCTGCACCGCCCCGAGCGCCTTGTCTGGGATCTGGACTGGAACCTTCTGCGCAGTTTTGTGGTGATTGCTGAAGTGAAAAGCATCACCCGCGCTGCGGAACGGCTCAATCTCAAGCAACCAAGTGTGAGCAATGCGCTGCGCCGGCTGGAAGACCGCATCGGCCAGCGACTGGTGGAGCGTGACGCCACCCATTTCGAGCTGACCGAAGTCGGTAAACTGCTCTATGAACAGAGCATCGACGTCTTCGGCGCTATTTCGCAACTGCCGCAGCTTGTGCGTGGGGTCGGTGACGATGTCACCGGCCATGTCACCATATCGGTGGCCAGTCACATTGTTTCGCCGATCTTCGACCGGGCACTTGAGCTTTTTCATGAACAGCATCCGCGAGCGACGCTGACAATCAATGTTTCCGCCAGCACCGAAGTTGCTCGACTGGTTCGAGAGAAGCGCGCTTCTTTCGGTCTTGGGCTGGTGAGCAATCGTGATCCGGCGCTCGACTACACCATGGTCTATCGTGAATTCTTCGGCTTTTTCTGCGGGCCCCGGCACCGGATGTTCGGCCAGTCCGGACTGACGCTTGCCGATCTGAAGGGAGAACCGTCGGTTTCATTCCAGACCGACCACATTGCTGACGCGCTGCGCCCGGTAGCTCTGCTGCGCAGTGAGGCGCGGCTTTCACCGGATGTCGTCGGCACCTCGTCGAGCCTTGAAGAAGTGCGCCGGATGATCATTACCGGCCTTGGCATCGGTCCGCTTCCGCTGCACGTGGCGCGACGCGAGATTGATGACGGCCTTCTCTGGCGTTTGCCGCCTTACGACAACCCGCCCGCCATCGATGTTTTCCTGATCCACAATCCGGAAACCAATCTCAACAAGGCCGAGAAAGCCATGCTGGCCGGATTGAAGGGATTGATCGCTTCCACACCGCTGGAAAACCGTATTTACGGAGATTGACGAGCGGGCCTTACCCGCTCGTCCCTATCTAGCTACTCTGCCGCTTCTGCTGCGCACAGCGCGTCGCATTCGGCTGCTTCCCGCGTGCCGGACAGGCTGACTTGACCAAGCGCGACGGTTGCAACCGCGCTCAGGCTGGCGACAACAGAAACCCAGAAGCCGTTTGCTGCACCGAAATTGTCGACCACCCAACCGGAAACGAACGCACCAAACGCCATTCCGATGCCGATGCCGGTCATGACCCAGGTAATGCCTTCCGTCAGCATCGTCTCAGGCACGCGGCGTTCGATAAGGCCGAAGGCCGTGATGAATGTCGGAGAAATCGCAACGCCGCTGACGAACACCGCCACGGCAAGAAGCGTGGTCGATGTGCCCGCGAAGGGTAATGGCAAGGCAGTCAGTGCCAGCACGCTGACGGCAATCATCAACTGGCGCTGCAGGGGCATACGAAGCGACAATGCACCGAGCGTTATCCCCACAAGAAACGAACCGATGGCATAGACACCGATCACAAGGCTGGCCGCACCGGGCTGACCAAGCTCGCTTGTGATCGCTACAGCACTGACTTCGGCTGTCGCAAAGGTCGAGCCGACGAAGATAAGTGCCAGCGTGATGATCTGAACGGGACGCGACCAGATAGCGGAACGTTGCGGGCTGTCTTGATCGAGCGCACGAACCGGCGGTTCACTGGAACGCTGCAGGAGGAAGGCGATCGTGCCCACGGCCAGAAAAGCCGTGCTGATCAGCATCCCCGCTTCGGGGAACAGGGACACCGCCAGCGCCACGGAAAGGGACGCGCCTGAAATATAGACCAGTTCATCCGCCGCCGACTCGAACGCGAAAGCGGTGTTCAGTTCGGGGCGGTTGCGGAAAATTTCCGTCCATCTTGCCCGGACCATTGCCGGGATACTGGGCATGGCACCGGCAAAAAATGCCGAGACGAACAATGTCCAGTTTGCCCAGCCTTGATTTGTCGCTACGAGCAGAAAGACGAAGGCTATCACCGAAACGATTGTGGCAGGCATGACGATGCGGCTTTGTCCGTAACGGTCGACAAGGCGTGAAATCTGCGGCGATATGAATGCATTCGTGAGCGCGAAGGTGGCAGACACGGCGCCAGCCAGCCAATATTCGCCGTGCGTCTGCGCAAGCATGGCCACGATGCCGACAGGGGCCATCGCGATGGGAAGACGGGCGAAGAAGGCCGCCGCCGAAAAGCCGATAGCGCCTGGAGCGCTGAAAATTTCTCTATATGGATTGGACATCGGAGTGGGTCCTTGAAAGGGAAAATTACTACACTTGCATACGGTCCGTATGTAAATTAAATAATTGATACGCGGCGTATGTCAACTAATATACGCAGCGTATGCAAATAAAAGGAACTATGATGCGTAAACCGCGAAGCGAAATGATTGCTGAAACGAGGACGAAGCTGTTGGCTGCGGGCCGCAAGGCTTTTGGAAACGTTGGTTATGCCGAAGCTTCGATGGATGATTTTACCGCCTCCGCCGGATTGACACGCGGCGCGCTCTATCATCATTTCGGTGACAAGAAGGGCCTTCTGCAGGCCGTGATCAACGAAATTGATTGCGAGATGGCCGCGAGATTGTGCATGATTTCTGCCAAAGCGCCCGACCGCTGGCAGGGGTTTGTCGAAGAGAATACGGCTTATATCGAGATGGCGCTCGAACCGGAAATCCAGCGGATCATGTTTCGCGACGGGCCGGCGGTTTTCGGCGATCCGTCCAGTTGGCCGAGTGCCAACGGCTGTATCCGCACGATCACCACAGGTCTCGACGCCCTACGAAAAGATGGTGTCATTGTTGATATTGACCCGGAAGCCGCCGCGCGGCTGATCAATGCGGCGAGCAGTGCTGCGGCACAATGGATTGCCAATTCAGACGATCCGGAAACCACATCGAAGAGGGCGGTCAAGGCGTTCCGGACGTTTCTGGAAGGTCTGCTGATCCGGCAGGAAAAGTGAAAGTCAGTCCCTGACCCTTTCGCGAATAGCTGCAACCAGTCTTTCGGGGTCAATCGGCTTGTGCAGCAGCAGATAGCCGCTGGCAGATGCCTCGCGAAGTCTTTCCGGCGAGGTATCGCCTGTCAGGATGATCACCGGCAAGGCCCGCTTCAGCAGAGCGAATATTTCGCCCGCAGCTTCTGTTCCGGTCGTCTGGCCTTGCAACCGATAATCCACGATCAACAGATCTGGCTCCCCAGCCACTTCAGATGTCTGATAGGATCGATAGGCCGCCGCCGCAGTCGGCCCGGCATGAACCCTATGTCCAAGCACCGAAAGCAACCCGCAAAGCGCATCCAGAACGGCAGGCTCGTCATCGATGACTATGATATTGCGGATACCTCCCTGCGCAGTTGACGATGTTGTCCGCTCTCCCACCTTTTCGGCGCGGGGCACCGTTACAGAAAACAACGATCCCTTCCCGAACCCTGAGACAAGCCGGATTGGATGGCGCAAAAGTGCCGCCGTTCGTTTGATGATCGACAGTCCAAGCCCTAGTCCCTTGTCGCGATTGCGCTCGAAATTATCGAGCTGCACGAATTCCTCGAAAATGAGACCATGCTTTTCTTGTGGAATTCCGATGCCTGTGTCGAGCACCTGAATTTCGATTTCACGGCCCCGGTGCCGACAGCCGACCAGGATGCGCCCCTGATCGGTATATTTGATTGCGTTGGAAAGGAGATTGGCGAGAATCTGCTTCAAAAGCGTGGGATCGCTGTCACAGGAAAGCGAAGTCGGCACGATACGAAGGTGGAGCTTCTTTTCAGCCGCTTCACTTGCGAATTCATGCTGCACTTCTTCAAAAATCCGGTTGATCGAAACCGCCTGCCTGTTGGGCACGACGAGCTGTGCATCCAGTCGTGAAACATCGAGCAGCGCATTGAGGAGATCGCTCAGGCTGCCCACGACGCGCTTGATATTATCCGAAATCTGTCGCGCTGCAGTTGCGGCAACCGTCTCCCTGGACGCAAGTGCGGCAAGTGTGGAGTTAAACAGCCCCAGCGCATGGACCGGCTGGCGCAAATCATGGCTTGCCGCAGCGAGAAATCGCGTCTTCGCCTGATCGGCCGCCGAAGCCCTGTCTCTTTCGCTTCTCAGTTCGTCCACAAGCGCCGAGTTTTCGAAACGCAGACGAATGGTTTCCCAGAGATCGCGATAGGTCACCCGACAGTGCTGGAGATTGATCGCCACCAGACACACGATGAGAAAGAGATAGGCATTATAAACACCACCACCCGCCTGCAGGCAGAAGATCGTTACCGGCAGCACTGTGGTGAACAGTGAGCCAATCACGGAGGGCGGGAAAGCCGAGCCCGTAGGAACCGAGCCACAGGCAAGCCCGGTCATGACAATGATCGAGAAAGCGAGGAGATGTGGTTCGCCGGACATGAAGCCGATCCAGCCGAGCATGCCCCAGTTCAGCCCGGACAACCAGGAAAAACCTGCAGCCAGCCAGGCCCATCGGTCGGAATTGAGGATCGGTTGTTTCCGACGAAAGAAGGCCCGCGTCACGAATACCCGGATAATGGACAGAAGGTAGACCGAAGCTGCCCAGGTCCAAAGCCACCAGTCTGGAACTTTGCCCCAGAAAACGATGAATGCGGGCACCGGCACCAACAGGTTTGTCAGGAGGACACCCGCTGAATGCTTGTAGAGCATGCCGGTCAGTTCCTCACGGATTCTGGTTTCATCGAGTTTCCGCGGCGTATCGACGGAGCTATTTATTTGTGCGGGATGGATCGTCATGTGATATTGATGCCGGATTGTTGCCGCGGGGGAAGTTCATGTCCGGAACTTACAGAGTCGTACTTGCCGATGACCATAGTGTTGTCCGGGAAGGTCTGAAGATGCTTTTATTAACGATAGAAGACACTTCAATCGTGGGAGAAGCAAGGGATTACGGCACACTGTTACTTGAGCTGAAGCGATGCCCTTGCGATCTACTTGTTCTGGACCTCGGAATGCCAGGATTTCTGGGCTATGCATTCATCGAAGAAATCCGAACGGCTTACCCCCGATTAAACATCATCATATTGTCAGCCAGTTCCGACCGGCAGTCCATCGAAAAGGCACTCGAAGCCGGAGCGGATCTGTACCTCACCAAGAACGGCAATCCCGACGAACTGGTAGCTGCAGTCCGCTCGTTACGCAATGCAAAACTGGACGGTGTCCCAGCCACGATTTCCCATCACCCAGAGAAACACCCTGCAGGTAATCCGCTTCCCGCCGTCGAACTGCCGATGTCTATCGCCCTGACCCGCAGAGAAATGCAGTTTCTGGCGCTGATTCCGCGTGGCAGCACGACAAGGGAGATTGCGGAGCGGCTGGGCATCAGCGTTCCCACTGCGAGAAAACACCGTGAGAACCTGATGCGCAAGCTTGGGAAGCACAACAGTGCCGAACTGACCGCCTATGCGGTTCGCCTCGGCCTGCCGGTGGAATAGCACCTTTCGAAATACGACATCTGCCGTATTGTTTGTGCGGCAGTCCTCCAACTAACGTTCGTGGTGACCATGTGGGCGCATACCAGCCCACGCATTTGGAGGACGATATGAAGACGACTTTGATTTCTGCGGCAGCGTTTGCAATGCTCGTAACAGGAGCTTTTGCTGCGACGCCGACCACCAGCAAAACCGAAAGCCAACCGGCAGCCTCGCAGGATCATGCAGGTTCCATGCGTCTGGCCGTAGGCCCCAACCGCTATTTTTTGCCATCCATCTCTTCCGGTCGGCGCGGCGCGTTCGGCTGATATTGCCCAATATCAAGTTGCGCGGGGGCTATGCGATCTGGTCCAGAGGTCGTGAAGATGAAAGGGCGGCATATGCCGCCCTTTCATTACGTTTGCACTCTGGTTCAGCGGGCTGGTCTCAGCCCGACACAATCGACGTAAAGTCGGACATGCCCGCGAAGCGCGCGGCACGGACCTTGCCATATTTACTCTTGTCGACGACCAGATGTTTTTCAACAGCGCGCTGCATGGCCATCTGCTTGATTGGCACTTCATGAAAGTGCGAGCAGGTGATACCGTGCTGCTCATCGACACCGCCAGCCGACAGAAATGCCTTGTTGATGTTGACGCGCTTCAGGACGTCGATCCCCTCATCTCCTGAAAATGACGCCGCTTCCGGGTGATAGAGCCCACCGAGAACGATAAGCCGCACATCGCTGCGCTGCGACAGGATTTCCGCTATATTGAGAGCGTAGCAGACAACCGTAATGTGCTGGTTCTGCGGGATGCGGTGAGCAAGGTGTGGCATCGTCGTGCCGCAATCGATGAAAACCGTATCATAGGGTTCGATCAACGCTGCGGCTGCGGCACAAGCCTGTGCTTTGGCATTGGCGTGGCTGTCTTTTTCAAAATCAAAGACATAATCGCCATTCATACCGTCCTGTGTGGGAATAATGTAACCACCCAAACAATTCAGCATCCCGCCGTCACTGCCGATATCTCGGCGGATCGTCATTTCAGAAACGCCAAGACGCGCTGCCGCATCGCGCAGGCGAAGCACACCAGCTTCATCGACCAACGCCGCCAGCTCGGCAATCCGCTCTTCTTTACGGCTGATTCTGCTCACGCTGTCCCCATTCTTCCGGTCCGATCACCCCGTTTATACGTCCGTCACATTTCACGCAACGCGATCATCCGATCTTGACAGGCTGAACATAAATGTGAAACGATCCAAACATAATGATAGAATTGTAACATTATAATTCGCATTGTTGGGAGGATATGACAACAGGGTATTGCACGCCTCGAACAGAATTCCATTCTTCGAGGACGTCAGACAGGCGGGAAACCAGATTGAATTTTCGCCCGGCCGGGAAGCCGGGCATGGAGGAAAACGCCGACGCACTCACCGTTCCTGAGATGCGTCAGCGTAGCAACAATTGTGTTGTCTGAACCATCAAGGGCAGGCGACCAAAGAATTCCCAGGGAGGAAACACCGGTGAAAAAATTTCTAGCATCCGTGGCGATTGCCATGTCCGTGGCCATTCCGCACGCTTTTGCAGAAGGCGTCGTTGATACGTCTAAGATCAACAAGGAACTGATCACCACTGCCAATGACAAGAAGTACACCATTGCGACCGTCGTGAAGGTCGATGGCATTGCCTGGTTCGACCGTATGCGTGACGGCGTCGACCAGTTCAAGGCAGATACCGGCAATGACGTCTGGATGGTCGGTCCAAGCCAGGCGGATGCCGCGGCACAGGTCCAGATCGTCGAGAACCTGATCGCGCAGGGCGTTGACGCCATCGCCATCGTGCCGTTCTCGGTCGAAGCCGTTGAACCGGTTCTGAAGAAGGCACGTGAACGTGGCATCGTGGTCATCAGCCACGAAGCATCCAACATCCAGAACGTCGATTACGACATTGAAGCCTTCGACAACAAGGCCTATGGCGCCAACCTCATGAAGGAACTCGGCAAGTCGATGGGCGGCAAGGGGAAGTATGTCACGACCGTCGGCAGCCTGACCTCGAAGTCGCAGATGGAATGGATCGACGGTGCCGTTGAATACCAGAAGGCCAACTTCCCGGAAATGTCAGAAGCAACTGGCCGTCTCGAAACCTATGACGATGCCAACACCGACTATAACAAGCTCAAGGAGGCGATGACCGCCTATCCGGACATCAAGGGCATTCTTGGTGCGCCAATGCCGACCTCTGCCGGTGCCGGACGCCTGATCGCCGAAGGCGGCCTCAAGGGCAAGGTCTTCTTCGCAGGTACGGGTCTCGTTTCGGTGGCTGGTGAATATCTGAAGAACGACGACGTCCAGTACATCCAGTTCTGGGACCCAGCCGTTGCAGGCTATGCCATGAACATGCTGGCCGTCGCAGCGCTTGAGAAGAAGAACGACCAGATCAAGGCCGGTCTCAATCTCGGTCTGCCGGGCTATGAAAGCCTGTTGGCACCGGACGCTGCCAAGCCAAACCTGCTCTATGGTGCAGGCTGGGTCGGTGTGACCAAGGAAAACATGGATAAGTACGACTTCTAATATCCATGGATGTTCGATGGGAGGAGCTTCACGCCCCTCCCATCCGGCAAATTGCATTCCAGCCTTGCACGAGGCCCCTCATGAGTGAAAACCTGATTGAACTGCGCCATATCGGAAAACGCTTCGGTGGTGTCAGGGCACTGGACGACGTTTCCTTTGCCATAAAGCCCGGCGAAATCCACTGCCTCGCGGGCGAAAACGGCTCCGGCAAATCCACTATCATCAAGGTCATGTCGGGCGTCTATACGCCGGAAGATGGTGAGATAGTGATCGACGGAAAATCAGTCGGCAAGCTCGACCCCGTCAAGTCGGTTCATCACGGCATTCAGGTGATCTATCAGGACTTCTCGCTGTTCGGAAACCTGACCGTTGCCGAAAATCTGGCAATCAATACCTTTCTCATCGAAGGCCGCAAAGGCGTCGACTGGAAGCGCGTGCGCGAACTGGCGCAAAAGGCGCTGGAACGGCTCGGCGTCAGCATCGATCTCGATGCAGATGTGGACAGCCTGCCGACATCGGGCAAGCAGATCGTGGCGATTGCGCGCGCCGTCATGGCTGACGCCCGCCTCATCATCATGGATGAACCGACCACCGCGCTGACGCGGCATGAAGTCGATGCGTTGTTCAAGATCGTGCGCGATATTCAGGCACAGGGCATCGCAGTGCTTTTCGTCAGCCACAAGATGCGCGAGATGCTGGAAATCAGCGAAAGGCTGACTGTCTTCCGCAATGGCAAGAAGGTTGCAGAAGGCCCGATTTCCGATTTTGACGAACCATCGATCACCCGGGCGATGACCGGTCAGGAACTCACATCGGGCCATTATCACTGGACCCCGCGTGAAGGCGCTTCGGTCAAACCGACCCTCGAAATCACGAACCTTTCTGTTCCAGGCTCTGTGGAAAATGCCAGCCTCACTCTCAATGCGGGCGAGATCGTCGGTATATCCGGGCTGATCGGCTCAGGCCGTACAGAACTGGCACTGGCACTCTTCGGCATGAAGCCGGATTTTACCGGCACTGTTCGTATCGATGGCAAGCACGTCCATCCGAAAACAGTTCAGGAAGGGATTGCCTGCGGCGTCGCCTATGTGCCGGAAGACCGCCTGACGGAAGGCCTGTTCCTGACGCAATCGATCGAGCGCAACATCATCGTCACATCGATTGAGAAATTCGTGCGTGGCCTCTTCATCGACCGCAAGAAAGCTGACACCACGACACGCGACATGTTTTCGGCGATGCATATCGTTGCCCCCGGTCCGCATACGCCGGTCAATCACCTGTCAGGCGGCAATGCGCAGCGTGTGGTGCTGGCACGCTGGCTTTTGACAGGCGCGAAAGTGCTGATCCTCAACGGGCCGACTGTCGGTGTCGATGTCGGCTCCAAGGCGCAGATCCACAATATCATCCGCAAGCTTGCCCGTGATGAAGGTCTCGCCGTCCTGATGATTTCCGACGATGTGCCCGAGCTGGTGCAGAACTGCAATCGTGTGCTGGTGATGCATCGCGGACGTTTCGTCGACGAACTTTCCGGTGAAAGCATGACCGAAGATGCCGTCAATGACCGGCTCAAGACGCTGAATTGAGGAACCGGCACATGAAGTTTTTTCGCAGTACCGAATTCATCATTGCCTGTGTGTTATTCGCGGCGATGGTCATTATCGGCCTCATCAATCCGGCTTTCTGGTCGCTGGACAATATCTTCGGCCTTCTGCGCTCCAATGTCGTCATCGGCATCATGGCGCTTGGCGTTCTGCTGGTGATGATTTCCGGCGGCATCGACGTATCGTTTACTGCTTTCGCCATCGCGGCCATGTATTTGACCGTTCGCGCCATGGTCTATCTCGGCTATGACGGCGTGTTCATTCCGTTCGTGGCGGCGACACTGATCGGCCTGCTGCTCGGCGCGTTCAATGGCTTCATCATCCATCGCTTCAAGATGATCCCGCTGATCGTGACGCTCGGCACCGGTTCCATCGTACGCGGGCTGGTGCTTGGTCTGGTGGGTACAAGCACCGTCAACATCAACAAGATGCCGAAGGAACTGATCGAGTTTGGCAAGACAGATGTTGTTTCGCTGACCAATGCTGCCGGAACCGCCTTTAGCCTGACCGCGATGTTCCTCGTCTATCTGGCGCTGGCGCTGCTGATCCACCTGATCCTCAATTATACGATGATCGGGCGCAGTGTTTACGCCTATGGCGGCTCGCCGGAAGCGGCAAAGCGCGTCGGCTTCAACACACGCCGCACGATCTTCTTCGTCTATTGCGTGGCCGGAGCGCTCGCAGGTTTCGCGGGCCTTCTGCATTCTTCGATGATCTGGCTTGCCAATCCACGCGATTTCGTCGGGCTTGAACTGGACGTGATCGCAGCCGTGGTTCTGGGTGGCGCGTCGATCTTCGGCGGACGCGGCACGGTTCTTGGAACGCTGATGGGCGTCTTCATGCTCGTCATGGTCAAGAACTCGCTCATCATCATGAAGGTGGACACCACATGGCAGCGCGTCGTTGTCGGCCTCATCATCATCATCGCCACAGCCATCACCGCATGGCGTGACCGCAAAAGCATCGCCTGAGGGGAGAACGCGACATGAAACAGTCCTTTGACATGCGCCGCATCCTTGGCGGAGACAACAACATCATCCAGCTCATTGTGATCACGGTGCTTGTTTTCGCGTTGATGACCTGGATGAATCCGGACAAGTTCCTGCGCTATTACAACTTTGAATCCATCAGCTACATCATGCCGGAGCTGGGCATCCTCTCCGTAGCTATGATGATTGCCATGCTGACGGGAGGCATTGACCTTTCGGTTGTTGGTATCGCCAACCTGGCGGGCATCATCGCTGGCGTCTATTTCCATTCTTCCATGGTGCAGGCAGCGCAGACGTCCGGTTCCGGCATGCTGTTCTACACCATCATTGGCATATTGCTGGCAGTGCTGATCGGGCTGGTATCGGGACTGGTCAACGGCCTGCTGATAGCCAAGCTCCGCATCACGCCAATCCTGGCAACACTCGGCACCGGACAGGTGTTGATGGGGCTTGCTCTGGTTCTGACAGGCGGCCCGGCCATCGTCGGTTTTCCCGACGCATGGAACTGGGTCGGCAACGGCAAGCTGTTCGGCGTCGCCACGCCTTTCCTGCTCTTCATCGCGGTGTGCATTGTCGTGGCAATTCTCCTGACACGCACGACGCTCGGTATCAATCTCATGCTGATCGGCACCAATCCGCGTGCTGCGGTCTTTGCCGGTATCCGCAAGGATCGCATGGTCCTCTATTCCTACATGCTCACCGGCGTACTTGCTTCCATAGCCGGGATCATCCTTTCGGGCCGCACCAATGCCGCCAAGTCGGACTATGGCGCATCCTATCTGCTGCAGGCGGTACTCATCGCCGTTCTCGGCGGCACCAATCCGGCGGGTGGAAAGGGGCGTGTTCTGGGCGTCGCCATCGCGCTGATTGCTCTGATGCTGCTTTCCTCCGGCTTCCAGATGATGCGGTTCTCCAACCACCTCATCGATTTCATCTGGGGCGCTTTCCTTATTCTCGTCATCGCGATCAACGCGTCGCGCAATCAGGGCAGGTGATCCCATATGCAGGACATCGAATTTCATCTTCGCCGTCAGGATTTTGTCCAACAGCCGCATGTCATCGCCAATACCTATGGCCTCAGCGTCACCGCCTTTCGCTATCCAAGTGGCATCGAGGCGCTGCTGGTCGAGAATGAACGCGGCAACATCATTGTTCTCCCGTTCATGGGGCAGATGATCTGGGGCGCGGAGTTTGACGGCGTTGATCTGACCATGGGCAACAGCTTCTCCATGCCGCGTCCGGCAACCACCATCGTCGAGACCTATGGCTGCTTTGCGTTCCATAGCGGCATCCTGCGCAATGGCTGTCCTTCTCCTCAGGACAATCATCTTCTGCATGGCGAAATGGCCTGCGCGAAGATGGACAAGGCCGGTCTTCTCTTCGGCCATGACGAGCGCGGCGCCTTTGTCGAAATCACCGGTGAATATGAATATGTGATGGGCTTCGGCGCGCATTATCTGGCACGGCCAAGCGTGCGGCTTCAGGCCGATGAAACACTGTTCGACATCACCATGGATGTCGAGAACCTTTCATCCGCTCCAATGGAGCTAATGTATATGTGCCACGTCAATTTCGCTTATGCAGAAGGCGCGCGGATCGTGCAGCCGGTGCCCTATACGCCGGATCACGTGCAGGTTCGCACAGCCGTTCCGGGCCATGTGACACCCAATGATGACTACCTGTCGCTGATCGACGAACTGGCCACCGATCCAGCCGCGATGGAAGTGCTGGACGAACCGGAGCGCTACGATCCCGAGCAGGTCTTCTATATTCGTGGACTACCGAAAGATGCCGAAGGCAACACGCATCTGATGATGCAACTTCCCGAGGGCGACGGGGTTGGCATTTCCTACCCGACCGAAATCTTCCCCAAGACCGTGCGCTGGATTCTCGTGAACGGGGATGCACAGGTTGCAGCCTTTGCCCTGCCCTCGACCTGCGAGCCGGAAGGTTATCTGGCGGAAAAAGCCAAGAACAATGTGCAGGTGCTGGCATCGGGTGAGCGCGCCGTTTTCCCCGTGCGTGTCGGCTATCTCGATACAGCCGCCGCCGAACAGTTTGAAGTCACGATCAAGGCACTCTGAAATTTCAAAGGAACATCTCATGACCAGAAAGATCGGAGTAGTCGGCTCCAACATGGTGGATCTCATCACCTATGTGAACCGTATGCCCGGCCCTGGCGAAACGCTGGAAGCCCCGACATTTGAAATCGGCTGTGGTGGCAAAGGTGCCAATCAGGCCGTCGCTGCTGCGCGCCTTGGCGCAGATGTAATGATGGTCACCCGTGTAGGCGACGATATTTTTGCCGACAATACCATCCGCAACCTGAACGAGTTCGGCGTCGATACGCGCCATGTGCGCAAGGTTCCCGGCAAGTCGAGCGGCGTAGCACCCATCTTCGTCGAGCCATCGGGTGAAAACTCGATCCTGATCGTCAAGGGCGCCAATGCCGACCTTCTGCCTGCCGAAGTCGACAAGGCTGCAGACGATCTGAAAACGTGCAGCCTCATCCTGATGCAGATGGAAGTTCCGGTCGAGACCGTCTACCACACCATCGCTTTCGCCACGGAAAACGGCATCGAAACCATTTTGAACCCTGCGCCTGCCGCCGCCGACCTTGATCCCGAACTGATCCGGCAGGTGACTTTTCTCGTGCCGAACGAGAGCGAGCTTGCGATCCTCTCCGGCCTGCCGACCAGCACGGACGATGAAATCGTCACCGCAGCGCGCTCGCTCATCGTGCGCGGCATCCGCACCGTCATCGTCACGCTCGGCGGACGCGGCGCGCGCATGATTACCGCGAGCGAAATCGTCAATATTCCACCAGTCAAGGTCACGCCAAAAGATACCACCGGCGCAGGCGATGCCTTTATCGGTTCCTTTGCCCGCTTCTACGCCGGGACCGGCGATGTGGAAGCCTCGCTTCGCAAGGCCGCTCTTTATGCGGCCCATTCCATCACCCGGCCGGGCACGCAGAAAGCCTATGCCAGCCAGGAAGAATTCGAAACGTTCTGCCGCGATCACGCCCCATTGACCGAACGCGCCTGATCGCACTTGAACGTAATTGAACCCACGAACGGACAATGAAATGACCGAAGCCCTCCCCCGCAATAACGGGACACCGCTCAAGCCGGAATGGTTTGAGGATGTATCCGTCAATCGCAGCGCTTCCGAGCGCCGTGCCGCTACGATTAGCGCCCGCCGTTCGGTGAAAAAGGAATATCAGGCGGCGTGGCTCATCCGCGCCATCCAGTGCATAGACCTGACGACGCTTGCAGGCGACGACACGGCGGGCCGCGTGCGCAGGCTCTGCGCCAAGGCGCGCCGCCCGGTGCGCGAGGATATTCTGGAAGCGCTCGGCCTTGCAGATGCGGGCATCACCACAGGCGCGGTCTGCGTTTATCCCACCATGGTGCCCCATGCCGTGAAGGCGCTTGAAGGTTCCGGCATTCCAGTTGCCTCGGTGGCGACGGGCTTTCCCGCCGGGCTGACGCCGCTGCCGCTCCGTCTTGCTGAGATCACCTATGCCGTCGAACAGGGCGCGCATGAAATCGACATCGTGATTACGCGCGAGCATGTGCTGACACAGAACTGGTCGGCCCTCTACGATGAGATTGCTGCCATGCGCGAAGTCTGCGGGGATGCACATATGAAGGCAATCCTTGCCACCGGGGATCTCAATACGCTGACCAATGTTTATCGCGCCTCGATGGTGGCGATGCAGGCAGGCTCCGATTTCATCAAAACCTCAACCGGCAAGGAAGATGTGAACGCGACCCTGCCGGTGAGCCTGACCATGGTGCGGGCACTACGCGATTATGGGGAGCTTTCCGGCCGAAGTGTCGGCTTCAAACCTGCAGGCGGCCTCAAGACCGCCAAGGATGCGCTCGCCTGGCTCACACTGATGAAGGAAGAACTCGGCAATCGCTGGCTGGAGCCCGATCTGTTCCGCATCGGCGCATCGTCGATGCTTGGCGATATCGAACGGCAATTGGAGCACTTCGTGACCGGGCGCTACTCCGCCGCCAACCGTCACGCTGCTGCGTAAGGAAAATTGAAATGCGACCCATCAAGGACATCCTGAAGACCATGGAATATGGACCTTCCCCCGAAGCAAACGGCGATGTGAACCTGTGGCTGGAACAGCATGGCCGTTCTTTCGGCCACTATATCAACGGGACCTTTGTCAAACTGGAAGGCCGCAAGGCAATTGCGGTTGCCAATCCGGCCAATGGTGACAAGCTTGCTGAAATCATCTGCGGCAATGCGGAAGATGTCGATCAGGCGGTGAAAGCCGCCCGCACCGCTTTCGGCAAATGGTCCAAACTTTCGGGCTATGAGCGCGCCAAATATCTCTATGCCATCGCGCGCCATATTCAGAAGCGCGAGCGTTTTCTAGCCGTGTTGGAAAGCATGGATAACGGCAAGCCGATCCGCGAAACCCGTGACATCGACATTCCGCTTGCCGCCCGTCACTTCTATCACCATGCAGGCTGGGCCGAGATGGTGGAAGATGAATTTAAGGGCTTTTCGCCTGTTGGCGTCTGCGGTCAGGTCATTCCGTGGAATTTCCCGCTTCTCATGCTTGCCTGGAAGATCGCGCCAGCTTTGGCCGCCGGTAATACAGTTGTTCTGAAGCCTGCCGATCTGACGCCGCTTTCGGCCATTGCCTTTGCCGAAATCTGCCATGAAGTCGGCCTGCCCGCCGGTGTCGTCAACATCGTGCAGGGCGATGGCACCACTGGCGCGGAAATCTGCGGTCATGACGGCGTGGACAAGGTGGCCTTCACCGGTTCGACACAGGTTGGCCGCATCATCCGCGAGCAGATGGCCGGATCGGGCAAGAAGCTGTCACTGGAACTAGGCGGAAAATCGCCGTTCATCGTCTTTGAAGATGCCGATCTCGATGCCGTAGTCGAAGGCGTGGTCGATGCCATCTGGTTCAATCAGGGCGAAGTCTGTTGCGCCGGGTCGCGCCTGCTCGTGCAGGAAGGCATTGCCGACCGCTTCTATGCCAAGCTCAGAAAGCGCCTTGAAAACTTGCGCGTCGGCGATCCGCTCGACAAATCCACCGATGTCGGCGCCATTGTTTCACCCGGTCAGGTGAAACGCATTTCCGATCTCATCCGGAAAGGCATCGAGGAAGGCGGCGAGCTTTGGCAGACACCGAACCCGCTGCCCGCAAAAGGCAATTATATCGCCCCCGGCTTCTTCACCGATGTGGATCAGGCCTCAACCGTTTGTCAGGTGGAAATTTTTGGGCCGATTGCGGCAGCAACAACCTTCCGCACGCCGGATGAAGCCGTCTCGCTCGCCAACAATACGCGCTACGGGCTCGCCGCGTCGATCTGGTCTGAAAACATCAATATCGCGCTTGATCTCGCCGCGCGGGTGAAGGCCGGTGTCGTCTGGATCAACTGCACCAACATGCTGGATGCGGGCGCAGGTTTTGGCGGCTATCGCGAAAGCGGGTTCGGTCGCGAGGGCGCGCGCGAAGGCATGTACGAATATCTCGTCTCCGATTGGGAGAAAGCACTCCCCCCGACCAGGGTTGCGGATGCCTTCGTGCCATCGGCTTCGCCTTCTGACGATGACAAGATCACCATCGACGGCATCGACCGCACGATGAAGAACTATATTGGCGGCAAGCAGTCCCGCCCGGATGGCGGCTACAGCTATTCGATCACTGGCAAGGGCGGTGCGGTCATTGGCCAGGCTGGCATCGGCAACCGGAAGGACATCCGTAATGCCGTGGAAGCTGCAAGCAAGGCCGGAAGCTGGGGCGCAGCCACGGCGCATAACCGGGCTCAGGTGCTCTATTATCTTGGCGAAAACCTCGATGCACGCCGCACGGATTTCGTGGCACGGCTGATCGAAAGCACGGGCGTCAGCGAGAAAAAGGCTGAAGAGGAATTTGAAACCTCACTGCGCCGCATTTTCTATTATGCCGCACAGGCCGACAAGTTTGACGGGGCGGTTCATTCCACCAAGTCGCGTCATGTGACACTGGCGATGAATGAACCGTGGGGCGTGATGGGCATCGTCTGCCCTGATGAAACGCCGCTTCTTTCGCTTGTGTCTCTGGTCTTGCCTGCAATCGCCATGGGCAACCGCACGGTGGTGGTGCCTTCAAGCCGTCACCCGCTGATCGCAAGTGATTTCTATCAGGTGCTCGACACATCCGACGTGCCGGGCGGCGTGGTCAATATCGTCACCGGTGAACGCGATCTTCTGACGAAGACACTTGCCGAACATGATGACGTTGCAGCGCTGTGGTATTTTGGTTCACGCGAAGGCAGCGCAATGGCCGAAAAGGCGTCAGCAGGTAATCTCAAGGCCACGTGGGTCAGCAATGGCCGCTTGCCGAACTGGTTCAACAAAACCGAAGGACAGGGCCGGGATTATCTGCGCCGTGCCATTCAGGTGAAAAACATCTGGGTGCCATACGGGGCATAGATCAGAACCAAAAGGCCCGCTTCGGCGGGCCATTTGATGCAGGGTTTTCGCGCTTATTGCGGAACCCACAAAATAGTATCTGGATTGATCCCCAACAGCAGTGCCTGTGCGACTGCTCGCGCCTTTAGATCTCCGCTTGCCTCGGGCTCGCGCGAAAGTATCCAGAAATAGCTCCGCGTCGAACCGACAATGATCGACCACTGGTAATCGTCTTCATCTATATCCACGATATTATAGCCCCCGTAGAAGGGTCCGAAGAATGAAACTTTCAACGCGCCTTCGTCGGCGGATCGCACAAAACTGGCGGTTCCTGTGGCTTGTGTCCAACGCGCTTTCCATGGATCGAAGCCGCGATTGACCACTTTGACAGTTTGATCGGGGTTCAGTGAATATTCCGCCGTCGTCCGCGTCAAACCGCGCTCGAAGCGGTTTTCAAGCCGCCCGATCTCGTACCACTTGCCGATATAACGCGTGAGATCGAAGGGTTTTACCGGCACGATACCCTTTGGAATCTGTGGCGAGCTTACCCGCGTCAGCGCATATCCCACCGCCAATCCCGTCAGACCAAGAGCAAGTTTTCCAAATCTCATCGTCTTCCCTTCCTTTATCGCATGAAGGGACAAACCGATGTGATGACAATTGGTTCCGAAACCTGAAGGACGCAGGCTTCCCCAGCGTCATGCCACTGTCATGCAATCGGAATAGAAGCTCCCAATCTATTTGGATTGTGAGAAAATGTTGCATTCCTCGAATATTAAAGCGGATATCGCCGTTCGGGTCGATGGGCTGAATCTGGCCTATGGCCCTGCCACTATATTGAAGAATATCGATCTTTCACTGCCGAAGGGACAGACGCTCGCTTTGCTCGGGTCATCCGGTTGCGGCAAGACAACGCTGCTCCGTCTCGTGGCTGGCCTTCTCGCCCCAACGAAGGGTTCAATCACAATCAACGGCGTCACCGTCGCCGATGCCAAGACAGGATCGTTCATTCCGCCTGAGAAGCGCCATCTCGGCATGGTGTTTCAGGATTATGCGCTCTGGCCGCATATGACTGTTTTCGGCAATGTGTCCTTTCCGCTCGAAATGCGCGGCCTCGGCCGTGCAGAGCGCGAAAAGCGTGTTGCCTCGGCACTCGACCGCGTCGGTCTTTCGGGCTTCGGCGAGCGTGCCATCAGCGATATGTCGGGCGGCCAGCAGCAACGCGTCGCCATTGCCCGCGCCATCGTCGCCGAGCCGGGACTGGTATTGTTCGACGAGCCGCTTTCCAATCTCGACCGCGAACTGCGCGAAAACATGGTCACCGAGATCGGACAGCTTGTCGCCAATCTCGGCCTGACCGCGATCTATGTCACCCACGACCAGAGCGAAGCTTTCTCGCTTGCCGATCAGGTGGCTGTCATGCGCACCGGCGTGATTGAGCAGCTGGCTGCACCCGAAGCACTCGTCGCAGAACCGACAACACCGGAAGTCGCAGATTTTCTGCGGCTCGGCTGTGTCGTCCCTGTGGAGCGGTGTGAAAACGCCTACAGGATTGCGCGCACCGGTATCCACATCGCCCGTGGCTCTCATGCGGGACAGGCAACGCATGTCCTGTTGCCGTCGCGCTCGGTTCGCAGCGTGCCCGTCCATGAAGCTGCAATCCCGGCAACGGTCCTGCGCTCGCAGTTTCGCGGCGACGGTCATCTGACCACTGTGCGTATCGGCTCGCAGCAGGACGGTCACGAACTGACCTATCTCGACAGCATCCGTCTTTCACCCGGCGTTCCGGTCGGCATTTCCGTCGATGCCAGCCAGCTACGCTGGTTCTCAAAATAGACCATTCCATCAGGAATATCTCAGGAGGCAAACATGAAAAAATCCATTCTCGGCGCGGGGCTTGCGCTTGTCACCGCTTTGCTGGCCAGCACTGCGGCCTATGCAGATATCACGGTTTACTCGGCTGGTCCGGGCAGCCTGATCGAAAAGCTTGCCGCAGGCTTCACCGCCAAGACCGGTGCGAAGGTCAATGTTTTTCAGGCAACGACCGGTAAGGTCATGGCGCGCATCGAAGCGGAAGCCGCTAATCCGGTTGTCGACGTTCTGATCTCGGCCTCGTGGGATACGGCAACCGACTTCGCCAAGCGTGACTGGTTGGTCGCCTATACCAGCCCGAACGCCGAAAAAGTGCCGGATTTCCTCAAGAATGAAATGGCGGTCGCGCAGGGCGTCTCTGCTCTCAGTATCGCATGGAACCCTGCCAGCAAGACGCCGAAGCCCGCCGAATGGGCGGATCTCGCCAAGCCTGAATACAAGGATCTCGTCAATCTGCCGGACCCGGCACAGTCGGGAGCGACCTTCGAGCTCGTTGCCGCCCTTCAGGCGCAACAGGGTTGGGACCTGTTCCGGAACCTGCACGAGAACGGCGCAACTGTCGCCGGTGCCAATGCAGAAGCTTTGAACCCCGTCCTTCAGGGCGCCAAGGCCGCCGTGTTCGGTGCCGTCGATTACATCTCGCTCGCGGGCAAGGCCAAGGGTGAATCCATCGACGTCATTTTCCCGACATCCGGCACAGTGATTGCACCGCGACCGGCCATGATCCTCAAATGGTCGAAGAACCAGGACGAAGCCAAGCAGTTCATCGATTATATGCTGTCCGACGAAGGCCAGAAAATGGTTGCCGACACCTATCTGATGCCGTCGCGCACCGACATTCCGGCCAATCGCCCGCTGATCGGCGACCTGAAAATCCTGCCGATCGACGCCAAGGAAGTCTATGGCAAGCGCAACGATACGCTGAAGGAATTCGGCGCCGCTTTCGCCGCCAGCAACTAACTCTTGAAGGATCAGCAGACATGAAGACAGGCAGTGCGGCGGCTGGCAATCCGCTCGGATTCGTTGCGGTCGCCGGGCTCGCATTCATCGTCGCGGTGCCATTTGTCTTCATCGTCCTTCAGGCAATCTTTCCGCAACTGGGGAGAGGCTCGCTAGCCGAGCCTTTTCTGCATCTCTCGGCCCTGTTTGAAGACCCGAAGCTTTTGCGCATGAGCGGCAATACCGTTCTGCTCGGGCTTTCGGTGGTCGTGCTTTCCGCCCTTATCGCCGTACCGCTTGCAGTGTCCCGGGCACTCTACAAGGTGCCGTTCGCCGTGCTGTGGGACGTGCTGATGCTCGTGCCGTTCATGATCCCGCCTTATATCGCCACGCTTGGCTGGATCATGACCCTGCAGCCGCGCGGCTATCTTGAACAGCTCACAGGTTTCAATCTGGCTCCATTCCTGTTCTCGGTCGCAGGCATGAGCTTTGTCATGGCGCTGAACACGTTTCCGCTCGTCTATTTTGCGGTGTCGCGCACGATTGAAGCAGTTGGCGCTCGTTATTCGGATGTCGGACGGGTGTTCGGGGCTTCCCCCTGGCGCTCCTTTTTCCGTATCACCCTGCCGCTGGCGACGCCCGGCCTCGCGGCAAGTCTTCTTCTGGTTTTCGCGGCAGCTATCGAGGAATACGGTACGCCCGCAGCCCTTGGACGCCATTCCGGCTTTGAAGTTCTGGTGACGGAAATTGATCTGCGCATTTCCGACTGGCCCATCGACCTTGCAGGAGCTGCCGTCTTTTCGCTGGCGCTTGTCTGCCTGTCGCTGGCCGCCTTTCTGGTCCAGCGCTGGATACTGACGCGCCGCTCCTATGTGACGACCGGCGGCAAGCCGCAGGCAAAGGACAAGCGTCCGCTTGGAGCCCTCACAATTCCCGTGGTGGTTCTGTTCGCCATCATCGCCTTTGCTGCGACTGGCATTCCTCTGCTGGCCATTCTGGCGACCGCTCTTTCCAAAACCGTATCTGGCGGGCTAACCCCATCGAACCTCGGCTTCAACAATTTTGCAGCCATTGCCGAAGACAGCGCAGGTGGCATGCGTGCACTGGTCAACAGCCTGTCACTCGGCGTTGCGAGTGCCTTGCTGACAGGACTGCTCGGCGCGGTTGCCGCCTATGCCGTCGTGAAGATGCGCTTTCGCGGGCGTTTCTGGCTCGATATACTGACCGTCCTGCCAAATGCTTTGCCCGGTGTCGTCGTCGCAGTCGGTCTCATTCTTGCATGGAACCAACCCATGCTGCCTGTCTCGCCCTACAATACGCCGCTGATCCTGCTGCTTGCCTATTGTTGCATTCTTCTGCCGCAGCCGATCCGCTATGCATCGGCTGCCTTCCACCAGATCGGCGACAATCTGGAAGCCGCGGCACGTGTTTGCGGCGCAAACAGCTTCACCGCTTTCCGGCGCATCATGCTGCCTCTGATCGCCCCCAGCCTGATAACGGCGATGTTGCTCGTCTTTGCCGTCGCCACGAGGGAACTCGTCGCATCGATACTGGTGGCTCCGGTTGGAATGCAGACCATCTCGATCTTCATCTGGCGTCAGTTCGAGCAAGGGTCAGTCGGCCTCGGCATGGCCATGGCATTCATCGCCATTCTCATCACCACGCTTTTGCCCTTGGTTCTGATGGGGTTGTTGAAGCGCTCCGGTCTCGTTAGAATTTGACCTTCCGTTCCCGATCGGGAAATGCCAACAGCAGGGTCGAAATTCCAGTGCCTTGAAAAGCCGGGAGAACCGTTTTGACGAAACAAGCCGTTGTCTTGAAAAGAGAAGAATGGGCGAGACGTGATGATGCCTGGTCTGGGCGCGTCGAAGGCAAGAGATTTGATACCGATGCGTCGATCATATTCTTCTCGACCGATATTGTAGGGCATGGTCCCAAACTGCACCGGCACCCTTATGACGAGATTTTCATCGTCCGTCAGGGAAATGCCCTGTTCATTGTTGGCGATGAACAGATCGAGGTGACGGAGGGACAGGTTGTCTTCGGTCCGGCAAACATACCACACAAGTTCATCAATCTGGGCCCTGGGCGTCTGGAAACAACCGATATTCACGTTACCCGGCATTTTGAGCAGGAAGACCTCGAGTGAAACCGGGCACAATGCGTGCCCCCCTGCATTTTACAGAATTGTCTTGTCTTAACGCTCAAAGATGATAATTTTAGTCATATTAATGCGACGTTATCCCGACGCATTTCTTACGAAACATTCCTGGCAATGAAGCCGGAATTTCAATGAAACGCTGTCACATACGGATCGGAACGTTTTGGGCTTCTGGCATTCGATGATCTGGCAAGCCGAAGGCATCCGGGTGGTTGCGCCGGTTCAATGGCGCGTGCTGGACGGGCTGGTCAGTGTCTACTGGGAGGCTGAAAGCCAGACGGGGGCCAATGGCTATTTCCTGTCGCATGATCCCCGTATCATGATCTTTTTCCAGGATGTATCGTCCAATATTCGCATATCGAACGATAGCGGCGTCCTTACCCAGCATCACCGCCCGATGACGCGTGCAATCTATATACCCGCCGGCGTACCAATGTGGACGAATACAGTTTCGCTCCACCGGTTTTCGCACCTGAACCTGCATTTTCACAAGGATCGGCTGCTCAGATATCTAAGCCCGACACTCGGCACTTCCATGGCCGTGGCCGCCATGCGCAGTCCGGTAGAAATTCAGGACCTTGGCGCCATAGAAACGCTTGCCCGCCTGATCGTGGATGAAACAGCCAGTCCGATGAAACACGCGCTTTATGCGGAAAACCTCATCGGCAGCATTCTGACCGGGCTTCTCGATTTACCGGGTGAGGACAACAAGCAGGGATATGGCCGCCTCACTATGGCGCAGATGAACAAGCTGAACGCACGGTTCGACAGCTGTGATGATCGTCGGTTGAGTGTCGCCGAAATGGCGGCAGCGGTGGGCCTGTCGGAAAGCTGGTTCGCCAATGTCTTCAAGCAGACAACCGGAAAGACCCCGCTACAATGGCAAATGGCGAAGCGCATCGATCTGGCACAACGACTGCTTGCTGATAGCGACCTGACCGTCGCCGGCATCGCAGCACAGCTCGGTTTCACCGATCAGGCACACCTGACCAAGGCTTTTCGTCAGGTGGTGGGTGAAACGCCAGCCGCATGGCGACGTTTCCAGTCAAACCGCTGACCAATTTCGGATTACGTGCTCCGCCTCCTGTTTCCGGCGGAGCGGCTCATCCTACCATGTGCGGCGAAGCGTTGCCGTGATCTCGCGACCGGGATTGTAGAAATCCGCTCCGAAACCGCCATAGGCGACGTATTTTTTATCGAACAGATTGCTGACATTGACCTGAAGCGCCGAGTTGTCCAGGAACTCGTAGGTGAATGCCGCATCAAACACCACATTGCCGCTGGTGCCCGACGTATTGGCCGGCGTGAAGTAATATGAACCGATATAACGACCGCCGACACCGATTGTCATGTCACCGCGGCGACCGCTGCCCTCGATCTTGTAGTTTGCCCAAAGCGAAGCGAGGTGCCTGGAAACAAACTGCGGACGGTTGCCCTCATTGCCGCCCGTGCCGTTCTCGACGATCTCCGGGTCCATATAGGAATAGGCCGCGATCAGGTTGAGATTGTTCGTCAGTTCGGCCTTGGCTTCCAGATCAATACCGCGAACGCGAACCTCGCCAATCGTGGATGGCTGAAGCGTAATGGGATCGTTGACTGAAATATTGTTCTTGGTCAGGTCGTAAACAGAAGCGGTGAACAGGGCCGGAAATGCGGTCGGCTGGTATTTCACGCCGACTTCGATCTGTTCACCCCGCTCAGGATCGACGCCGATGGCCGGGGGGGCGACCGATTCAGCATAGCTCGTATAAACCGCCCATTCATCAGTCACCCGATAGGTGAGGCCGAAGCGGCTGGTGAACTCGCTCAGATCACCATCTGTCGTCTTGTTGCTGAGATTGTTCGTCTGCGACAGGTCGAGCCAATCATTGCGCAGGCCCACACTGGCAATCAGCTTTTCCGCGAATGTCAGATCCTGCTGGAAATAAATCGCCTTGGTTTTCTGCCTGGTAGATGTGCTGCCGATAAGAGGCAGATTGACCGGAGCACCGGTAAAGACCGGATTGGTCCAGTCGATGCCCGGTGCCGGGCCCCAGAGTGTCTTGTTGGTGGCCGAATAGTTATTGTATTCGACGCCCGCCATCGTCCGGCTTTCGAACCGGTCAAAACTCGTCTCATATTTCAGGTTCACATCACCCACGAAATTCTCGGCTGAGGCTTCATTGCCGAAGAAGTCGCGCTTGGCAATCGTGGAGCCATCGGTCGGTGTGGCCGAAATATAGGCATAGCCGAAATCGGTGTCCTGCTTGCTGTAACGCCCGTTGGCGCTCATGCTCAAACCATTGCCAAAATCATGATCGAACATGGCGCTGACAGTATTTCTGTCAGTGCCGCGATAGTTGAAATCCGGCTCTCCGAAAAAGCGGCTTCGGTTGAAATCGGTGCCGACCGGATGGCCGCCGCTTCCGGGCACGCCATTGCGGTGAAGATGATCGAAGATCACCGTCAAATTAGTCGCATCGCTCGGGCGCCACGTCAGCCCGCCCATGATGAACTTTTCGTCGTCGCGCGAATAATCATATTCGGCGTCGGAATCCTTGAACTTGCCGGTGAGGCGATAGGACAGCGTTTCGTCGCCGGTCAGATTATCACCGAAATCGAAGCCGACTTCCTTGTGGTTGAACGAACCGCCCGTGACATAGGCTTCGCCAAAGCGTTCGCGCTTCGGCCGCTTCGTCACGTAATTGACCATACCACCTGGATCGGAGACGCCGAAAGCCGTGGAACTCGCGCCTTTCAGAACTTCAATCCGTTCAAATGCATAGGGTTCCTCGCGTATACCGCCAAAGGGACGGCCAAGGGACAGCCCGTCGCGATAGGTGTTGGCATCGAAACCGCGGATCTGGAAAAAGTCAAACCGGTCATCCGACCCGTAAAAATTGGTGGAAACACCTGCAGTGTATTGCAGCACCTGCTCGACGGTCTGGGCGTTGCGCTCCTGTATTTCCTTGGCGGTGATCACCGATACGGAGGCTGCCGTATCCATGATGTCCGTCGCCATCTTGCCGCCGCCGGTGGTTCTCGTCGCGACAATCGACCTGGAATCGTCGTCGCGTCCACCAGACCCATCAACCGTAATGGTCTTGAGCACTGTCGGCTCTTCCGTTGTTGTCGCCTGCTGCGCCAAAGCCAGATCCGGCATGGATACGACAAGCGCCGTGCACCCCAGAAGAATTGCCCTGCGGTAGCGAACCCGGGTGGTTTTCTTCATCTCAGCGGTCTTTTCAATGTCCATGGTCAGGTCCGATAAGCAGTTTGCGGCGATCGCTTTTAGCGACGGTTTCAAATCGTGGAGACATCGACAGCCTTACGATCAACGACCGGATGAGCCCGATCATCAAAGCTATCAAGAAACTGAAATGGTCCCCGGATCGCCACTAACTTGAGAACCTTTGTCCAGTATTGTAGAAAACTGCTTTTTTGTAGGAAATCACGGTTAATTCGCAACACCTTTGTCAAGGTGTGAGCTTCGGCCTTGACGCGGTGGGTTTAACTTGAGAGTGAAAGGCCACTTTATACACAAGGAGAATGCACCGGATGACTTGGTCCATTCGCTCTCTCGTTTTCGCTGCCCTGTGCTGCCTGGCGATGATTGCGCCGCAAGCGGTTCTAGCTGGTGAAAAAACAACCTATCCGATTGTTATAAAACATGCTTTCGGAACGACAACGATAGAAAAAAAGCCGGAACGGATAGTCACCGTTGCCTGGGCAAACCATGAGGTTCCCCTTGCACTCGGCGTGGTTCCGGTTGGGTTTGCGCGAGCCAATTTCGGCGATGACGACAATGATGGTCTCTTGCCATGGGTAGCCGCAAAGTTGAAGGAACTCGGCGCCGATACGCCTGTGCTTTTCGATGAAGGGGACGGGATCGATTTCGAGGCGGTGGCGGAAACGCAGCCCGACGTCATCCTCGCATCCTATTCCGGCCTGAGCCAGTCCGACTACGATACACTCAGCCAGATCGCCCCCGTCGTTGCCTATCCCGAAGCGCCCTGGTCCACCGACTGGCGCGACATGATCCGTCTCAACAGCGTCGGCATGGGCATGGCGGAAGAAGGTGAAGCGCTGATTGCAAAGATCGAAGGCGAGATTGCCGAGACGGTCAGCCAGTATCCGCATCTCAAAGACAAGTCGGCTATGTTCGTCACGCATCTCGATACGACGGACCTGAGCACGGTCAATTTCTACACTACTAACGACACGCGGGTGAGATTCTTCACGGACCTTGGCCTGAACTCGCCCAAAAGTGTGGTCGACGCCTCCAAACCGGGCCAGTTCTCCGGCTCCATCAGCGCCGAGCGTGTCGACATGTTCGATGACGTGGACATCGTCGTAACCTATGGCAGTCAGGAATTGCTGGATGCCTTGAAGCGCAATCCACTTCTCGCCAGCATGCCAGTGGTCGAAAACAATGCAGTGGTCATGCTGGGCAGAAACCCTCTCGGGACAGCGGCCAATCCCACACCACTTTCCATTTCCTGGGTGTTGAAGGACTATGTCGCCCTTCTTGCCGGCGCAGCCGATAAAGCAAAATGATCGTCGCCCGCATCCGGCGTTCAAGCCAGCCAATCACCATCTATCGGTCCAACAGAGCGAAGACCGGCTGGCTCGGCGCGGTCGTCTTTCTCCTCGCGACCCTTTGTGTTCTGTCCGTGTCGCTCGGCACGCGTGAAGTGCCATGGCCTGACATTGTTGCGGCGCTGCGTGGTCATATGGACACCGTCGGACAGGCCGCCGTCGCCATGCGCATTCCGCGCACCTTGCTCGCGCTTCTCGCCGGAGCAGCGCTCGGGCTGGCAGGTGCCATTATGCAGGGCATTACCCGCAATCCGCTGGCAGACCCCGGCATTCTGGGCGTCAATATGGGTGCATCGCTTGCCGTCGTCATCGGCGTTGCGTGGTTCAACATCGTTTCCGCACCAGCTTATATCTGGGCAGCCATATTCGGTGCCGGTTGCGCCGCCGTCTTCGTCTATATGGTCGGATCGCTTGGCCGTGGTGGCGCGACACCGCTCAAGCTCGCGTTGGCCGGTGCAGCCACGTCGGTAGCATTTTCCTCACTGGTTATCGCCATCGTGCTGCCCCGCAACGATATTGCCGGCGGCATTCGCGCCTGGCAGATCGGCGGCGTTGGAGGTGCGACTTTCGACCGGCTCGCTTATGTGCTGCCATTTCTCGGTGTCGGTTTCATTGTCAGCCTTCTATCGGCGCGCAAACTGAACTCCCTGGCACTCGGCGATGAACTTGCCGCCGGGCTCGGAGAAAAGGTCGCCATTGCACGTGCTGTTGCGGCGCTCGGCGCAATTCTGCTGTGTGGTGCAACCACCGCCATCTGCGGCCCCATCGGATTCGTGGGCTTGGTTGTGCCGCATGTATGCCGCCTCCTGATCGGGGTCGATCACCGCTGGCTATTGCCATTCTCGACCCTCAGCGGAGCCTGCCTGCTGCTTGCTGCCGATATTGCCGGACGCCTCGTTGCCCGCCCTGCCGAACTCGATGTCGGGATCGTCACCGCCCTGATCGGTGCGCCGTTCTTCATCTGGATTGTCAGGCGCCAACGGGTTCGCGAGTTGTGATCATGCTGCATTCCACCGCCGATCTTATCGCCTGGAACCGTCGCAGTCGCACCCGCAAGCGCAATCTTGTCATCGGTCTTCTTCTGGTCATTCTCGTCGCCCTCTTCCTCCTCACTTTGATGCTGGGCCAATCGTTCACGCCGCCAAAAGATGTCGTCCGGGTACTCCTGGGCGAAAACGTTCAGGGAGCAAGTTTCACGGTCGGGAAGTTGCGCCTGCCGCGCGCCGTCCTGTCCGTGCTTTCAGGGCTGAGTTTCGGCCTCGGCGGTGTCGCATTCCAGCTTATGCTGCGCAATTCGCTCGCAAGCCCTGACATTATCGGAATCAGTTCCGGTGCAAGTGCTGCGGCTGTTTTTGCAATCGTTGTGCTCTCGCTAAGCGGCCCCGTTGTTTCAATCTTTGCCGTTGTGGCCGGGCTCGTCGTAGCACTTGCCGTCTATGGTCTTTCCTTCAGGAACGGGGTCGCCGGAACCCGTCTTATCCTCGTTGGCATCGGTGTTTCGGCGATGCTCGAAAGTGTCATTGCCTATATTCTTTCAAACGCGCCCGCCTGGAGCCTGCAGGAAGCCATGCGCTGGCTTACCGGCAGCGTCAACGGCGCAAGGCTGGACCAGATGTTTCCTCTTCTGGTCGCGCTGGTCGTTTTCGGCAGTTTGCTTTTGAGCCGGTCGCGCGATCTCGAAGCATTGCGGCTGGGCGACGACAGCGCCGCAGCATTGGGAACCAATGTCGGGCGAACCCGGATTGTCATAATCATTGCCGCCGTCGGCATGATAGCTTTTGCCACGGCCGTTTCCGGCCCCATTGCTTTCGTCGCCTTTCTGTCCGGCCCCATTGCGGCACGCATCATCGGTAATAACGGTTCCCTGCTCGTCCCGTCTGCCCTGATCGGAGCCATACTAGTCCTCGCCGGCGATTATTGCGGACAATTCCTGCTCCCCGGCCGCTATCCGGTCGGCGTCGTCACCGGAGTTCTGGGCGCTCCTTATCTCATCTACCTCATCATACGCGCCAACCGCAGCGGGGCATCCCTATGACCGATCACACCCTCATCGCGCGTGAGCTGACCACTGGCTATGGTGACAGTCTTGTGCTGGATAGTCTCGATCTTGAGGTGCCTTCCGGCAAGGTAACAGCAATCGTTGGAGCGAATGCCTGCGGGAAATCTACCTTTCTGCGCACTATGTCGCGACTTCTGGCACCACGACACGGGGAAGTACTGCTTGACGGCAAGTCGATCCACACGCTTCCCTCCCGGCAACTGGCACAAACGCTCGGCCTGCTGCCCCAATCGCCGACAGCGCCGGAGGGCATACTGGTTGCCGATCTGGTCAGTCGAGGTCGAAACCCCTATCACGGCGTATTCTCGCAATGGACGCGGGCAGATGACGAAGCAATCGCAACGGCACTTGAAGCAACCAAGACGACCGAACTGGCCGACAGGCCAGTGGATGAACTTTCAGGTGGCCAGCGCCAGCGCGTATGGATTGCGATGGCACTGGCGCAGCAGACCGATATTCTCCTGCTGGATGAACCGACAACCTTTCTCGACATCAGTCACCAGATTGAAGTTCTGGATCTGCTCACAGATCTCAACCAGAAGCGCGGAACCACAGTCGTCATGGTTTTGCACGATCTCAATCTTGCCGCCCGCTATGCGGATTTTCTGGTCGCAATGGCTAACGGACGACTATACGCAACCGGAACGCCGGACGACGTGCTGACAGAACAAAATGTTCGTGAGGTATTTCATCTCGAAAGCCGTATCATGACCGATCCAACTTCCGGTCGACCGATCATGCTGCCTTTGGGGCGTCATCGCCTCCGTGATGAGCACCTTGAAACGCAGCTTGCGCCTTCAGACGGATAACCGGCTGTGCCGCAACAGGCTTTTGCAGACTACTCCAACCCGCTGATTTCATAGCGCCGCGATCCAATGATCGCGGCGTTTTGCGTTCTGGCACGGTCACAACGCAGTGCATCATTATGCGCAATCCATAACTATCTATAATATTTTAGCTTGAGTCACCGATACACATGCAGATAATCTATATTTCATAGATTCTTTCTATTTTTATAGATAAAATGGAGAAAGCATGCTCAATACGGTGCAATCGAACCCGGAAGGCGCTGAGAAAACGGCGTCCAAATCGGAACAGGATGCATGGACGCCCGCAAGCGCGCGTCTGCTATATGAACTTCCGTTCAACGATCTCCTTTTGGAGGCACAGAGCGTTCATCGTGCCAATTTCGATCCGAACCGCGTTCAGCTCAGCAAACTGCTCAACATCAAGACGGGCGGCTGCCCGGAAGATTGTGGCTACTGCAGCCAGTCGGCACATCACGCTTCGGGTCTCAAAGCTTCCAGATTGATGAGTCTGGATACAGTCCTCGAGGAAGCGAAAAAGGCAAAGGATAGCGGCGCAACCCGCTATTGCATGGGTGCGGCCTGGCGCAGCCCGAAGACGCGGGATGAGCCCGCGATTGTCGAGATGGTCAAACAGGTGAAAGCGCTTGGTCTGGAAACCTGCATGACACTGGGCATGTTGAGCCCGGATCAGGCGCAGACCTTTGCGGAGGCTGGGCTCGATTATTACAACCACAATATCGATACGTCGGAGCGGTTTTATCCGCAGGTCATCACGACGCGCAGTTTCGACGATCGACTGGAAACGCTCACCCATGTCCGGGAAGCAGGGATCAAGGTTTGCAGCGGCGGCATTCTCGGCCTTGGAGAAACCGAAGACGATCGCATCGATATGCTGGTGACGCTGGCAAATTTGCCCATCCCACCGGAAAGCGTGCCAATCAATATGCTGATCCCGATGCCCGGTTCACGGCTGGAGAAAGCATCGCCCGTCGATCCTATCGCCTTTGTCCGCATCATCGCCCTTGCCCGCCTGATGATGCCGCAATCGCATGTCCGGCTGACAGCGGGGCGCAGTTCGATGAGCGATGAAATGCAGGCACTCTGCTTTTTCGCAGGCGCAAATTCGATCTTTATTGGCGACATGCTGCTGACCGCCGCCAATCCGGGCGAAGATCGCGACACAAGCCTCATGCGACGGCTCGGCCTGACCGCCGATGCACTGGATGCCCATGCATGAGCACCAACCCGTTGGCCCGTTACGCTGCGAAGTTGAAAAACTTACAGCGGCGGCAGCATCTGCGCGCACTTGCCGATAACAGAGGTGCGGATTTCAGCTCGAATGACTATCTGGGTCTTGCCGCATCGCCGTCGATCCGTAATGCATTGATTGCCGAGCTGGAAAACGGCCTTGCCACCGGGGCTGGCGGCTCCCGGCTGTTGCGCGGCAATCACCCGGAACACGAACTTCTGGAGGCTGAAGCTGCTTTCTGTTTTCGTGCACCTTCAATGCTGTATTTCTATAACGGTTATACGGCAAATCTAGCAGTTCTCTCGACTTTGCCGTTACGCGGCGATCTGATTGCCTATGACGAACTGATCCATGCCAGCGCACGTGAAGGCATGCGGGCCGGAAAGGCCGAAACCGTTTCCATCCCGCATAACAATGCGGATGCATTCGATAGAGCAATCTGCACATGGCGCAAAAAGGGCGGACGCGGCACCCCGTGGATTGTGGTGGAAAGCCTCTATTCTATGGATGGTGACATCGCGCCGCTTTCCGATCTCATCGAGATAGCAGACCACCACGGCGCTTTTCTTTTCATCGACGAAGCCCACGCGACGGGCGTGCACGGGCCAGATGGACGCGGTTTTGCTACCGGACTGGAAGGCCGACAGAACATTATCACGCTGCATACCTGCGGCAAGGCAATGGCCAGCTCCGGCGGGCTGGTTGGAGCACATCCGGTCCTTCGCGATTTTCTCGTCAATCGCGCACGGCCATTCATCTATTCGACTGCGCCTTCGCCCTTGCAAGTATCCGCAACACGGATTGCGCTGAAAACCATGAT
>Ga0209369_1000290_pt1 | contig 92141 bp, 101 predicted proteins | sample EBPBio142010_DNA_FD_185865 | JGI IMG/M metagenome (GOLD analysis project Ga0209369, IMG submission 185865) | Wastewater treatment Type I Accumulibacter community from EBPR Bioreactor in Madison, WI, USA - Reactor 1_10/4/2010_ DNA (SPAdes)... | ecosystem: Engineered > Bioreactor > EBPR >...
AAAAGAAGTACGCGTTACTTAGGGTTGTATTTTGATTGTGACAGGCGGTTGTATCGATAGGTAAAAAAGAGAGGAAGGGCGGCGCCTTCCTCTCTCACACAGCCGGATTTAGGCTTTGTTGATTTGGCTTATGGCCAAGTTCGTGAGCTTGTTATTTGTGGCTTTTTCCTGATCCAAAATCTGGGTAAGTAAGGTGTGCGCTTCCGTATGTCCGAGCTCCTTTGCCCATTCGCGCAGCGAACCGTATCTGGAAATTTCATAATGCTCGACTGCCTGGCAAGCTGCGAGTAGCCCAGCGTCGAGTGCCGTGCCGCTTGCCTCTTCCATCAAGCCGTCTGCTTCCTTGATTAGCCCTTCGATAGCGTCGCATTTCTCAGCGGTAGGCTTCAGCTTGAGAGACTTAAACACCTCATTCAGGATCGTGATCTGTCCCTTGGTTTCTTCGAGATGTTCCTCGGCGGCTTGCTTCAGTTTGGCGCTTTTCGCCGCCTTGGCAACCTTCGGAAGCGCCTTGGTAATCGCGTTTTCAGCGTAATAAATGTCCTGCAACGTATGCTCGAAAATATCAGATAGCGTTTTCATATCCGTCCTCCTGGTTGTAAGGGTGAAACGGGTCATCCGCTTATAAGTTCCTCGGGATAATTCGGCGTTGGAGTTGAATGCAAGATTTGATGGCAGACACCTGCAATACTTCGCGGCTAGACGAGACATTGAAAAAAGCGGCACCAAAGGTCGTCTCATTGCAGTATTATTTGCTTTCTCGTCATAGAAGGCGCATGGTGATTATCATGACAGCAATTGAAACGGGCGCTGTCGTTTGGGCTTAAAATGCCTGGCCCGCAATAAAGGAGGATATCATGTCTTCCATCGCCTTGAACTCCAGAAACATTACTATGATTTCCCGACTTCTTAGGGACGCCCGCAAACCCGGCGACACGCAAGACTTGCGCACCGATGCGGCGCGATATCTCACGCGCCGTTTTCAGGAAGGCACCTTTGATGAGGATCGCCTCCGGATTGCATTGAACCAGTTCATCAAGAAGCATCGGTCAATGGCAAATGCCGTTGATCGGTGGGACGATGAAGGCGGAGCAGTAAAATGAAAAGCATAATGACCCTTTCGTTTCCAAACCCTAGCCGAAGTTTCGATGACTTGGAGATGGGGGTGCGTTTCGTCGGTTACGATGGAATGACCTCGGTTCCGTTTCTAATCGATAAAACCGCACTGGATAAAATCGGGTCCATCTCCGCAACAGAATCGTCACTTCTCGCTGCATTTGATGCGTCTCGGGCACTTATATACGACGTTGCCCGAGAAGTTTATTCCAACGCTCGCCAAACTTCCTATCGGATTTCGGTGGGAGATATGGGGTAGTTAGTGCCGCAAACGCAAAAAAGCGGAGCCAAAGCCCCGCTTTTCTTTCCTCTTCCTTGCACTTTGCTACGGCACGCCTAAACCGCCCTCACAAACGATGTAGTTTTCCGCTGTATCGGATCGCGCTCCTCGACCTTCGCCAAGAAGCCTTCCTTGAACAGCGCCTTGGTAATAAGGCTGGCCCGCTTCTTCTGCACCTCGTCGTCGATATCCAGCCCAAGCGCATAGGCCACAGCGTGCCCCACCCAGTCCTTGGCTTGCGGCGCTTGCTTGTACATGCCGCCGTTTACAGCACCACGGATTGCGTCTTTCTGCTCATCCGTCAGTCCTTCAGCCACTTCCTCGCTGGACGGCCAATGCCATTCGGTCACGACTGGCGCATGGTCTTGTGGCTGCGTCAGCCCTCTACCATTGCCCAGTGCCACGCTTTCGAATTGGCGCCAATCCAGCCGATGCGATAGCGGCGTAAGGTTTGACTTGCCGTATGTGATCGAGAAATAGCCGAACCTATCCATACCAGGAATGCCTGCTTCATTGGCCTGCGCTTCCGACATGCGGTTAAGCACACGCACCGAACGCGCCGCGCCGATCAGGGCCACGGCGCCACGAGCGTCCTCAACGGTAGCCTCGCGGTCGCTCACCTTGCGCAGGTGGTGCACGATGTCGATGGAGCAGTTGGTGTAGTCCGCGATCTGCGCCCAGAGCTTCGCGACCTTGTCGATTGCGCCGTTGTCGTTTTCATTGACCTGGTGCGTCGACACAAATGGATCGACGATCATCACGTCAATGCCATTGGCAAGGATGGTTTCGGCAACAGCCTCGACGATCGGCTCTTGGATTTTGACTCCCTTCTTGTCGTCGATAGCAACGACCAGTTCCTGCTCTCGGCCGCTGTCGAGGAACAGGTGTCCATCAATATCTTCAGGCTTGAGATTGAAGTGGATGCACGCCGCCATGATGCGCCGCTCCAACTCGTCGCGCGGATCTTCGACATTGAACAGCCAGACCTTAAGACGGCGGGGCGGCTTGACGCCGTTCAAGGCTTTGCCCGAAGCCATTGCCAGCGCTTCCACAATACTGTTTGCGGTTTTGCCAAGGCCGCCCGGTGCAACAGTGACTGAGACATACTTTCGGATGAAATGCCGACCGAAAGCAAATTCACGGCGTGGCAGCGTCGACGGGTCTTTCCACTGGAACGGCGTAGCTGCGAGGATGGGCTGGTTTGCGGGCTCTTCTTCAATAGGCGGCGCGTCGTGTGGCGCGTCTGGCTCTTCGTTATACGCTTCGGGTTCACGCTGCTCATCAACCTTCGCCCGTGCATTGTCGAGCATGCGCGTGATGTCCACGAGCTTTGTATTGTCATTGACCGCTTCCGGCGCCTGACGCGGATGCATCTTGCCAGCCTTCAGGCCATTGTCGATCGTCTTGCAGCAACGCGGGAAGTCCCTGCCCCAGCCGCGCGCCACGTCTTGTAACAAGGCCCGTGCTTCGGATTCCGACAAGGCTCCGGCACCGACAAATGTTCCCATCCGGAACGCAGCGTCGTTCAAGCGGTTGTTGCGGTTGCCCATCGGCTCCATGGCGAGGTCGTCCAGCTCAGATTGCACCGCGCGCTCGACATAGCGGTCGTGAATCGTGCCGGAGACAGACGGCGCCTGGTATGTTGTCGTGCTGTCGTATGACCGCGGCAGGACAAGCTCCAGCAGCCAATCCGGAGCGTCAACCGGTTCCATATCAACCAGCCATCGGTAAGGCTGTCCAACAGCAGGCACACTGCCAGCCGCGATGACATACCCGCCGTCGCCACGAACATCGATGCCCGCTCCCAATGCGCCACGATTGCGGACGCCAGCCTTGTGCTTGAAGAAGTAATGCCGTCCGCCGCTCGTGGTTTCCGCCGTAAGCGTCGGTGGCAATTCACCGTGCTCGGATTCAAGGGCTGCAAGCGTATCCGGGCCGCCGTGCTTCGGATCGATATCCAGCACCCATGCACCAATAGGCGCACCGGTGGGCACGCCAATCATTGCACTGGGGTTTCGGCGCCAGAGCTCACGAACGATGCGCTCATTCAGCGTCGCACCGCGGAAACCATTGCTGGTAAGCGGTGTTTTGGTGGCTAGAATTTCGATAAGGCCGTCTTCGTCGACGAATTCCTCATCGGCGGCACGGCATGGAAATACAGGCCAGTTGCGTGCCGTGTAGGCCAGCGCAATGTCAAGCATGGGGTCTTCACCCGAAAACACTAGGATGTTATTTTCCATCAATCTTCCTTATTGGAGCCTGGAGATGTCCAAAGGACGGTATGAAATGAAGAGAATGAGCAACGGCAAATGGTCGGTTGTCGATACCGAAACCGACCACGTGGCCAAGCTGCAAGATTCCTATTTAAGAGACCTCGATATCGATGAGGCCGAGGCAGCGGCGGCTCTAATGAACCGAATTCATGCCGCAGGTCTAAACGTCACGCCGCAGTGATTGTCGTTGGCGGGCATCATCCCAGTCCCTAGGTACGCTTCGATGAAGGCCTGCGCTGCAGGCGCAACGATTGCATTGCCGTAACCGCGCAATCGTCCCACTCGGGCGGCAGCCCCATGAGCCAGCGGGAATGTGCCGGGTTCAACTGGCCGCCACTTTCCATCCCGGCAGAAGAGCCAATCAGCATCTCGCCAGAAGCCGTTAGTCGGGCTGGGCCGGCCATTGCGGCCATTTGTGGCAAACTGCTGCCGGTCATGTTGGGCGTTATGCCTGTTCCCGACCTCTCTCCGTCCGTGGCTGACGGCGTTGTCCATCCAGTCAGTATCGCAAAGTCGTTCAGATCGTTCGATCTCTCCGGGTTCATGGCCCTCGCCGCCTGACCGCCACCCGACCCGTCCGAAGCTTGCGCCGTCGGCCACCCTGTCACCCAAGCCACCCGACCCAACAGCGCGTTCAGCGGAACATTCTGGCATTCCGCGCCGTCCTTGTGATCCCTTGTCGTAGGAGTGGGCCACCCTGCCAAGTCCGCTTCCCGCACCAGGTACGCGCAACCGTGTTTCGTGCCGTGAATTTCTTTCTGGTTCATTGACCGACCTGTCGTGTCGTGGGCTTGTGGCGTCGTCCAACCTTTTTCCAACCCACCAGAGCCGCTGTCTGATGTGCGGCGCGCCGAAGCCCGCAGCGCAGGTATCGACCGCCCCGCTGGCGTAACCCGACCCTTCCAGGTCAGCTTGTACAAGGTCGAGCCAGCCAAGTCCGTCCTTGCTCGCAACCTGCTCGCCAAAGACGATTGGAGGTCGGCAGTTTTCAATAAGCCAGTGGAAGTGCGGCCATAGGTGCCGCTCGTCAGTAAACCCTGCTCCTTTGCCTGCCGCGCTGAAAGGTTGGCATGGGCAGGAACCGGTCCAGACGGGGCGGTCATCTGGCCATCCCGCTCGGCGGAGCGCGTATGACCAGACGCCGATCCCGGCGAAGAAATGGCATTGTGTGTATCCGATAAGGTCGGAAGGTCGAATATCGACAATTGAACGTTCATCAACATCTCCCGGTGCGATGTGGCCAGCCTTGATTAGCTCGCGCAACCAAGCCGCCGCTTTCGGGTCAAACTCGTTGTAATAGGCTGTCATGGCTGCCTCAGAATGGAGCTTCACTAAGGGCCGCGCGCATCCCTCGCCCGCAGCCTTCCCACGCGGCTTTGACCAGCATGCGCGCTTCCAGTTCATCCATTTCTTTAAGGTCGGTTTTCTGTATGGCCTGCAAGTATTCCCCAACCGCCCCGACTCCCGTATCAAGAGCGCGCAGTTCGTACGGGTCGAGCCGCCGACGGTGACGGATATGCTCGGCAATGTCGGCGCATTCCTTACAAAGCCATCGGATGGGTTCGCGATCTGCTTGCACGCCGAGGCCTACGGCGTGGCGGGCGCAGACGTGGCAGATGTCGACTTCAGGCTTCATGTTGCAATCCCCAGCGGAATCGGCGAGCGTGACCTTTGTTTGTGCATAATTTTGGTCGGGGTTCGAAATGGCTTTCTTTGTTCGTGATTGCGTCCGTTGTGGAGTTCGCAGAATCCAACATCAGGTTATTGGACAGGCATATATACGCGACATGAACTGGGAGGTGATCGGGGCTTGCCCAGATTGTGGATCTGCATCGATATACTATTTTCAGTTGCGCGCTGCGGGGCAGCAACCTATGAGCTTTACCAACGGCAATATCGAAGGTCCACACTCCACCCTTGCTAGCCAGTCGGTTCGCATTGCTACTGTTCCCTTGGAGCTTAGTGTACATATTCCTAGCCGCATTGCTGGACTGTTCCGCGAAGCAAACGAATGCCGTCAGATGACTTGGTACGAAGCCGCTGGGTCTATGTACCGAAAGACGCTTGATGTTGCGACCAAGCATATTTTCACGCACGATCCGAGACTTGCCGACAAAAATCCCGCCAATGCACTTCGTTCCCGCATTAAGGCTATGGGGGAGTTGGGAATTCTTGACCACGATATCGTTGAACTTGCAGATATTGTCGCTCTCGACGGCAACGACGCGGTCCACGATGAAGACCCCTATACTAAGGAAGAAGCGGAGGCGCTGGAGGATCTGACATTCGATCTCCTCGACAGGCTTTTCGTGCGTCCGGCCAAGATTGCCGCGGTGAAGGCAAAGCAAATCGCCTCTGGGCAGCGCCCTGCCGAATAATTCAGGCTGCATTTGCAGCCTCCGCGAAGTTGTCGTTGGATTCAATGTTGGCAAACATCCCTAACTCGCGGCTCAGCCTGCGCTCGGTAAGCGCAGCATATTCCGGATTCAGTTCGATCAGGATCGCGTCCCGTCCATACCGTTCTGCAACAAGTGCCGTGGTGCCTGCGCCGCCGAATGGGTCAAGCACAATGCCATCCTTTGGACAGCCTGCTAGGATGCATCTTTCTGCCAGTTCAGTAGGAAATGTGGCGAAGTGAGCTTCGGAAAACGGTCGAGTTGCTATTGGCCAAATCTCAACAGGAGCGGGTTCATAGTTTCTGAGATTACGTCCGTTTTCTTGCTGCTCGGCCTTGGTCATCTCATCCCACTTGCCAATGAAGCCTTCGTGCTCGCGGATGTGCCCTCGGATTTTGCCAACGGCTTTCATATTGCCGTTTGACTTGCGCCCGCCATTCGCGCGTGTTGATCCTATCTGGTTCTCAACATCTTGACTGAGGCGAGAAACACTGGATGTCGCCATCTTCTGTCGAACTGCATCCGCATTGTAAAAGTATCGTGGGGACTTAGTGAGCATGAATATTTTTTCATGGCTCGACGCCGGCCGATCGCGAACGCTTTCTGGCATGGGGTTCGGCTTAGCCCATATAATTTCCGATCTCACCCACCAGCCGGATTCTTGCAATGCTATTGCCAAGCGATTTGGCACCATGCAAAGGTCTTTAGGCTTCAGCACACCTTGAATAGTCGAAAAAGGCTTATCACGGAATGTCCGGCTATCATTGCCGGCGGCTTTCGTAGCAGCTGCGCTGCGACCGTTTGGTGAAGTCGCATAGCAATCGCCGTAGTTGAGCCATAGCGTTCCTGTCGGTTTCAGTACTCGGCGCACTAGTTCGAAGACTTCGACCATGACAGCAAGGTGCTCACCGATGGTCTTTTCCAAGCCAATCTGCCCGTCGACACCGTAGTCTCTGAGCCCCCAGTAAGGCGGTGAAGTAACGACGCAATCGACACTGCTCTCATCAATCAAGGACAATTGCTCGCGCACGTCTCCTATCATTAGGCGTGTAGCCATCCTCATCTCCTCGTGTTTCGTGGTGGTAACCCGCCAGTTGGTGGCTGGCGGGGTGGTGTGATAATGTTGAGCGAATATTCAGTGTTGGGGGGAGTCACATGAAGTTGATTGTTTCGGTTTGTGCTCTTCTGCCTTTCATTACAGATCAAGCGTTCGCTGAAAGTCCGTTTCGAAACCAAACAATCGTCATTTGTGAAAAGCAGCGTGTGGAAGGCTCTAACTATTCGTTAGATTTCTCCAATTCCCAACGGTCTTTAGCGAAGGACGGGCTTACTGCCCATAAGGCTTCATACGTAGTGAACCTGACATCAAAAAGCGCCACCGTTGTTTTGGGAACCCATGAATATGATGCCGTCGTAGTTTCTGCTGGCGTGTATTCCATTTCAGTGTCCTACGGCCAAAGTGGCTTCAGTTCGTTAGACACTATTTTCCCAGACGGGACAGTTGTTACACAGTTCAACCGCATGCTGACGGATACATATTTTTCAACTTATACAATGGTCTCCAAATGCGTTATTGATTGAACTCATTAAGTCCTCGACTCCGGCCCCACAACATCACCTCGCCGCCCGCTCATCCCAGACCTTAAAGCCCGGCACCTGACGCATACCGGCGCGCACGGTTTCTTCAGCCATCGACTGCACGAGTTCCTTGAAGCGCTCTGGAGCACGGCCATAAGCCCAATCCAAAGCCTTGCCTTCATCTTCCAACTTGCAACGCCAGATCGTGCGCAGCCCCGTTCCCGTGGTTGCTGACCGATCTTCGCGCTTCGCCCATCGATCGGCTTTCTTCGCCTCGGCAAGTAGTTCTTCCGCCTTTTCGCGCTCTTCGAGGTTGCCCGCGCTGGCTCGCATAGCCTCCTGTGCTGCAAGCGCAATGCGGTCAGCCTCCTCACGTGCTGCCTTAGCCGCAGCTTCCTTCTCCGCGGCAACCTTATTGCGCCATGGCGTTAGCAAGGCCTGCAATGTCTCTTTGCCGAGAACAACCTTGCCTTTGACCGACTTCGTGTTGCCGATCAGCTTGTTGTAGCGGTCCTGAATTTCAGACTTTGCGTCGTCATGTGGCTTTGCTTCGTCCTTGCGGGCTTCGTCCGCGCGCTTCCCTGCTTCATTCAGTTTGTCGTGCAGTTCAGTGATCGCGTCGGCAATGGGCTGGCTGTCGATCGCTTCGCCGTCCGCCCAGTTCTTCGCCTCATCGAACAGGTCTTCGATTTCCTGTTTTACGGTCTCGTAGGCAGTAAGCGGCGGTCTATTGTGACCAATAGGCGCCGGGTTATACGGGTCGTAATTCTCCGTCATATGTTGCTCCTCGTGTTTTGGTGGTTGGTGTTGCTGCGATAAGCAGCGGTAGGTAAGTTAACACGCCTCACAGCGCATCGCGTTAATGGTCTGGTTTATTTCGCTAAACTTAATCCTACTGATTTAGTGTAATTATTACTTGGATTTAACTGTTGCATGCGGCGATTGTTTATGTATATTCGCGCCACTCTTGGGAGGGAGTTAGACCGCCCAGGCGCGCACCGTCCGCTGCCGGGCGGTTTTTTAATTTTCCCTGCATATCAGCTATGCAATTTTTACCCTTGCAACGCTCGGGTGGTGGACCTATCTACGCCTCGTTCAGTTTCAATCCTCCTCCCAGAAACTGGACCTTAAGCGCGGCAACTCCTCCTCCCAGTCGCGCTTTCCAGATCGGCCCGCTTCGCTCCTCCTCCCAATCGCGAAGCGGGCTTTTCTATTTTTTACGGTTGCAATTATAAATGTTGGCAACCATTACATTCTGTTATTTCTTCAATCTCCAATTTGAACCTATTTTGTCAGCGCAATCCTCTACAGGAGTGCATTCGCATCGCGCGACCCCAAGCCCCCCGCCCAAGCGCGCGATGCGGAACCTCGCTAGAACGGAATATCGTCGTCCAATACATCTGCCAGTCCGGCAGATACGCGGTCGTAGATTGATGCCGGCACATTGTCGTTAGTCGCCTCCGGTATGTTGTCGTTTGCAGCGCCAGCCATCGCATCGACCACTTCCCAGTATTTGCCGTTCGGCTTCACAACGATTTCGGCCGTAGGCAGCAGCTCGTTCTGGCGTTCCATGAATTCCAGCACGGTTTTGGGGAACGGGGCCTGACCGCCGTGCTTTCGCCACCACCTATCTGACTTCGACTTAAAGAAGCCGGTATGCGCTGGCCCTAGCCACTCGTTGATTGGTGACATGCCGACCCAATACGAAACCTTCACGCTGTCTTGCTTGCCGCCCTTGCCTTCGTGGTACGCGAAGGTGCGGCGCTCCACCTGGCGAGTGCTGGCGTTATCCTTCGACAACATCGGCACGTCTTCGGCCTGCGCAGATATCTTCGGCGTTTCATCGACCGGGAATTCGTATCCGCAATCCGGGCAGGTGTGCAGCGAAGCGTGGATTAGCGAGCCGCAACCTACTAAACCACGATCGTCAGGATCTTGCGGGCACTGCTTCACGGGTGCCTCCCCGTCGCCTTTCTTCATCCCCGGAGGCGTGACCGCGTCTATAGGGCCGTGCTTGCGAACGACGCCAGCGAAGTCCAGAAACAGGCAGTTTTCCTTGCCGGGATAAAGACGCAGGCCACGACCCGCCATCTGGACATAAAGGCCCGCTGATAAGGTAGGGCGACAAAACGCCACCAAGTCAATGATCGGCAAGTTCGTGCCTGTGGTCAGCACCGAGTTATTCGTCAAGGCGCGGATCTTGCCAGTTTTGAAGTCAGCCAGAATCCGGTCGCGCTCACCGGTCGGGGTGTCGCCGGTCACAGTCTCGCAGCTAAATCCACGGCTGCGTATTTCATCCCGCATATGCCAGGCATGTTCAACGCCGCTACAGAAGCAAAGCCAAGCCTTACGCTCAGCGCCCGATGCGGTGCCGTATGTGACGATCTCGTCGACTACGGAAGCGGTGATATCGTCCTTGTCGATGGCCGCCTGTAGCGCGTTCTGCTTGTAGTCGCCGCCCTGTTTGCCGACGCCCGACAGGTCGAAGGCGGTTGCCATTCCCTTCGAGATAGGACGGCAGAGATAGCCTTCCTTGATCATGTCGCCGATCGGCTTTTCAAAGCAGATGTCGTCGAAAAGCGCGCCGTCACCTTCCGTCAAAAGCCCCTCGCCCAGTCGATAAGGCGTGGCCGTGAGGCCGACCAGCTTCAGGTCAGGATTGATGGCGCGCAGGCCATCGATCAGCTTGCCGTACTGCGTTTCCGAATTGCGTGGCATCAGGTGTGCTTCATCGACCAGAACGACGTCGATGTGGCCGATCTGCTCAGACTTGTTTGCGATGGTCTGCACACCGCCGAAAACGATCTGCGCCTTCGCATCCCGCCGACCTACGCCGGCCGAGAAAATGCCAGCCGGTGCGAAAGGCCAGATGTTCAGCAGCTCCTGATAGTTCGAAAGAATGAGCTCACGCACATGCGTCACGACAAGGACGCGCATGTCAGGCCAGCCTTCGATTAGCTCCTTGCAGATCGTACCCAGCACGAGGCTCTTGCCGCCGCCCGTAGGAAGCACGATAAGTGGTGAGCCGGGTTGTTCGCGCCAGTAGTCATACAGGCCGTCAACCGCGGCGCGTTGATAATCTCGTAAGGTTAGCATTTGGGGGCGTTACCTTGTTAAATGTCATCTGGGGTTGGTTACAGAAGCGGTACTTGACAGTCGCAATGTCAGTACTTTTGCTATTCGTTGGCTTTACATTAGGCGCCGTTGGCTACGGCGCCCCGTTTGATGATCAGGTTCAGTCTGGGTTCGAATTCTGGTTGAATAGGTATCAGTCAACCTTGGCTATTGTTATTTCTATACTGGTCGCCTCAGTTCAGATTGACGCTTCGAGAAAGCAACATATAGCTGCAACCAAGAGAAGTTTTAAAGTAGAATTGGATTCTATCCGCAGTATACGGATGTTGCTTGACCTAAATCGGGGAAAAGACAAGGATCACTTTATTTCCCTTTCCAACGAGATAAGAAATAACATTAATAGCGTAAGAGAATTTGAGGATTACTGGGATAAGAAGACCACGGGAATAATTCCAAAACTACTCTCTTGGAAATTCAGTGAGCTTCGAAAGAGAATTTCCGAGTTCACACTTCCAGAATCTGGCTTAGCTCCAACTGACGATGTGTACCAGAAAAGACTGACAGCGATTGTTACGTTGGCAACCGCACTGGAAAAAGATGTAAACCAATACGAGAAAGACCTCTCCCAATACTGGTCCTAACCACCCTCTCCCCTCACCCCATCCACCCAAATCTCACCCGTGGCCAGCCGATACGTGACAGTTTCCGCAATCTCGTCCGCATCGATCTGCTCGCCATTTATCAGCCCCGGCAGATAGAGGTGAGCCGGGCAGCCGTCGCGCTGTTCGTCGATCGACAATGGCTTGTTCCAGCGCGCGCATGACATGTGGCAATCACCGCCATGCTCTGGCTGAACATGAAGGCAGGTGCGGCAGTTCACGCGCGGCTGCACGCCTTCGTGGCAAACGCCACGGTGTTTGCAGAACATGCAGCCGAAGAACTCCGGATCTTCGCTGATACGGCTGGGCGGCTCGTCCGAAAACACGATGCGTTCGCAGCGTGCCAACAGTCGAAGGCAGAATTCGACATCATATTCGATGCGCTCGGCATAAAGCGTATCGGTGTTCTTGCACGACGCTAGATACAGGCAGCGCGTCAGGCCGAAAGCCTGCATCCCGAGCTGACACTGGGCGTAGTGTAAGGGCTTGGCTTTCTGGCAGCCGTGCTTCTGTAGTTCCTTGATGCCTTTCTCGTTGCTCGACTTGAATTCCAGCAAGTGTTCGGTCTTTGGTGCTTCGGGAACGCCCATTGCCTTGCCGTCGCACTTGCCGCGAACGAAGCCCGAGACCAGCCTGATTTTGTCCTGCTGCCCGTAGACGTCAACGCCGATGCTTTCGAGGTCAGCGACTAAGCGATCTTCCTCGATATTACCCGTGGCGAACAGCCGAAGCTGGCGACCCGAATGAACCTCGTGTGCTGAGACCCAGCGGAAGCCGTACCACAGGGCGCGGTCACATTCGGTGCCCGCCTCGCCCACGCTGATGCCCCACGAGTCCCAGGACTTAGCCTGGGCCTCGTAAGCTGCGTAGATGGCGCGAACGGTGCTGGATTCAGCTTTGGGGAGGGGTGCCATCTGCTACACTCGTAGAGGCATCAAGACCGCGGTCCACTCGCCCTCGCCTTTGACGACAGCAGGCATGCCTGCGTCGCCGAGAGCAAAGCGCACATTCGGTTCATCCAACGCGCCAAGCATGTCGTTGACGTATCGGGCGTTAAAGCCGATTTCCAATGGCTCGCCTTCGAACTCAATCGAAACCTCATCGCTAGCCTTGTCAGCCAACATAAGCCGTAGCACATCGCTGACGGCGAATTTCACAGCTCGCGATTTGTCGTCCGCAACAGCGGCGACACGTTCGACCGCCTTCATAAGCGCCTGCCGGTTAACGGTAAGCACGTTGCTATTGCCGGTTGGAATGACGCGCACATAATCAGGGAATGTGCCGTCGATCAGCTTGCTTGTGATAACCGTCGAGCCAGACGTGACGCGCACCTTGTTCTGCGAAAGCTCTACCGTAACAGCGCCTTTCGGCAGTAACCCGACCAGCTTGCGCGGCAGGATCGCGCCGTAGTCCAAATCACCGGCAGGGCCGACATTGCGCATCAGCCGGTGCCCGTCGGTTGCGACAGCAACCAATCGGCCTTCGACAGCATGGAGATAAACGCCATTGAGGTAATAGCGGGTTTCTTCGGTCGAAATGCAGTGCACACACGGCGCAACAAGCGCTGCCAGATCAAGCTCAAGTGTCGTGTCGAACTTGCCGGCGCTGAAGGATGGAAAGTCTTCGGCGGGCAAGACATCGAGCTTGTAACGGCTGCGACCAGACGCGACGGTAATGCGGCCTCCATCTAAGGCAAGGGTAACGTCGCCCGTCGCGCGCTTTGCGATGTCCGCAAGCATCTTGCCGGGAACGGTTACGCTACCCGGCTGGCAGTCGAGCACCGGCAGGCTGGTCGTTATCTCGACGTCCAGATCGGTGCCGGTAAGCCGCAGTTGGCCGTCCTCAACCGCCAAGAGCACGTTGGCGAGAATAGGAATGGAATTGCGGCTTTCGATGGCGCGGTTGACGGTAGCCAAGGCGTGCGCGAGCTGTGAGCGGTCAATGCTGACTCTCATCAAAGTCTCCTCGTGTTCAGTACGGTACGGTGGTTGCTACCGGCGCTGTCGCGCCAGTAGCGGGTTGGCTTAACCCCAAGGTCGCTTCTTTTGCCCGCCTGCAGCCGCAGCCGGTGCCGGCTTGTTGCTGTTGGCCGCTGCCGGTCGGTTGTCATTGGCCGGACGTGCCTGCGCTACAGGCTGGTTGGCGTCAATGGCCGGTTCCGGCACATTATCTTGGTCTGGGAACCAGTATTTGGCTATTTCGGCTCTGGCTGGATAGCGCCCATCTTTTGATGCTTTGCCTAGTTTGATGGTTGCGACGTAGGCGTGGAAATGAAGATCTTCACTTTCATCGACAGTCTCAATCCCCATAGCACGGCAAAGGCTCGCCAGCTGCTGCTGTCCAATCCGCTGCGCTTCGCTATTCGGGTTCTCAAGATTGTAATTGTTGAACAGCTTGCGGCCTTTAAACTGTTCGGGCTCAATCACAACGTTAGTTGTTTTCAGGATGGTCCCGCGTCCGTACTTAGTCGGACCAACGTCGCTGGCTTCGATTTCCAGTCGGTAAATGCCGTTTGGAAGTTCTTCATAGTCTCTTTGCTCTGTATCGTGATCCGTAGCTTTAAAAGTTTGTCCCAAAGATGCCATCTAAGCGGCTCCTCGTGTTTTACGTGGTGGTTGGTTGTCATTAACGGCCAGCGTTAACGATGGTTGGAAAGGCTTGGTGAGTTTTGAGCCTTTCGAGATATTGTCCTTCTCCCAAAGCGGTTGAAGGTTTTCCAGCGCCCAGCATCGTTTGAAATCGATATCTTCGATCGTTTCGTAGTTGAATGCTGACCGGGGGATAATATGATCGATATGCCATCCACCGCGCCCATAGTTTTCCCATGTCATTCCGCGATGGAATTGCTTTTCTAAGTGGGCCATTAGTTCATCAATCGTGTAACCGACGAGAACTTCCCATCTGGTCCCGCGCTTTTCTCCACGCTTTAGCGTATCCCTTATCCCAGCCGATAGAGCGTCATCGATCCTGCCCTTCGGTGTAGATCGTCTTTTATCCTGATACTCTCTATCCTTAGCCCGCCTATGTTCTATGTTTTTCAGTCGATGATCCGGGTTGTTTTCTTTCCATTTCTTGGTGTTTAACGCGGCCCGGCTTCGATTATTTTTCCGCCATTCCCTCGCGTATTCCAGAAGCTTTTCTTTGTTCGCTTCTCTGTATTCAGCTTGATATTCTTTTATTTTCTGGGCTCGCTCGGGGTAGGATTTACGATTTTGGATACGGGCACATTCTGCGCACTGTCCGCTACTGGTTAGCCGATATTCAACATGCCCATGCTTGCACGGCTTGCCCGTAAAGTAATGCGTTGCTCCGGTCCGCCTGGCCTCCGCGCGGGTGCGCGGAAGCTTATCTTCATCATTCACCGGCCTACGCCTTCGCCCGATGAATAGCCGGGCGGAAAAACCCGCCGATGAAACCGAGCGAAGCGCCGATCTGCCACATCGCAAGGCCAGCCGCGTTGATACCAACGGCGGCAAGGAACGCATGGATCGTTTCTGCGAAGAAGAGACCAACGACCCAGCCGACGAACGCGCCACCGAGAACGCCGATGAGCGGTGCGAAAAAGAGGATGGCTGCGATTGCGACGAGGCCTGCTAGAGCTTTTTCCATTAGGCGGCGTCCTTCCTGGTGAAACGACGATCAAAGGCGGCTAGACAATGGTCAGCCCAACTGTCGGCAGTGGAGGCCTGTGTTGAATTGCTTGCACGGGCCACTGCCAACCAAGCCTGCAACCAGACGTATCCCCGGCTGGGTTTTTCACCTTCACGGAGCAGATCCATCAAGCCGCCTCCCTCTGGTCATTGTCGTTCGCAGTATCGAGGTATTTTGAAAGCTCCTCGAAGCCATGGCCTTGCCGATAAGGAATGGTGGCCGGTGCACCTTTCAACCTGTTTTTCGCCAAGAACCCTGCTCGTTCATCGGTATGGATGACGCGTTCGGCGCCAGACATCCCCTCTGGCTTATTCTTCTTTTCGCCGCCGAAGCCTTCCTTGACTTGCTTTACGGACGTGCGACGGTTGAGGAATAGGAGCGCCTTACAGTTTTCGATGACGAGATCGAGAGCTCTCTTCTGCAATTTCGGGCGATATCGATCATACGAATCCACAAGTGGATCATTGAACGACTTAGCTTCACTGTGCAGGATCTGAATTACAAACAGTCCTGCCCGATTCAGCGCAGCGATAGCCTCGTGGTATTCTTTCCATTCGACGTCGGCGGCGAGGTAACCCTTGCCAAAAGCTGTCGGGGAGCCCTTGTCGTTGCTATCGATGGAATCCCATCCGTTTCGCGCGCAGGTCGCAGCCCAAACCATCGGCTCGATCTTATCAACCGAATCCAGAATGACGGTCTGAAATTCGTGTTCTTCGGTCAGGATTTCTCCGAAGGTGTCCAGAAGCTCGCTGAACGAAGTGATTTCAGCACTTGGTAGGTCGATGCCATCTGGCGGCTCCTCGCCTTCAACATAAAGATAGATCGGCTTTGGAAACTCAGCAGCAAGACTGGTTTTTCCGACGCCGGGCGTGCCGTAAATGGCAATCGACGGTGGCGTCTTGCGTTTACTGGACTTCAATCTGTCAAAAACAGACATGTCGTCTCCTCGTGTTCAGTAGGTGTGGTGGGTAACTGCAATTGCGGCGATGACGGCCGCAAGTATGAGCCAGCCTACGAGCCATGCAGGTGGGCTTGTTAGCAGCCATGCGCGTGGGGCGGTCACGCCGCACCCCACAGATAAAGCAGCCCATAGAACGGCAGCAGCAGGTTCCAGAACACGAATGCTGCGATTGTCGTGGCGATTGCCAGCGCGAACGCTGCAAGCGCCAAGGACCGCCCGATGCGACCGACGCCGGGCTTTCGCCCGGGATCGATGTACGGCATGTCAGCTGCGGCTTTGGTGGTGAACGAGATCATCCCAGCACCCATGTGTAGAAGCCGACGGTCAGAGCGAGCACCGCGACAACTGCCAAGCCCCAGAGAAAGCGGTCACCAAGGCCTAGCGTGGTTTCCGGTTCGTAGAACGTATCGCCGTCGGCGTAGTCTTTGGGCGCATAGTTGCGCGTGTGGCTGTACGTGGTGGAGGTCATGCTGCCCTCCGAATAACGACATCGGCAATCCGCGAGTCAGCGAGAACGAACACACCGAACTTCTGGCCCGGATATTTGACGGCAAGTCGTTCAGCCTCGTCGGTGGCCGATTGCTCGCTCTTATGAACCTTCGGCTTCTCCGACGGTTTGGGCTGCCCGTTTTCGATTAGTGCGACGATTGCGGGTTTGGACGCAGGCGCATTGTCATTGCTGGCTGGCTCGTCGATCCATTCGGCGATGAGGTCAGTTTCTGGGGCGTTACCAAAATACCGATGACCATCGTTGGCCCACATCTTGCCGCCTTCACCGCCCATGCTCCATCCGTCATGGTAGCGATATGCCGGCCCAACCTTCCGCCCATCGCGAGTACGATAGAACTTGCCGGTTTCGATGGTGAAGGCAGGCGCAAGCTCAAGGTTATCCCAACGCACATACCAGGTATGACCGCCCATACGCTCTGTTTCAAACTTCACAAAGCAATCGCGATCACGCTTATCCACTTTCTGGACGGTGCCAATCTCACCCTCGTGGGCCCATGGGAGATAATCCGAAAGCACCCGCACCCGATCACCCACTTTGAAGTCAGGCTTGCCGGTTGCGTCAGCAACGGGCAGGAGTTCGAATTCGTCAGTTGTCAGATAAAATCTGTCACCAACATCATCGGTCACCCATATATCGCCATCAAAGTCGATGTTCTTGACTTCGTAGGTCGCCCCCTCACGCACATCCAGTTGCGTAACCAAGCTCTTGACCTTGTCGCCAACCTTCACTGTTTGCTTGTCAGCCATCACGCTACTCCCCTCGTCTTGGTGTTTTTCGTAAGCTTCACCTTCTTGGTGAAATCGACCGGAATGACGTTGTCCTCTTCAGGCTTGTCAGCCTCGACACCGCCGTCATCCTCTTCAAAATCTGGCTCGACTTCGAAGCGCGAGACTTCAAGCTGCACAAGGCCCGTGCCGGGAATCATGAAGCGCACAGTCAGCCAGCGGTAATTGTCCCGCTCCTCGACGATGATGCCCTTCCACTTCCAAAGCCGGTGGACGACGATTTCGCCAGGCAAATCCCAGCATTCACCGCATTCGCATGTCATGCGGCACCTCTTTTTGGTGCGCGGTGGTAAGTGACAGGCGCGGTGGAAACATAACGGCCGTCAATGAGACGTGCGGCCTGTCGTGCCTCTGCTTTTTGCGCAGCCGTCCGGTAAGGCTTGCGGTTTGTCATGTCCCGCTCGCCAGTTCGTGTGTATTTCGTTTTCAAGATGGCCTCCTCGTCGGGAGGTTAGTCGTCGGCCCCGTCATCCTCGCGGTCGGCCTGCCTCAAAAGGCTAGTGGACTGTGCCTGTAAACGGCCCGTCCAGAATGGTTATGCGGGGCAGTGAGACATAAATGTCCATGCATCCCCCCGAATAACCGCCGTTAAAAGTTGTGCGCCGCACAACGGTCTTCTCAGTCGGGTTTGGCGGCGGTAACGTGGGCGTTCTTTCCGAAAGCAGCGACCATACGTGGCCTCTGGTAATGCCCATCAGTTCAGCGATCTTCCCGAATGACGCGCCTTGTTTACGATGCGCGGCGGCAGTTGCCTGCAGTTCCTGTCTTAATGAATGCTGCATGTCTCCTCGTGTGGTTGGTGACGGTTGACAAGTGCCGAGTCTAACGGCATCTGTCTGGTCGCGCGGGGTGGTACCTGCGAAGGAAATCGCGGCGTAGAAGCGGCTTCGGCCCTCCTCGTGTTAACCGCGACGTACGGGCAGGCTGGGGTAACGGGTGGTGCCGACCCATAACAGCCTGCTTTTAAAGCACGCCGAAAGCGCCAGCCGCGTTTCAGCGGCCAGCGTCCCTGATGAATTCTATGGCGGCACTTCAATGAGAGCCGGTTCGCTTCTGTCGGCAACTTTCGTCATTCGCTCTCTCCTCTATTTCAATTGCGCCTGAGCGCGGCTGCTATCTATTGAGTGCCGAAATCCTTGGGAGGATGTTTTCTAGCATCATGAGGTAGGCCCTCCTTCGAACTGTCCGGCGTCTTCTGCGTCGGTTGATGACGTATAGATATGACAGATTCGCATCTATGTCAACACGTGTTGACATATTCGCACGTTACATTTTCACAACAATATGCGAAAAGCCCATCATGGATAAGGATTTCGCCTTTCGCCTTAAGACTGCGCGCGTCGCGCGTGACATGAGCCAAGCCCAGCTTGCCGACCTTGTAGGTCGCGACAAGTCTGCAATAAGCTTACTCGAAAGCGGTAAGCGTGGAGCTAGCGTCGACTTCGTCGCTCGCCTGGCAAAAGCCTTGAATGTGCGCGAGGATTGGCTTGCCTTTGAAAAAGGCGACATGATTAGCCAAGAAGAGCGGGCAGAACTTGAACGCCCGAGCGATATATTCACGCCGAAACTAATTCCCGGCAACGAGCTGGTAGGCGATCAGCGCGACCTCCCCGTATATGCAGCGGCCAAGGGTGGTGACGGGCACGTAATTATTACGTTCGATCCAATCAGCTATATGAAGATGCCGGCCGTCCTGCAGGGTGTGAAGGGCGGATACGGCTTGCTACTGTCGGGAGAATCGATGGTCCCGGCCTATCGTCCCGGCGAAACGGCGCTCGTGAACCCCAATTTGCCGCCGATGCGCGACGAAGATGTGATCCTTTATCACACCAGCGAAATGGACGAGAACGAAGCAATCATTAAGCGTCTCGTTGGTTATAACGATCGCGAATGGATGCTTGAGCAGTACAATCCACACAAGGAATTCAAAGAGTTCCGCGCTGATTGGCCCGTATGCCATCGTGTTGTAGGGAAATACAACACGCGCTGACTAGCCGTTTGCCGCCTCCAAGACGGTCTCAGGCACGCGTCCGAACATTGCAATTACTTCCGCCTGATTATTCCAACGATAGACCGCAATGACTGCGGGCTTTATTGGCGCGAGTCTCTCGGCCAACCTCACAGCCTGATCTTCGTTTTCAACTTCGATCGGATTGTCAGGAATGATTCCCCACCGGCACTCGGTGAAGGATTGAACGACAAATAACGCAGCCATCCGCCTCTCCTCAGTACGAGACTAAGGATTCCACTTGCTGCGGAACATTTCAAGAACAATTTACAGTTAATAAACCATATCATTTTTCATGATGTGTTTTTGTCATCATCAGGCGTTGACATTTGTTGACTATTTCGCATATAACGATGACACCACAGCACGAAGACAGCCTCACCAACTTGATCTGCTGACCACCGACCAAAACACGAGGAGAAACTCATATGACCGCAACAGCACCGAGAAGAAGAAGCTCAAAGCCTCGCCTGAATGAAATCATCGGCGGCGGATTCTTTGTATTCCGCCGCGGCAAGAAGACTGGCCGCGTTGGCGTTTACACCACCATGCCATATGAACACGGCTCGTTTGAGCAGGCCTTGGCCGAGGCGACGCGCCTCGCTGCCCTGTGCCCCGGCGAGACGTTCGAAGTTTTCCAGACGAGCGGCGCCGTAGTCTGTTGCTCACCGGTTGAGCTGGCGGAGGCTGCTTAAAATGGAGCGGAACCCCACCACCGAACTTGAGGATGCGCCTCTGTCGCGCGGACAAAAGAATATCGTCGATGCGCTGGCTGCTATTTATCCGCGCCGCATTTACATCAACGACCTCGTCGACAACGTCTATGCGTTCGATCCGAACGGCGGCCCAGAAAACGCGCATAATACAGTGCGAGTGCAAATCAGCCACCTCCGCAAGCTCCTGCCCTCGTTTGGCTGGACCATCCCGATGAACCATCGGGGCGCGGGCAATCACGGGTTTTATCGACTGGAGCCCGTTGCCGCAAACGACAACCGACCGCTAGCGGAACAGCCGACACCAGACCGGAGGGCCGCAGCATGAACCGCGCACTCCTGGAAATGCTCGCCGACGACGAGTTCGAAACGGAAACCGACGCACCGAAGGCTGGCAACGTCGAGCCAATGCGCCGCCCTGACTACAAGGCTAGGAAACATGGCCGCCCGCAGCCGTGGCTGCGCTATGCGGCACGTGAAGCAGTCGAAATGACCGTCGTTGTGGCCTTCTGCGTTGCTGTGTGCGGCGTTGGGTTGGGACTTACGGCATGAGGCGCGAAAGATAGCGACGGGGCGCTTAAGCCCCCGAACCCCAGGAATAACGGCCTTTGCGCATCTGGCGCCACGGCTTTTTGCATCCACCAAACACGAGGAGACTTGCATGCACAGACATGTATCGACGACGCACGCCGTTATGGCGCCCATCCTGACCGCCGCAGAATTTCAACAGCAAGGCACGACCGCTGCGCAGGTCCTGTCAATCTCAAAGGCAGTACGCGCACTTGGTTATCACACAGAGGCCGAAACGCTGCGCGACACCGCTTTCGAACTGGCGCGCATTACCGGCGTTCGGTTCCGCTATGGCGCTCCGCGTCAGCGTCGTAATCCGGCCAACGACAATCGCCGTCGGGTGCGGAGGGCGGTGTGATGCGTGCCAAGCGAATGCGAACAACCCGGCAACAGCTAATAGAAGAGCCAGCTACATTAGCGGATCGGACAGCGAACGGAGCGGGAGCAGACACTGAACCCGCGCGTGAGATGGCGTTGGAGGAAGCGGCGCGCGCCGCAGAAGGCAACAGTCCGTTATTCGATCATCAGTCAGCACTTGCAGAATGCCGAGACTGCGAGAGCGGCTTCCATAACGGTCGAGTAGCCGCAGCCGCTGCCATCCGCGCCCTATCCTCCCCGGACCATGCCGACGCCGGTAAGGTCGAGGGGGATGGGAAGAAGTGGCCAATGCGTGAAATCGTTGCAAAGGCGATCGCATACCATTCTGTCGGTGACCCTCATGCGAAAACTATTCGCGGGGATCAGCGTTGGGAATGGTTCGTTGAAGAAGCCGACAAGTTCATATCCGTGTTTGGCTACTATATGCCTGCTCTCCCCTCTGCACCATCGGAGGGCGCGGAATGAGCCAGCAAATCAAACTGCTGGAAAACCCGGAAACATGGAAGGGGTCTTACGACCTTCATGCGTACTGCAAGTACGACAACCCGGAACACGATTGGCGTGAGTTCCCGCATATGAACATGCCGTGTGAGACGGGCGGCGAGGCACGAAACCAACTGCGCTCTTACGGCTGGATTTTTCACAAAGACGGAACAGCCACGTGCCCGAAGTGTGCGAAGGCGCTTTCCCACCCATCAGGAGGCGACCGCCATGGCGAGTGAACTGAAGCCGTGCATTTGCGGGAAGACGCCCCGTCTTGACATAAAGAAAGGGTTAGCGGGGATAACCAAAGTCCCATTCTACCGTGAGCAGATAATGTGCCGTTGTGGGGTGTCTTCGAAGATTTTTAAGGCTCCCAGAAAGGCTGTTGAAGCTTGGAACACCCGACACGGTACCCTCACCAATGAGGGGACCACCATCCCCACCCCCGTTGCTCCCGTATCGCCGGATGCTACCGGCAAGTGCGAGGAGTTGGTGACGGTGGGCTACGCGCCATCCGAATACGACATGGGTTTGGACTACCAACAACTGGGGATTAGTCGTCTTTACCCGAAATCTTGCGCTTCTGGAGCTGTTGCTGTCGTCACACGCTCGCAGGCTGAGGAGCTATTGGCTGCGAAGGACAAAACAATCGCGTTGGCTGAAACCACGATGATTGAAATGCATCAAGACTTAAACAAGCTCGAAGCCGACAACGCGGCGAAGGATGCACAGATTAAGGAGTTGGAGCAGATCAACGCCGTCCTGATGGGCGACGACGAGGACAAGCCGCGTTACACGACCAAGCGCCTTAAGCATGAAATTACCCGTGCAACCGAAGCCCTCGAAACCAAGCTCGCGGCTGCTGAACAGCAGTTACAGGGGATCGTAACGGCTTGGGAAAGCCTGCCTGGTGGAAGAAACTACTCAACAGGCGAGGTTCAAGACTGGATCCTTGGCCCAATGCAAAAGGCCATCAATCGAATACGCGCCGTTCTGGGAGGGAAGCCGTCATGAGGTGGATCGACCGCTTTATCAAAGAATGGGTATCGACGGCCATTGATAAAACTCTGGAGAAGGAGTTGCCGCGCCAAATCGATAAAACGCTGCGGAAGTCATTCGCAGCTAATCCCAATCGTCAACTTAATTCGACCGGCTTTAAGTGGGCCTTGGTTCTGGCTTTCGAGGATGCATGGCCAGACTTGGACAGGGCATCGGCCATATCGTGCGCCGAGGATTGCCTAGAGGTTCCTGTCGGGACACCGGGCTACGATTGGTCTGCAGCCGCAGCCAAGGAACTTGTTCAGGATTATGTCCAGACCTACGGAGAAGCCGCATGACCCACCTCATTACCCGTCTCTCCAAGCTAGACGCGCCTGACAGGGAGTTTGAGCGTGTTGCCGTAGACTATTTTACCAATGAAGTTGGTCACGGTTACAGCCAGCGAATTGACGGCATCGAATGCTTTTCGCCGCTCCCCAAGTATTGGTTTTGGCGATTTCGTCTAAATCGACTTGTCAGGAAAGGCGTTTTGCAAAGGCGCTACTTCGGAAGCTTCTGGCCGTCATGCGCTAGGCTTCCGAGTTATGGCATCGCCCTCTTGCGCGCAAAGGAGGCCAGCAAGCTATGAGCCTCGAATACATCAAAGATTATTACCGTGTTCCGGCTCGTGTCGGCGGTCGCGTCAAATACACAGGCGGCAAGCGGCCTCAGTATGGAACGATTGAAGGCGCTCGCAATCAGTATCTGCTTATTCGCCTTGATGGAGAGACCCACGAGCCATTTCCATACCATCCGACATGGGAAATCACTTATCTGGAGGCCAACCATGCCGAGTAAGGAACACCTAGCGCTTGTCGAGAAGGTAGCAAAGGCCATCAACGGTCCTTTCCACCATGTGCCGGAAGGATCGCTATTCACGTTGGATCAGCTTCGCGATGTTTGTTGGCAACAGATCAATGGCGCGGAACGCAATCTGTGCTTGGCCAGTGCCCAAGCCGCCATCTCCACCATCCGCGACGCTCTACAGGAGCCGACAGAGGCAATGCTTAGTGCTGCTGAAAAAGAGGACCGCGAAACCTATTGCGTCACCTACAGCGATTATTGGCGCGCCATGCTCGCGGCTTCCGCACTTGGGGAGCAGAGCGAATGAAGCTGACACGCGAAGAACGTTACGCGCTGAATGACATCGCGAGAGCGCCAGAAGGAATTTCATTCTGCCCGGAAGAGGTTCAACAGCTTCAAACCAAGGGATTGGTCGAGGTTATTGAATGCGCAGACGGTAACTATGCGATCATCACGGCTGAGGGTCGCCAAGCCCTGAAAGGCGGTGAGTGAGATGAAACAGCCTGATTATGAAGGTTTTGCCCTCGCTATGTGCCAGATCGCTTTTGAAGGAAGCGATGCAGATGGCGGCACAATTCAGGAACTTGGCCTTGAATATGGTGTCTTGCATACCGAGAAGTTCAACCCCACGCGGCATAAGAACGTAGCCAATGCCGAATATTTCGAACCCGGCGACCTTGTTTACTGCTTCGTCGGTTCTGGCCGCGCCGTACTGCGGGAAAGGGAGTGAGGATGTCAGCATACACCTACGCGGACACTGAGCGGTGGCTAGACGCCATTGCCGGTGTCATTGCGTACTTCCCTGAAACTGAACAGAATCTCCTGCCACTTTATGAACGTGTTGAAGGCATGCAACGCAACATCGCTGCGAACGATAATATCCGCGACCGCATTAAATCACGGCTGAATCGAACGGCAGCGTGAACTTTTCCATTTGCTCTTTTCGCCATTCCAAAGAACCGCCAGTGCCGTATCGTGGGCGGTCAACTGTATGGCCCATCAGCATTCGGCGCAGCTCATCGTCCAGACCAGCCTCTTTCATACGATCTTCGAATGAGTGGCGAAGCGAATACACGGTATAGCCGGCACCCTTCGGAAAAAGCTCGTTGTCCTTGAAATACTTATTCAGCGTCGCCGACAGCGTGTCTTCCTTGTTTTTATAACGAGGGAAGCCATTCCGATGTTTCTTAAAAACCTCATGCGCTATGCCGACCAACGGCAGCTTGCGAACAGACGAAGCGGTTTTAATCTCACGCGGATCTGCAGCGTCTTTTCGTGGCGCAATCAGGATATGCGGTACCTTGTCGGCAAGAAATATGTGCTCGGCCGTAATGTTGCAAAGTTCACTTGGTCGACAGCCTGTTTCAATCATCGCCAGCACGATCCCGCGAGCTTCATCGTTCATGCTTACGAGCGGGCCGTAGGTTAGGAATTTCTCTTGGATGATATCCGTCGGGATCGGTGGCCGAGACTTTTCAACTTTCTCTGCAAAACTCAGATCGCGAAAAGGGTTTGGCCGGTCCCTATCGCCCATGTGCTTGAAATACTCAGCAAAGAGAACACGCATCCCGCCCATCATGCGGTTGCCCATGCTGGCGGATATCGGCTGCTTCCCTTTGGCTGGCTTCGTTATCATTTGTAGCCAAACCTTGTAGAATTTCTGCGCGTCCTCGCGGGTTATGTCAGCGATTGCTTTATCCGAGACAATCTTCACAAAATGATCGATCGCCCGCTGCTTATGCGCACGCCAACGCTTTTTCTGAATTTCGCTCTTACCCGTCAATTCGTCGGGAGTGATCTCTTCAAAATAGATTTTCAGGGCTTGCGTCACAGACACTGACGGGATACTTGCCGCACCCACTGCGGCCGCATCTTCTTCCGGATTGCCAGTTACGAGGTTTAATCGGGCCGCTAGCGCCTCATCTGTAAGCGAAAGCAGCCTATCGGCTGGCACATATGCAATTCCGATGGCTTCTGCTCGCTTGATGGCGGCATCATAGAGGGCCCGAGCTTTATCGCCGTCAGCCCCAGCCTTTAGCATCACCCACAAAGCGTCATCAGCCGACTCATACTCATCGCGCTTTGTCATCGCCCGAGCGAGATCGCTTGTTTTCAGGCTTATGCGGACGATGGGAGCGCGACTATCCTTGTCTACTAGAGACTTGGGAACACGGCGAACATACTGATAAACGCCGTCGCGATCTTTCAAATAACGATGAGGGTCTGATTTAATGCGATATCCAGCCATGACGGGATTATAGCACCGAGTAGCACGCTTTGTATCGCATTTTGTTGCACACTAAGTAGCACAGAACGGTACGCATTAGATCGAACCAGACGCAAATATTCCGCCTAAGCGGTTGATATTATTACATAATCGCAGATGGATGGCTTGAAAGTAATGGTACGGTCGGTTGGAGTTGAACCAACGACCTCAGGAGCCACAATCCTGCGCTCTAACCAACTGAGCTACGACCGCGTACCTTTGTGTCGGCTGCGTGACGCTCTGGCGTCGCCGACAGGGGGTCACATACGGAGAATCGATCCATATTGCAAGTGATTATAGCTCTCTTTTTTGAGAAATTCCCAATTGCGGGGTTCAATATCAAATCCTGCTGTTAACGGTCACCGGCTGGTAACCATTATAGGTGACCGGCTGTGCACAACCCGGATATTGGCCCGAGCCTGTAAAATTGCCTTTCCCATATTAACTAATGAAACAGAAAATGCAGCCCATACCAAATGGCAATGTGGACCCGCGCCCATAAGAGGCTTATTAACAGGGTGTTAACGAGCACTGCGGGCGGTCGAAAGAACAGGTAAGGACAGGTATGTCAGGATCATACCCCTTCATCGATATTGCCGCGCTGGATTCTATCCGCGAAGGCTTTGCAAAGGGCGATGCGCAGCTCGTGCTGAAGCACGACCTGTCGGCAGTGCTTTGGGTCAACGGCCCCGGCGCGCAGCTTTTCGGCTTCGATCGCGTGGAAGACATGATCGGCGGCGGCCTTGATCTGCCCATCGCCACACGCCGGCAGATCGCCTCTTCGAACAGCAATGCGGAGGGTGAAACCCGAACCGTTTCCGTTCGCCTCGGCGGCGGACTACGTTCCGACCTTACCCGGTTCAGCGTGTCGCATATTACACTTCCCGACGGCGTGTCCGGGCTGCTGCTGACTGCCGATGGCAAGGACACAGAAGCTGAAGACATCATTTCCGGCCTCAGCGACGACAGCACGCATATTGCGCTGATCGACGCGAACAGCCGGGTGATTGCCGCAAGCCCGCGTTTTGCTGTGCTCGACATTTCCTCCACGACACTGGAAGACCTTGTCATCGAAGCTGCAGATGCGACCGACCGTATCGTCAAGCGCCGTATCCGCGCCGGAAAGCATTCCGTGCCGGGAGCGATTACGCGGCTGACCGATACACCGCCCATGCATCTTCTTTGCATCATTGGTGATGCTCCCGTCGCGACATTGGAAGCACCCGCTGCTCTGCAGGGTGAAGCCGAAGAAATTCTGGAAGAGATACTTCCAGAGCCTGTGGAGAGCGCAAATACTGAAGATGCTTCCGCTGATCAGCAGAAGCCCCGCAGTTTTGTGTTCGAACAGGATGCTCCGCCCGCGCGCTTCATCTGGAAGGTGGGACCGGACGGCACATTCAGCGAAATATCGCCGGACCTCGCCGCCACGATTGGGCCGAATGCGGCTGATGTCGTCGGGCGTCGCTTTGCCGATGTGGCCAATGTCTTCGGCTTCGACCCTGATGGCAGTATTGCGGCGCTGCTGGACAAGCGTGACACATGGTCGGGAAAACGGTTGATGTGGCCGGTGGAAGGCACGGATTTGCGCGTGCCGGTCGAGCTTGCCGCCCTGCCCGTTTATTCGCGCGATCGGGAATTTACCGGTTTCCGCGGCTTTGGCCTGGTGCGTCCGGCTGAGGCCGAAAAGGACCCGGAAAAAATCGGACTGGTGCTTGCAGGCGGCATTCCGCAGGCGCGCAAGCCCGTCAGCGAACCGGTCGAAACGGCAACGCCTGTCGAAGACGACGATGTTCTGGCGCTAGGCGAAGAAATTGCCAATGACGACAGTCCTGTCGCAACGCTGCCCAAGCCGCCGCTGGATATCGCGCCAACACCGGGACGCCGAGAATCCGATAAGGTGATCAGCTTACTGAACGCTTGCGCAGAAGAGAAAGTGGCTGCGGACCAGGCACGGATGCTTAAAGAACGGGAGCGCGAAGAGCGTCCCGAAGGCGGGCTGACCAAGACCGAGCGCAACGCATTTCGCGAAATTGCTGATCGTCTGCGCAAGCAGGGTCTTGCCAATTCGCGCGCCGAAACCGAAACGGTCGCCATATCGGACGAGACCGTTATTGACAGCTCGCAGCCGGTCGAAAAGACCGAAGTGAAAGCGTCGCTCATCGACGAAGTTAGCGCCGACGAAGCATCACTTCCGTCATCCGGAATGGCCTATGGAGATGAAACGGCCCTGCTGGCCAATCTGCCTGTGCCGGTCATCATTCATTCGGGCGATAAGATCCATTACGTCAATCAGGCCTTGCTCGATCTCACCGGCTATGAATCGCTTGATGATATTCGCGGTGCGGGTGGCGTCGATGTGCTGTTCAACAGCGAAAGCGACGATGGCGAAACGCGACAGGGTATGGTGTTGCGCCGCGCCAATGGCAGTGAAGAACCTGTCGATGCGCATCTCAACGCCATTTCCTGGCGCGAAGGCCGCGCACTCATGCTGAGCCTGATGCCGGTGGCAGCTGCACCGGTATCCGTTGAAGCCGTTGCGCCCCCCGCTGAAGCGCCGGTTGCGATCGACAAGGACGACGAGAAGCAGGCACTTGCGGATCATGTCGAGGAACTGAAGACCATTCTCGACACGGCGACGGATGGCGTTGTCCTTATTGACCCTGAAGGCCGCATCCGCTCGATGAACCATTCGGCCTCCGCCCTCTTCGGCTATGAACGCGACGAGACGGAAGGCAAGTTCTTCTCGATGCTGTTCGCCATCGAAAGCCAGCGCGCCGCCATGGACTATCTGCACGGACTTTCCGGCAACGGTGTTCTAAGTGTCCTCAATGATGGGCGCGAAGTGATCGGCCGCGAAGCCAAGGGCGGCTTTATTCCGCTGTTCATGACCATCGGCAAACTACCGCACACGCGTGGGTTCTGCGCCGTTCTGCGTGACATCACCCAGTGGAAACGCACCGAGGAAGAACTGACCAATGCGCGCAAGGAAGCTGAACGCGCTTCAAGCCAGAAAACAGAGTTTCTGGCACGCATCAGCCACGAAATCCGCACGCCGCTCAATGCAATCATCGGTTTTTCCGAGCTGATGGCCGATGAAAAGTTCGGCTCCATCGGCAATGATCGCTACCGGGATTACCTGCGCGACATCAACCGTTCCGGCAATCACGTGCTGGCATTGGTCAATGATCTGCTCGACATTTCAAAGATCGAAGCTGGCGCTCTCGACATGCAGTTTGAAGCGGTCTCACTCAACGATGCTATTGCCGAAGCCATTGCACTGATGCAACCGCAGGCCAACCGCGAGCGCGTCATCATCCGTTCGAGCTTCCAATCCAACCTGCCCGACATTGTTGCCGATACGCGTTCAATCAAGCAGGTAGCCCTGAACCTTCTGTCCAACGCTGTGCGCTTCACGGCTCCGGGCGGTCAGGTGATCGTGTCGACAAGCTATGAAATGAACGGCGATGTCGTGATGCGGGTGCGCGATACCGGCATCGGCATGACCAAATCCGAGGTCGAGCAGGCACTGAAACCATTCCGGCAGGTCAACGCGCTGGAACGCCGCAAGGCCGAGACCGCGAAGGACTGGCGCAGTGAAGGCACCGGGCTGGGCCTGCCCCTGACAAAAGCCATGGTAGAAGCCAATCGGGCGCAATTTGCCATCGATTCCACTCCGGGACACGGAACGGTGGTCGAGATTGCCTTCCCGCCCACACGCGTACTGGCTGACTGATCGGCACCTTGAAAGACTAAAGAACCTCCCCTTGCGGGAGGTTTTTTCATGTCCTGATTCAACACAAAAAAAAGCGCCGGACGAACCGGCGCTATCAGAATCTCAGAGACAAAGGACACAAAAGCAATTCGCAACGGAGCACCGGAAACGGCAGCTCGATCATCACTCAGTGTTGCATTCCTTATCGCGTGAAGCCGGTTAACGACGCCTTAAGTTCTTCGTTCAGAATTTACGCATTAGTAGCGACTGTAAAATCAGGGTTAATTTCCGCGCAGCAATTGATTAACCATAGGAAAGAAGCAGCGTTGTTGATTTGATTCCGTTCTCTGCAACCGTAGACGACTTATCATAAAACTAGCGTCTTTGCTTTGACCCATTGCTGGTTTACAGCTTGAAATACGTCGCGCAAAAGTGCTCAGCAGTTTTGCGATAACTATATGCAAAAAACGAATACCAGAGGCGCGGCGCGAAGAAAAAACGTGGCGTGTTTCTATGAAACTTCACTGATTGGATGGTTGATGCGCTGGCCCCGATTTACGCGCCTCATAATTGCGCTCGTCATTCTCTGCGCCGCGGCTGCAGCAACCTTGCTGGCCGTGGTGCCTTTTATCGTCTCTACCGATGCCATCCGTATCCGCGTTGCACAGGAAATCAGCGCCTGGACCGGCTATAGCGTTGAACTGCGACAAGCCCCTCGCCTGAAGGTGTTCCCCGTTTTGCGCGCATCGTTGAACGGCGTGACGCTCAGCAAACTTACCGATCAGGGGCAGAAGCCACTCATGAGCGCTGATCGCATCGATGTGGAGCTTTCTCCGCTCGATGCCATCATGGGACATATCTCGTTTTCCGAAACGCAGATCGTCCGTCCGCATGTGAACCTCGACGGACCGATTTCGAATTTCTCACAGCTCCTCGACGCCATCGCCAATTCCAACGGACGCCTCGGCACCGCGATCCGTGCGCAGCGCGCCCTGCAAAAAGACGGTTCCGGAGATAATGCACAGGCAACGCAGCAGGCTTCACAACCGTTTGGCCGTGTCGTGGTTCGTGATGGGACGATTGCCTTCAACCGTCCGGATAGCGAGCCGGAAATCACCAGTGACGAACAGATAACCGATGTCAACGCAACGCTGGAATGGCCGCGCACATCGAGTGCCGCAACGCTGAAAGGCAGCGCCAAATGGCGCGAAGAGACCTCCCAGTTCAGCCTGACTGCCGCACAAGCGCTGCCGCTTCTGGCGGGCGGCACATCGGATGTGACCGCAAGCCTGACCGCCAATCCGCTAAGCCTCACATTTCAGGGCAAGGCGAATATTTCCAAGGATCGTTTTTTCGAAGGAGATCTGACTGCCAAGACCCCGTCACTCAGCGGCGCGGTGCGCTGGCTCAGCCTTCCGCCAATTGCGGGCAGCGCCGAAATCGGTGCATTCTCGCTGGAATCCACCATAACCGCGACGCCGAAACGGCTGAAATTCGCCGATGTGGAAATGACCGCCAGCGACAGCCCGGCCAAGGGCGTGATCGAGATCGGTCTGGAACAGGAACAGCCTGCGGTAACCGGAACACTGGCTTTCGACAAGCTTGACCTTGGTCGCCTGTTTTCAGCCTTCATTCCACTGCCCGACAGCGGCGCGCGCTCGCCGAACGAGCGCAACAATCACGACCGCGACGTGGTCGATACGAGCTTCATTGATCGCGCAGAAGTCGACCTTCGCCTTTCCGCGCAGAGTGCCACGGCGGGCCCGGTGAACATGACGGGTGTAGCTGCTGCGGTTCAGATACGAGGCGGACGTGCCATCTTCGACATCGGCGACGCCAAAGCCTTCAACGGCATCATGCAAGCCAATGTGCAGATCGTGCGTGACCTGAAAAGTGCGAGCGGCGAATTGCGTTTCAACGCCTCAGATATCGACAGTTCGCAGTTCTTTACGGCACTTGGCTTCGACAAGCCTTTCGTAAGCGGCAAAGGCAATGTTTCCCTGTTCATGAAAGGTCCGGCCAATCGCTGGTCCGGCCTTTTGACCAATGCGCAGGGCAATGTTTCCATCCAGCTCAACAATGGTCAGATGCAGGGCTTTGCCGTGCAGGATTTTCTGACCAAGGCGCAGAGCCAGCGCTTCTTCGCTCTGGAGCGGAAGGAAAACGTCGCGCTTGCCTTCAATCGTCTGGATGTGAAAGCCAATCTTTCCGATGGTGTGGCGACGCTGGAAAATGCGCGTCTCGACACTTCCGATGGCACGCTGACGCTGGCAGGTATTGTGCCTTTCGTGGATCGCAGTCTGGCGCTGAGTGGTGAAGTCGTTTTCCCGAACAGCCAGCCGCAGCAGCCACAGGAAGGCAGCACAGACGGTCAGGATAGCCAGCCGCCAGCCGAAACTCCGCCCGCCAAGCCGCCGCTCAATTTCTTCGTCGGCGGCTCGTGGGATCGGCCATTTATTTCACCGTCATCCATGGGAACGGGGCAGTAAGCCCCGTTTTTCATTATCCCATACGGAATGCCGCCTGCTCGTCGCGGCGGCGCTGCACTTCGCGACGCTTGTTGACGACCGAGGCGATGATGACACCAATGGTCACCAGCGCGATCAGGATTGTACAGACAGCGTTGATTTCCGGCGTCACACCAAGGCGCACCTGGCTGTAGATCTTCATCGGCAGCGTGGTTGCGCCCGGACCGGAGGTAAAGCTTGCAATCACCAGATCGTCGAGCGACAGGGTGAATGCAAGCATCCAGCCTGAAACCACGGCAGGCAGGATGACCGGCAGAGTTACCTTCATGAAGGTCGTGACCGGCGGCGCACCCAGATCCATTGCCGCTTCTTCCAGCGAACGATCAAAGCTCACCAGACGCGACTGCACGACGACCGCCACGAAACACATCGAAAAGGTGATGTGCGCAAGCGTCACCGTCCAGAAGCCACGGTCGAAATTCATCGCCACGAACAGCAGCAGCAATGAAAGACCGGTGATGACATCCGGCATGACCAGCGGTGCGTAAACCATGCCCGAAAACAGGATGCGTCCACGAAAGCGCGTATAACGTGTCAGCGCCAGCGCTGCGAGCGTGCCCAGAACAGTGGCAATCGTTGCGGACAGAAGCCCGACACGGATCGTCACCCATGCCGCATCCATCAGCGCCTGATTGCGAAACAGCTCGACATACCATTTGGTCGAGAACCCTGCCCAGACCGTGACCAGTCGGGATTCGTTGAACGAGTAAATCACCAGCAGAACGATGGGCAGATAAAGGAAGGCAAAGCCCAGAGCCACCGATGCGATATTGAAGCGGGACCAGTTGTTCTGCATCCTATTTCCCCTTTTCCTGTGCCCGCGCCTGCGCCTGCTGGAAAATTACGATCGGAATGATCAGCAGGATCAGGAGCACCACGGCCACCGCCGACGAGACCGGCCAGTCGCGATTGGAGAAGAACTCACTCCAGATCGTCTTACCGATCATGAGTGTCTGCGAACCACCGAGAAGGTCCGGAATGACGAACTCACCTACGGCCGGAATGAACACGAGGAAGCAGCCCGCAAGCACACCTGCTAGCGACAATGGGAAAGTGATCTTCCAGAAAGCGGCGAACGGTGTGCAGCCGAGATCCTGTGCCGCTTCGATGAGCGAATAGTCCATCTTTTCCAGCGAGGAATAGATCGGCAACACCATGAACGGCAGATAGGAATAGACGATCCCGATGAAGATGGCCGTATCGGTATTGAGAATATTGAGCGGCGTATCGATGACGTTGAGCCACATCAGAAACTGATTGAGCAGGCCTTCCGGCTTCAAAATGCCGATCCATGCATAGACGCGGATCAGAAACGAAGTCCAGAACGGCAGGATCACCAGCATCAGCAATGTCGGACGGATTGTCGTCGGCGCGCGCGCCATGCCATAGGCCATCGGATAGGCGACAAGCAAGGTCAGGAAGGTGGAGATAGCCGCAATGCGGACACTGGACAGATAGGCTTTGTAATAAAGCGGATCATCCAACAGCCAGAGATAATTGTCGAAGGAGAGTTGTTTGATTTTCTCCCACGTTGCTGCGAACCCCTGTGCCAGATCGAAAGTTGGCATATAGGCCGGGATCGCCATCGCGACTTCCGACAGGGAAATCTTGAAGACGATGAAGAACGGGACGAGAAAGAATACCAGCAGCCAGAGATAAGGCACTGCGATGACGAGACGGCTGGCAATGGAAGCGACGAGCTTCTGCATGGTGCCCTCCTCAGGCGGTCAGCACCAGACCGGCATCGGTATCGAAGGAAACCCAGACGCGCTCGTCATAGGTCAGCGGATTTTCCGTCTTGCGCACGGCATTGAGGCTTGCAGCCTTGATCGTGCGCCCATTTTCGAGCCGCACGTGAAACACCGTCATATCGCCGAAATAGGCAATATCCCAAAGCTCGCCTTCCACCGCATTGACCGACGCATCGTCCGGCTTTTCGCGTGTGATCCGCGTCTTTTCAGGACGCACCGCATACCAGACCTTCTGGCCCGGATTGAGTTCTTCGCGAGTCTCGGTCTGAATGTGGAAACCGAATTTTTCGGTAGCGATCTCGGCCTCGCCATTGGCGGCTTTCACCACTTCGCCTTCGATGATGTTCACATTGCCGATGAAGTCGGCCACGAATTTGGAGCGCGGTGCCTCATAGACTTCCGCCGGCGTCGCCACCTGCTTGATACGGCCCTTGTCCATCACCGCGATGCGGTCGGACATGGTCATTGCTTCTTCCTGATCGTGGGTGACGACCATGAAGGTCATGCCAAGCTTGACCTGCAAATCCATCAGTTCGAACTGGGTTTCCTCGCGCAGCTTCTTGTCGAGCGCGCCCAGCGGCTCATCCAGCAGCAACACCTTGGGGCGCTTGGCGACAGAGCGGGCGAGCGCCACGCGCTGACGCTGGCCGCCAGACAACTGATGCGGCTTGCGCTTGCCATATTGCTCCAGCTTCACGAGCTTGAGCATTTCAGCGACGCGCGCATCGATTTCCGACTTCGCCATGCCGTCCTGCTTGAGGCCGAAAGCGATATTATTCTCGACCGTCATATGCGGAAACAGCGCATAGGACTGAAACATCATGTTGACCGGGCGCTTATAGGGCGGGATGCCGCGCATATCCTGGCCGTCGAGCGTGATGCGGCCCGATGTCGGCTCCTCAAAGCCTGCCAGCATGCGCATCAGCGTGGTCTTGCCACAGCCGGAAGCGCCAAGCAGCGCGAAGAACTCGCGGTTGAAAACATTGAGCGAGAGATCATCGACGGCGGTAAAATCGCCGAATATTTTCGTCACATTCTCAAAAGAAATGAAGGGCTTGGCCGCCGGATCGTTCCAGGGCGCAAATTTGCGGCGAAAACTGCCAAAAGATTCCATTCCGTTCCCCTATCCGATCTACCCGGAACCAAAAGCCTGTCTATAAAGCGGGACCGCTCTCGATAATTTGCTGTATTACAAGACGCAGAGCGGCCCTCCGTCTGCACAGTGGGCCGCTCTTCACGATGTCGGGCGGGACATATCGGTCCCATAGTATTTCGGCTCTTACTGGCCGGTGACGATCTTGGTCCAGGCGCGGGTGACCACGCGCTGGGTCTTGGTGTCATAAGGCGTGGGCACGAACAGCTTCTTCATGACGTCTTCGGTCGGATAGATTTCCGGATCGTCAAGAATTTCCTTGTCGATGAACTCCTGCGACGCCTTGTTGCCATTGGCATAGAACACGTAGTTCGAAGCCTTGGCAGCCACTTCCGGACGCATCATGTAGTTCATGAATTCAAGCGCTTCCGGCACATGCTTGGCGTCTGCCGGGATCGCCATCTGGTCGAACCAGATCAGCGCGCCTTCCTTCGGGATCGAATAGCCGATCTCGACGCCCTGCTTTGCCTTTTCAGCGCGATCACGTGCCTGGAAGATATCGCCCGAATAGCCGATGGCCATGCAGATATCGCCATTGGCCAGCGCATTGATATATTCAGACGAGTGGAACTTGCGGATATTCGGGCGGATCTTCAGATAAAGGTCCTGCGCCTTCTGCAGATCGTCCGGCGACGGCGAATTCGGGTCGAGACCCAGATAATTCAAAGCCGGGCGCAGCATTTCGCTGGCCGAATCAAGAAGATAGATGCCGCAACCTTTAAGCTTCGCAGACTTTTCCGGGTCGAAAAGCACGTCCCAGGAGTCGATCGTGTCGGTGCCGAGCGCTTCCTTGATCTTGGCCTTGTTGTAGCCAATGCCGGTCGTGCCCCACATGTAGTTGACGGAATATTCGTTGCCCGGATCGTAGGTTGCCGCGCGGTTGGAGATTTCATCCCACATGTTCTTGAGGTTCGGCAGTTTGTCCTTGTCGAGTTTCAGGAACACCCCTGCCGGAATCTGACGGCCAAGGAATTCGCCCGATGGCACCACGAGATCGTAGCCGCTGCCACCGGCCAGAAGCTTGGTCTCCAGAATTTCGTTGGAGTCGTAAACGTCGTAGACGACCTTGATCCCGGTTTCCTTGGTGAAATCCTTGAGAATGGAGTCGTCGATATAATCCGACCAGTTATAGATATTGACCACCCGCTCCTGCGCGCTCGCGGAAAATGTGGCAGCCGCTACAAAGCCCGTCACGACGGTCGTTGCCAGAAGGAAGGATTTGATCCCCATCATTTGCTCCAATCTGCACGATAAATTCCGGTGCAGGTTCAAGGTGGATATACTGTTTCTTTATTGCACTTTTTTAGATTGCACAGCATTCGTCAACAGGGTCGTGACAGGACGAACATAAAAATTGCATCGCAGGACCCACCCGCCCCCATCCGTGGGGCAATAAGATTTGGGCTGTGCTGAGTCGAAAATGGTGGGGCTTGAGAACCGGAGCGGAGCGTACTTTTGGGTACGTGAGCACCGGAAGCGAAAAGCCACGCCATTTGCAGGCCAGCAAAGCCGAAATATCGCGCCCCTACTGGAAGTCAAAGGCCGATAACCCCGCCACCATCTCATCCAGCCCGAGCGGACGTGTCAGCGGTGGCTCGGCACGAGTGATGCAGCCCTGCCTTTCGCACAGACGACAGGCCGGACCGATCTCGGTATTGCCAGCCTTTGAAAGTGACGCGCCATAGACCGTGTCGCTCCCCGCTTCCAGCGCACAACCAAGCAACAGCGCTGTCCGGCGCGGACGCTCGCTGAATGCGCCCTGCGGCCCTTCCAGCGTGCGGGCAATTGTCAGGAAAGCCGAGCCGTCCGGCAGTTCCGCCGGTTCCACCAGCACCTGCCCTGCCTGAGCGAAAGCCGCATAGACCGGCAGCTTGGGGCATTGACCGCCGAAGCGGGTCGGAAAACCTTCCGCCCCTGCAACGCGCAGGCGATTGCCCGCATGGTCGATTTCCATCACGAAGAAGGGCTGCGCACTTGCCCCCTGTCGCTGCAAGGTAGTCAGTCGGTTTGCCGCCTGCTGGAATGAAACCCCGAAACGCGTGCGTAGCACATCGACATCATAACGGGCCCGCACGGCTGCATCGCGAAACTGGCGATAAGGCATCATCAAAGCCTGCGCCGCATAACGCGCCAGTTCGAACCGCGCGATGCGCTTGGCCTCGCCCGACGACAGTTTCAAGCCTTCCGTCTCTGCGCCGATCACCACCTGCATCCGGATCAATGCCGCCTCCATGGCAATTTCCTGCAACTGATCGAAGGGCGACAGACGCTCCGAAATAAACAGCCGCTGCGAATGCCGGTCATAACGCCTGCGCCAGTTCGGCATGGTGGCGACCGGCAACGTGCGAACCGTGATGCCATGCTCGCGGCGCAGCCAGTCCTTCAAGGCGCTGGGTAAATCCCCGTCCGGCTTAAGGAGGGTGTAAAAGCTCTCCGCCTCTTCCTCGATACGAGGATAATGGTTGGCCCGCCGCGCCATCACATCGCGCACTTCATCGAGCGGCAGGCGCGTCGCGGAAAGCTCAGCCCCGCTTCCCTCATGCGACAGCAATTGCGACAAATCGGACAAGCGTTGCTGCTGCTCGCGATAGGCACGGTAAAGTTTCATAATGCCGACGGCAGCATTGGGCGCGGCCTCGCCGATTTCGACCAATTCCTGATCGCCCGGCAGTTCACCGGTCAGAAGTGGATCGGAAAACACTTCCTTCAGCCCCGTGATCGTGGAGCCGCTTTCGGCCTGAAGACTGTCGAGGTCGAGCTTGTAAACACTGGCGAGCTTCAACAGGAGCTGCACCGTCAAGGGCCGCTGGTTGCGCTCGATCAGGTTGAGATAGGACGGCGAAATGCCAAGCGCCTCGGCCATCGCCGTCTGGGTCAAGCCTCGCTCGTTGCGGATGCGCCTGATGCGTGGGCCGGCAAATATCTTGCGTTCGCTCACCTGATCCTCCCGACCCATAACGGCAGTTTTACAATTCATGACAAAATAGCTGTAAAATTCAACTTTGACAAGATTTACAAATTTACAGTGCCATCCAGTCAAAACTCCGACAGCATTACCTCAATTATAAGCTCTTTTTATTGGTTTTTCTGGCGCACTAACAATCTCGATTGTAAATCTGGTCACAGAAAGAGCGCAGACAAATTGCTCTTCCAGAACCAGTCCAAAGTGTGAGGAGACACCGAAATGACAGATTTTTACAGCCTTATTCCTTCGGCACCAAAGGGTCGCTTCGACGGCATCCAGCGTGCGCATACGGCCGAAGATGTAAAAAGGCTGCGTGGTTCGGTGGAGATCAAGTATTCGCTGGCCGAGATGGGCGCCAACCGCCTCTGGAAGCTGATCCATGAGGAAGATTTCGTCAATGCGCTGGGCGCGCTTTCCGGCAATCAGGCCATGCAGATGGTTCGCGCCGGACTGAAGGCAATCTACCTCTCCGGCTGGCAGGTTGCAGCGGATGCGAACACGGCTTCGGCCATGTATCCGGACCAGTCACTCTATCCGGCGAATGCCGCCCCGGAACTGGCCAAGCGCATCAACAAGACGTTGCAGCGTGCCGACCAGATCGAAACCGCCGAAGGCAAGGGACTTTCGGTCGATACCTGGTTTGCCCCCATCGTTGCCGACGCTGAAGCAGGATTCGGTGGTCCGCTGAACGCTTTCGAGATCATGAAAGCCTTCATCGAGGCGGGTGCAGCAGGCGTTCACTACGAGGACCAGCTTGCCTCGGAAAAGAAGTGCGGCCATCTTGGCGGCAAGGTTCTGATCCCGACGGCAGCGCACATCCGCAACCTTAACGCGGCGCGCCTGGCTGCTGACGTGATGGGAACGGCAACGCTGGTTATTGCCCGCACGGATGCGGAAGCCGCCAAGCTTCTGACCTCGGACATTGACGAGCGCGACCAGCCCTTCGTCGATTACGATGCTGGCCGTACGGCGGAAGGCTTCTATCAGGTGAAGAACGGCATCGAGCCATGTATCGCCCGTGCGATTGCCTATGCGCCCTATTGCGATCTGATCTGGATGGAAACATCCAAGCCGGATCTCGAACAGGCCCGCCGCTTCGCGGAAGCCGTACACAAGGCACATCCGGGCAAGAAGCTCGCCTATAACTGCTCGCCGTCGTTCAACTGGAAGAAGAACCTCGACGATGCCACGATTGCCAAGTTCCAGCGTGAGCTGGGCGCGATGGGCTACAAGTTCCAGTTCATCACGCTGGCCGGTTTCCACCAGCTCAACTTCGGCATGTTCGAACTGGCACGCGGCTACAAGGACCGGCAGATGGCAGCCTATTCCGAATTGCAACAGGCGGAATTTGCAGCCGAAGCCAACGGCTACACCGCGACCAAGCATCAGCGTGAAGTCGGCACCGGTTATTTCGATGCCGTGTCACTCGCAATCACCGGCGGCCAGTCTTCGACCACCGCCATGAAGGAATCGACTGAAACAGCACAGTTCAGACCGGCTGCTGAATAACAGCCCGGCGACAAACAGGAGGAACAGTTCCATGAATTCGCCAGCACGCGTCAAGGAAAGAGCAGAAGAACAATCTTCAAGCATGACCACGGATCAGCAGACCGTTATCCGTATGCTCGCCAACGATCTGCATCGCCTCAACTACACCGTCATGAAGGCGGTCGAGGCAGGCGTTTCCGTGGAATTGGTCCGCTCGGCCCGGCATCATGGTGGCGACGGCAACTGGGGTGACCTACTGATCCCAGTCATTGTCACCCACGACAAATGATGATGCTCCCGACTATCGCCGTCGCCGCCATGTTCCTTCATTTTGTGTGCCTTCGGCAGCACGGGAACGGCGACGGCAACCGGGGTGATCTACTGATCCCAGTCATCGTCACCCACGACAAATGATGATGCTCCCGACTATCGCCGTCGCCGCCATGTTCCTTCATTTTGTGTACCTTCGGCAGCACGGGAACGGCGACGGCAACCGGGGTGATCTACTGATCCCAGTCATCGTCACCCACGACAAATGATGACGGTCCTCGCTCTCATGCTCGCTGCCATGCTCACACACTTCTCTTTTGGCAGCGACACAATGTCCAAACTGGCAGTTGCCCGTAAAATTCGATGAAACAGGGTTGATCTGCCACTCGCTTTATGGTCGGATTTCCTCAACTGACCTCCCCGGCTGGCCCTGCCAGTCGGGGCTTTTTTTTACATAAGAAGATAGTCGACAGGTTGAGGAAGGTCGGGCAGGTTTTCTTCACCCAATGCTTCCCGCAGATTGATTTCGATTGTATCGGCGATGGCCCCGATGGGCAGATCGTTGGGCAATGTCCCGAACGGCTCCTCCAGCTCGTCGCCCAGCGCATCCAGCCCAAAGAAAGTATAGGCCACCAGTGTCGTCGCAAATGGCGTTCCCCAACCAAGCATATCGGCAAAGCCGAACGGTATGAAGAAACAGAACAGATAGGCCGTGCGATGCAGAAGCAGCGTATAGCCGAAAGGAACCGGCGTGAACCGCAACCGCTCGCAGGCCGCTTGAACCTCTGCCAATGCGGACACTGAACTGTCAAGCGTCTGGAAATCGACCGGATGCAGAGCGTCTTTCACACGCATATCCGCCAGAGCAGCACCAAGCCGACGCAAGATGAAATCAGGCTTGTTGCGGCTTTCCGCCAACGCTTTCCGCTCTTCCGCAGACAACCATTTGTCGTATTTGTTTGAGCCACCGGTTTCCTCTGGCCGAAGATGGCTGACCATGGCCTGCGAAAACGCGATCGCATAACGGAGCAGCTTTTCCCGTCCGTCTTCCAGTCCCCGCACGTTCTCCAGCAACAGCGTCTGACGCCCCAGACCGCGCGTCGTATAGACGAGCTTGCCCCAGATTTTGCGAGCCTCCCACCAGCGGTCATAACAGGCGTTGTTGCGGAAGCCGAGAAAGATCGAAAGCGCAATGCCGAGCAGCGCCAAAGCCGTCCCGTTGTTGACGGCTGGCACCCAGCCGGGAAACGCGCGATGCGCCCACACAACCAGCACCGACAGAAGGAAAACCGCAAAAATCTGCGGCAGGATACGCAGGATGATGGAGCCCTTGAGTATGAAGAAGAGCTTCCACAAAGGGGGGCGCGGGCGAACGATCATTTCAAGTGGGTCCGACGAAGATGAGCAAATGCAGCCTATACGCCTTCTTGCAACACACGACCAGAAGCACCCTGTATTTTCTTACCGTATAAGAGAATACAAAATTATATTATTCTAAATAACAGTATTACTTCTCATAAAATTGTTCTGACAAATATTATTTTATCAATTTTCATGGGTGAGAAATGTCAATCCAATCCTTGATAGACAATATTGCCTCAAACGCCAATATAGACCCTGGAACCGCCGAGCAAACAGTTGGTATATTGCTCTCCATCATCCAACACGAGGCTCCGATTGTCGCGCCGCAAATATTCAACCTGATTCCCGGAGCGCCCGCACTGGCACGCGCCAATGATGTGCTCAACCCTGAAAATTATCATGCAGATGGGATCCTCGGAACAGTTTCGAATGTGGCCGGAAATTTTGCGGGCGAGAGAATAGGCGCTCTGGTCTGCGGTCTGGCGGCATTGAAATCCACCGGCATGAGCATGGATCAGGCCAATCAGGCATTCCTGACAGTCATCCGTCATATAAGGCAAAAAGATCGCGAGCTTGTGCGAAAGCTCTTTGCTTTCGTCCCGGCACTGAAAAGCCACTTCAATATTCCGCAAACTGAATCTTGACCGAAAATTCACCGAACTCCAACAAAGCCGCGCCTCATGCATTGACGCCGGTGCACCATTGGTGGTCCCTGCACCCCGATCCGGCGCACAAGCCTGCGGGTCACTTGTGAATGGTTGGTCGTGGAAGCCATAGGGTTTGCTCGCCGACTGCGGTTTGAACCGCCCCTTGCGGGGGCAAGGAATTTGGAATTTTCATGTCTGTTCAGTCTCTCATTGATAGTATCGCCACCAAGATCAACATCGATCCGCAGCTTGCAGAAAAGCTGGCTGGCTCGGTGTTTTCCGTTCTGCAGCACAGCGCACCGGAAATCGGCAACAAGATCTTCGCACTCCTGCCGGATGCCCAGCAGCTCGCCAGCGCCCACGATGTACTTGCAACAGGCACGGGCGGCATTATGGGTGCGCTGTCGGGACTGATGGATAATGTGGCTGGCGAAAAGATGAGTGCGCTTCTCAAAGCCGCTGCCACGCTTCGTTCCAGCGGCCTCTCCAGCGACCAGATCACCGAAGCAGGCGGGCAGGTGATCAATTATGTGCGCGACCATGACCCGCAGCTGGTCGACCAGCTGGTGGCAAACGTACCCGCTCTCAAGGGCCATTTCGGCCTCTGACACATCGATTTTCTTTTGTGTGCGCTTTCTGCGATGGCGCACACAAAAGCTTGCCGGACCCATTTGTCATTGAGGCCGGTCGCAGCTATCATGCCACTATCGAAATCATTTTCTGGTGATTGATGTCTGCTGATACGACGGAAAAGAAGGTTACGCGCGCCCCGCGTCGCCGTACACCTGCCTATGTCAAATCTCTTCGCGGTGTGAAGAACTGGAAGCAGGCGACCGAATGGCTTGCCTGGCGTGACATCGAAGACATCGAATGCATCACCCCTGATCAGGCCGGGGTTGCCCGCGGCAAGATGATGCCGTCGAAGAAGTTCACCTCCAATACCTCGCTGGCATTGCCTTCGGCTGTCTTCATGACGACGATTTCCGGCGACTATCCGGAAGACGGCTACGGCTTTCATTACCCGGAGGATGACGGCGACCTCAAGCTGGTGCCGGACCTCTCGACCCTTTCGGCTGTGCCGTGGGAATCCGATCCGACCGCGCAGGTTATCTGCGATCTTGTCTATCAGGACGGACGCGGGGTGGAATTCACTCCGCGCAACGTGCTGCGCAATGTCGTTGCCGCCTACAGCAAGCGCGGCCTGAAACCGGTCGTTGCTCCGGAAATCGAGTTCTATCTGGTCCGCAAGAACCCCGACCCCGACTATCCGCTGACGCCACCTGTCGGTCGCTCGGGTCGTGCCATTGGCGGCGGTCAGGGCTATTCGATTGCAGGCGTGAACGAGTTCGACGAACTGATCGATGACATCTATCATTTCTCCGAAGGCCAGGGGCTGGAGATCGACACGCTGATCCACGAAGAAGGCGCTGGCCAGCTTGAGATCAACCTGCGCCATGGCGACCCGGTGGAACTCGCCGATCAGGTGTTCATGTTCAAGCGCACCATCCGCGAGGCGGCGCTCAAGCACGACATGTATGCCACCTTCATGGCCAAACCCATTCAGGGCCAGCCCGGATCGGCAATGCATATCCACCAGTCCATCGTGGACAAGAAGACCGGACGCAACATCTTCACCAATGAGGATGGCAGCGAAAGCGAGGCTTTCCGCCATTTTATCGGCGGCATGCAGCGTCATGTGCCGAATGCACTTGTCATGTTCGCGCCCTATGTGAATTCCTATCGCCGCCTGACGCCGGATGCTTCCGCACCCGTCAACGTCAAATGGGGCTACGACAACCGTACCACCGCTTTCCGCGTCCCACGCTCCGACCCCAATGGGCGCCGCGTGGAAAACCGCATCCCCTCCTCCGACGCCAACCCCTATCTCGCGCTGGCGGCTTCGCTTGCCTGCGGCCTGATAGGCCTCGTGAACAAGATTGAAGCTGAACAGCCTGCGACCACCAGCGTCAACACCAAGGAAATCGAACTGCCCCGCGGCCTGATCGACGCGGTGGAGCTGTTTGAGGAAGACACGGAGCTGCGCAATCTGTTCGGCAGTTCCTTCGTCACGACCTATGCCGCCATCAAGCGTGCCGAGTTCGAAACCTTCATGGAAGTCATCAGCCCGTGGGAACGCGAGTTCCTGCTGCTCAACGTCTGACCGGTTCCACATGCCCTACCAAAGCCCAATCTCGCCCGGCATTTCCTGGTACGAAGCGAGTGTCCCTGATCGACCGCAATATCCTGAAATGGATGGCTCGCGGCAGGCCGATGTCGTTGTCATTGGTGGCGGATATACAGGGCTTTCGGCTGCCTACCATCTGGCGAGACAGGGCGTGGACGTCACACTCATCGACGGAGCGCGGTTCGGCGATGGGGCGTCGGGGCGCAATGGTGGCCAGTTCGGCACCGGCCAGCGCACATGGGCCGAAGATCTTGAAGCGGAATATGGCTTTGAGCGTGCCAAGGCTCTGTTCGACGTGGCGGAAGAGGCCAAGACCTATCTCCTTGCCTTTGCCGACGAACACAGGATCGATATGGAATATGTGCCCGGCCAGATTTCGGTCGTGCACAAGCCGCGCTATCTCAAGTCATATGAGCGCCATGTGGAGTTGATGGCGAGCCGCTTCAACTATCAGCACCTGCGTCTGCTCGACCGCGCTGAAACAGCGAGTCTGCTCGGTTCAGAGCGCTATTTTGGCGGCGTCTACGACGCAGGCACCGGCCATATTCATCCGCTGAAACTGCTTGTCGGAACTGCAAAGGCCGCCCATGCGGCGGGCGCAAAGCTGTTTGAAGACACCAGAGCCACCAAAATCAGCACCGCAAGCGGGCGGGTCGAAGTCGAAACCAATCGCGGAACCATATCGGCGCGAAATGCCTTCATCGCTGTCAATGCTTATGGCGGTCTGCTGGAACCGGTCAGCGCATCGCATGTCATGCCGATCCGCTCCTTCATCGGCGCAACAGTGCCGCTTGGCGACGACAGCCCCATTATTCCGGGCGGTGAATCCATCGACGATTCCCGCTTCGTGGTGCGTTATTTCCGTCGTTCAAAGGACGGAAGGCTGCTGTTCGGCGGGCGCGAAGCCTACACTGCCGACAATCCGCGCGATATCAGCACCCACATCCGCCGCCAGATAGCCGAGATTTATCCGGCGCTGGACAAGGTCGAAATCACCCATGCATGGGGCGGTTCGGTCGGCATTACCATGCCGCGCCAGCCCTTCGTGCGGGAGGTGATGCCCGGTGTCATTTCCGCAGGTGGTTATTCCGGTCATGGCGTCATGCTGGCAAACTATATGGGCAAGCTCTATGCCGAAACCGTTGCTGGCAATCGCGACCGGTTGAAACTGTTCGAAGAACTGCGGATTCCCGCCTTCCCCGGCGGTCGCACCTTCCGCTCGCCGCTGCTGTTCCTTGCCCTGTCGTGGTATGCATTGATGGACAGGATTTAGAGCCCATCCCGAAAAGTGTGAAACGGTTTTCGGAACAAGATGCGCGTATCGATCTGATTGAATAAGATCGATACGCGCTCTAAGCCGTTACTTCGGCTTGTTCGCTGCACGCTCCAGCTTGGTCAACACATCGATCAAATTGGGGGCAAGCTCGCGTATCTCGGCAAGGTGCGCGGCGCTGAGCCGCTCAAGAACCTGCTCGGCCTTGTCGGTCAGCGCCAATGTGTGGCGGCGGCGGTCCGAAGGATCGACCATCCGCATCACCAGATCGGCATCCGCCAGCCTGCCGACCAACTCCGTTGCAGTATGCGGAGCAATGACAAGCCATTCCGCAAGGTTGCCAACCGTCAACGGTGCATCAGCGGCATGGGCCTTGATCGCAAGCAGCGCCTGATGCTGTTGCGCCGGAAGCCCTTCCGCTTCCGCAGCCGTTGCACTGAAACTCATGAACCGGCGCAAACGATAGCGAAGTTCCGCAAGCGCCTGATAGTCGGCTTGTGTCAAAGCATCCGGAGTTTGTTTCACAACAGGCTTCTTCCCTGACCTCGATATAAACACGCCCGTTCGGCTTTTCCGAAGGCGCTTTGCAGCAATCCCTTCCCCAATAGCAAGCCCCTTGCCCAAACACAAAGATGGCAATTGATTTATATCGTATTACGATATATTTAACCCGCCGTTTAGGTGCATCCCGAAAAGTGTGAAGCGGTTTTCGGACAAGATGCGCGTCAAAACAAACATCGAGACGCGCCGATCTGATTCAATCAGATCGATACGCGCTCCAAGACGCTCTCCCCCAAGCTAGCGTATCCGCCGAGAAAGACAGGAGTTTGCTATGGCCCGGCAAAACGAGTTTCGAAGACCGCACGATTTCACCGGCGGCGTCGCGCGCCGCGTCGCGGGCGATTTTACCGCCGACAGGCGAATGCTGCTCCTGATCGCGATGGCGATCGTTATCGGCGCCGCCAGCACCGCTGCCGCATGGGTGCTTGTAAGCCTGATCGCCCTGGTCACCAATCTGGTCTGGTTTGGCCGCATCAGCATTGACCCGGCAACACTGGCGCACCTTTCGCCGTCCTTCTGGATCGTGCTCATCCCCATATTGGGCGGTCTGGCAATCGGGCTGATGGCGCGTTACGGCTCCGAGAAAATTCGCGGGCACGGCATACCGGAAGCGATTGAAGCCATCCTGATCGGCGGCAGTCGCATGTCGCTCAAAGTGGCGATACTGAAGCCACTTTCATCGGCGATCTCAATTGGCACGGGCGGTCCCTTCGGCGCCGAAGGTCCGATCATCATGACGGGCGGAGCTATCGGATCGCTTTTTGCGCAATTGTTTCAGATGAGTTCAGCCGAGCGGAAGACCTTGCTCGTAGCCGGTGCCGCCGCAGGCATGACCGCCATTTTCGGTACGCCCATTGCCGCCGTGATGCTGGGCGTCGAATTGCTGCTCTTCGAGTGGAAGCCCCGCAGCTTCATTCCTGTGGCAGCTGCAGCAGCAGTCGCTCACACAAACCGACCCTTGTTTTTCGAAACAGGTCCGCTGTTCCAGACCCATTTTCATCTGGCATTGCCCTGGTGGGGAATAGTCGCATGTGCCCTGATCGGCATTGTCGCCGGCCTGCAATCCGGCTTGCTCACGACCCTTCTCTACAAGCTGGAGGATGCATTCGAGCGACTGCCCATTCACTGGATGTGGTGGCCGGCAATCGGCGGCATCGCCATCGGCATTGGCGGTCTGATCGAGCCTCGTGCGCTTGGCGTCGGCTATGATCTCATCGACGGTTTCCTCAATGATAAATTTCTGGCAACCACAGTGCTGGTGGTCCTGCTTGTCAAAAGCGCGATCTGGCTCTGCGCTCTGGCATCGGGCACGTCCGGCGGTGTTTTGGCCCCGCTTCTGATTTTCGGCGGCGCGATGGGCTGGCTGCTCGGCTTGATCCTGCCAGGCGGCGAACCCGGCTTCTGGGCGCTGCTCGGAATGGCCGCCATGATGGGCGGCACGATGCGCGCACCGCTGACCGGCACGTTCTTTGCAGTTGAAGTCACTGGCGATTTCGGCCAGATCGTTCCGGTGTTCGTGGCGACGGTAACCGCCTATGCGGTCACGGTTCTTCTGCTCAAGCGTTCAATCCTGACCGAGAAAATTGCGCGGCGCGGACAGCACATTACGCGCGAATATGGCGTAAGTCCGTTCGAGTCCGCCCGTGTGCATGAAGTCATGGTGACGAATGTGGACACGCTACCGGCAAGCATGACCGTGCAGGAAGCCTCTGCCTTTTTTGCCTCGGAAGCGGCACGGCATCGGCTTTATCCGGTCATCGATAACGACCGGATACTGATCGGCATGGTGACGCGCGCTGATGCGTTGGAATGGCAGCGGAAGACGGATTTGTCCAGCCAGACGCTTGCAGATGCCGTTTCCGACACCTCCACACCTGTCGGCCATCAGGACGACAGCGTGGCGTTCATCACCGACATGATGATCGCGACTGATTGTGGACGTATCCCGATTGTGACACGCGACGGAAAACTCTGCGGACTGGTCAGCCGAAAAGACCTCCTGCAACTGAGAGGCCAGATCAACGGCAGTGAAATGGAACGGAAATCCTTCCTGCGCACGGCAGAAGCTGGCTAAACTCGGTTCACGAGAAAGGCGGGGCACCAATCAGCGCCCCGCCTTTCTTACCACCGCCCGGTACTATTCATTATTCTACGCTACGCTTTCACTCGTCTTTGCTGCCAGACGCTGATAGGTTTCCTCAACCACGTCGCGCAGCGGAAGAATGCCGCTCATGCACAACAATGCATGCATGTGCTGGCGGGCACCTTCGTAGCCCATAAGCGGCGCATAGGGCCGCATGATGATATTGGCTTCGTCCGGATATAGTTCCTGATACTCGGCAAAGTTGGTGAAACCCTTGTAGCTGTCGCCGCGCATCAGGTAGGTTTCGACGGCTGCCCCTTCCGCCAGCACTGCATCATGACTGTCGAGAACGATGTTGTAATAGTCGATTGTCGTATCCATCGACACGCGCGCTATGCTCTGGCCGTTGACCAGATCCTTCGCGCGGATCAGAACGCCGTCGATAAGCAGCGCATGGTTGGGCGAAAGGTAAAGGTCGCGCTGCGGGGTTTTGCTGTCGATGGCATAACGTTTGACACGGATCGGCATCACGCTCTCATTCCATTGCGTGCCGCCTTTTCTGCAGCTCTGCCATCCGACCCACTTGACCGGACGCGTTTCACCGCAAGCCGTGGTCACAAGATCACCAACGGATAATGTCTCCACCGCCACCGGGCCGTTGGGCGTTTCGATAAGTGTGCCTTTCAAAAGGCAGTGCGAACCGGAGCCTCCTCCGCCACCATGACCACCATGCCACCATTTCGTGCCCAGGGCTTGCGACGGGCGTGATGACATTGTTGAAGCCAGAGCACCCAGTGCCACAACCTTGGCGGCAGTGGCTGCTGTGAGACCCAGAAAATGTCGTCGCGCACGACTTCGCGGCGAATGCCCGTTCTTTTCTGAAGACATGAATCCCTCCGCTCTTCTCGTTACGGCACCGGCCTGAAAATCAGCGTGGATTTCTAGCAAAGCACGATGCACAGCTTCAAAATCTGAAGCGTCGTTCCGTGTTGCCCGGATCAGCGGCGCTTCAGTGCTTTGCCCCAAGTTAACAAGTCTGATCTTAACTGATCCCGACCTCGAAAAGATTCCGGCAATCAGGTCTAAAGCCTCCTCGAATAGGCGTAAGCCCTACATCGAAAGGTGAGTTTTTCTGCCGTTGAAAGGCGTTGCCGGCGGTTGCTCCTGCTGATCGAAGTTAAGTCGGCTCCTGAAAGTGTGATTTGTAGCGCTCCAGAAAATAGTATACCCCCCTATTCTAATAGAGAGGCTGTTTTCATGAGCGCGCATCATCACTCCCACCATTCCCGGCATCAGCTGAGTTCCAGACACGACCATGTCTTTCTGGGAGAAAACCACCGGCGTAATGAAAAGCGAACCTGGATCGTGATCGCCATCACGACAGCGATGATGATAATCGAGATCACAGCCGGAAACCTTTATGGCTCCATGGCGCTCACTGCCGATGGCTGGCACATGTCCACCCATGCAGCGGCAATGCTGATCGCGGCCCTTGCCTATCTCTATGCGCGCAAGCACGCACATAATTCGCGGTTCACGTTCGGCACAGGCAAGCTTGGCGATCTCGCTGGCTTTGCCAGCGCCATCGTTCTCGCACTGATCGCCCTCCTGATCGGATGGGAAAGCTTCTGGCGCTTCAGTTCCCCGGTAAACATCAATTTTCACGAGGCCATTCTCGTCGCAATCATCGGACTGATCGTCAACCTCGTCTGCGCCTGGCTTCTCAGGGACGATCATTCACACCATCATGGCCATGACCACGATCACGATCACGATCACGATCACGCGGGTGGCCATGACCAGAACTTGCGCGCAGCCTATATGCATGTGCTCGCCGATGCGCTGACATCGGTGCTTGCCATCGCAGCGCTCCTGCTGGGCAGTCTTTATGGCTGGCTCTGGCTCGACCCGGCAATGGGCATTGTCGGCGCTGCGGTGATCGCACACTGGTCATGGGGGCTGATCAAAGACACCGGCTCGACCCTTTTGGATTATCTGCCCGAAGACGAAGACCTGCCGGACGAGATCGCGGAGATCATCAGCCGCGAAGGCGGAGAGATCGCCGACCTGCATGTCTGGCAACTCGGGCCGGGCCATCACGGTGCCATTGTGTCGATCGTCGCGGAGCAGCCGAAGGCACCGTCCTACTATCGGAACAAGCTTGCGGCGATCCATGATTTGTCGCATGTGACGGTGGAGGTGGAAACGCGCGCTGCCTGAAAATCGCAACATTGCCATGAAGGACCGAAGTTCCCATGACCCACACTATCCGTGAAAAGCAGAAGCTCATCAATCGCGTGCGTCGCATTCGTGGCCAGCTTGAAGGCGTGGAACGGATGCTTGAGGAAGAGAAGGGCTGCGCCGAAGTCATGCAGGTGATTGCGGGCGTCCGTGGCGCGGTCAACGGACTGATGGCGGAAGTGATCGAAGTCCACATCCTGATGCATGTTGCCGATGGCGCCCTTCCGCAAAAGGAACGCGACGAAGGTGCAGGCGAACTCGTCGACGTGGTTCGCGCCTATATGAAATAGACGGTGTGTTGACATCTACCAAAAGCAGGAATAGCAAGGCGGCATGAACAAAGCACTCATCAGCACCCGGTCTTATTACGCCCCGCTCATATAGCGGCGGGTTTGCTTTGTCATAGTTCAACCGCTGCATTGCCAGCGGTTGAGTTTCAAGGACAGCGCCTCTGGCCATGCGGCCCTAAAGAGGTCAGTCCATGTCTTGCGACAATAATCAGCATATAAAAATTGGCATTATCGGCTTTGGTGCATTCGGGCAGCTTATAGCCCGTCACCTGAACCCGTATTTCCAGTTGTATGCCTACGACCCCGTCGCAGACCTTGAACAGACGGTGCTAATGCATGGCGTTACCCTGACCTCCATGGAACAGGTCGCCCGGTGCAATATCGTCATCCTCGCAACGCCGGTCGCGACGCTCGACCGCGTGGTAGCGATGATCGCGCCGCATCTGCGTCCCGGCGCGCTTGTTCTCGACGTCGGTTCAGTCAAGGTCGGGCCTGCCGATATCATGCAGCGCGGCCTGCCCATGCATGTCGATATTGTCGCCACACATCCGCTCTTCGGTCCGCAGAGCGCGCGTGACGGCATTGCCGGTCTGAAAATCGCCGTCTGTCCCGTGCGCGGTACAAAATTTCGCCGCGTTGCAGCCTTCCTGAAAAAGCATCTTGCCCTCGACGTCATCGTCACCACGCCAGAAGACCACGACCGCGAAGCCGCAATGGTTCAGGGTCTGACGCATCTGATCGCCAAGGTTCTGGTGCAGATGGAGCCGTTACCAACCCGCATGACGACAAAGAGCTTCGACCTTATGATGCAGGCGGTCGGCATGGTCCGCCACGATGCACCGGAAGTGTTTCAGACCATCGAGCGCGCCAATCCTTATGCTCCGAAGGTACGCAAACATTTCTTCGCACTTGCCGACCGCATCAACGAAGAACTGGATCATCAATCCCGTCGACACAGCTCGCTTGACGACATGCAACCAATACTCAACGAGAATACAGCTAAACTGCTGAATATGGCCGACGCCTATCCGAAATAATAGGAGTTTATTACTCATCTTTTTTCGTACTGTGCTAACAGCTTGATAATTCCTTCGGCAGATTCGGGTTTTCAACATGGCTTCCACTCAGAAAACCGCATCCATACCGTCAACGGTATGGATTCTTGGTTTCGTCAGCCTGCTGATGGATATCTCGTCGGAAATGGTACAGACGCTGCTGCCACTCTATCTGGTGGCCGGTCTCGGCGCTTCGGCCATGATGGTCGGATTCATCGAAGGGCTGTCAGTCGCCATAGCAACGGTGACCAAGCTTTTCTCGGGCGTCATCTCCGACTGGACAGGCCGAAGGAAGCCGCTTGCCGTCGCAGGCTATGGGCTGGCAGCCATTTCCAAGCTTATCTTCCCGCTGGCAACGACAGCGGGCGGCATCGTAATGGCCAAGGCGATAGACCGTGTTGGCAAGGGCATACGCGGCACGCCGCGCGATGCCTTGATTGCCGATGTGACACCGCCGGAAATACGCGGCGCAGCCTTCGGGCTACGCAAGTCGCTCGACACGGTCGGCGGCTTCGTCGGTCCGCTCATTGCCATAGGGCTGATGCTCGCAACCGGCGGCAACATCATCACCATTTTCTGGATTGCTGCCATTCCGGCTTTCATTGCGGTCGCGCTTTTAATTGTCGGCATTCGTGAACCGGAAACGCCCTCTAAACGCCCCCTTGCTCGCTCCAAGGGATTTCCACGATTTGCCGATGCGGGCAAGCTGAACGCGACCGTATGGATCGTGATTACAGTTGCATCGATCCTTACCGTGGCTCGTTTCAGCGAAGCATTCCTGCTCCTTAAGGCGCAGGAAGCCGGGTTTGCAGCCGCATGGGTACCGATCACCATGGTTGTCATGCATGCCGTCTATGGGCTGACAGCCTATCCGGTTGGCGCGCTCTCGGACAGGTTGGGGCGCAAGGGCCTGCTTGCCGCCAGTCTCGGCTTCCTGATCGTCGCCGATCTTGTGATTGCCCAATCGACCACGATCTATCCGTTCCTTGCCGGCATCGTTCTTTGGGGCCTGCATATGGGTTTTTCGCAGGGCATTCTCGCAACGCTCATCGCCGACACGGCACCAGGCCACCTCAAGGGTACGGCCTTTGGCATGTTCAACGTGATAACGGGTCTTGTCATGCTTGTCGGCAACATCGGCGCCGGTTGGCTGTGGGAAAGCTATGGCTCCTCGTCCACCTTCCTCGCCGGTGCAATTCTATCCGCGGTTGCGCTGCTTAGTCTGGCGCTGCTGCCCGGCATCGCCGCCCGCAAGACAGGTTAGAGCGGCATTTCGGAGGTCTGCTTGACTGTCTGGCTCGGTACGTCGGTCTTCAGATTCTGAACGCCCTTGATACGGCTCAGATATTCCGACTGGAAGCGGCGGTAATCCTCGATATCCGCCGCCACCACGCGGATCATCGCATCATAATCGCCGAGCATGAAATAGCATTCGAGCACCTGCGGCAGCTTCAGGATTTCCTTGGCGAAAGTCTGAAGCGTTTCCTCATCCTGCTGGTCGAGCCGGATGCGCGTGAAGAAAGTCAGCCCTTTGCCAACCTTGGCCGGGTTCAGCACGGCGACATAACGGTCGATCACGCCCGCCTCTTCCAGAAGCTTCACCCGCCGCAGGCATGGTGACGGCGAAAGGCCGACCTCGCGTGCGAGATCGTTATTGGCGATGCGGCCATCGCGCTGCAACACGCGCAGAATCCGTTTATCGATATCATCCAGCTTCATTGGCGTTCGATTCCATTTATGCTGACCTTATTGGCATTCTCTGCCAAATATTGATGCATAAGGGCATAATTCGCAACCAAATTGCTCAAGAGATTGGTTATAGTCGCGAAACTTCTCAAGCAAACACGCAAGAGACTGAGCAAGGGGCAACCAGTTACCGGTTGGTCAACGGGAAATTTATGGATATTTCACAGGCCTATGTGCCTCAAAAAAGCAGATCCGGGCGCGGCTCGGAATTCCGTCGCGGGGCCGCAGCCGGTCTGCCGGTTCTGCTTGGCATTATTCCCTATGCGCTGGTTCTGGGCGCGCAGGCCGCACAAAAAGGCCTCAGCGTCATCGAAGTCCCCCTGATGACCGGACTGAACTTTGCAGGCGGATCGGAATTCGCAGCCATCCAGCTCTGGACCTCGCCGCCGCATGTCCTGCTGATTGTTGCGATCACCTTTCTGGTCAACAGCCGCCATCTGCTGATGGGCGCGGCTCTGGCCCCCTTCATCCGCCATCTGCCCAAGCGCAAGGCTTTTGCGAGCCTGTTTCTGATGTGCGATGAAAGCTGGGCGCTCGGCCTTGCCGATGCCAAACGTCGCCAGTCGAAAGGCGTCAATCCGGCGCTGAGCCTCACCTTCTATGCCGGCGTGGCCATTCCTTTCTATCTCGCATGGGTTCTATTCACCACGCTGGGTGCCGCCTTCGGGCCGATGATGGGAGACCTGCGCCCTTATGGTTTCGACATGGCATTTCCGGCAGTGTTTCTGGTTCTGCTGGCGGGCATGTGGAAAGGTTTTGCGGCCGCGCGCCCGTGGCTGGTCAGCCTTGTGGTGGCCGCGCTGACCTATCTCACCATTCCCGGCGCCTGGTATGTCGCCGCGGGTGCCTTGTCCGGTCTTGTTGCAGCCTATCTGCTGGCAGGTGAAGAATGATCGATCCATTGGCCGTTCTGACCATCGTTCTGATGGCAAGTGTCACCTATCTCACGCGGATCGGCGGCTATGTGCTGCTGCGCAACCGCACGCTCAGCAAGCGCGCGACGGCGGTGATGGAAGCAGCTCCCGGCTGTGTTCTGATTTCGGTCATCGCGCCCGATTTCGTGTCCGACAAGCCTGCCGACCTGATCGCACTCGCAATCACGATCTTCGCTGCGACGCGCTTTTCCATGCTGCCAACCGTGCTGATCGGCATCGGCGCGGCAGGCGCCTGCCGCTACCTGATCGGGTAAAGCATGTCTCCAAAAAGTGGAGACCGGTTTCGGGACAAAGACATGCTTGAAAGCAAATAAACATGCCTCCCGAAAGCGGGACCAGGTATTGCTCAGTGCAGATGCTTTAGCTTGTCCGGGTTGCGGACCACATAGATGCCGACTATCTTGCCGTCCTCAATATCGAGAGCTGTCGTCTGGATTTCGCCATCGGCTTCACGCGTGATGATGCCGGGCAAACCATTGATGAAGACCGCACGCAAAAGCGTGGACTGGTTGCCACGGAAATAGCCCGCCAGTTTCTCGTGGGTTTTCATCACCTCTTCGAAGCCGAAAACAGGCTTCGGGAAAGCCGGGCGCTTGCCGCCACCATCGGCCTGAAGGTTGACATCTGCTGCCAGCATCGCACCAAGCGCATTCATGTCGCCGCTGCGCGATGCATTGAAGAAGGCCTGCGCGAGTTCGAGCCCGCGCTGCTTATCGACCTGAAAACGCGGACGCTCCTCGCGCACATGCTTGCGCGCCCGTGCAGCAAGCTGGCGGCAGGCAGCGGCATCGCGCTGGATTGTCCTGGCTATCTCGTCGAAATCCAGTCCGAAGACATCATGCAGCAGGAAGGCGGCGCGTTCCAATGGCGAAAGACGCTCCAGCGCCAGCATGAGCGGAAGGGTGACATCGTCATCCGCTTCCTCTTCGACAACCGGATCGGGAATCCACGGCCCGAAATAGGTTTCGCGCTGGTTGCGACCGGATTTCAGAAAATCGAGGCACAGGCGGGTAACGGTGCGACGCAGAAAGGCCTCCGGTTCGCGCACTTCGCTGCGGTCGGCGTTCATCCATCGGATGAACGCCTCCTGCACCATATCCTCGGCATCGGCGACCGAACCCAACATGCGATAGGCAACGCGGATCAGTTTCGGGCGCAGCGGATCGAAGCTGTCAGCTGCATCGCCTTGCAAGGATGTGTCAGCCATCAGACGGCTGCCTTTACTGCCGGCTTCTTGGCTTCCGGCTCGAACCAGAGGCCGAAGCCAACCGCCATGCGGTTCCATCCATTGATGATGTTGATCATCAGCGTAAGGTTCACTTGCTCCTCCTCAGTGAACTGTGCCTGCATGGCAGTGCGGGCGTCTTCCAGATCGTGACCTTGTGACAAACGGGTCAGCGCATCGACCCATCCCAGAGCCGCACGTTCGCGCTCAGAGTAGCACGGTGCTTCGCGCCATGCGGACAACAAATAGATGCGTTGTTCGGTCTCGCCAAGAGAACGTGCTTCAAGCGTATGCATATTGATGCAATTGGCGCAGGCATTGATCTGCGAGGAGCGGATTTTGACAAGCTCGATCAGGCTCGCTTCCAGACTGGATGCGATGGTCATCGAAGCGTTCAACCAGGATTTCATCGTGGCAGGGGCAACATCGAACGGGTTGAGCAGAGGGGTCATGGTATTGTTCCTTTCGGTTCAAGGGGTTCGATAGACATGACGAGACAGCAACGCCGAATGTGACATCCGGTGGAAAAAAATTTGAATGCCCGACATTTTGGTTCTTATGCGATGGAACAAACTGCCTCCCACGAAACCAATCGACGGAACTAATCGCCACGTTATGGTGAAATTGATGTATGAGAACGCCACAAGATAGGCTGCTTTTCCGTGATCTGTTTAAATCCAAACAGCACCAATCCGCTCATCCTTTCCCCGTTTCCTTTCACCTGCTCCCACCTTTCCAACGCCCATCTCCCGGTTCCTCCTTCTACCCTCGCTCCGCCCCCTTGCCCCATCTTCCTGCCTCTCCACATTGACAACATACCAACCGGTCGGTATTATTTAGCAGAGGAGATTTCCCGATCATATCGGGAACCGCTCAGAGCAAGCGACAGCAGGCTGCCACTGAACCGGCGCACGGTTTGCAACACACCTTGCGAGCAGCTGTGCTGTAGTGAGGAGGAACCATCATGAAAAACGCGTCCACCAACAGCAACAGTCCGAAACGTCCCGTCATCACCGCATTTGAAAATTCGCCCGATCGCGGCCGAGGGATGGCGCGTGACATGCCCGTTCGATGGGCGCTTGAAGAGACCGGGCAGGACTATGATGTCCGCCTCGTCTCGTTTGAGGCGCTGAAAGCCCACCCCCATCTCGATCTGCAACCTTTCGGGCAGATACCAACCTATGAAGAGGGCGATCTGGCGCTGTTCGAATCCGGGTCAATTGTGCTTCATATTGCAGAACAGAACCCAGGCCTTCTGCCGGATGACGCCAATGGCCGGGCACGCGCCATCACATGGATGTTCGCCGCGCATAACACCATCGAGCCAGTGATCCTCGAAAGGGAAGTTGCCGGTTTCGTAGAACGCAAGGAAAGCTGGTACGAGCAGCGCATCCCCATCGTGGAAGCGCGTATCCGCAAAAGACTTGATGCCCTTTCCGCCTGTCTTGTCAACAAGGACTGGCTGGAGGGCGCGTTCAGCGCCGGTGATCTTCTGATGGTGACCGTGCTGCGAAGGCTGAAGAGTTCAGGCATATTGAACGACTACCCGAACCTTGCAGCCTATGTCGCGCGCGGCGAAGCCCGCCCTGCCTTCAAGCGTGCCTATGACGCCCAGCACGCGATTTCCCTCGCCGTGTCGAAAGATTGAGCCTGTCTTGGCAGCCATCTATCCGCAGTCGAGCTCGCTCAATATCCATTCCCTGAATGCGCGCACCTTTGGCGTATTGCGACGGGATTTGGGATAGACGAGCCAATAAGATCGTCCATCATCGCCAAGAATATCGAACGGCTGGATAAGCTGGCCGGTAGCGATTTCGATCTGGTGGAAAGCAGGCGTGAGAATGCCCACCCCCTGCCCTGCGACTGTCGCCCGACCTTCAATATGCTGCGCTCCAAGCCGGCTCTGCGTATTGCCTTGCATTTGCGGGTTTTCGATCCCCGCCGCCTTGAACCAGATATTCCACCACGGATCGCTCACATCGATGATCTTGAGCCGCAGGAGGTCCGCAGGTTCTTTCACCCCGCCTATAGTGGCCGCCAAGGCCGGGCTCAGCATGGGCGTGAAACTCGCCTTGATGAGCTGATGCGCCTCCAGCCCCGGCCATTTGCCGAAGCCACTTCTGATCGCGATGTCCACATTGGTCGTCGCAAAATCGATCATGCTGTCGGACGTATCGAGCCGGACCGCGAGTGACGGATGCCGCATCTGGAACGAACCAAGCCGATGCGCCAGCCAGTTGGCGGCAAAAGTGGCAAGAACGCTGATCGACAGCGTACCTTCCGCATCTTCCCGCAGGCTGGCAAAGGCATTGCGCATCGTCTCGAACGCTTCCGTAATCGCGGGAGCAAGCTGCCTGCCAAGTTCGGTCAGTTCCACCTGTCGCGGCATACGTAAGAAAAGCGGTGCGCCGACACGCTCCTCCAATATCTTGATCTGATAGCTGACCGCAGCCTGCGTCATGCCCAGCTCCTCCGCAGCGCGGGTAAAACTTGCATGGCGGGCGGCGGATTCAAAAACGCGAATGGCCGATAAAGGGGGAAGCGCTGTCGTCATGATGCATAAGTCCTCCTTATGCATACTAATCGAGGTTCGATTGGAAAACAAAGGTTTTCAGGCGCATACCTATAGGCAGAATTTAACAAGCAGCTGCCTCCCACAGCCGCTTCATTCGATAGGTGAGATCATGAAAAACGTCGATTCTGCCTGCACAACCGCCACAGCGCCCACGATCAACCACAGACCGGAAAGCGGCTGGAGCGCGCTGTTCTCCCGCCTGTTTTCGCGCAAACGTACTCATATCGTCGTTACCGAACATTCGCCGGAATATCTCTTGCGGGATATCGGCATCGGTGATGGGCGCACGCAATATTATTCGCGAGACGGCCATAAGCTGCCCGAATGGTAATGATTGCGTCACGCACTGATGACGGCAAAGCCCCGCGCCTTGAGCCCGCGCCGGTCCTCGTGCAGACTATTGACGAGGCGGCTGCGGCTTCCGTCCAGATGCGCGCTCATCAACGCCGTCGCCTTGTCGGCATTTCCTTCGCGCACCGCATCGAGAATGGCGCGGTGTTCGGCCCATGCGCGAGCGAGCGCCGCCTCGTCGCGCACTTCCAGCCAGCGCGCCCGTGAGAGGCGCTGCATAGCATCGCGCACGCCACGGCTGAGGAACTCATTGCCGGACAGGCGCGCCAGTTCGATATGAAAATCCATGCCGATCCGGTGCCATTCCTCGCGCGATGTGTCCGCATCACAGCTATCCAGCATCGCCAGAATCAGCTCCACACCGCTGCGATCTTCAAGCGCGCAGGTGAGCTTTAACGCGGCAATTTCCAGCGCTTCACGATAGACACCGATTTGTTCAATTTCGCTGAGATTGATTGGCGAGACCGTCCAGCCGCGCCCTTCACGACAGATCAGGCCTTCCGCCTCCAGCCGCAGAAGTGCTGCCCGGATCGGCGTGCGTGAGGCTTCAAACTGTGCCTCGATCCAGCGCTCGGTCAAACGTTCGCCCGGCCCCAGTTCCAGACCGAGGATCATGTCGCGAAGCTGCGTTTCAACCTGCCTCATCTGTGACATTGGCGACCATTCTCCATTTTAGAGCATAATCCGACCGGAGTGAAACGAGAATCGATAAGATTATGCTTCAAATAAAAGGGCTTAGAGAGCGTTTTGATCTGATACAATCAGAACAAAACGCTCTCTAAGGCAGCGCTGCAATTGACAAGCCTCAACAACAGGCGCATTCATGCATACCGTTTTGGTATCCCAAAATGGAATACATTGCAATCGCGAGACATGACATGAGCACCGCCCAAGCCGCTGCAAGCGACGAAACCGTCGCTGCAGCCCGCCAGGAAAATATGGCCGTCGAAGATAATCACGAGCGCTACTGGAAGCAGAATCTGCTGATCTGCCTCATCGGTTCGTTCACGACGCTCATTGCCATGTCGCTCCTCCTCCCCTTCCTGCCGCTCTATGTGGAACAATTGGGCATCACCGATCACGCGGCAATCGTGCAGTGGTCAGGTATCGCTTACGGCGCCACCTTTCTGGCAGCAGCCTTCGTCGCGCCGCTGTGGGGCAGGCTCGGCGATCGCCATGGACGTAAGCTGATGCTGATCCGCGCCAGCCTCGGCATGGCCATCGCCATGTCGCTGATCGGCATGGTGACGAGCGTCTGGCAGCTGGTGGCGCTGCGCCTGTTCGTGGGCATTGCGGGCGGCTATTCGTCCGGCTCGATGATCCTCGTCGCTACCCAGACGCCAAAAGAAAAGACCGGCTGGGCGCTGGGCGCGCTTTCGGCTGGCATCATGGCGGGCAATCTGGCCGGCCCGCTGCTCGGCGGCGCTTTGCCGCCGCTGATCGGCATTCGCGCAACCTTCTGGCTGGCTGGCGGCGTGATCTTTCTCACCTTTCTGGCCACCACCTTTCTGATACGCGAAGAGCGCAAGCCACCGAAGCCGACCAAAGAGCAGAAGGCGGAATCCATCTGGGCTGCCATTCCTGACAGGAAACCGGTTATCGCCATGCTGGTGACGGGTATGCTGCTGCTTTTTGCCAATATGTCGATTGAGCCGATCATCACCGTCTATGTGATCCAGCTGATGGACGATCAGACGAAAGTGACACTGATTTCCGGCGTGGTAATGGCTGCTGCAGCCCTCGGCAGCATCATGTCGTCCTCGCGACTGGGGCGCCTTGCCGACCGCATTGGCCACACCCGCGTCATCATCGGTGCACTGTCAGTTTCCGCGCTGCTTCTGATCCCGCAGGCTTTCGTGACGGAAGCCTGGCAGCTGATCGGCCTGCGTTTTCTGATGGGGCTGGCGCTGGGCGGATTGCTGCCCTGCATCACCAGCGTCATCCGGCACAATGTGCCCGACCGCGTAGCGGGCGGCATTCTGGGCTATTCCGTCTCGGCCCAATATGTCGGGCAGGTTGCTGGCCCCGTCGCTGGCGGTTTCGTCGGCGGTCACTTCGGCATGCGTTCCGTTTTTCTCGGCACATGCCTGATTATGGCTCTCGGCGCATTTTATAACTGGACCGTCCTGCGCAAGAACCGATAATTTCGGCCATCTCCCGAATCCGCAAAACCCACGGCAGAACCAGAATGACAGCACATATCTTCGCGCCTTTCGCAACGCTTGCCGAAAGGCTGCTGCCTCATGCGCTCGAACATGGCGAGGACGGGTCACATGACCTGTCCCACCTTGCCCGTGTCTGGAAAAATGCCGCTGCGATCCAGCGTCAGGAAGGCGGCGATGCCGAAGTGCTTTGCGCCGCAGCCTTGCTGCATGACTGCGTAAGCGTGGAGAAGAATTCGCCCGACAGAAATCGCGCCTCGCGTCTGGCGGCAGAAAAGGCGACAACGCTGCTGCGCAGTCTCAGCTGGAATGAAACACACATCGACCTCGCCGCCCATGCCATCGAGGCGCACAGCTTTTCAGCCAATATCGAGCCTGTCACGATGGAAGCGAAAATCCTGCAGGATGCGGACCGGCTTGATGCCATTGGCGTGATTGGAGCTGCCCGGTGTTTCTACATTGCGGGCCGCATGGGCAGTGCGCTTTACGACTGGCGCGATCCACACGCCGAAAACCGCCCGCTGGACGACAAGCTTTTCGCGCTCGACCATTTCCGCACCAAACTGTTCGGCCTCGCCTCCGGTTTCAAGACGGAAACCGGAAAGCTCATGGCCGCTGAACGGCACAGTCGGCTGGAAGCCATTTTTGATGACTTCCTTGCCGAAGCCGATGGCTAGATTGAGTAACCACCGTCGATATTCAGTGCCGTCCCCGTCACCATGGAAGCGGCGTCCGAGGCCAGCCAGAGTGCAGCTTCGGCCACATCCTCCGGCGTCGAAAACCGATTGAGGGGAATGGTGGCCTTAAGTGCTGCACGAGCCTCCGGCGTGTCCTCCTCCAGAAACAGTTTCAGTGCCTCACCGTCGCTTTCGGCCGGGCAGATGCAGTTCACGCGGATATTCTTGTCCGCAAGTTCCAGCGCCATCGCCTTGGTCGCGCTGATGATCCAGCCCTTGGAAGCGCTGTACCAGACGAGGCCCTTGCGCGGGCGCAGTGCGGTAGCCGAAGCCGTGTTGATGATGACGCCTCCGCCCTGATGCTCCATGATCGGTACAACGATCTGCGTCGAATAATAAAGCGCCTTCATATTCACGGACGCGATCAGGTCGAAACTGTCCTCCGTCACTTCGGTCAGCGGCATGTTGCGATGCGTAAAACCGGCATTGTTGATCATGATGTCGATGCGGCCGAACGTTTCGAAGGCTGTGCGCGCCACGCGCTCCATGTCGTCCTTGCGCGAGACATCGGCCTGCACGGAAAGAGCATTCTTGCCGATATCGGCAAGCTCATCCTCGACACGCTTCACGTTCACATCGGCGAGAACGACTTTTGCACCTTCGGCTGCAAATCGGCGCGCCATGCCTGAACCGAAGCCCGAGCCGGCACCGGTGATGATTGCGACCTTATCCTGCAGCCTCTTCATGTCATTCTCCTTTGGCAGAACCAAGATACCGTCCAACTTGGCCAAATCACTTGAATCGAGATTGTTTGTTCCAATATGGCCTTAAGATGAACATGTCATGTGTGCACAAGCCGTTAATCCGTCAATTATGGCAGGGCGCCTTCAATTTCGCGAGAATGCGGCATTGCGACTGTTGAATTTAAATCGATTAGATAATAGACAAGGGCAGCGTGAAAATCGCATGCTGCCCACAGGCAGACTGATTTGCGCAAGAAGAGAAGAGAGCGATAGATGACCAGCCAGACAATTCCGGTAGAGCCTTTCGACTGCATCGTGTTCGGCGGTTCCGGCGATCTTGCCGAACGCAAGCTCATTCCGGCACTGTATCAGCGTCAGCGTGCAGGCCAGCTCACCGACCCAACGCGCATCATCGGCGCATCGCGCAGTGCCATGACCGATGAGGAATATCGGCAGTTCGCACGCGATGCCATCCACGAGCATGTGAAGGCTTCGGAAGTCGACGAGAAGGAAGTCGACAAGTTTCTCGCCCGTCTCAGCTATGTGGCGGTCGATGCCAAGTCCGAAGAGGGCTGGGATGCGCTCAAGACGCTGATCGGCAAGAAGCCGGAAAAGATTCGCGCTTTCTATCTCGCCGTCAGCCCCACGCTCTTCGGCGATATCGCCACGCGCCTCAAGGCGCATGGCCTGATTACCCGCGATACACGCATCATCGTGGAAAAGCCGATCGGTCGCGACCTCGAATCCGCCATGGCGCTCAATGATACGCTGGGCAGCGTTTTCCGCGAAGATCAGATTTTCCGCATTGACCACTATCTCGGCAAGGAAACCGTGCAGAACCTGATGGCGCTGCGCTTTGCCAATGCGCTTTATGAGCCATTGTGGAACTCTGCCCATATCGACCATGTGCAGATCACGGTTGCCGAATCTGTCGGCCTTGAGGGCCGCGCCGGTTATTACGACACGGCAGGTGCGCTGCGCGACATGGTGCAGAACCACATTCTTCAGCTGCTCTGCCTTGTCGCCATGGAGCCGCCATCCTCGCTGGAGGCCGATGCCGTCCATGACGAGAAGGTCAAGGTTCTGCGGTCCCTTCAGCCAATTACCAATGTAAATGTCGAAGACTTGACCGTTCGCGGCCAATATCGTGCAGGCGCATCCGCAGGCGGTCCGGTCAAGGGCTATCTGGAAGACCTCGAAAACAACACCAGCAACACTGAAACCTTTGTGGCGCTGAAAGCTGAAATCGCCAACTGGCGCTGGGCTGGCGTGCCGTTCTATCTGCGCACCGGCAAGCGTCTTGCCACGCGCGTTTCGGAAATCGTCGTCACGTTCAAGCCGATCCCGCACTCCATCTTCGGCGAAAGTGCTGGCAAGGTCATCGCCAACCAGCTTGTCATCCGCCTGCAACCGGATGAAGGCGTGAAGCAGTGGATGATGATCAAGGATCCGGGTCCGGGCGGTATGCGCCTGCGTCACGTGCCGCTGGATATGAGCTTTGCCGAATCTTTCAGCGAGCGCAATCCGGATGCCTATGAACGTCTCATCATGGATGTCGTTCGCGGTAACCAGACCCTTTTCATGCGGCGCGACGAAGTTGAGGCGGCATGGCGCTGGGTCGACCCTATCCTTCAGGGGTGGGAATTGAACAGCCAGCCTGTGCAGGGCTACACAGCAGGAACTTGGGGACCGTCATCGTCCATCGCGCTCATTGAGCGTGACGGACGCACATGGCACGAGAGCCTCTAGAGCGCATCCCGAAAAGTGTGAAACGGTTTTCGGAAAAGATGCGCGTCAAAACAAAGAGATAGAGCGGCTTCACGATTTTATCCGATTGAAACCGCTCTGGTTTCTGCTTTGGAAAGGTATGGAATGAGCATTGAACGGCACGATTTTACCAGCGGAACGGAACTGGCGCAGGCATTGTCGGAAGCCATTGCGAACAAGCTGAATGCCGCCATCGCTGAACGGGGACAGGCCACCTTGGCCGTCTCTGGCGGCACCACGCCGCTCAAGCTGTTCGAAGTGCTCTCCCGCAAGATGATCGACTGGAACCTCGTCACGATCACCCTTGTGGATGAGCGTTTCGTCCCCGTCGATAGCGACCGTTCCAACGAAAAGCTGGTGCGCGAGCATCTTTTGCGCGATCATGCGGGCGTGGCCAAATTCGTCGGCCTTTACAATCCGGCGGCGACGGCCGAAACGGCGGCGCTTGCTGCCGCCAGCCGCATCGATGCGTTGCGTCGTCCTTTCGACGTGGTGGTGCTTGGCATGGGCAATGATGGTCATACCGCCTCCTTCTTTCCCGGTGCCGACCGGCTTGATCAGGCGATCAACCCGGAAACAAGGGCGCTTGTGCTGCCGATCCATGCCGAGGGTGCTGGCGAAAAACGTCTGACCCTGACCCTTCCCATCATTGCCGAAGCCGACCTGCTGGTTCTGCATATCGAAGGCGCTGCCAAGCAGGCAACGCTGGAAAAGGCGCTTTCCGGCGATGACGAGAATGAAATGCCCGTGCGGGCTGTCTTCCATCATGCGCGCACACCGATCCAGCTCTACTGGACAAGTTAAATTCGATTCAAGCCAGATTGGCACAGGTGATACCCATGCCCACCGAGACGGCACATAAACGCATTCAGGAAATCACCGCGCGCATTCGCGAACGGTCCAAGCCGACACGCGAAGCCTATCTTGGCCGTGTGCGAGAGGCTTCATCCAACAAGCCAAAACGCGCAGTGCTGGGCTGTGCCAATCTCGCGCATGGTTTCGCCGCCTGCGGCCCGCACGACAAGGCGGCGCTGATCGGCGACGAGATTCCGAACCTCGGCATCATCACCGCCTATAACGACATGCTATCGGCGCATCAGCCATTCGAAACCTTCCCGCAGCTTATCAAGCAGGCTGCACGTGAAGCGGGTGGCGTGGCGCAGGTTGCTGGCGGCGTGCCTGCCATGTGCGATGGGGTTACGCAGGGTTTTGCGGGCATGGAACTGTCGCTGTTCTCCCGCGAAGTGATTGCGATGGCAACCGCCGTCGGCCTGTCGCACGATATGTTCGATGCGGCCGTCTATCTCGGTGTCTGCGACAAGATCGTGCCCGGTCTCATCATTGGTGCGCTGACCTTCGGCCACCTGCCCGCCGTGTTCGTGCCTGCCGGTCCGATGACCAGCGGCCTGCCGAACGATGAAAAGGCCAAGACCCGCCAGCTCTATGCCGAAGGCAAGGTCGGGCGTGCCGAGCTTCTGGAATCGGAATCGAAGTCCTATCACGGTCCCGGCACCTGCACTTTCTACGGCACGGCCAATTCCAACCAGATGCTGATGGAAATCATGGGCCTGCATCTGCCGGGCGCATCCTTCATTAATCCGGGCACGCCGCTCCGCGACGCCTTGACCCGCGAGGCCGCCAAACGCGCGCTGGCGATCACTGCCTGCGGCAATGAATATACGCCGGTCGGCGAGATGCTGGACGAGCGTTCCTTCGTCAATGGCGTCATCGGTCTGAATGCGACCGGCGGCTCGACCAACCATACCATCCACCTGATCGCCATGGCAGCTGCGGCCGGTATCAAGCTGACATGGCACGATATTTCCGAGATTTCGGATGTGGTTCCGCTTCTGGCCCGCGTCTATCCGAACGGCCTTGCCGACGTGAACCATTTCCATGCCGCTGGCGGCATGGGCTTCCTGATCCGCGAACTGCTCGATGGCGGCATCCTGCATGAGGATGTGCGCACCGTGTTCGGCGAAGGTCTGCGTCCTTACGCGATCGAACCGAAGTTGGGTGCTGACGGTACAGTCGTGCGTGAGCCGGTGCCGGAGAAAAGCGGCGACGACAAGGTTCTGGCCAAGATCCATGCGCCATTCCAGCCGACCGGCGGCCTCAAGGTTCTGACCGGCAATATCGGCAATGCGATCATCAAGGTTTCCGCCGTGAAGCCGGAGCGCCAGGTCATCGAAGCGCCCGCCAAGGTCTTCAACGATCAGGCAGAAATGCAGGCCGCGTTCAAGGCTGGCGAGCTGACCGGTGATTTCATCGCGGTGGTTCGCTATCAGGGGCCGAAAGCCAATGGTATGCCCGAGCTGCACAAGCTGATGACGGTTCTGGGCATTCTGCAGGATCGCGGCCAGCGTGTTGCTCTTGTTACCGACGGTCGCCTGTCCGGTGCATCAGGCAAGGTGCCCTCCGCTATCCACGTCACACCGGAGGCTCTCGATGGCGGCGCCATCGGAAAAATCCGCGACGGCGATGTCATTCGTCTGGATGCCGTGAACGGCACTCTGGAAGCTCTGGTCAATGTGGCCTTGCTGAATGATCGTGGCGAAGACCGTCCTGATCTTTCAGGCAACGAGCATGGCATGGGGCGCGAATTGTTCCGCGCTTTCCGCCAAATCGCGGGACGGGCCGACGAAGGCGCTTCGGTGTTCTGAAAACAGTCCGAATGAAATTAAGGCAAAACAGCGATTTCAGCTGTTTTGCCTCTCAAACCATCAAAACCGGAATAAAACTGCGCAAAAAGCGCGGCTCAATTGTGTCAAAAAACTGGCTTTTTCACGCCAGCAGTGCGGCAGGCCGCAGTCAGCGTGTTGGCCATCAGCATGGCGATGGTCATCGGACCGACGCCACCTGGAACTGGCGTGATCGCTCCGGCAACTTTTTCGGCTTCCGCGAAATCGACATCGCCGACCAGTCGCGTCTTACCCTCGCCCCGTTCCGGTGCCGGAATGCGATTGATACCGACGTCGATCACCGTTGCGCCCGGCTTGACCCAATCGCCCTTGACCATTTGCGGGCGTCCGACCGCCGCCACCAGAATATCCGCAGTGCGGGCAATCGCGGGCAGGTCTTTCGTGCGGCTGTGCGCAACCGTAACGGTTGCATTGGCAGCGAGCAGAAGATTGAACATCGGCTTGCCAACAATGTTGGAGCGACCGATTACCACGGCATTAAGGCCCGAAAGATCACGGCCATGGATGCGCTCAATCATGATCATCGCGCCCGCGGGCGTGCAGGGAACGAAAGCCGTTTCAACTTCGCCGGTGCCAAGCTTGCCGACATTGATAAAGTGAAAGCCATCGACATCCTTGTCGGGTGAAATGGTCTGGATCACCCGGCCCGAGTCGATGTGCTTCGGCAGCGGCAACTGCACCAGAATGCCGTGAATGGCGGGATCCTTGTTCAAGCTCTCAATCAGGTCGAGAAGCTCCTGCTCCGACGCCGTTTCCGGCAGATCGTGCTGCACCGAGTGGAAACCGCATTCCTTGGCCTTCTTGCTCTTGGAAGCGACATAGACCTGACTTGCCGGGTCTTCACCGACAATCACCACCGCAATGCCGGGCACGATGCCGGTTGCGGCCACGAGCTTTTCGGTTTCGGTCTTCACCGTGGAAACCACATCCTCGGCGAGCTTCTTGCCATCAATCAATTGAGCCATAGCGAGCGCTCCGTTCTTTTGTGATATCGGGCTTAAGTGTCTGGGAGATACACGACATCTTTTTCGTACACATGCCCATAAGCGTCATGATGCCCGATGACAATTGGCGAATGCGCGACAATGCAGGATTTTATGAAGTTTCAGAACGGAAAGTCCTGCGAGAACCGGTCAGGACTTTGCGACACGGGATGAGCGCACATCATCGATGGCACGACCGAGGGCGGCATTTTCCGTGGTGCTGTTGGTGCCTTCATTCTCGGCTTCCCAGCGCGCATTGGCTTCGCGGATAACGGCAGCAAGCCGGGTTTCGCCATAGGGTTCCAGTACCTCGTCCGGATCGGCTTCGCTTCTGACCGACGATCGGGGCTTGCGACCGGCCAGCATCATCGCAAGAAGGCCAAGCAAAAACCCGCCCAGCAATCCAAGGGCGATAATCCCTTGTGGAGAGAGAGTGCGCGGGTTCGGTTCCGCCATCGCTGGCGTAACGATCCGCACCGTCGCAGCAGACCCCGCCGAGGCAGGTTCGCCCCGTGCCGCACGCATCTGCAAATCTTCAAACAGCGCCTGCTTTGCCGCCGCATCGCGTTCCAGCATCTGCAGGCGTGCTTTGTCTTCGTCCGTGGCAGGCGTCGAGCCGAAACCGGCAATAGCAGCTGCTGCCTTTTGCTCGCGTTCGACTGCATTCTTAAGATCGGCCTGTAACACACTACGCTGGCTGGAAATCTCCTTGTCGATTTCCGCTTCGATCTGGTTCGCGTCAGCCCCCTGCCCTGCAGCGCGATAACGCTCCACCAGAGCACCCAACGCTCCAGATCGCATGGTTTCAGGCACGCCCTTACCGGCGAGGCTCTCCGCAGTCGCGCCGTTCAGGCTGTTGGCCTCCGCTGCGATGCGCGCTGTCTCGGCCTTGCTGTCGGCGAATTCACGTTGAAGTGCGGCCTTGTTGTCGTCGTCGCCAAAATCGCGGCTGACGCGAAAAGCAGTTGCCGCCTGCTGCGCCGCTTCGGCGTCTGTTTCCAGACTTTGCAGGCGCGTCGGAAGATCACCCTCAGACCCGCTCAGTTCCGCGCCACCCTGCAGATGATCGCGAAACGCCTGTGCAACGGCATTGGCCAAAAGTGCTGCCGTTTCCGGCCTGTCAGCCATAGCCTCGACATTGACCGTGCCGCTGTCGAGTGCCTGTGTAAAATCAAGACGCTGGCGCAGCAATTGCGCACCCGACATCTTTTTGTGTCCGGCCAGGGCCGGAGATTGCTGGTCTTCGGGCAACAATAGGGTCAGGCGAAAGTGCAATTCCTCCAGAAATGAAGGAGCGCCGAGATCGGCTGCACGTTCAATGCGCGCCATCTGTGCGGCGCGCTCAAGCACGGCATTCGAGGCAATTTCGCTCCGCCGCTCGGGCGGGAAAACCTGCAAGGATGCTGTCGCGCTATATTGGGGCGGCTCCAGAACAGCATATGCGGTTCCGATAATTCCGCCCAGCATTGTGAAACCCGCCAGAAGCCCCCAGCGACGCCTGCGGCGTGGCAATTGTAGCGGCTTTTCAAGCTTCGGGACGATGGTTGATGTGGGGGCAGCTGGCGCGGATTGCGTCTTGATCGGTGCACCGTCGAGATTGGCTTGCAGCGCCTCCCGCACGGCATTCATCCGGCCCTGCATATCCGCCTTCGGATCAACTCGCTCGCTCGCTTCAGCGTCTAACAAATCCTGTTTGCGGCGGAGCAACTCCTCGCGGCGCCTTTGATGTTCGCGCTCTTCGTCATTGCCTTCGGTCGCGCGAACGGATGGTACAGGCACAAGGAATTCCGGCGCATAGGCCAGAAGTGGGCGCGCAGCAGCACGTCTCCTTTCTCCGTCCCTTTCCACCATCGCTCCGTCCCGTTTTTCACCCGTGGCTATTAATCCAGATTAGTATTCATCATGGCAAATAAATCGTTAAAATTGCAATTATATGTATTGATTCATACAGATAAATCAGGAGGCCGTTGTGAGCACCGAAACGGAATACCCGATCGATCCAGAGCGGCTGAGTGGCATAATCCAGTTTATCCAGAATGCAGAGCGGCTGAAAAGCACTTTGCGATCCGGTCATACCTCACAGGGCCGACCGGAAAGCACCGCCGAACATAGCTGGCGGCTATGCCTTCTGGCTACGCTGTTCGACCGCGAGCTGGGCGATTGCGACCGGCTGAAACTCATCAAGATGTGCATCGTCCACGATCTGGGCGAGGCGATTTCCGGCGATGTGCCCGCAATCCACCAATCTGCCGATGACGGGCGAGCCGAGCGCGAAAAAACGGACCTCATGACGCTGTGTGCCCCGCTGCCGGAGGATCTGCGCGCAGAAATCATGGAGCTGTGGGCGGATTACAGCGAAGGCAAATCGACTGAAGCTATCTTTGCCAAGGGCTTCGACAAGCTCGAAACCATGATGCAGCATAATATCGGGCTCAATCCGCCGGATTTTGATTATGCATTCAATCTCGACTACGGCGTCAAGCAGACAGCGCGCCACCCGCTGCTACGCCAGTTCCGCGAAATCGTGGACGCGGAAACCCGGCGCAATGCCGAAAAGCGTTAGAGCATTTCCTGTTTTGATTGAATCATCGAAAATACTCTATCTCTTTGTTTCTACGCATGTCTTTATCCTATCGTTGCGGGATAAAGACATGCTCTAACTCAACGTCGCGAAGTGGCGCAGTGTGAAGGTGATCTGGTAAATCAGCGCGGCGGCAGCGAAGATCGCATGATAGCGCCGGTTATCCCAGAACACCGCAATCAGACTGAACAGGATAAAGCCTGCAACCTGAATCGGATATTCAGTGCCATAGAGCCGGTAGTGATCGGCTCCCTTCAACAACGTATCGATGAAATCAGCCACATAGACCAGCGCCAGAATGCCGAAAAACCACTTGCGCCGGGAAATGAAGTAATCGCGGTAGCCGGTATATTCTTCCATACTGTCGGGGAAGAGCAGCGTGCAGAGCAGGAAATACAATCCGGCATAGAAGATTACGAACAGATACTTCTCGAAAGTCCAGAGCGGAATGGTTCGCAAGCTGAACTCGAACCACCAGAAATGGATGACCGAAAGCAGGATGAAACCCACCCAAGCCAGATGGACCGGGTAAATTTTCTGCTTGCCGGGATGCTGGATAAAGCGTGCCAATCCAGTCAAAAGGCGTGAAACACACAGGCCGAGGATCATGCCTATGATGATGCGGACATGGCCAAAGGCTTCGGCTGGCGGCACACCCGTTGTCAAAGCCGGATCCATTCTTCCCCTCCGAAGCTTCACTCAACTTTGGTTCATATTGGTCGATATATTTTGGGCGATCAATGATTTAACCTCAGAAATTCGTGGATACGCCGCATATACTTGCGGAGTGTAATAAGGCGGGGCTATACCATCGCGGGCCATGTCCAAATGAAATCCAAAGGTGGAACAATCAATATGCATGACACGGTAATTCTGGTCGGTTGCGGCAATATGGGCTTCGCCATGCTGAAAGGCTGGCTCGATAGCGGTATCCTCAAGGCAAAAGACGTTTATGTCGTGGAGCCGACCGAAGCGCTTCGCGATCGCGCCGCTGGTGCTGGCGTCCATGCCTTTGCCGATGCTGAAGCCCTGCCCGGCGATCTGAAGCCGCGCATGGTTCTCGTGGCGGTCAAGCCGCAGGTCATGGCACAGGTTCTGCCAGCCTATAAGCGCTTCGCACCCGCTGCCACTTTCGTCAGTGTTGCAGCCGGTATTCCGGTCGCCCTTTTTGAAAGCAAGCTTGGTCACGATGCAGCCGTGCTTCGCTGCATGCCGAACACGCCTGCCGCCATCGGCAAGGGGATGCTCGTCACCTACAAGAACGCCAATGTGAGCGACGAGAACGAAGTCTTCGTAGGCCGCCTGCTTGAGACATCCGGCAAGGTCGCAAGTGTGGACGATGAAGCGCTGATGGACGTTGTAACCGCCGTTTCGGGTTCCGGGCCTGCCTATGTGTTCCACTTCATCGAGGCGCTGACCGATGCCGGTGTGACCGCCGGTCTGCCGCAGGAAACGGCAGCTTTGCTGGCCATGCAGACGGTGATGGGTGCAGGTGCTCTGGCCGATGCCAGCACGGACACGCCGTCAAAGCTGCGCGAACAAGTGACAAGCCCGAACGGCACCACCGCTGCCGCGCTCGAAGTTCTGATGGGCGGCGACCGCCTCAAGACGCTTGTTGCCGAAGCGGTGGAAGCGGCTCGCAAGCGGTCGGTGGAACTGGGCAAAAGCTAAACTGAGAGACGCGGCACCGCTTCGATGAGCGCCTTTGTAACAGGCGCTTGCGGTGCCGTTATCAGCTCCCGCGTCGGGCGGCATTCAACAATCTGCCCGCGCTCCATCACCGCGATACGGTCCGCCATTTGCGCTGCCACGGCGAGATCATGCGTGATGAAGAGATAGGCCGTCTGTTCCGCTTTCTGTATATCCCGCAAAAGGTTGAGAATGGCACCGCGCACGGTGACGTCGAGCGCCGAAACAGCCTCGTCCAGCACGATCAGCGACGGAGTAGTTGCAAGCGCCCGCGCAATTGCGACGCGCTGGCGCTGCCCACCGGAAATCTCTTGGACGCCGCGCCGGGCCAGTGCCGGATCAAGCCCCACCGCTTGCAGAAGACTGGCAATATCGCGTTTCAGCCCATGAATGCGCAGCGGTTCGCGTAAGAGATCGTAGACGCTCGCACGTGGATTAAAAGCCGAGAGCGGGTCCTGAAACACCATCTGCATGCGCGCCCGCTGCTTGCGGAGACTAGCCCCTTTGAGCGCCAGCCAGTCCTCGCCTTCAAAACGGATTGTACCGCTTGCAAGCGGGTGAAGTCGCAGCAGTGCCCGCGCCAGCGTGGACTTGCCGCTGCCAGACGGACCGACCAGCGCCAGTGTCTCGCCCGGCTGGATCGTCAGGCTGACGCCGTCAAGCGCAAGGGCGTCGCCATAGCGAACCACAAGCTGATCTGCATTCAGAAGCGGATCAGCCATGGGCCGCCTCCAGCACCGGCACGGCGGTGATCAGCGCTTTCGTGTAATCTGTTTGTGGGTCTGAAATGATCGTTCGAGCGGGGCCAAGTTCCACCAGCACACCCCGCCGGAAAACCGCGATGCGATCCGCCAGTCCCGATGCCAAAGCAATATCATGGGTGATGAAGATCAGCGTCATTCCGTCTGCGCGCACCAGTTCCTGCAGAAGAGAGACAATCTCCTTCTGCACAATGGTGTCGAGCGCGCTTGTCGGCTCATCCGCGATCAGCAGGCGCGGCGCGGCGGCAATGGCGAGCGCAATCGCGATACGCTGTTTCTGCCCGCCCGAAAACTGGTGCGGATAGCGCGAAAAACTTGCTTCGGGTTGCGGAATGTGAACCCGCTGTAAAAGGCTTACTGCTTTGGCTTTCGCTGCCGCTCGGTCAATTTTTGTGTGGGCGCGAATGGTCTCGACAAGTTGCGCGCCCAACGTCATCAGTGGGTCGAAGCTCGATGCCGGGTCCTGAAACACGAAGCCAATGTCGCGTCCCGGTAGCGGCTTACCGTCTGCCCATTCCATATTGCCCGAAATGCGTGCATTGCCCGGCAGGAGCGAGGCCAGCGCCAGCGCCAGCGTGCTTTTGCCCGAACCGCTTTCGCCGATGATTGCCAGAGTTTCACCGCGTCGGACATCAAGATCGATGTTCTCCAGCGCCGTTTCACGGCCATAGCGCACGGAAAGCTGTTCCAGCCGGACAATCACCGTCATGACTGCACCTCGCGCCGGGACAAGGCGTTCGTCAGTCCTTCGCCCGCCAGATAGACACCGACGACAGTGAACGCCAGTGCCAGTCCCGGCAGGATCGAAAGCCAGGGCGCAGAGCGCAAAACCGTGCGGCCCTCGGCGATCATGCCGCCCCAGGTGACGCGGTTCGGATCGCCCAAGCCCAGAAAGGACAAGGCCGCTTCGATCAATATGGCGGAAGCGACGATCACCGGCACCAGTGCCAGAACTGGCGGTAAAGCATTTGGCAGAATCTGGCGGAAAGCGATTTCCATCGGATGCATGCCGATGACACGGGCCGAAGCCACATAGTCGCTTTCGCGGATTGTGAGCACCTGCCCGCGTGTGAGGCGCGCAGCCTGCGTCCAGCTTGAAAGTGCAATTGCTGCAATCAGCACCGGCAGCGACGGCCCGGCAATGCTGACCAGCGCCAGCGCCAGCAGAAAGCCCGGCACGGTCTGGAAGGCTTCCGTAATCCGCATCAGGACTTCATCGACGATACCGCCCGCAAAACCGGCCAGCGTCCCGACAGTGCTGCCGAGGACGACTGCGGCGCAGGCTGCGGCCAGCCCGACTGCAAGCGATGTGCGCGCACCATAGAAAAGCTCAGCCAGAACATCACGTCCCAACCGGTCAGTTCCAAGAATAAAATCTGCATTGTCAAAGGGTTGCAGCAGCGGCGTTGAGACAATACTTAAAGGATCTGCGGGAAAGAGTAGCGGAGCGGCAAGTGCTGCCAGCACGAGCAGCACCAGCAGGATTGCACCTGCTATACCCTCACCCGTTCTGAAATAACGTTTAGCCCCGCTCATGCCCTACCGCCTCCGGCAGCGATACGCGGATCAAGCCAGAGATAGATCAGGTCGATAAGGAAATTCACCACAATCACCATGACGGCGCTGATCAGAATGACTCCGAGCAGAAGCGGCGTATCGCGGCTTGCGACGGCCTCCTGTGCAAGCCGCCCCAGCCCCGGCACGGCGAAAACGCTTTCGATCACCACGCTGCCGCCGAGCATGGATGCGGCCTGCAAGCCCAGCACGGTAAAGAGCGGCAACAATGCATTCCGCGCCACGTGGCGCAGGACAATACGCGAATGCGAAATGCCCCTCGCCCGCAAGGCGCGCACGAAATCCATGCGCCATATGTCGGCCATGGCGGCGCGCATGACCCGCAGGTAAAGCGCCAGATAGATCACCGCCAGCGAAACGACCGGCAACACCAGATGGACCGCAATGTCGCCTGCCCGCGCCAACCCGTGCTTGCCGGAGGCAATCGTTTCAATGCCGCTCGACGGCAACCAGCGCAGCCTGATCGAAAACAGGATGACCAGCACGAGCGCCAGCCAGAAACCGGGGATCGCATAAAGAACCAGCGATGCAACGGAAAGAAACCGGTCGCGAAAACTTCCGGGCTTCGCCCCTGCCACGATGCCAAGGAGCGACCCCACGGCAAAAGACAAGGCAGTCGCCGCGCCCATCAAAAGAAGCGTGTTGGGCAGGCGCTCCAGAATAACGTCGAGAATGGGCCGGTTGAAACTGACGGACCAGCCAAGATTACCCTGCACAAGGGTTGCCAGATAGGCCCCGAGCCGATGCCAGACCGACTGATCCAGCCCCCAGCGCGCCCGCATTTCTGCAATCGTTGCCGCATCACCGCCGAATGTTACGGCATAAGCGTCGACGGCATCGCCCGGCGCGCTTTCCAACATAAAAAAGCAGCCGACAATGACAATCACCAGCACCATAATGCTGCCGATCAATCGTTTGCGGAAAAGGGCCAGAATCTGTTTCACGGTGGCAGGATACAATCAATCCACGAGGTTCGTCACTGTTCCAGCCACGTATCCACCCAGTTGGAAACTACCCAGCGCGGATTGCTGGAAACATTCTTCACGCGGTCGCTGGCGACGGTGATGAAACCCCATTCCGCAACATTGATGAGCGGCAAATCTGCGTCCACCATCTGCTGGAACTGATGATAGAGCGCCGTGCGCTTTTTCTCATCGATTTCGCGTGCGGCTTTGGCGATCAGCGCGTCCAGTTCGGCATTGGCATAGCCACCCTGATTGGAAAACGGCACGCCTGCCGGGATACCGCCCTCAACCAGAATTGTCGTGGATATGGCCGGATCACCACGATAAACCGTCGGCGCAATGGCCAGATCAAAATCGTGGTCAGTGTAAACTGCCTTCTGGTGCGCGGCGGAATCGTTGTTGACGATGCGTGCATCGATGCCGACCGCCGCAAGCGCCTGCCGCAGATAATCACCGAACTGTTTCGTTTCGTTGAAATAGGGCGCTGGGAGAAGCTTGAGCGTGAAGCGCGTTCCGTCCTTGCCCCGCTCGTAACCAGCCTCGTCCAGAAGCGCATTCGCTTTCGCGACGTCGAACGGATAGGGCGGCACGTCATCGGTATAGAACTGGCTGTCATAACGCGGCACAGGACCGGTCGAGGTCTTGGCGTAACCGAGGAAAATTGTCTTCACCACGAAATCGCGATCGATAGCATGGGCGATTGCCTGCCGAACCTTCAGGTTCGCCAGTTCCTTGCGGCGGTGGTTGATTTCCACCACGAGCTGGTAGGTCAACGCCTCATAGCCCTTGGAGATGACCGTGAGGCCCGGAACCTTCGAAATGCGGTCCAGATCGGCGAGCGGCACGGCGGAAAAGGCGGCGAGGTCGATTTCTTCGGCCTCCAGCGCGCCAGCCGCTGCGGCGCGATCCGGCAGCACGCGATAGACAATCTCGTCCAGATAAGGCTCACCCTTGCCCCAATAATCGTCGTTGCGTGTCAGCCGGTAATATTCGCCGGTCTTATGTTCGGCATATTTGAACGGGCCGGTGCCTACGAGCTTTTCATTGGCCGGGTTGGCCATGACGTCACTGCCCGCGAAGACATGCTTCGGCAGCACTGCCGTCAGCGCCGGCAGGGCATTGCGGATAAGCTGGAAGGGCGTCGGCTCGGAGAAATGGAAAACGGCAGTGAGGTCATCCGGCGTTTCGACCTTCTCCAGCGCCTTGAACACAACACGGCCCAGGTTTTGCAGCGGTTTCCAGATTTCCATGGCCGAGAACGCAACATCCGCCGATGTGAACGGCTTGCCGTCATGCCATTTAACGCCTTCGCGCAGACGGAACCTCACCGTCAGCCCGTCGGCGGAGCCTTCCCAGCCTGTCGCAAGTCGTGGCGCGAGACCATTTTCGCCCTCGAAGGACGCTTCCGCCAGAGGTTCGATCACCTTGCTTGCGACGAAGAAAACGCCATTGGAGGCCACGATGGCCGGGTTCAGATTACGTGGCTCTGAATCTGCGGCCACGACCAGTCGCCCGCCTTTCTGCGCTTCACCAGCCGCATTCGACCGTTGCGGCCAGACGGCGACAGCGGCCAAAGCGGTCGATCCCGCCAGAAAAGCCCTACGTGACAGAACCAGTTGAGCCATATCCATTGCCCCGCAATCACATTTTCATTTGACGACTTTTTATACCAGTCACCCGTAAATGACAGGATCAAAACCTGTTACCGGAACAATAAATATCGAAAAACACTTCGCTTTCCGGCGTCTTTAACCGTCAAGTAAAAATAATATTTCAATTATTTGCTAGCTTATTATTGAAGTATTTCAACCTATGCGTTTGAATTATTTTTTCGATTAAACCCAATTTAAAGAAAATCCCCTCTTGCCAAACAGGGCTTCTTCCGTAGATCATGGTTAATTATGTGTTGTCGTATTTCGTGAGTTTCATTTCGACACGGCACGCATAGACCACTGAAGAGCAATTCATGGCTCTTATTTGAATGCATTTGTACGCCCCATTTCATTCATCTGGCGGCAAATGCCCCCCTGAAAGCTGAACCCATTGGAAGAGAGGAAACAGAAATGTCTAGTTTGCTGCCCCCGCTTCATGACGGTCACGCACCGATCTATCTGCATCATGCATTCCAGGATGCGGTCGATGCTTATGAAGATTGGGCTCTGGAAACGACCGAACCGTCCGTTCAGGTCAACGGCAAGGTCACACGGATCAGTGTCATCTTCCGCCGCCTGTGGAACTGCACCGACATGGTGCCGCGCCACACGCTGGAAGCGCTGAGGGATATCGTTCCGACCGGCATCATCCATGCTGAACACTGGAAGGAAACGCCCACATTTGCAGAAGCCGCCCGCATCATGCGTGCCGCTCTGGAAGGGCGCAAGGCACGACGGCTCCCGGTCGTGTGCTGATTTCCTGAAACCATAAAGGAAACGGGCGGATTTTCCGCCCGTTTTGCATTCAACTGCTGATCCTTCGACAAGCTCAGGATGAGGTTCGACAGTTCTGGATGAAGGAAGCCGAGCCTATGCAGCCACCAGCGCTTGAGAGCCTGAATCAAAAAGCTGCATGTGTGTGCGAAAATGGTGATTTTCGAGTACCGGAGCGCAGTGTACTTTTGAGCATGGCCCCCAAAAGTTGCAGACTTTTCGGATAAGACTATGCACCAGAGAAAGCTGCATGAGCGCCGGAACGCAGACAAATTGCCATTTGCAGCCACACAGGATGGCTTTTGGAACAGGCTCTAAACAACAGGATCAAGTTTGCGGAAGCGCACGCGGGCGCTGCGTTCGATGGCGGCAACGGTCAGTTCATCCAGTGTCCAGCGGTCACGCAGCATCTGGAGAAATTCCAGTTCTTCCTGCTCCACATGCAGATCGGCAGCAGCGACTTCGACAGCCAGCGCATAGGCCGTATCGTAGAGACGTTCCGGCAGTGCTTCATGGGCAAGGTCGAGAATTTTTTCCAGGCCGTCTTCATCGGCAAGAAGCGCATAGCAATCATTGGCAATCTGTGGCAGGCGGCCGGTATCGAACCCGCGGAAAACCGGCAGGCGCGTCACCACATTGCCGATGGATTCCAGCTCGGCATCGGTCATGGTGGTGTCGGCGGCAGACGTCGTAATCATAATATAGACGAGTGCATCCTGCTGGGTGATCTTTTTCATCGGGTACTCCTGCACAACAATAGCCGGAATCAACTTCAACGGCCCAAATTGTTTTGAAAGTTAGGAAGCCGCATCCCGTTGCGCAAGGAAATTCGGTCGCAACCGTTGACGGACAGTGGTTGCCGCGCCATAGAGCAGTATGCGCCTCCCTTGCGCGCAAGTTTTCAATGAATAAACTTTCTTCACAGGATTAAACCATGACCTCGCACCGCCTTCCCGAAATCACGCTGACCCCGGAACTGACCGCGGCGGCTGCGGAAGCGAAAGCATGGCCTTTTGAAGAAGCGAAGAAAATCCTCAAGCGCTATGCAAAGACCGGCCTGCCGGAAACGGTGATTTTCGAGACCGGTTATGGCCCTTCCGGCCTGCCGCATATCGGCACGTTCGGCGAAGTGGCGCGCACCTCGATGGTGCGCCACGCCTTTCGCATCCTCACCGAAGACAAGGTCAAGACACGCCTGATCTGCTTCTCCGACGATCTCGACGGCATGCGCAAGATCCCGGACAACGTGCCGGACAAGGCAGCCCTTGAACCCTATCTGCAGATGCCGCTTTCCGCCGTTCCGAACCCGTTCGGTGGCGACTACAAGAGCTTTGCGGACCATAACAACGCCATGCTGTGCCGCTTCCTCGACACTTTCGGCTTCGATTATGAATTCGCCAGCGCGACGGAATATTACCAGTCCGGCAAGTTCGACGCCGTGCTTCTCAAGGCTGTCGAGCGCTATGACGACATCATGAAGGTGATGCTGCCGACGCTCGGCGAAGAGCGTCAGGCGACCTACAGCCCGTTCCTGCCGATCTCGCCGAAGTCCGGTCGCGTGCTTTACGTGCCGATGAAGAGCGTGGATGCCAAGGCTGGCACCATCACGTTCGACGATGAGGACGGCGTTGAAACCACGCTATCCGTCACAGGCGGCAAGGTGAAGCTGCAATGGAAGCCGGATTTCGGCATGCGCTGGGCAGCGCTCGGCGTCGATTTCGAAATGTTCGGCAAGGACCACCAGACCAATGCGGGTGTTTATGACCGCATCTGCGAAATCCTCGGCGGTCGCGCGCCGGAACATTTCGTCTACGAACTATTCCTCGACGAGCTGGGCCAGAAGATTTCCAAGTCCAAGGGCAACGGCATTTCCATCGATGAATGGCTAGCCTATGCGCCGACTGAAAGCCTTGCGCTTTACAATTTTCAGAAGCCGAAGACCGCCAAGCGGCTTTACTTCGATGTCATCCCGAAGGCGGTGGACGAATATTTCACCTATCTCTCGGCCTATGAGCGTCAGGAATGGAAGGACCGGCTGAACAATCCGGTCTGGCACATTCATTACGGCAACCCGCCGAAGGTGAACCTGCCAGTCACTTTCGCGCTGATGCTCAATCTGGTCAGCGCATCGAATGCCGAAAATCCGGCTGTGCTGTGGGGTTTTATCTCGCGCCACGTGCCGGGCGTTACGCCGGAAAACAATCCGGAACTCGACGCGCTCGTCGGCTATGCGATCCGTTACTTCAACGATTTCGTGAAGCCGACCAAGCAGTTCCGCGCGCCGGACGATGTGGAACGCGCAGCGCTCGAAGCGCTGGATGCGAAGCTCGCAACGCTGCCTGCCGGCACCGATGGCAACGACATCCAGAATGCCATTCTCGACGTTGCCCGCGCCATTGAGCGTTATCAGGACCACACCAAGAAGAGCCCGGAAGGCGGTCCCGGCGTTTCGGTTTCCTTCTTCCAGATGCTCTATGAAGTGCTGATCGGTCAGGAACGCGGACCGCGCTTCGGCTCCTTCGTCGCGCTTTACGGCATCGACGAAACCCGCGCGCTGATCAAAAAGGCGCTGGCTGGCGAACTGGCCTAAGTGCCCAGACACTACAGGAAACAGCCCCGGTTTTCCGGGGCTTTTTTCATTGGATGACCGACATTGCCCTGGGTCACATATACCCATGCGCTGAGAAAGCGCCTGATCTGTGGGCTCTGCGCGGTTTCAATACCCTCCGCCGCCCAGCTGCTATCTATCACTCGACCCCAATATGCCTGGGATGATGAGCAACGACGCTTCCTATGCTGAACCAATCCTGTTGATGAGCCATGGTGGCACTCCCGGTCACCTATTCACTTTTGCGCTCCGGCGCCGGAGTATTTCAAAGTAAGTTTAAATATACTCTTGATTGTCATTTTCGACTTTTATTGTATTAACATATGTTAAGCTGGAATAATCTCTATTAAATAATGACACCGGAATATAAACCAAAGATTATTTGGTAATCCCACCATCATCTGTGATAGGATGTATGGATAATATCCAATCTTCACACACAGTGCGAGCATCCCTTTACTCCATCGAATGCTAGATTCGATGGACATTCGGAACTGTCGAGAAGACCTCCGGCGATTGAAGAAACGGAGCCTGCAGTGTCAACCGAGTTTGAAAAGATACGGCGCACAGTGCGCAGACGTCGGACCATGATCATCGTGGCCAAACATACGCTCGTGCGGACATCCATCGTGAAATTCCTGGAATACGAACTTGCCGATTGTAATGTCGTTGGCATGGCCTCTTTAACAGAACTGGTCAAAGCCAGCAGACGTGACATAGCTCTTATTGCGTTGGATCTGGGAGGCAGAGCGATGGATAGCTCCGCACTGCGGGAAGAGCTCCTCACCGTTGAGAGCCACTTTCAAGCGGCGTCGATTGCCCTTTTCTCTGACAAGGACGATGTTCTGCTGGAGTCACAAGCGATTAAAATGGGCGTGCGAGGGTTCTTTACGTCGTCCCTTCCGGTAGAGATCGCTCTGGCTGGCATTCGGCTGGTGCTCGCGGGAGGCATATTCTGTCCGCATCCGCAGGGCGCTCAGAGTACGATTCAAACAACGATCTCCCTCAAAGACAGATCAACGACTGAATTGACCGACGATGGAACCGATAGTGTGAACTACAGCTGGTGCCAGCCAGCCATTACCGGTTTCACACCGCGGGAAGTTGACGTTCTGACTGAGTTGCAGCGCGGTCATTCAAACAAGGTCATTGCTGAGAAGCTCAATCTTTCCGGCAATACCGTGAAGATGCACTTGCAGCATATTATGCGTAAACTACATGTTCAGAACAGAACTGAAGTCGTTCTGTTGCTTGGTGCCAAAGCGACTGCCAATGGGAGCGCCATTCAATAGGCGCAGATAATTCAGTTTTCGCGGAAAGCCCGGTGAAAACTGTCCAGCAATGGCCTGACAGCATAAAGTGCGACACTGCTTTCCCCGGTTTCTATCAGGGCCTGCACAGGCATTCCGGGGATCATTTCCACGTCTCCGGCCTGCATCAGTTCATCGTCGGTCACGCGGATCGTCGCGGCATAGTAGGGCTGCCCGGTCTGTTTATCGATAAGCCGGTCGGCCGAAACATATGTCACTTGTCCTTCCAGAAGAGGCACGCGTCGCTGATCATAGGGCAAAAGATGCACCTGAGCGTTCAAGCCGGGACGCACAAGGTTGATATCCTCGGGCCGAACATGCGCTGACACGATCATGTTGCCATCCTGCGGCACCAGATCCAGCAACGGCTCGCCTGCCCCGATAACGCCGCCCGTCGTGTGAATGCGCAAATCCATGACAATCCCGTTCTCGGGCGCCTTGATATCTGTCCGGATCAGTTGATCGTTGATTGCGCGGTATCGTTCGCTTAACAGGAAAAGCTGGTTTTCGGTCTCGCGCAGTTCCTTTGCGATCTCGTTTTGGCGATCACTCTCCAGCTTGACGAGATTGGCCTGTGCTTCATTGATCACCTGATAAGCGCGGGACATCTGAGCTATGGTCTCTCCCAGCTGTCCATCCAGATCAGCTTTCTCGCGTGCGAGATTCAATACGCTCGTTTTGCGCTCGAGTCCCTTTTTCACAAGCGGGTTTATCATGTCCAGTTGCTGGCGCGTGATCTCGATGCGGGACGACAAGGCCATTTTTTGCGCTGCCAATCCGGTTATCTCTTCCTTCACCTGCCCCATTTTCTCGTGCGTTATGGCAATTTCAGATCGATAGACGTCGCGACGGGCTTCAAATATTCTTCGTTGTCCGACGACAATGGCGTTGACGGCCGGGTTATGCGGCGCGAGTTGTTCCAGCTCCGGTGGAAACAAAAGTTGCATCTCGTTCGCCTGTTCAGCGACCAGCCGAGCCCGGCTCGCCTGTGCGTCCCACAGCTGTCCTTGAATACCGACCAGCTCCGTCCTGGGCTTTGTATCGTCCAGCTTGATCAGAATCTGACCGTTGGAAACCAAATCGCCATTGTGGACATAGATCTGCTGAACAATACCGCCTTCCAGATGCTGAATGGTCTTGCGGCTGGATTCCGCTTCGACAACACCCACAGCGACCGCCGCACTTTTAAGCGGTGCGAAAACTGCCCATATTCCGAAGCCTGCAACGAATATCAATACGAGCAGGTTTCCTGTCCAGGCCACGCCGCGCAGCCTTGGCCGTGATGTAAGCGGCGTTGGCAAAGTGTTTTTCCCAGGCAGCAATAGCGGGAAAGACGGGAGCTTCAGCTGTATTGCCCGCAAATGAGCCAGCAGCAGCGAATACTTCAACGCATTTGCTACCTTCACCGGGAGTTCGATGGGAACGAGGGTCATGACGAGGCATCCCTTACGGTCCAGTTTTCGCGGGGACGCGAAGGAAAGCATCGAAGATTTTCTCGCTATCTCCAAAAGCGCTCACCATACCGTCGCGCATCACAGCGATTTTGTCGGTCACGGGCAGAATGCCCATTCGATGCGTGATGATCACAATTGTAATTTGCCTGCACTTCATGCGCTCTATGGCGTCGAACAACAGCCGCTCACCCTCATAGTCGAGACTGGAATTCGGATCATCAAGGACCACGAGAGGAGGGTTGCCATAGGCTGCGCGCGCCAGTCCCAATTGCTGGCGTTGCGCCCGCAGAAGCAAGGCGCCACCTTCGCCGATATCGGTTTCGTATCCCTGCGGCAATCGCATGATCGTCTCATGCAGCCCGACGAGCTTGGCAGCTTCGATAACCTTACGCGGATCCGAGCTGTCGAGCCGACCGATGACATCTTTGATCGCACCGCCGAAAAGTTCAATATCCTGCGGCAGATAGCCGATATGGCGGGCATTGTCGCAATGGCGAAGCAGTGAAATATCGATGCCGCCCAGAAGAGCACATCCGCAGGTGGGCCGTGAAACGCCGGCCAGAATTCGTCCGAGAGTGGATTTTCCCGATCCTGAAGGGCCGATCAAGGCAACACAATCGCCAGGAGCAACCTGAAACGATACGCCTCGCAGAATGAACCGATCCGATGAGGGGAACCGATAGCCGACATTGTCGAGAACGAGCTGGCCTTTGGGCTCCGGTAGCAGAATGGTTCGCTTGTTGTCTCCGGGTGCAACCAGAGTGAGCATCTTATTCAGGCGGTTGAATGCGCCGCGCACGAAAGCCAGTGCCCGCCACGCGCCTATGGCGCCTTCTACAGGTGCCAGTCCACGCCCCAGCAACAGACTGGCGACAAAAATAATTCCGGGGTTGCTGTTGTTCTGAAGGACGAGCCATGTCGCGGCTCCCATCATCAAAATTTGCGTCAACGCACGCACCGATTTCGAGAATGCCTGAAGTACCTCTGTTCGACGTGCCACCCCGTCCTGAGCCGCTCTGACAGCCTCGGCATCCCGGTAAATGAGGTGAGCTGCGCCATGTTGCATCCCCATCGCGCGGATTACACCGATATATTTGAGAGCCATTGTGAAGCGGGAATAGCTTCGTGCCTGCGCAATATTTGCCTGTTCATTCAATTCGCGCGTCGTGAATTCATTCAACAAGGCCAAAAGCAGCAGACACAATGCACTGCTCAAGCCGATAAACCCGAGGAGCGGATGAACCAGAAAAAGCAGCACAAGAAAAACTGGGGCCCAGGGAATATCGAACAATAGCGCACATGATGGGGAATCCAGAAACTGACGCAAAACGGAAAGGTCACGATAATTTTCAGCGGCTGTTCCGGCATCAGTGCGCGCCGCATATTCAAATGATGCATTCATGACGACAGGACGCAATTGACGATCGAGCCAGCTGCCGATCCGGGAAAGCGCGGCGCGGCGTACGATATCGAGCAGAGACCCGACAATAACGGCTATCGCGATGATGATCGTGAGCATCAACAAAGTATCGACGCTGCGGCTCGACAGAACACGATCATAGATCTGAAGAAGATAGAGGGAGGGAGCAAGCAGAAAGATATTATAGCCGCAGCTATAGGCGAAGACCAAACCGAAGGCACCGGCACACCGACGCAAGGCAGCGACCAATGGGGTCACCGTATAGCGCGCTTGCGTAAATGCCGCTGTCATGTGTCGTCTCCGTCGAGATCTCCATTGTTATCGTAGGTTCACAATACCCATTGGCCTGTGAGGCAATGTCAGCGTATCGGCAATTCCGGGTAAAATGGGGAGCAACGATTTCAACCGTCGCTCCCAAGTCGGATTTCTCGACTACCCAGCAAAAGCCAATCGCCGATCACAGCGGCAAGTGGCTCAGATCGATATCGTGAAAATTGTCGTTAAAGCTGTCGACAAAGTTCGCGATATCGTTGGTCGTCGTAGTGGTTGTTGTGGTCGTCGTTTCCGGATTGGAGTGCACGAGCGCAGAGGAAATATCACCGCCGCGAGCCATGTTCCCATCGCCGCCGTTGCCACCGACCCCTGCAAGGATCGTTGCGTGCTGGTCGGCCAGAAGTTCGGTATATTGAACGGCACTGGTGTCCGCCTGACCGGCTGCTACATTGCCGCCGCTCGAAGAACCCAGACTGCCGTTGGAATTCGCGTCGCCGCCAGCACCGCCAGCACCATTGTTGGTGATGTTGGCGAGAAAGCCATTCGCTGCATCGGCTCCGCCGCCATCTCCGGCATGGCCTGCGTCCCAGCTGGCGTTTAACCACGGGGAATCGCCACTATGCACATCAACGGCTGCGCCTGTTACGTTTTGCGTATTGGCCACGACTGCACTTGGATTGTAATTGATATTCCCAAAATTATAGCCATCAGCACCGTTACCGGCATTAGCGTCGCCTGCATAAACGTCACTGAGATGGATTGTGTCGGAAACTCTCGGAATAGGCATTGTTTAATTCCTCCCTGTTGAGCCCCAGCCCTGTTTCGGATTGAACATCAGTCTTGGTGGTCGGCATTCCCAGATAAGAGATTGGCAAAATCGCGTTACCGACCGCGTTCCAAAGAGTGCGCGTGTTGATGTTGCGGGACTAGCTAGAAATTCGGGTACCTACTTTAGGGTGGGCCAGACCGGAATGTATCAAGCGTGAAGAAGGCCAAGAATGTCGTTTGCAAGAAGCGCATCATGGCTTGTGTCGGTCAGATTATCGTAGCCGCCTGAACCACCGATACCGGCAATCTGTAAAGCATGCTGATCGACAAGCAGATGGTCTATCTGCTGGGCATCAGCGGTTCCGCCAGCGGGAACTGCAATATTGATCGGGTGGAAATACCCGATATTCACGTCCACCATACTGCCCAGGGAAACACCGTCACCACCGCTTCCTGCAGCTGTATTGCCGGTGAAAATTGTGTCCGAGGCCATGTTGAAGCCGCCGCCATTACCGCCGATCCCGGCAATCTGCGTGCCGCCCTGATCGAAAATCACGTTGTTTGTCTGGTGCGCCTCTGCATTGCCGCCAGCGGCAGCGACAGCGATATTGATGGGGGAGAAGATCGCCACGTTCACATCGATCATGGTGCCGGCAAAAACACCCGCGCCACCATGACCCGCATAATTATCACCGGTGAAATAATAGGAATTTCCAGCGTCTGTATGTATCGGAGAGGCCGAAACGGACCCGGCGGCATTATGGTCTCCACCCGAGCCTCCAATACCCGCCATCTGGTCCGCGCCTTGCAGGAAGGCAGCGTTGTTGGTCTGGTTGGCAGACGCTACGGAATTGGATCCGCCTGCAACCGCAGCATTGACGGGAGCAAAAACCGCGACGTCAGAGCTGACAAGTCCCCCGAAGAAAACCCCGGCGCCACCGCTTCCTGCATGATTGGAGGTCGCGCCTTCTGTACCTCCGATCACGGCGTTGCCGTTTCCGCCGTCTCCCCCCATTCCAGCCATTTCAACGACATGCTGATTAATCAATGCATTGTTGAACTGGTCCGCGCCCGCCCCGGCTCCCGGACCGGCAATTGCCGTATTGGACGGAACGAACACAGCGGATGCGTCGCTGCTTATCACACCGACGCTCAGTCCCATTCCACCGCTTCCAGCGGAATTGCCAGTTGTGCCTGAAGCGACACCGAAAGGGAGCCATGTCGGCACGAGCGCCAGATGTCCGGCTGCGGTAGTTAAAGACGTACCTTGAACACCACCTGCAGTGAGGGTCTCGTTGGATATGGGACGTAGTTCATTCATCACCATTTCTCCTCGCCGGGCCCAATTCCCAATGGTGTTGAGAAATATTCGGCTCCATGGCTATTGTGCCGTCAAATGACGCAAAAGAAGAGCCGGTAATTTGTCTACATCTGTTTGGGTGTAATGCACCCTTCGGGTTCCGTGCGGGTAACTTGAGCTTATATGGATCCGCTGCTGGAAACGTGCTCTGCACGGACCATGGCTATACCGACAGCCACCATTTCACATGGCGCGCGACGGTCTGCCCACATTTCGCAAGTGAAACAATTATCTTCATTTGACTTTCTTTTTGTTTTCGATTTTCATTGTTTGGCTTTCACACTCGCAATGGCCGAACGTGTGAACAGGGGGAGGAACATGTCAGTTACGAGTGCGCATGCCCTCTTCTCGGACAGTGGCGATAACGGTGTTCGGCACCATCGCCAAAGCGACAAGCTGCGTGCTTGTCGAAGTCATCCAAACCGAGTTTGTTCAAGCGTTAAAGATCACGGTCGCGCTGCCGCATCTGCTGGCTCGCGCTCATTGAGCGCCGGGTTCGGTGTTGTGTTAAGCTGGATGAAATCCGTTGGGAAACATCCTGTTAACAGCGCCCGGATTGTCGTTGGAACTTGCATGTTTCCTGAGAAAGTGTGGAAGCGGTCCGCAGAACACGGATTGCTCATAAGGGATAAGGCACAGTCCCTGGAAGTTCATATTGAGAGGAATTGCCAATAAGCGCAATAATTCCGACGGTTGGAGGAGGCCTCGGGACATATGCTGGAATTGCGAAATATCTCGAAGACGGTTGGTGGAGCCACCCATATCCATCCGACAAGTCTGGTACTGCCTCGCGGGAGCCTGAATGTGCTGCTCGGACCGACCTTGTCCGGGAAGACCTCGCTCATGCGCCTCATGGCGGGTCTGGACAAGCCAAGTGAAGGCTCGATCCTGTTCGACGGACAGGATGTTACAGGCATGCCCGTGCAGAAGCGCAATGTGGCGATGGTCTACCAGCAGTTTATCAATTACCCGGCTCTGACGGTCTATGAAAACATTGCTTCGCCGATGCGCATCGCCGGAAAGGCACAGTCGGAGATCGACAGCGAGGTTCGCAAGGCGGCAGACCTTCTCAAGCTGACGCCTTATCTGGACCGCACACCGCTTAACCTCTCCGGCGGACAGCAACAGCGCACTGCGATTGCCCGGGCCATTGTGAAAAAGGCCAATCTCGTCCTCCTCGATGAACCGCTGGCCAATCTCGACTACAAGCTGCGTGAGGAACTCCGTGAAGAGCTGCCGCGCATCTTTGCCGAATCCGGTGCGATCTTTGTTTACGCAACAACCGAACCTTCGGAAGCACTGCTGCTCGGCGGCAATACGGCGGCACTTTCAGAAGGCCGCATCACGCAGTTCGGGCGCACAATCGATGTCTATCGCCGCCCGCTCGACCTCGTCACGGCACGAACATTTGCCGACCCGCCCCTGAACACAGCACGCATGGTCAAGTCGGGGGATCGTTTCCTGCGCGCCGACCGCCCGGCCATTGCCGTACCAAGCCAATTGGCTGATATAAGCGACGGTCCACTGACGATCGCGTTTCAGCCACATCATCTGCTGGTCCGTCCGGCGGAAAACGCTACGGTTCCCATTCGGGCCCGCACGCTGGTATCCGAGATCGCAGGATCGGAAAGCTTTATCCATCTCGATTACGAAGGCGACCGCTGGGTCATGCTGGCGCACGGTATCCAGATCGTCGAGCCTGACCGCGAAATCGAGGTCTACCTCGACACGCGACACCTGATGGCATTCGATGAAACTGGCCGCGCGGTTGGCCGCACGGTTGGTTTGGCGGCATAGGAGGGCGACGATGGCACGTATCACTCTCGATCATATCCGCCACGCTTATAATGCGAAGGCGCAAGCCGCAGGCGAATACGCTCTCAACATGGTCAATTACGAGTGGGAGGACGGCAGCGCCTACGCGCTGCTCGGCCCGTCCGGTTGCGGCAAGACAACCCTGCTCAACATCATTTCCGGCCTGCTGCAACCGACTGAGGGGCGCATCCTTTTCGACGGGCAGGACGTAACCGGCCTTGCCACCGAAGACCGCAACATTGCGCAGGTCTTTCAGTTTCCCGTCGTCTACGACACGATGACCGTGTTCGACAATCTGGCCTTTCCGTTGCGCAACCGACGGATGCCGGAAGCGGAAGTGGAACGTCGCGTCAAGGATATTCTGGAAATGACCGATCTCGGCGGCATTGCCGGGCGACGCGCACGCGGACTGACGGCAGATCAGAAACAGAAGATTTCGCTCGGTCGGGGACTGGTACGCGCGAATGTGAACGCAATCCTGTTCGATGAACCCCTGACGGTTATCGATCCGCATATGAAATGGGTGCTGCGCTCGCAGCTGAAACGCTTGCACCGCCAATCGGGTTTCACGATGGTCTATGTCACACATGACCAGACGGAGGCGCTGACATTCGCCGACAAGGTCGTGGTGATGCATAACGGAGAAATCGTGCAGATCGGCACGCCTGCCGAACTGTTCGAGCGCCCGAAGCATACATTCGTTGGCTATTTCATCGGCTCGCCGGGTATGAACCTCATGCCAGCACGGATCGACGGCCAGACTGCCACAGTCGGCGCGCAGGCCATTCCACTGCCCGGCATACCGCAGATTGGCGATGCAAAAAGCATCGAACTGGGCATCCGGCCGGAATTTGTCAGGCTCGGTCGCGAAGGCCTGCCAATCCACATCGACAAGATCGAGGATATCGGGCGCTACCGCATCGTGCGGGCAGGCTTCGAGGGGCAGAAACTCGCCGTCGTGATCGGCGAGGACGACGAGATACCAGCCGAACCGCGCGTGACCTTCGATCCGAAGGCAATCGGCATATTCGCGGATTCCTGGCGCGTGGGAATGGAGGGCTGACCATGGAAAAAAGCTGGAATAACAAAGCCTGGTTCCTGGTCCTGCCGGTGCTGGTGCTGGTCGCCTTTTCCGCCGTCATTCCGCTGATGACGGTGGTGAACTATTCGGTGCAGGATACGTTCGGCAACAACCAGTTCTTCTGGGCCGGGACGGACTGGTTCGAGCAAATTCTTCACTCCGGTCGTTTCTGGGATGCGCTCTGGCGCAATCTCATTTTCTCGTTCATCGTCCTCGCGATCCAGATACCGCTCGGCATCCTGATTGCGCTCAACATGCCGAAAAAGGGCTTCTGGGTCCCCGTCTGTCTGGTCACCATGGCATTGCCCCTGCTGATCCCGTGGAACGTGGTCGGCACGATCTGGCAGGTTTTCGGACGCAGCGACATCGGCCTGCTCGGCTACTACGCCAACTGGCTGGGGCTGGACTACAACTATGTCAACGATCCGTTCGACGCCTGGGTGACGATCATCATCATGGACGTATGGCACTGGACCAGCCTCGTGGTGCTGTTGTGCTATGCAAGTCTCGTATCCATTCCGGATGCCTATTATCAGGCAGCCAGGATCGACGGAGCCTCGCGGTTTTCAGTGTTCCGTTACATCCAGCTGCCGAAGATGAAGCGCGTTTTGCTGATCGCCGTCCTGCTCCGTTTCATGGACAGTTTCATGATCTATACCGAGCCCTTCGTGGTGACTGGCGGTGGACCGGGCAATTCGACAACATTTCTGTCGATCGATCTGGTCAAGATGGCGCTGGGTCAGTTCGATCTTGGACCGGCGGCGGCGATGTCGTTGATCTACTTCCTCATCATCCTGCTGCTGTCATGGGTGTTCTACACCGTCATGACCAGTCACGATCAGGAGGTGTGAGATGAACGCCATACAGGGAACTTCCGTGGGCAGTGCACCTGCAATTGCACCGGTCTCAAACGCCGTCCGACAAAAATCGAGCAGACGTGAGAGGTCGCGGTTCGGCTGGCTGATACCGACAATCTACATCGTTCTGCTTCTGATACCGATCTATTGGCTCATCAATATGAGCTTCAAGACCAATCAGGAAATCCTGACGTCGCTGACGCTCTTTCCGCATGAGCCAACATTGCAGAACTATCGCGCCATCTTCACCGACTCCGCCTGGTATTCGGGTTATATCAACTCGATCATCTATGTGGTCATGAACATGGTGATTTCGGTTTCGGTGGCGCTGCCTGCAGCCTATGCCTTCTCGCGCTACCGGTTTCTGGGCGACAAACACCTGTTCTTCTGGCTCCTGACCAACCGCATGGCGCCTCCGGCGGTGTTCGCCCTGCCGTTCTTCCAGCTCTATTCGGCATTCGGGCTCATCGATACACATATCGCGGTCGCACTGGCGCATTGTCTGTTCAATGTGCCGCTGGCGGTGTGGATTCTGGAAGGCTTCATGTCGGGCGTACCGAAGGAAATCGACGAGACAGCCTATATCGACGGCTATTCGTTTCCAAAGTTCTTCGTGAAGATCTTCATGCCCCTGATCGCATCCGGCATCGGCGTGGCAGCCTTCTTCTGCTTCATGTTCTCATGGGTGGAATTGCTCATCGCCCGCACGCTCACGACGACAGACGCGAAACCCATTGCAGCCACGATGACACGCACCGTTTCTGCTGCCGGTATGGACTGGGGGCTGCTCGCTGCGGCGGGTGTTCTGACGCTGATACCCGGTGCGTTGGTGATCTGGTTTGTTCGCAATTACATCGCCAAGGGCTTTGCCCTGGGGAGGGTATGACGATGTTTCATATACCCGACTTCTCATGGATGGCCTGGACCTGGCAGACGGCGGCGTTTTTCTGCGCCATAGCATTTCTGCTGCTGGGCATGGGCGTGTGGGAATATATCTCGCCCGGCGGCTCGCCGCGCAATGGTATCCTGCGCTTCGAGACAACACGCGGCGACCGCCTGTTTATCTCGCTGCTCGGCAGCGCATTCATCAATCTGGCATGGCTCGGGCTGGTTGGTCCGAACCTCTGGTGGGCTCTTGCCATTTCAGTGGTCTACGCCATCGGCGTATTCCGCTTTGTGTGAGAAATCCGGAGCGGAAGGTTTCCGCTCCGCGCAAAATGGGCTCGGGGGACAAACCGCGCCCGGAAGTCGATATGCAATGCACTCGCAAGCTTTGGGAGGATCAACATGCGACGGCATCTAATGACGACTACAGCACTTATCGTGCTGGCAATGACAGGGGCAGCTTCAGCGGGAATGGATGAGGCGAAGCAATTTCTCGACAAGGAAATTGGCGACCTTTCATCCCTGTCGCGCGCCGATCAGGAAAAGGAAATGCAGTGGTTCATCGATGCGGCCAAGCCTTTCCAGGGCATGGATATCAAGGTCGTTTCGGAATCGCTGACCACCCATGATTATGAATCGAAGGTGCTGGCGCCCGCATTTACCGCCATCACCGGCATCAAGGTCACGCATGACCTTATTCAGGAAGGCGACGTCGTCGAAAAAATTCAGACCCAGATGCAGACCGGCCAGAATCTTTATGACGGCTGGGTCAACGACTCCGATCTGATCGGCACGCACTGGCGCTATCAGCAGGTCCGCAACCTCACCGACTTCATGGCCAATGAAGGTAAGGATGTCACCAATCCGGGCCTCGATCTGGACGATTTCATCGGCAGCAAGTTCACGACGGCTCCGGACAAGAAGCTCTACCAGCTTCCCGACCAGCAGTTCGCAAACCTCTACTGGTTCCGCTACGACTGGTTCAACGACGAGAAGAACAAGGCCGACTTCAAGGCCAAGTACGGCTACGATCTTGGCGTACCCGTCAACTGGTCTGCCTATGAGGACATCGCCGAGTTCTTCACCGGTCGCGATGTCGACGGCAAAAAGGTCTACGGCCATATGGACTATGGCAAGAAGGACCCGTCTCTCGGCTGGCGCTTTACCGATGCGTGGCTTTCCATGGCTGGCAACGGTGACAAGGGACTGCCAAACGGTCTGCCGGTCGATGAATGGGGTATCAAGGTTGATGACCAGTCGCGTCCGGTCGGCTCATGCGTAGCCCGCGGCGGCGATACCAATGGACCAGCTTCGGTCTACGCCATCCAGAAATATCTC
>Ga0209369_1000291_pt1 | contig 91965 bp, 82 predicted proteins | sample EBPBio142010_DNA_FD_185865 | JGI IMG/M metagenome (GOLD analysis project Ga0209369, IMG submission 185865) | Wastewater treatment Type I Accumulibacter community from EBPR Bioreactor in Madison, WI, USA - Reactor 1_10/4/2010_ DNA (SPAdes)... | ecosystem: Engineered > Bioreactor > EBPR >...
CGTATTTTTGATGGTCACACTTCAAAGACTGGGATGCCCTCGTTCTTGTGTGTGGATGCCACGCCAAGGGTTCACGAGACGACGCCACCCCGCCAAAATCCGAAGCGCCCCGAAAGGGCGGTCGCGTCGATGCCGAAGTGCGTTTGCGCCACCGGCCCGAGCGACGCGAGCGACGAGCGGTTCATGATCGCCACCGAATAGGCGATCGCCGCCACGAACCACACCAGCCAGGGAAGCAGAGGATGTTTTGCGGTGGTCACGATGCAATGGTACCGCCCGATGGTACCGCCCGGGTGCGTTCGGCCCGGCGATGGCAGCTCAACCGGGCAGTGCACCTCGGCCGACGCACGCAAAAGCGCCGCCCCTCCCCTAGGAAGAGCGGCGCTCTGAGCGTGATTGAGGTCGTATCGACCAGCGCTACCCGAAGGCTCGCGGCGCGTTAGCGGCGCAGGCCCAGGCGCTCGATGAGCGAGCGGTAGCGGGTGATGTCGACGTTCTGCAGGTAACCGAGCAGACGGCGACGCTGACCCACGAGCAGCAGGAGGCCACGACGCGAGTGGTGGTCGTGCTTGTGCTCCTTGAGGTGCTCGGTTAGGTCCTTGATGCGCTGGGTGAGAATTGCAACCTGAACCTCGGGAGAACCGGTGTCGCCCGGCTTGGTTGCGTACTCGTCGATGATCGACTTCTTCACCTCGGGTGCAAGTGACATATGTGCTCTCCTTTGTTCGTTGCGCGGCGCCCACAGCGGGATGCTGCAGCTCTCTCTTTCCGCGGCCGTTCGACGGCAACCTTCATATATTAGCAGACTCTACGCCACCGCGCTTGTCAGACTTCGACTTCTTTCACACGCGGCGGGGGCGAGTGCAATAGCCTTGGGGCATGAGCGATCTCAGAAACCCTGGCGACGCGTGGGTCGTCGCCGAAGATGGTGGCCGCTACTGGGGGCGCTTTGGCGCGGCGGGCCTGCTCGCTCACGATCCTGCCCGCGGCATCCTGCTGCAGCATCGGGTCAGTTGGAGCGATCACGGCGGCACCTGGGGCATTCCGGGCGGCGCGCGCCACGAGGGCGAGGGCGCAATCGATGCCGCGATCCGCGAGTCCCACGAAGAGGCTGGCGTGCCGTTCGACGCGGTACTCCCCCACTACGCCTACGTCATCGACCGCGGCGGCTGGACGTACACGACTGTCGTCGCCACCGTGACGACACCGTTCGAGCCCGAGTTGAACGATCCCGAGAGCCACGCGCTCGAGTGGATCGCGCTCGATGACGTCGAAAACTTCGATCTGCATCCGGGTTTCGCGGCGAGTTGGCCGCTGCTTCGCCCAGTTCTGGGCGAGGATCCCCAGACCGTCGAGCGATTGCTCGCTGAGGGGCTCATCACCCGTATCGCCTGAAGCGAGGTGTCCGGTTGCCGTGACACTTGCGCGGCAACCGAACACCTCACCCCAGTGCGCGCCTCAGCAGCGTCACGGCATCAGCGCGCGGGCCGGTGAAGAAGGGGACCTCCTCGCGCACGTGCCGCCTCGCTTCGGTAGCTCGCAGGTCGCGCATGAGATCGACGATGCGCACGAGATCGTCGCTCTCGAAGGCGAGCAGCCACTCGTAGTCCCCGAGCGCGAACGACGAAATCGTGTTCGCGAGCACGTCGCCGTAGCCGCGGGCGGCCATGCCGTGCTCACGCAGCAGCCTGCTGCGCTCCTCGTCTGGCAGCAGGTACCAGTCGTACGAGCGCACGAACGGATACACGCAGACGTAACCGAGCGGGCGCTCCCCCGCGAGAAATGCAGGCACGTGCGAGCGGTTGAACTCGGCGGCTCGGTGCACGCCGATGTTCGACCACACCGGCTCGAGCCGCCCTGCGCTCTCCTCGAGCACGGCACGGTACGCCGCCTGCAGCGCCTCCGAGGTCGGCGCGTGTGCCCACAGCATGAGATCGGCATCTGCGCGAAACCCCGAGAGGTCGTACCAGCCGCGAACCGTGAGCCCTTCGATGCCGCGCAGGCGAGCCTCGATCGCCTCGACCGCCTGGGGGCCGGGCGCAGCGACGGTTCGCCGCTCGGCGAACACCGCATAGATCGTGTAGTTGGTCGTCTCGTTGATACCTTCGGCGACCGAGGAGTGATCGATCACCGGCAAATCTGACTGCTTCATCGCGAATCGCCTTCCCTGCTAGTCTCGCTCGCCCGCGAGCACCGGGATCCCGGTGACCTCACCGTGCCGCATTCGGCAACTGCCAGGCGGCGCGATGTCGGGAAACGCCTCGAACTCGCCCGTCGTCGGCGCTTCAATTGCAATGCCCCGCTCCCGCGAGGCGCGTTCGATCACCATGTCGACGATTCCGCTCACGAACTCGGGGTGCACCCCCACCGTCGCGGCCCTCACCGCTGCGATGCCGTGCTCGGCCGCCGTCGCCATGGCCTCGATGTCGAGGTCGAAGGCCACCTCCATGTGGTCGCTGATGAAGCCGATCGGGGCGATGATGATCTTCTTGACGCCCTCGGCGGCGAGCGCTTCGATGTGATCGTTCACATCCGGTTCGAGCCACGGCACTCTCGGGTCACCAGACCTCGAGCAGCAGGCCAGGGACGAGTCGAAGACGGGCGCGAGACCGAGCGAGAGCATCGAATCGATCACGCCACGCACGTCTTCATGCTGCTCGCGGTATCCCGGGCCGGTCACCGCCGAGGCGTCTTGCATCGTATCGGGGGTCGAGTGGGTGACGTACACGATGTGCGCACCGGCGAGACCGCCCTCGAGTGTTTCGGCCGCGTCAGAGATCGCGGCGGCATTCGCGGCCACGAAGCCCGGATCGTTGAAGAAGGGGCGCAGCACATCGATCTCTGGAGCCAGATCACCGAGCATCTGCCTCGCCTCTGCGAGATGCTCTCGGTACTGACGGCTCCCAGAGTACGACGCGTAGGCGCTCGTCACGAGCGCGAGCACGCGCTTCGCTCCGAATGCACCCGCATCACGCAGCGTATCGACGGTATACGGGTGCCAGTTGCGGTTACCCCAGATCACCGGAAGCTCGATGCCGCGACGCTCGAGCTCGTCGCGAACCGCCGAGAGCAACTCGAGATTCTGCTCGTTGATGGGGCTCTTGCCTCCGAATCCGTAGTAGTGCTCGCCGACCTCGCGCAGTCGTTCCTCGGGTATCTGCTTTCCTCTCGTCACGTTTCGCAAAAACGGAACAACGTCGTCAGGAGCGTTTGGGCCCCCGAAGGAGCAGATCAGTAGAGCATCGTATGGGGTCGTCGCTTGAGCCATGTTTTTCACCATAACACCAGCTTGCCTGTACATCTGATGTATAACATCTGATGTCTGCAGTTTGCTCTCACCCGCCTCTCATTGGGGGCCCTCCCGCGTGCGTCACCGCGCCTTGACGATATAGTCGAAGTCTCAGCAGAAATACGCGGAGGTGCTGATGTCATCACCCGTGCGCAGCGGCTCGCAAAAAGCGAACGACACGCTCGGCTTCTTACGCTCCAAGATTCTGAGCGGGGAATGGCCAATCGATGAGCTCATTCCCAAAGAGCCCGAACTCATGGACCTCATCGGCGTCGGCAAATCGACAGTGCGCGAGGCGGTGCGCTCCCTTGCCACGCTTGGCATGCTGCAGACGGTGCCCGGCGTGGGCACCTTCGTGCGCGCACGTACCCCGGCAAGCTCGATCCTCACGCAATTTCTCGCGGATCAAGACATTGAAGAGGTGCTCGTCTACCGAAGGTCGCTCGAGATCGAGGCGGCCCAGACGGCGGCGGTACGACGCAGCGAGGAGCAGCTCGAGGCGATTCGTGAGAGCTACCGACTGAGCGTCGAGGCGCACGAGCAGCACGCAGAGCCGGTCGCCTGCAACCAGGTCTCGCACGAACATTCCCTGCACCGCCTCATCGTCGAGGCGAGCGGCAGCAAGCTGCTGCTCGACCTCTACAACGGGGTCATGGCGACGCTGAACGAAGCGATGGGCCGCGGTCAGGTCTTCGTTGGCGCCACCGAAGAGACCGTGCTGCTCGACCACGGCGCACTCCTACGCGCACTCGAACAGCGAAACGTGAGAGATGCGGCGCACGCCATGGCGCTGCACGCCGACAGAGACCTCGGCCTGCACACCGACGAACTCGACCTCTTCAGAAGCACGGAGCGCGCCGAGACCCTCATCGAGGCCGGGTTCGACCCTCGGTCGAGTCAAGACTAGGCGTGCGCCGGGGCGCCGATCTTCGCGTCGGTGACGCTCGCCCGCAGCAGTGCAACCGTGCCGAACACGATGAGGCCCTGCCCAAGCGTGTAGGTCGGCATGATCACTAGGTCACCGAGCCAGGCCGGCGCGCCCATAAACTCTCGCAGCGCGATGAACGTGTCTGAGACCAGAAAGAACGCGCCGCCCCAGGCGACTCGCCGCCCAAACCTCGTCGAGAACGCAGCGGTCATGCCGAGCACCACGCCGTATACCCCGAGCGGAATAAAGAGTGCCCCCGCGTGCGGCCCCACGACCGCGAGTGTCACGACCCACCACACCGCGTACACAAGCGCCCACCACGGCACCCGTTTCGGTGCCGAGATGCCGGGAGCCCGCCAGAACAACGCAACGTAGGCGAGGTGGGCGATGGCGAAGAACCCGATCATCGTCGGCAGCGTGGGTAGGCCAGGAAAGAACAGCCCGGCCCCGTCGCCGATCCACGAGGCGGTCAGCGCGAGGAGCACGAGCGCCATGCCGCCGCGCGGCCAGGGCCGCACCCGCCACATCGACCACACCGCAGCGAGCGCGAGGGCCGGCATCAGGAGTTGCTTGGTCTCGAAGCCGCTGCCGGGCAGCCCGAAGATGATGAGCACGCAGTGCACGAGCGAGATCGCAATATAGGGCAGAAAAGGGATCAGGGCCTGCCTGGGGGCCACCGGCGCAGGTGCCCCGACGGCCGCAGACGGCGGCCGCACGCTAGTGCTCAACGAGGATGCCGTCTTCGTCGCTGAACAGCATCGCGCCTGGCCTGAAGGTCACGTCACCGAAGCTGACGACCACGTCTGCTTCGCCGGCCCCGGTCTTGCTCGACTTCTGCGGGTTCGATCCGAGCGCCTTGACGCCGATGGGCAGCGTACCGATGACCACGCGATCGCGAATCACGCCGTGCACCACGATGCCGGCCCAGCCGTTGTCTACGCCGAGCTGCGCAATGATGTCGCCGACGAGCGCGCTCTCGAGCGCCCCGCCGCCGTCGACCACGAGCACCGCCCCATCGCCTGGGGTACCCAGGATCGACTTCAACAGCGCGTTGTCGCGGTGGCAGCGCACGGTGCGCACCGGGCCCGAGAACCAGGCGTTGCCGCCCATGTTCAAGAATTGCGTGCTCACCGACTGAAGTTCGTCGCCGCGCTCGTCGTAGAGGTCGGCGGTGCTGATGCGATCGCTCATACGCCAACACTACTCTGCCGGGCACCGCCCCTCATGTCTCTAGGATGAAAGTGATGACCACCCACTCCGAACTCAGCGTCAGGCAGGCCGAGCCGAGAGACTTCGCTGTCATCGAGCGCATCGAAACGGTGGCCGATCAGATCTTCATCGACACCTTCAACCCAAATCATTGGCCGCCCGCGGCGAGCGCCACAGACAGGCTCGAGCAAGGCGGCTTCTTGCTCGTCGGCGAAGCCGAGCGCGCCGAGGGGCTGGATCGCTTCGGCAGTCGGCTGCAGATGACGGTGTCACTCGCCTAGGCTGCGGGCCGATCCTCGCCTGCCGGTGGTTTCGGTGGGTAGACCCAGGTGACCATCGCCACCGAAATAATCATGAGCAAGAACCACGACACCAGCTTCTGCGGCGAGACTGGCTCCCAGCCGGCTTCTTGGTTCGGGTAGAGCCACGCGCCAGCCCAGGTGGCGATGTTCTCGGCGATCCAGATGAAGAGGGCGACGCCGGCGAACACGAGCAGTTGCGGCGCGCGCATGCGCACACGCCAGATTCTGAAGTACATGAACGTGCGGCCCCAGAGCAGCGCGATCGCGGCGAGCAGCACCCAGCGCAGGTCGAAGATGAAGTGGTGCGTGAAGAAGTTCGCATAGATCGCCGCGGCGACCACGGTCGTCAGCCAGATCTTCGGGTACCGACTGAAACGCAGATCGTGTAGGCGATACACACGAACCATGTACGAGCCCACCGCGGCATACATGAAGCCGCTGAACAGTGGCACCGCACCGATTCGCAGCACCCCCTCCGCCTCGTAGCTCCACGATCCGACATCGGTTTTGAAGAGCTCCATCGCGGTGCCGGTGAGGTGAAACAGCACGATCACCCAGAGCTCACGCCCGCTCTCGAGGCGAAACACGAGCATGCCGAGTTGGATCAGCACGGCCGCGATCGTCAACGCGTCGTTGCGGGCGAGCAACGCGTCGTCGGGGTACCAGAGCTTCGCGGCGATGATCACGGCGAGCAGCAGCGCCCCGAAGACGCACGCCCAGGCCTGTTTCAGCAGGAAGACGGCGCATTCGATCGCGACGGCTCGCGCGCCGCTCGCGGGTTTTCGAGAGAGGATCCGCTCGGCCGCGAGATCGATGCTTCGTTCGAGGCGAGTGAGCCCGCGCGCAGAATCATCCGTGCGGCTCGGACCGACCGAATCTCGCGGTTCACCCGTCTCGCCAGACTCGGGTGTGAACTCAGGCTCTGCCATGCCCACCGATCGCTTCGTCGGCGTCTTCGCTATCTACGAGACCCACGAAGCGGCTGCCGACGCCGTGCATCTCCTGACGCCGATGCGCCTCTACAGGTGCGGGCAGATCGCTGGGCGAATGGTGCAGGCAGCTGAGGTAGGTGAACTCCGGCCACCACTTCTTGGGGCGAAGCGTCTCGGTGAAGCCGCACACGTCGCAGCTGAGCTGCATCCAAACCGGGCGTGCGCCCGCCCGGCGGTTCGCACGCGACTGCACCAGCCAGGCCGGCGGGTGCTGCTCGAGCTCGGCGAACTCCGCCTCGCTCATGCGGTTCGGAATGCCGTGCCGAGTGGCCATCTCCACCCGAATATCGAGCCGCTGAGCGACCTCACGCTTGCTGATCATGAGCCCTCGGAGAAGCGCGGGGGGGCTAGCGCCGCTCACGCTTCTCACGGATGCGCATGTTGAGCTGGATCGGGCTGCCCTCGAAACCGTAGCGCTCGCGCAGGCGACGCTGAATGAAGCGGCGGTAGCCCGGGTCGAGAAACCCGGTCGTGAAGAGCACGAATGTTGGCGGGCGGTTCTGCACCTGCGTACCGAACAGAATTCGCGGCTGCTTGCCACCGCGCAGCGGGTGCGGGTGCTCCTGCACGAGCTCGGCGACGAACGCGTTGAACTTCGCGGTCGGAATACGGGTGTCCCACGACTCGAGCGCGTTCTCGATCGCAGGCACGAGCTTCTCGAGGTGACGCCCGGTGCGAGCCGAGAGGTTCACGCGAGGCGCCCACGACACGTGAGCGAGGTCTTGCTCAATCTCGCGTTCGAGGTACTTGCGGCGATCGTCGTCGAGCAGATCCCACTTGTTGAACGCGAGCACGAGCGCGCGGCCCGACTCGAGCACGAGATCGACGATGCGCAGATCCTGGTCGCTGATCGGCTGCGTCACGTCGAAGAGCACGACCGCGACCTCGGCCTTCTCAAGCGCAGCTGCGGTGCGCAGCGAGGCATAGAAGTCGGCGCCCTGCTGCAGGTGCACACGGCGACGAATACCCGCGGTGTCGACGAAGGTCCAGACGCGGCCTGCGATCTCGACCTGCTCGTCGACGGGGTCGCGGGTGGTGCCGGCGAGGTCGTTCACGACCACGCGCTCCTCACCGGCGGCCTTGTTCAGGAGGCTCGACTTGCCCACGTTGGGGCGGCCGAGCAGGGCGACGCGACGCGGGCCGCCGAGCTTGGGCTTCGCAACAGCCGACTCATCGGGCATCGCCTTCAGCACCGCGTCGAGCAGGTCGGCCACGCCGCGGCCGTGCAGGGCCGAAACCGGCCAGGGCTCGCCGAGGCCAAGCGACCACAGCCCAGCAACCTCGGGCTCCTGAATCGCATCGTCGACCTTGTTTGCGACGAGAAATACGGGCTTGTTCGAGCGGCGCAGCAGCTGCACGACACGCTCATCGGTCGCGGTTGCCCCGACTCGCGAGTCGACCACGAACATCACGACGTCACAGAGATCGATCGCGATCTCTGCCTGCGCCGCCACCGAAGCGTCGATGCCGCGAGCGTCGGGCTCCCAGCCGCCAGTGTCGACGAGCGTGAAGCGCTTGCCCGTCCACTCGGCCGGGTAGCTCACGCGGTCACGTGTCACGCCCGGCACATCTTCGACCACTGCCTCGCGACGGCCGAGAATTCGGTTCACGAGGGCCGACTTGCCGACGTTCGGGCGGCCGACGATCGCGACGACCGGCAGCGCCTCGGCCTCGGGCTGCGTGAAGCCCAGAAACTCGCCGTTCTCGCCGAGAATCTGCATGTCTTCGTCTTCAAGATCGAACCCGTCAAGGTTCGACCGCATGGCGCGCAGGCGCTCCTCGTCGGTGACTTCGCCGTCGAACAACTCGCCGACGATCACCTCGTCGTCGCTGACCGCTGACGCGTCGAACTCGTTCTCTTCACTCATGCCTGTGCCTCTCGCACGATATCGATCACAGCCTGTACCGACTGTGCAAAGTCTAAGTCGCTCGTGTCGACGAGCGTCACCCCGGGTGCGGGGTTCATGAAATCCACGACGAGTGTGTCTTTCGCGTCCCGGGCCTCGATGTCGGCGAGCACCTGCTCGCGGGTGAGCCCCTGCAGTTCACCGGCGCGGCGCGCGGCGCGCACCTCGGGCGAAGCCGTCATCAGAATGCGCACTGGCGCGTTCGGTGCCACCACTGTGGTGATGTCGCGCCCCTCGATCACCACGCCGGGCAGCCCCGAGGTAGCGACGAGCTCGCGAAACATCGCGTTCAACCGCTCACGCACCGCGGGATGCTTCGAGACCCTGCTGACCTGGCCACTGAGCTCGGGGGTGCGAATGAGCGCGGTCACATCGGTTGCACGCGCGGTGTCAGAAAGCGCGACCGTCACCTGCTGCTCACCGAGCAGGGTGATCTTGTAGCGCCAGCGGTCGAGCAGTTCGAGAATCTGCTCTTCGTCATCGAGGTGCACGCCCGCCTCGAGCGCGGCCCACGCAAGCGCCCGGTACGCAGCACCCGTATCGAGAATGCCGAAGCCGAGCTGGCTCGCGGCCTCGCGAGACACGCTCGATTTGCCGCTGCCAGCGGGGCCGTCGATGGCGACAAGCATGCTCTCGCTCACAGCGTTCTCCATCCGCGCTCCTTGAGGTCTGAGATCGCGCGCTCAGCCACCTCGGGCAGCACGGCGATCTCAGCAAAACCGATCTGCGCGCCCGGCGAATGCTCGAGGCGCAAGTCTTCCATGTTAATGCCCAATTCTCCGAGCTCGGTGAGCAGCGCCGCGAGCTGCCCGGGCCGGTCGTCGATGAGCACCGTGAGCGTGGTGAAGCGCTCGCTGCTGCCGTGCTTGCCCGGGATGCGTGCGACGCCCCGGTTGCCGGCGGCCAGCAGGTCGGCGATGCGGCGCCTCGCGCCCTGCTGCTCAGGGTCTCGCAGTGCTTCAAGCAGCGAGGCGAGGTCGGCCTGCAGCGCCTCGAGCCCCTCGATCACCGGCATTCGGTTCGCACTCAAGATCTGGACCCACAACTCGGGATCGCTCGAGGCGATGCGTGTGGTGTCGCGCAGCCCCTGGCCCGCCAGCCCGATGTACTGCTCATTCGCATCGAGCAGCCGCGCCGCAAGCAGGCTCGCCACGGTCTGGGGCACGTGAGAGACGAGGCCGACCGCTGCGTCGTGCTGCTGCGGCGTCATCTCGAGCGGCGTGGCACCAAGCTCGAGGGCGACAGATTCGACGAGCGAGAGCGCCGCCGCCGGGGTCTCCTCGTCACGGCAGATGACCCAGGGCCTCGCCGCGAAGAGGTCGGCACGCGCCATGATCGCGCCCCCGCGCTCGCGGCCCGCCATCGGGTGCGAACCCACGTAGTTCGTGAGGTCGACGCCGCGCGCCTGCAGCGCCTCGAACGGGGCCAGTTTGATGCTCGCGACATCGGTCACGACCGCGTCGGGGTACTCACCGAGCGCCCGCTCGATGACGTCGGCGACGACGTCGGGTGGGGTCGCGACGATCACAAGATTGGGCAGAGGATCGCCGGCCGCCCGCGGCCGGCCGGCCCCGTAGTCTGCGGCGAGCGCCACCGTGGTCGGCGACACGTCTTCGAGGGTCACATCAATGCCGCGATCGCGCAGCGCGAGCCCAATGCTCGCGCCGAGCAGACCGGCACCGATAATGTGCACCCGCCCGCTCACCCGGCTCGCGAGGCCGTTCGACGTTGCCTGTGCCACGGAGGCCTCCTTCGTTGTACTCGTACAATTTTGCCCTACTCCGAGCGCACTGCAGCAGCGCGTACCGCACAGATCAGCACCAAAAGCACAAACTTCGCGGGTTTTCGTGTGCTTTTACTGCTGTTTTGTGCTTTTAGTGCTGACAGCGCGGGCTCGAAAAGGATCACCCGACCTGCCAGCGCACCTCAGCACAGGCCGGTGCACCTCAGCGAGTGTGTGGGTTGCCCTTGGCCGCGATCCCGCGCATGCCCTTCGCGCCCTTGCCGTCACCCGGCCGACCGGCCGTGATCTGCTTGGTGCGCGCGCGGCCCGACTTGCCACCGGATCCCGCGGGCTTGCCACCGGCCCCCTTCGCGCCCTTGCCGCCAGGCTTTCCGCTCTCGGCCCGGCCCTTGCCAGCCGGGGCGGCCTGCGTGCCGCCGGCAGCGGCGGCGCTGAGCAGCGCGCCGCGCTCGCCCGCCGACAGTTCACGAAGCTCGCCCACGCGCTGCGTGCCGAGGTTCAGCGGCCCGAACTGGCGCCGCACGAGCTCGTCGACCGGGTGCCCGACCTCGGCGAGCATACGGCGCACGATGCGGTTGCGGCCCGAGTGCAACGTGATCTCGACGAGCGAGTGCGACTTCGAGGTGCCGCCGGGCAAGAGCTTCGCCGCGTCGGCGTGAATCGGCCCGTCGCTCAGTTCTACGCCGTCGCGCAGCTGCTGAATCACGGCCGGCGTAACCCGCCCGCGCACCTTTGCGATGTACGTCTTCTGTACGCCGAAGCTCGGGTGCGCAAGCTTGTGGGCGAGGTCTCCGTCGTTCGTGAGAATCAGCAGGCCCGACGTGTCGGTGTCGAGACGCCCGACGTTGTAGAGCCGCTCCCCCACCGGGTCGGTGAACTCGCGCAGGTCCGGGCGCCCGTTCTCGTCGCTCATGGTCGACACGACGCCGCGCGGCTTGTTCAGCACGAAGTATCGCTTCGTCGTGTCCATCTGCACGATGACCCCGTCGACGCGCACCACGTCGACGTCTGGGTCGATCCTCGAACCCATTTCGAACACGACCTCGTCGTTCACCGTCACCCGGCCGCTCGTAATGAGCGTCTCACAGGCGCGACGCGACGCAACGCCAGCGTGAGCGAGCGCCTTCTGCAGGCGTGGCAGGCGCTCGTTCTGAGCCTCGCGGTCGCCGCGACCCTCGTCTTCGTCGTCGTACCAGTTGCCGTCGTCGACATAATCGACGTCATAGCTCGTCATTCTGAGAACCCCTCACGCGGATCGTCAAGCAGCGGCGCGATCGGCGGCAGTTCGTCGATGCTCGAGATACCGAGGTATCCGAGCAGCGAGTCGTCGGTGCCGTAGAGGATCGCGCCGGTCTCGTTGTCGTGCCCCATCTCGGTGACGAGGCCTCTGCCGACGAGCGTGCGCACCACGCTGTCGACGTTCACGGCGCGCACCGAGGCGATGGCTCCGCGCGAAATCGGCTGCCGGTAGGCGATCACCGCGAGTGTCTCGAGCGCCGCCTGCGAGAGTCTCGTCGGGCTCTGCTGCTGCACGAAGTCGGCGACGAGCACGTCGAGCGCCTCGCGCACGTAGAAGCGATAGCCGCCGGCGACCTCGCGCAGCTCGAAGCCGCGCTGCGGCCCGTCGCCCACGCCGTCGTAATCGGCCACGAGCGCGTCGAGGGCGTGCCGCACCTCGCGCACGGGGCGGTCGACCGCCGTCGCGAGGTGTACCGCACCGATGGGCTCGTCGGCGACGAGCAGCAACGCCTCGAGCTGCTGCTGCAGCGGCAGCGTGCGTCGAGCGTGGGCGAGCGCCTGGTTGGTGTCTTCGGCGTCGGACTCGGCCGCATCGGCGGTCTCGATTGCCTCGGCTGCCTTGGTCGTCGTGTTATCCGTCATAGTCTCCGCCCAGTGTTGAGAGATCTTCGTCAGAGAAGTCGCTTCCGGTCCACTCCACCCGCAGCTCGCCGAGCGGCTCGGCCTGCTCGAACATCACGGCGTCGCGTCGATACAGCTCCAGGATCGCCAAGAACCGCGCCACGATCACCCCGCGGTCGGTGGCGACGTCGATGCCCGCAACAAGCTCGCGAAAACTGCGAGCACCCCCGGTGCGCAGCAGCGACACCACGACGGCCGCCTGCTCTCGAATCGAGACGAGCGGAGCGTGCAGGTGTTCGAGGCCGACCATCGGAATCTCGCGCGGCGCAAACGCGAGGGTTGCGAGCGCGGCGAAGTCGGCGGGCGAAAGCGTCCACTTCAGTTCTGGCCCGCGGTCGCGGTACTTCTGCTCGAGCGGAACCTGTCGCGGGTGCCGCGCCTGCTCTGCGGCGAGCCGCTCGCTGAACCAGGCGCTCGCCTGCTTGAACGCGCGGTACTGCAGCAGCCTTGCGAAGAGCAGGTCTCGAGCTTCGAGCAGTGCAACGTCTTCGGCGTCGACCACCTCACCCTGCGGCAGCAGACTCGCGATCTTCAAGTCGAGCAGCGTCGCCGCGACCACCAAGAACTCCGAGGCGCGATCCAGTTCGACCACACCCTGCCCCTCGAATCTCGCGAGGTACGCGATGAACTCGTCGGTGACGAGGCTCAACGAGATCTCGGTGATGTCGAGCTCGTGCTTCGTGATCAGGCTGAGCAGCAGGTCGAACGGTCCGTCGAATGCCTGCATCGAGACGCAAAACGCCTGCTCGTCGGCCTCTGCATCGCTGGGCGCCTCACCGGAAACGCCGTCGGCCGCCCCGAGGGCCTCAGCAGGCAGCTCGTTCTCGGCCGCCCCCTGCTCAGTCATCGCGGTCAAGACATGGCCTAGGCGACGACGCCCCGCTGCACAAGCTCACGGGCCAGCTTGAGGTAGGCCTCAGACGCCGCATTCGACGGCGCGTACTCGAGCACCGACTTCGCCGCGATCTGCGCATCGGGCAGCTTCACGGTGCGGCCGATCACTGTGTCGAACACCTGGTCGCCGAACGTGTCGACGACGCGCTCGAGCACCTCGCGCGCGTGCAGCGTGCGCGGGTCGTACATGGTCGCAAGAATGCCGTCTAGCTCAAGGGCCGGGTTGAGGCGGTCGCGCACCTTGTCGATCGTTTCGACGAGCAGCGCGACGCCGCGCAGCGCGAAGTATTCGCAGGCGAGCGGGATCAGCACGCCGTGGCTGGCGGTCAGCGCGTTGACGGTGAGCAGGCCGAGCGACGGCTGGCAGTCGATCAGAATGACGTCGTAGTCTGCCGCAACTTTGCGCAGCACCCCCGCGAGAATCTGTTCGCGAGCCACCTCGCTCACCAGGTGCACCTCGGCGGCGCTCAGATCGATGTTCGCGGGGATGATGTCGAGCCCCTCGGTCGAGGTGTGCTGAATCGCCTCGCGAGGATCTTTCACGTGCCCGAGCATCAGGTCGTAGATTGTCGGTACGTCGTGTGCGGGCACCCCGAGGCCGGCCGAGAGCGCGCCCTGCGGGTCGAAGTCGACCGCTAGCACCCGACGCCCGTAGCGCGCGAGCGCCGCGGCGAGGTTGATCGTGCTGGTCGTCTTGCCGACCCCGCCCTTCTGGTTGCACATCGCGATGATGCGGGCGGGCCCGTGGCGCTCGAGCTTCGCCGGCGCGGGAATGATGCGCTCGGGGCGACCGGTCGGCCCTACTTCAGGCTGTTTCGCCGTGCGTGTGCCCACTCTCGACGCCCCTTTCGCGATCTCTCTTGCGTTGACGTTCAATCCTATCGCCTGCGCAGATAGCGCCTACTCGCATCAAGAGAACCGGGCCACCCCACTCGACGAGGTCACCCCGTAGCGATAATGCACGAATTGCGCTCTGCCGCGCTCTGAGAGCGCACCTCACGCGCTATTGCGGGGTGGGTGATCCTCGCGCCTCACGCTCGCGGCGGCTCGAGGTGCTTGGTGAGTTCGTCGAGCAGCGCCTGGATCTGCGGTTCGACGAAGCGCTGCACGGCGGCCTGCACGCGCGGCCGGTGCTCCGTCAGCGCAAAGCACAGGCGCTGACCCACGTCGCCGGCGAAGCGGTCGGCGAGTTCGATCTCGAGGCGAAGGCGCCGTTTCTCTTCGCTGCTCAGCGGCGGCCGCGGCAACGGCGGCTCGGGTTTCGTCTGCTCGGCAAGTTCGGCCATGGTGAAAAGAAACGGCTGTTCGTCGTCTGTTTCAGGGTCGAGGTCGACGCCCTCGTACTCTGGTTCGAGTCCGGACCCCGGATCGAAGCCGCCCGCGTTCCAAAGCTGCTCGCCGGTGAGTTCGGCGTGCAACGTGGGCAGCTCATGCTCGGTATAGTCGTCGACCGCACGGTCGATGATCCTCTGCATTCTGCTGACGAGAGCGTGCACCACCTGGTGCGGCGCATCGCCCTCGAGCCCGGCCGCCACGAGAAACGGCGACCCGGTGCAGCGGCGGCACATGCGCGAGCGCCCGCGGTGCGTGCCCGGGGCCCAGCCGGGCAGCCAGCGCAGCCACGCGTCAACCGCAGCTCCGACCTTCGCGGCTACGGGGTCCTCTTGCGGCTCGGTCATCGCGCCTCCCCGTCGTCACCGTCACGGGGGCCCGCCCAGGGGTCCTCATCGGTGCCCACCCAGTCGGGGCCAAGCTCGCCACGCTTCTCCCACGGCCAGCGCGGTGCCGGCCGATCGGTATAGACGCGACGCAGCAGCACAGCCCAGCACAGCACCGTCGCAAGCGCCCACGAAACCGCAAGCGCGAGCACGTACGGGCTCAGCCAGGTGTCAGCCAGCGAGAGCCCAAGAAGCGTGCCGACGAGGCCCCAAAGCAGGTAGCCGCCGAACGAGGCCACGAGCAGGTGTCGCCACGAGAGCTGGCGCCGCCCCCGCAGCAACAGCAGCGACTGCGACCACAACAGCCAGGCCAGCAAACCCAGGCACAGCAGCACCGGCATCGCCGCCGCGCTGAATCCGATGCCCGGTGTCGACACCGGACCTCCCCCTGCGGCGAGCGAGATCAGCGACCATGCAGTGAGCATCAGCGCGAACCCTGCGATTGCCACCGCGAATACCAAACCCAAGACGTAGCCTCGGGTCACGCCTCGACGGTGGCGGTCGGTCACGGCTGTTTCGCCTGCACCTCAGCCAGCGCGGTCTCGTACTCGGTGATGGCCTCGGCGTTCAGGCGCTTCATCTTGCGCCCGCGCGCGCCGATCCACGCACCGAACCAGACAGAGACCTCACGCGCGACGATGCCAGCAATGAGCACCGGGAAGATCAGCCCGTACTCAGAGAGCAGCGAGAGCGGCTGCAGGCTCACAACCTCGCCGCTGAAGCGCTCGCCGAGCGCACTGCCGGCCAGCGTCGCGCCCCAGGTAAAGATTGCGACGAGCAGACCACCAAGCACGTATGCCCACCAGCCCGCTCGGCCAACGATCAGCACCAGCAGCACGAATCCAACGAAGAATCCGACCACGGCGGCCGCAAAGCCCCAGCTGAGCACGAGAGGCAGCAGGCCCTCGCTCAAGAAGGTCGATGGCGGGTAGCTCGGAGCGATCCAAAGCGCAAGCACACCCGCGTATACGAGCGCAAACGCAACGGCCCCGAGCAGTGCGATCAGCACGCCCGCACCGCGGTTGCCTCGCATCTCGGGAGGCATGGGACTCTGCATGTAGAGTGCGGCCATCGGGTGGTCGGCGCTGATGCGAATCTCACCGTCACGCGCCGGGGATAGCTCGGCGGCGGGGGCGCCAGCAGTCTCCGTGACGACTACCTCAGTCGCAGCCGGGGTCTCTTCGGCCAGCACCGCGGTAGCGGCTGCGCCGGCGGCCACGCTGGCAGCCCCGCCTTCGCGCGGCGGGTGCGCCGCAAAGATCTCTTCTGCGGTTTCGAGCTTGCCAGCGCTCGGCGCTTCGGTCGGCTGCGCGATAACCGGGCGCTCCGAGGTCGAGGTCGATACCGGCGTTGCGGCGCTGCCATCGGCAGCTGGGGCGTCAGCCGCATCCGCGGTCGCGCCCGAGGCATTGGCATCTGCTCCGGGAGCCGCTACCTCGGCCGCGCGCTCGACAGCGGCGAGCACCTGGGTGTTGGTTGCTTCAGCCTGCTCGACGGGTGCTCCCGCCTGCTTGCGATCTTCACTCATCGCCTCACCTCTCGTTGCTTCGCGAGTATGGGCGAGGATCCGCACACACCGCTTTGCTCGACAGCGTAGTTGCTGCGCGCCCGACGCCTGCGTAGCGGCCGCGGGTGTCGCTGAAAACGGCTTTGCCGCGATCCCACGCTACGCCCGACCCCACACGCCCCGCGCTGTCTCTCGCCCATCCCGCGCCCGCGCCCCGCGCCCCGCGCCCCGCGCCCCGCGAAATAGTGCACGAATTGCGCCCTCAGACGGCTTCGGGGCGCAATTCGTGCACTATCGCCGGAGTGATGAGGCCTGGGTGCCCCGGGCCGAAACGCCAAGGGCCGCCGCGAGCATCTCGAAAGATGCGCCGCGACGGCCCTCGGTCCTCTTCGTCAGAGGCTCAACCCTTATGAGTAGTCAGAAGGATTGAACTCCTCTGCGGTGAAGGTGTCATAGTCGACGAACGACAGGTCGTTCTCGTCGAAGCCGCTGTCGGTTGCGAACAGACGGCTCGGGTAGCGCTCCGCCTTCGCCTCTTCGGTCGCCTCGACGTCGACATCGCGGTACACGCCCAGGCCGGTACCGGCCGGGATGAGCTTACCGATGATGACGTTCTCCTTGAGACCGATGAGCGGATCGCGCGATCCCTCCATCGCGGCCTGCGTGAGCACGCGGGTCGTCTCCTGGAACGATGCGGCCGACAGCCACGACTCGGTCGCGAGCGACGCCTTGGTGATACCCATCACCTCGGGGCGAGCGGTCGCGGCGCGCTTGCCGTCGACGAGCGCCTCGCGGTTGATGCGCTGGTAGCGCGCACGGTCGACGAGCTCACCCGGAAGCAGCTCGGTCTCGCCGTGGTCGACCACGGTGACCTTGCGCAGCATCTGGCGCACGATGACCTCGATGTGCTTGTCGTGAATCGGCACGCCCTGCGAACGGTACACGCCCTGCACGCCCTCAACGAGGTACTTCTGCACTGCGCGCTCGCCCGGAATGTGCTTGCCGTTCTCGGTCGAACCGACCTGGAGGATGTCCTTCGGGTCAAGGGTGCCCTGCAGGAACGGCTGGCCGAGCTCGACGTGGTCACCGTCTTCGACGATGAGCGTCGCGCGCTTCAGCACGGGGTACGCCTTCTCTTCGCTGCCGTCGTCGGGCACGAGCAGAATGGTGCGGCCCTTCGGCGTATCTTCGATCGTGATGCGACCTGCGGCCTCTGCGATCGGCGACGCACCCTTGGGGGTACGTGCTTCGAAGAGCTCCTGCACGCGGGGCAGACCCTGCGTGATGTCGGCTGCCGAAGCAGAACCACCGGTGTGGAAGGTACGCATCGTCAGCTGGGTACCGGGCTCACCGATCGACTGCGCGGCGATGATGCCAACGGCCTCACCGATGTCGACGCGCTGGCCGGTTGCGAGCGAGCGACCGTAGCAGGTGGCGCAGACGCCGACTGCAGACTCGCAGCTCAGCACCGAGCGAACCTTGATCTCGGTGACGCCGGCCTCGACAAGCGCATCGATCAGCACGTCGCCGACATCGCTGCCAGCTTCTGCAATGACCTTGCCCTTGGGGTCAACCGCCGCGGTTGCGAGGGTACGTGCGTAGACCGAGTTCTCGACGTTCTCGTCACGAACGAGGGTGCCGTTCGCATCGACTGCCGCGATAACCAGCTCGAGGCCACGGGTCGTGCCGCAATCCTCTTCGCGAATGATCACGTCCTGCGACACGTCGACGAGACGACGGGTCAGGTAGCCCGAGTCAGCGGTACGGAGTGCCGTATCTGCCAGACCCTTGCGCGCACCGTGGGTCGCGATGAAGTACTCCGCCACCGACAGGCCCTCGCGGTACGAGTTGATGATCGGGCGGGGAATAATCTCACCCTTCGGGTCAGACACGAGGCCGCGCATACCCGAGATGTTACGGATCTGCAGCCAGTTACCACGAGCACCCGACGAGACCATACGGAAGATGGTGTTGTCTTCGGTGTAGGCCTCCTTCATGGCTGCGGCAACCTCGTCAGTCGCCTCGGTCCAGATCTCGACGAGCTCGCTGTGACGCTCGGCATCGGTGATGAGGCCCTTGTCGAACTTCTTCTGCACTGCGGCGGCGGCCTTTTCGTGATCCGCGAGGATCTGCGCCTTGCCAGCAGGGGTGACGATGTCGCTGAGCGCGACGGTCACACCCGAGCGGGTTGCCCAGTGGAAGCCGGCATCCTTGATGCGGTCGAGCGTTGCCGCGACCTCAACCTTCGGGTACCGCTCTGCCAGGTCGTTGACGAGCGTCGAGAGGCTGCCCTTGTCTGCGACCCGCTCGAAGTACGGGTAGGTCGCCGGGAGCGCCTCGTTGAAGATCGCGCGGCCGAGGGTGGTCTCGACGACCACCGGACGCTCGCTCGTTACGCCCGAAGCATCGGTGTACCCGGTCAGACGCAGCTTCACCTTCGCGCCGAGATCGAGGGTGCCCTCGTCCATTGCGAGGATCGCCTCAGAGATCGAACCGAATGCGCGACCCTCGCCCGCCGAACCAGCCTTCACGGTGGTCAGGTGGTGCAGACCGATGATCATGTCCTGCGAAGGCAGGGTCACGGGGCGGCCGTCAGAGGGCTTCAGGATGTTGTTCGAAGCGAGCATCAGCACACGTGCCTCTGCCTGTGCCTCGACCGACAGCGGCAGGTGCACTGCCATCTGGTCACCGTCGAAGTCAGCGTTGAACGCAGCACACACGAGGGGGTGCAGCTGAATTGCCTTGCCCTCGACGAGCTGCGGCTCGAACGCCTGAATGCCGAGGCGGTGCAGCGTCGGTGCGCGGTTCAGCAGCACGGGGCGCTCGCGGATGATCTCCTCGAGCACGTCCCAGACCTCGCTGCGGGCGCGCTCAACCATGCGCTTTGCGGCCTTGATGTTCTGCGCGTGCGACAGGTCAATCAGGCGCTTGATGACGAACGGCTTGAACAGCTCGAGAGCCATGTCCTTCGGCAGGCCACACTGGTGCAGCTTGAGCTGCGGGCCGACCACGATGACCGAACGGCCCGAGTAGTCGACGCGCTTACCGAGCAGGTTCTGACGGAAACGACCCTGCTTGCCCTTGAGCATGTCGCTGAGCGACTTCAGGGCGCGGTTGCCAGTGCCCGTCACGGGGCGGCCACGACGACCGTTGTCGAACAGTGCGTCAACGGCCTCCTGCAGCATGCGCTTCTCGTTGTTCACGATGATCTCGGGAGCACCGAGATCGAGCAGGCGGCGCAGACGGTTGTTGCGGTTGATCACGCGACGGTAGAGGTCGTTCAGATCCGAGGTTGCGAAGCGACCACCGTCGAGCTGCACCATCGGGCGCAGCTCGGGCGGGATCACGGGAACCACGTCGAGCACCATCGCGGCTGGGCTCGCCCCGGTCTGCAGGAACGAGTTCACGACCTTCAGGCGCTTGATGGCACGAACCTTCTTCTGGCCCTTGCCCTCAGAGATCTGCAGGTGCAGCGAATCGCTCTCAGACGCGAGGTCGAAGGCTTCGAGGCGCTTCTTGATGGCCTCGGCGCCCATGTATGCCTCGAAGTAGTCGCCGAAGCGATCCTGCAGCTCGGCGAACGCGGCGTCCTCAGGCTTGAGGTCGCCAACCTTGAGGTTGCGGAAGTCGTCCCACACGCGGTGCAGCGCTGCGATGTCATCGTCGAAGTTCTTGCGAATGCCCGCAAGCTCCTTCTCAGCCGACGCCTCAGCACGGCGGCGCTGGTCTGCCTTCGCACCCTCGGCCTCGAGCGCAGCGAGATCCTGTTCGGCCTGCTGCTGGCGCTGCGCGATCGCGAGGTCGCGCTGCTGCTCCAGGCTCGAGATCTCGAGACGCAGCTCAGACTCGAGCTCGCCCATGTCTTCGTGACGGCCCTCTTCATCGACATCGATCACCATGTAGGCGGCGAAGTAGATGACCTTCTCGAGATCCTTGGGAGCCATGTCGAGCAGGTAGCCGAGGCGGCTGGGCACGCCCTTGAAGTACCAGATGTGGGTCACGGGAGCGGCGAGCTCGATGTGGCCCATGCGCTCACGACGAACGCTTGACTTGGTGACCTCGACGCCACAGCGCTCGCACACGATGCCCTTGTAACGAACGCGCTTGTACTTGCCGCACGCGCACTCCCAGTCACGGCTGGGGCCGAAGATCTGCTCGCCGAAGAGACCGTCTTTTTCGGGCTTCAGCGTGCGGTAGTTGATGGTTTCGGGCTTCTTGACCTCACCGAACGACCAGCTGCGAATATCGTCAGCGGTCGCAAGGCGGATCTGAAGCTCGTTAAAACTCGTACCCTCGAGCAATTTTTCTCCTTGAATGAAAACTTGTCAGTCTGCGGCCGCTGCTTAGATTTCGTCGATCGACGAAGTCTCGAAGCGGGACGAGAGATTGATACCGAGCTCCTCCGCAGTGCGGTGAGCTTCATCGTCGTTGTCTCGAAGGTTCACTGCCTGGCCGTCGGCGCCGAGCACCTCGACGTTCAGGCAGAGCGACTGCATTTCCTTCATCAACACTCGGAACGACTCGGGCACACCGGGCTCGGGGATGTTCTCACCGCGCACGATCGCCTCGTAGACCTTCACGCGGCCGAGGATGTCGTCAGACTTGACCGTCAGCAGCTCCTGCAGCGCGTATGCGGCGCCGTAAGCCTCGAGTGCCCACACCTCCATCTCACCGAAGCGCTGGCCACCGAACTGGGCCTTACCGCCGAGCGGCTGCTGGGTGATCATCGAGTAGGGGCCCGTCGAGCGCGCGTGAATCTTGTCGTCGACCAGGTGGTGCAGCTTCAGGATGTACATGAAGCCGACCGAGACCGGGTATGGGTACGGCTCGCCCGAGCGACCGTCGAAGAGACGGGTCTTGCCGGTCGAGTCGATGAGACGCTCACCGTCGCGGGTCGGCAGGGTCGAGTCGAGCAGACCCTTGATCTCCTCCTCGCTTGCACCGTCGAACACGGGGGTCGCAACCTTGGTGTTCGGTGCGGCCTCGAGCGCCTCGGGCTTTAGCTTCGCTGCCCACTCGGGGCTGCCCTCGACCTTCCAACCCTGGTTGGCGATCCAACCGAGGTGGGTCTCGAGCACCTGACCGAAGTTCATTCGACCGGGAATACCGAGCGGGTTGAGGATCACGTCGACCGGCGTGCCGTCTGCGAGGAACGGCATGTCTTCGACGGGGAGGATCTTCGAGATGACGCCCTTGTTGCCGTGACGGCCAGCAAGCTTGTCGCCCTCGGTGATCTTACGCTTCTGAGCGATGTAGACGACCACGCGCTGGTTCACACCCGAGCCGAGCTCGTCGTCGTTGTCGTTCTCTGCGTCGAAGACCTTCACTGCGGTGACGGTACCCGAAACGCCGTGCGGCACCTTGAGCGAGGTGTCGCGAACCTCGCGGCTCTTCTCGTTGAAGATCGCGCGCAGCAGGCGCTCCTCGGCCGAGAGCTCGGTCTCGCCCTTCGGGGTGACCTTGCCGACGAGAATGTCGCCGGGGCGAACCTCTGCGCCGATGCGGATGATGCCGCGCTCGTCGAGATCCTTCAGGGCCTCCATGCTGGCGTTGGGCAGATCACGGGTGATCTCTTCTTTACCGAGCTTGGTGTCGCGCGCGTCGACGTCGTACTCTTCGATGTGGATCGACGAGAGCGTGTCTTCCTTCACCAGGTTCTGGCTAAGGATGATCGCGTCCTCGTAGTTGTGACCCTCCCACGGCATGAACGCGACGAGCAGGTTCTTGCCGAGCGCGAGCTCGCCGTTCTCGGTTGCGGGGCCGTCTGCGATGACCTCGCCAGCTTCGATGCGCTCACCGGCGCGAACGATCACGCGGTGGTTGTAGTTCGTTCCCTGGTTCGAGCGGTCGAACTTGCGCAGGTAGTAGCTCTTCGAGCCGCCCTCGTCGTGCTGCACCGTGACGAAGTCTGCCGAGACCTCGCTGATGACGCCCGACTTCTCTGCGGTGACCACGTCGCCGGCGTCGATGGCTGCGAAGCCCTCCATGCCGGTGCCGACGAGCGGCGACTCGCTGCGCACGAGCGGCACAGCCTGGCGCTGCATGTTGGCACCCATGAGTGCGCGGTTCGCATCGTCGTGCTCGAGGAACGGGATGAGCGAGGTCGCGACCGACACCATCTGGCGCGGCGACACGTCCATGTACTGCACACGGCCTGCATCGACCATCTGCACCTCGGCGCCACGGGGGCGAGCGAGCACCTGCTTCTCAGCGAACTTGCCGTCCTTGGTCAGCGGAGCGCCGGCCTGGGCGATGAGGTACTCGTCTTCTTCGTGAGCGGTGAGGTAATCGACCTGGTCGGTGACCTTGCCGTCGACGATGCGGCGGTACGGGGTCTCGATAAAGCCGAACGCGTTGATGCGAGCGAAGGTCGCGAGCGCGCCGATCAGACCAATGTTCGGGCCTTCAGGGGTTTCAATGGGGCACATGCGGCCGTAGTGCGACGGGTGAACGTCGCGAACCTCGACGCCTGCGCGGTCACGCGAGAGACCGCCGGGGCCGAGTGCCGAAAGGCGGCGCTTGTTGGTCAGGCCCGCGAGCGGGTTGTTCTGATCCATGAACTGCGACAGCTGCGAAGTACCGAAGAACTCCTTGATCGCTGCGAGCACGGGGCGCGTGTTGATCAGGGTGTTCGGGGTGATCGCCTCAATGTCTTGAGTGGTCATGCGCTCGCGAACCACGCGCTCCATACGGCTGAGGCCGGTGCGAACCTGGTTCTGGATGAGCTCGCCGACGGCGCGGATGCGGCGGTTGCCGAAGTGGTCGATGTCGTCGGTATCGAGACGCACGTCGATCTCTTTGCCGTCGCGAACGCCCGGCAGAGTCTCGGTGCCTGCGTGCAGGCCGACGAGGTACTTGATCGTCGCGACGACGTCTTCGAGCGTCAGCACCGAATCGGTGATGGGCGCGTCGATGCCGAGCTTGCGGTTGATCTTGTAGCGACCGACCTTAGCGAGGTCGTAGCGCTTGGCGTTGAAGTAGCTGTTGTCGAGCAGCGCACGCGCAGCCTCGATCGCGACCTGCTCGCCCGGACGCTGCTTGCGGTAGATGTCCTTCAGCGCCTCTTCCTGAGTCGTGACGCCGTCCTTCTCGAGGGTCGCCGCGATCGACTCGTAGCCCGCGAACTCTTCGAGGATCTCCTCGGTCGTCATGCCGAGTGCCTTCAGGAAGACGGTGGCCGACTGCTTGCGCTTGCGGTCGATACGAACGCCGACCTGGTCGCGCTTGTCGATCTCGAACTCGAGCCATGCACCACGGCTCGGAATCACGCGTGCGGTGAAGACGTCTTTATCGCTCGTCTTCTCCTGCTGGCGCTCGAAGTAGACACCGGGGCTACGCACGAGCTGCGACACGATGACGCGCTCGGTGCCGTTGATGATGAAGGTGCCCTTGTCGGTCATGATGGGGAAGTCGCCCATGTAGACGGTCTGGCTCTTCAGCACCTGGGTCTCTGTGTTGTAGAACGCTGCCTCGACGTAGAGGGGTGCCGAGTAGGTCTTGCCCCGCTCCTTGCACTCCTCGATCGAGAACTTCTGCTCGTCGAGAATCGGATTCTCGAACGACAGCTGCATCGTGCCGGCGTTGTCTTCGATCGGCGAGATCTCGTCGAAGATCTCCTCGAGGCCGCTCTTCAGGGCGATGTCGTCGCGCCCCGCTTTCTGAGCCTCGACGACACGTTCTTTCCACGTGTCGTTGCCGACGAGCCAGTCGAAGCTCTCGAGTTGCAGCGCAAGAAGGTTCGGCACCGTCAGGGTGTCGCTAATCTTGGCGAACGAGAGCCGCTGGTGAGCGCGGCCGTTCTTGGGTGAATGTGTGGAAGTTGCGTTGCGCGCAGCAGCCAAGGAAACTACCTCCGTGGGCCCCGTCGGGCCGTCTGACCTGGTCTAGCGGTGATGGCTTCGATCCGCTCGTGAAATAGGAACAACGAGCTCGCTGGCCGACCGCAATATGAAGGCACACAAAAGAATTCGAAGCGCAGCTATCAACTGTAACCCATTTGTTACGTACCCACAAGCTTTTCTCCAAGGATCGCAGCTACCCGCAATTGAGTGTCGGAGCGACCTGCAAGGATGGGGGTATGAGCTCCCCCTACTGGACACCCGCACCGAGGCGTGGCATTGTTCCGCTGCGTCCGCTCGACTTCGGCACGATCCTCGGCAAATCCTTTGCCATGCTGCGGCACAACCCGTCTGTGCTGTTGGGCTTCGGCGTCGGTACGCAGCTCGTGGTCAGCCTGCTCGCGCTCGGGCTCTTTACGGTCATCTTCGCGAGCAGCTTCGCACGGATGGACACACTCACTCCGAGTGACCCCGACTTCGACGCAATCATGGCAGGCACCCTGGGGCTCTCCCTCGGCGCTGGCCTCTTGATCAGCATGCTCTCGATCGCCATCGGCGCGGCGGTGCAGGGCGTGGTTGCCGCAAACCTGCGCATCGCCGTGCTCGGCGAGAAGCCGAAGCTCTCCGAGGTCTGGCAACAGGTCAAGCCGGTGTTCTGGCGCATCCTGGGCTACACCCTGATGATCGGGCTCGCGGCCGGCATCGCAATCGTTGTTCTCGCCGCAATCGCGCTCGGCGCCGGCGCCGGCTTGGGAGTCGCATTTGACGAGGTAGGCGTGGGCGTCGGAGTCGGCATCGCGCTGGGCCTCGCCCTACTCCTCGGGTTTACCCTCTTCGTCATCTGGATCGGCACGAAGTTGCTGCTCGTGCCGACCGTGCTCGTCATTGAGCGGTGCACGATCGGTGAGGCGATGAAGCGCTCGTGGCACCTGGTGAGGGGCAGGTTCTGGGTCGCGTTCGGCGCAACCGCCCTCGTCGGCGTCATTATCGGCTTCGCCGCGAACGCGGTAAGCGGCGTCGCCCAGCTGTTCGCGATGCTGCTGATTCCCGTGCTCATGCCGACGGGTGATCCCCTGGAGGGCAGCGAAGTTTCACCGAGCTCGGTGATCACGATGCTCCTCCTGATGCTTGTGCCGCAGCTGCTCGTGCTCGTGATCAGCGCTGTGGGGTCAATTGCGCAGAACACTGCAGCAGGTCTCGTCTACCTCGACTCGCGCATGCGCAAAGAAGGGCTAGACCAGGCGCTCGGCAGCTTCGTCGAGCACCTGGCCGTCGGCTGGTCGCGCGAGCAACTCGGCGACCCGTATGTCGTGCCGCAGTTTGCGCCGCCGCACATTCCCGCGGCGCAGGCACACACGCAAATGCAAGCGCCGTACGGCTACACGGGGCAAATGTGATCACCGGTTTCGACACGCTCGCGCTGCCTGGGGTGCTCGCCCGTCTCGCCGCGCTGCCCGACGCAGAAGAGGCGAGGCGTCTCGCCGAGCAAGAGCTGTCGAAACCCGAATATCTTGCCGCGCAACCGAACGCCTTCGACCGCGCATCGCTCGCCGTGCTCGAGTTTCTCGACAAGCTCCTGAACCCAGACCTTGGCAACGGAGCCGGCGGGCTCGTCTTGCTCATCACGATCGCTGCCGTAGTGATCGCGCTGCTGGTAATCGGCGTGATTGCCTGGGGCAGGCCCCGCGCCTCGCGCCGAATGCAGAGTCACGGGGCTTTGCTCGGGCAACACGATCAGCTCAGCGCGGCTCAGCTTCGTGGCGCGGCAGACGACCTCGCACGTGCGGGCGACTGGGGCGGCGCCGTCACCCAGCGATACCGCGCGCTCGCCAGGTCATTGATCGAGCGCGAACTGCTCGATCCCGCACCGGGCGCAACCGCGCAGTCGATCGCGGCAGCCGCGAGCCGCTCTTTTCCCGACGAACAGGCAGCTTTGCTCAACGCTGCTCAGCTATTCGACGACGTGCGCTATCTCGGAGCGCCCGGTGATGAACCCACGTACCAGGCAGTCCGCGCTGTCGACGAGCGAATTTCGCTGGCCAGAATCGCGGTGCCCGCATGACGATCCATTCAGACACTCGTCGAGCCAGCGCGGTAAGCACCGCAAGCTCGTCTCCGCCGCGCAGAAACCGCGCATTGCGTTGGATCGGCGCGAGCGTGCTGCTTGTCGTGGCAGCTGCCGCGCTCGTCGTACTGGGTGGCAAGGGGCCAAACGAGCGCGCCACGCTAGACCCGACAAGCGCTTCACCCGAGGGCGCAAAGGCGCTCTCGACGATCCTCGAAGCAGAGGGCGTCTCGGTCGAGATCGCGACCGGCAAAGACGAGGCGCGTCGCCTGCTCAATAGTGAAGACTCAACGCTGGTCATGTCGTCGCCGTTGATACCGAGCGATGCTGCGATCGAAAACGCGCGCGAGCTCGCTTCGAACGCCGCGCTCACGGTGTTCGTGACCGCCGACGAGAAGGTGCTGCGCGACTTCGCGCTCGGCGAGTTCAGCGAGAGCGCTTTTGACCAGCCCGTTAGTGAGCCGTCCACCGGCGACTGCCGCGCATATGACTTCTCCGGTGTCGGTGAGATCGAAGCCGCAGTGCTCTTCGAGCCCGCAGAGGGCGCGACCACATGCTTTACAAATGACGACGGGCAGGCCGCACTGCTATTTGCAAAGGTTTCGGGCTCTGGTGGCAGCGCACACGTCGCGATCATCGAAGCTTCTCCCCTCTTCGACAACGCACACCTCGCCGAAAACGGCAATGCGGCACTCGCCTTCGCCCTACTCGGCAATACTGACCGCGTCGTCTGGTACCAGCCGTCAGCAGCCGATCTCGAAGTAGATCGAGCTGGCACGCTTGCAGCGCTCACCCCGACCTGGGTCACCCCGGTCATGCTGCTGCTTGTCGTCACCGCGATCGTGGCCGCCGTCTGGCGCGGCCGCAGGTTCGGCCCACTGGTCGAAGAGCGCCTGCCCGTCACCGTGCGCGCCTCAGAGACGATGCACGGGCGCGCACGGCTCACTGCGCAGACGGGCGACAGCGCGCACGCTGCTGCCGCATTGCGCGACGGGGCGGTGCGGCGCCTCGGCAAGAGACTCGGGCTGTCACAGCGCGCGACGCCCGCGCAGATCGCGTACGCGATTCCTCACGAGCCGGCGCTCACGCAGCTGCTCAACGGCCCGCTCCCGGCGAACGACGCCGAACTCGCGAGTTTCGCCCGCGCGCTGGGCACGATCCTCGACCGCGTCGACCCACTGCCACCCTCAGAACCAACGACACCACCCGTGTCGACAAGCGACCCAACCGACCACCCCGACGAAAGGCCGATCCAGTGACCCAACACGAGAACGAGCCCTCGATGTTCGCCCCGAACTCGGCGCCAGAGCCTCACGTGCCCGACGATGCAGCCCTTCGGGTCGCGATGCAGCGCATTCGCGTGGAGGTCGAGAAGGCGGTCGTCGGCCAGGGCGGCATCATCTCGGGGCTGCTCGTGGCGCTGTTGGCACGCGGCCACGTGCTGCTCGAGGGTGTTCCGGGCGTCGCGAAGACTCTGCTGGTGCGGTCGTTCTCGCGCGCGCTTGGGCTCGACACCAAACGCGTGCAGTTCACCCCTGATCTGATGCCCGGAGACGTCACCGGCTCGCTCATCTACGATGCGAAGGCAGGCGAGTTCGAGTTTCGGCGCGGGCCGGTGTTCACCAACGTGCTGCTGGCAGACGAGATCAACCGCACGCCACCCAAAACCCAGGCGGCCCTGCTCGAAGCGATGGAGGAGCGCCAGGTCTCGGCAGACGGGCAGACGCTCGCGCTGCCCGATCCTTTTCTCGTCGCCGCGACGCAGAACCCGGTCGAGCATGAGGGCACCTACACGCTGCCCGAGGCGCAGCTCGACCGGTTCATGATGAAGCTGATCGTCGATCTGCCAGATCATGCGGCAGAGCTGCAGGTGCTGCGCCGCCACTCCGATGGCTTCTCACCGAGAGAGCTCACCGAGCTGCACGCGGTGACTACTCCCGCCGAATTGATCGCGGCTCAGCAAGCTGTCTCGAGGGTCGCCGTCGCCGACGATGTGCTCGCCTACATCGTCGATCTCGCCCGAGCCACCAGGTCGGCGCCTTCGGTCGAGCTCGGCGCGAGCCCGCGCGCCTCGGCAGCGCTGCTGGCCGCGGCGAAGGCCTGGGCCTGGCTCAGCGGTTCGGTAGCCGTCACCCCAGACCACGTGCAGGCCATGCTGACCCCCGTCTGGCGCCACCGCATCTCGCTGCGGCCGGACGCGCAGATGGAGGGAGTCTCGGCCGACACCGTGCTGGCCGCGATCGTTCGCCAGACCGTCGTTCCGATCTAACGAGGCGCAATGTTCTTCACCGCCCGCCTCGTGCTGCTCACCGGTCTCGGTGTCGTGCCGATCGTGCTGCTCGGCACCCTCGGCACTTCGCCGTGGTTCGTGCTGCCCGCCTGGCTGCTGTTCGTCGCGGTGCTCGTCGTGCTCGACGTGTTGCGCGCCGCGAACCCGCGCCGGCTCGAAGTCACGCGGCGAGGCCCGGAGCGTGCACGCCGGTTCGAGGCGACAGAGACGGCGGTGATCGCCCGCAACTTGGGCGAGCGCCAGCTGCGCGGCAGTCTGCGCGACGCCTGGCAGCCAACCGCTGGTGCGAGGCCCTCGCGCGCGTCGCTCGAGTTGCCGCCCGGCGAAGCCAGAGCAGTCAGTTTCACCCTGCTTCCCCGCCGCCGCGGCGAGCTGCGCAGCGAGTTCGTGATGGTTCGCTCGTTCGGCCCGCTCGGCCTCGCCGGCAGGCAGGCAAAGCACGAGGTCGCGGGGCGCCTCACCGTGCTGCCGGAGTTTCATTCCCGCAAGCACCTGCCGTCGCGACTCGCCCGCCTGCGCGAGCTCGATGGCAATACCAGCGTGCAAGTGCGAGGGCAGGGCACCGAGTTCGACTCACTGCGCGAGTACGTGCGAGGCGACGACGTGCGCTCAATCGATTGGCGCGCCACCGCGCGCAGCACGACGACGATGCTGCGCACCTGGCGGCCGGAGCGGGATCGGCACGTGGTGATCCTCGTAGATACCGGGCGAACTGCTGCCGCTCGAGTCGGCGACGCGACCCGACTCGATGCTTCCCTCGAAGCGGCGCTGCTGCTCGGCGCATTGGCCTCGCAGGGCGGCGATCACGTGCATCTACTGATGGTCGATCGTTCGGTGCGGGCGCGCGTCACGGGCGTCGATGGCGCTCCCCTGCTTGCGGCGATGAGCGCGGCCATGGCCCCAGTGTTTCCGCGGCTCGTCGACACCGACTGGAGTGCGGCCTTCGCGGCGATCCGCAGCGTCACCACCCGCCCCTCGCTCATCGTGGTGCTCACCGCCCAAGACTCTCTCGAGGGCGCACGCGGGTTTCTCTCAGCGCTCCCGCAGCCGAACCGCGGTACCACAATGCTCGTCGCGGCCGCAAGCGACGGCAACCTCGAGCGGCTGTCGCGCGACTCTGAGACCCGCGAGGCGATCTACCTCGCGGCCGCGGCCGAACGCACCCTCGCAGAGGCAGCTCAGGTGGCAGAGGCCGTGCAGCGCGCGGGTGGCGAAGCGCTCAGCGCCGACCCGGAGCAGCTGCCGCAGAAGATCGCCGACCGCTACCTGGCGCTCAAGGCGGCGGGGCGATTGTAGGGCCCGTTAGCCCGCCACCAGCTTCGGGGTACCTGCTTCGAACTCGACGAGGTCGCCGGTCTCGCCGTGCCGCGCCGCCCTGCGGCCGACGAAGAGCATGTACCAGAGAAACACGCCGAGGGCCGCTGCGCCGATGGCGATCTTCACTGGCCACGGCAGCCACCAGCCGGTCACGAAGCCCTCGACCAGCCCAGCAAGCGCGAGGGTGAACACCAGGCCGATCGCGACGGTCCCGAGCGAGCGCCCGCCGGCGGCGAGCGCCTCGGCCCTGCTGCGCTCACCCGGCGCGACCCACGCCCAGAACAGGTGCAGGCCGCCGGCCGCAGCGACGAAGAGCGCGGTCAGCTCGAGCATGCCGTGGGGCAAGATGTGCTGCAGCATCACATCGAAGTTGCCGTAGGCGGCCATGCTGCCCGCTGCCAGGCCGAGGTTCATCGCGTTCTGCACCATCGAGAACACCGGCCAGATGCCGGTGACGCCGAAGAGTACGCACTGCACGGCGATCCACGCGTTGTTCGTCCACACCATTCCCGCGAACACCGCCGCCGGATTCTCGGTGTAGTACCCGGTGAAGTCTTCTTCGGCGTAGGCTTTCAGCGTCTCGGCGTCCCAGAGCGCGTCGACGACCGCGGGGTTCAACACGATCCAGAGCGCGACGATGGTGGCAATCGCCAGAAAGACAGCCGCGACCCATGCCGTCGTCTTGCGCAGTCGGTAGAGCGCCGCCGGGAGCTGCCAGACGAAGAAGTCGCCGATCCTCACCAGCACGTTCTGAGGCGAACCGGTGAGTCGTAGTCTCGCCGCAGCCAACACTGTCGAAAGATAGGCTCCCTGAGGCGATTCGCCGACCGTGCTCTTGAGCTCGGCAAGGTCTGCCGATGCCGAGCGGTATCTCGCGACGAGCTCATCGACTTCTGCGCCCGTCGGGTGCGGGTTGCGGCTCAGCTCGTTCAGCCGCTGCCACTCGGGCAGGCGATTCTCGGCCAGCGCATCTGCGTCCACCTGATTAACTGTAGTCATGTCTGCCGAGTTTCGCCCCGTGCCGCTGCCTCCCCGCACCGCATCCCACGGCTCTGTGCACGTCGACCCCGTGCACGAGCTGCTCTCGGGCGAGGCCGTGGCGATCGATGTGCAGCCGGTGGGAGTGGTGTTTCGGGCGCTCGGTGCGCTGATCGATATTGCGGTGTCGTTCGCGGTGCTGCTGCTTTTCGGGTGGCTGGGTTCGTGGGCAGGCGAGTTCGGGTTGCTTGATGAGGCGACCTCGAGGATCCTCATGGTCGTCACCATCGTGATCGCTCTGGTGGTGCTGCCCTGCACGATCGAGATCGCCATGCGGGGGCGCAGCCTCGGCAAGCTCGCGATCGGCGGCAGAGTCGTGCGCACCGATGGCGGTGCCATTACCATGCGCCACTCGATCATTCGCGCCCTGACCGGGGTGCTCGAGACTTACATGACGCTCGGTGCCATCGCGATCGTCTCGGGGGCGTTCTCGCCCCGGTCCCAGCGCCTCGGTGACCTGCTCGCGGGCACGTACTGCCAGCGGGTGCGCACGAAACCGCTGGCGATTGCTCCGGCCGTTTTGCCGCCCCAACTCGAGAGTTGGGCACAGCTCGCAGACGTCGCACTGCTGCCAGACCGGCTCAGCCGCAGAATCACGCAGTTTCTCGCGCATGCGCCCGCGATGGAACCGGCCGCCCGGCTGCACGTTGCCGCGTCGCTGCTCGCCGAGACCGAGCCCTTCGTGTCGCCGGCGCCCCCGGCGCACCCCGAGCTCGCACTTCAGGCGATCCTCTTCGTGCGGAGGCAGCGTGAGTCGCGAGCCCTGCAGATCGCCGATGCGCGCGTGAATCAGCTCAGTGCTGCGGTCAGAACCGGCTGATCGGGCCGAGCAAGTTGATTCGCAGCGCTGCTCGCTCGCAGCGTAGTAGCGAGGGCGACGAATGCCGGGGGCTCGGCGTACCCTTGAAGCATGAACGAGCAGAGCACTCCGCAGGCAGCATCAGAAACCACCGCAACCGAAGAGACCATCATCTTCGGTGCCGACTGGTGCGGTGACTGCCGTCGCGCGAAGCGCGTCTTCGACGCCGCAGGCGCTAGCTACCGCTACATCGATCTTGTCGCAGACCCCGAGGCCGCCGATGTGGCCCGAGACATCAGCGGGCGCACCAACATTCCCGTCATTCTGTACCGCGACGGCAGCCACCAGGTAGAGCCCTCGAACGCAGACATGCAGCACAAGATCGACGAGCTCGGGCTCGCCGCGAGCACCTCGGCGTGAGGCTTCCCGAGCCGGTCACGTTGAGCTCGGGGCTGCTCGCCGAGATCGAAGAGGATCGATGGGTTCCCGGCGCGATCCAGTTGCTCGTTGACGGCACCCCGCAGTCGCACGTCAATCTGCGCGACCCGAGCGAGGTCTTCTTCGAGTACGTGCGCCGCATCGCGCATGCGATCGACCTGTTTCGCACGCCGGGTCAGCCCGTCTCGGCGCTGCACCTCGGCGGCGGCGCATTCACGCTGCCCCGCTACATCGAGGCAACCCGACCCGGCAGCAGGCAACAGGTCATCGAGCTCGAGAGCGCCCTCGTCGAACTCGTGCGAGAGGCGGCGCCGCTGCCGAAGCGGGCAAGCATCCGCGTGCGCCACGGCGACGCGCGCGAGGTGCTCGGCAAGCTGCCACAAGGCATGCACGGCGCGATCGACCTCGTCGTGGTCGATATCTTCGCCGGGTCGCGCACCCCGGCGCATGTGTCGAGCGTCGAGTTCTACGAGCTGATCGCTCCCCTGCTCGCCCCCGATGGGCTGGTGGTGGTCAACACGACCGACGGCACTGGCCAGGCGTTCACCCGCTCGCAGGTGGCGACGCTCGAGGCGGTGTTCGGCACCGTTGCGGCGGTCGGCGAACCCCAGACCCTCAAGGGGCGTCGATTCGGCAACGTCGTGCTGCTCGCTTCGAACTCTAACGTCGATCATGAACTCGAGTGGCTGCCCAGGCTGCTTGCGGGCGGCCCGCACCCGGCGCGCATGCTCGTGGGCCGCGAACTCGACGAATGGCTTCGCGGCGCTCGCGCCGTAACCGACGTCGAGGCGGTGCCGAGCCCAGAGCCGCCGGCAGAGGTGTTCGGCCGTGGCTAGGGTGCACCGTGGCTGAGCTCGACCGGGTGCGGGTCTGGGCCGAGGCGCTCATCCGGCTGCATCTCGAGCCCCTGCACGGGCAAGGCAGCTGGTCGTTCGGCTTCGATCACGCGAAGCGGCGAGCAGGCCTCTGCAACTACACCGATCGCCGCATCACCGTCTCCCGCTACCTCGCCGCGAAGTTCGACGATGACGAGATTCACCAGATCTTGCTGCACGAGGTGGCCCACGCGATCGCCGGCTCAGACGCGGCACACGGCCCGAAGTGGAAGCGCATCGCGCGCGAGCTCGGCTACGTCGGCGGCCGCACGCACGACGGCGAGATCGCGCACGAACTCGCTCCCTGGTTGGGGGTCTGCCCCGCGGGCCACGAACACGCGAAGTTTCGGCAGCCAAGCCGCGAAACCTCGTGCGCAAAATGCTCGCGCTCGTTCTCGCGCAGCCACCTCATCGTGTGGCGCAAACGCTGACCGCTCAGGCTTGTGCCGCTCAGGCGTCGAATGCCCGGGCCGGTGGGCCCGGCACGGAGTTTGGTGAACGCGATGCGTTCACCCCTGAAAACTCCCGGGCCGGTGGGCCCGGCACGGAGTTTGGTGAACGCGATGCGTTCACCCCTGAAAACTCCGTGCCCACTCCCGCACGCGATCGGCGCTCTCTTGCTCTGAGAGATCCTCGACCCGCGTCATGACCGACCACCGCACCCCGAACGGATCCCGGATGCTCGCAAAGCGGTCGCCCGACACGAAGTCGGCCGGCGGCTCGCGCACGACTGCACCCGCCGCGACCGCGCGCTCGACGACGGCGTCGACGTCTGGCACGTAGATGCCCATCGAATAGCAGTCGTCTTCGCCCTCAGGCGACGCGACCAGGTGATAGTCGGGCATAGGCTCACCGAGCTGCAGGTGCCCGGTGCCGAAGTCGAGGTCGGCATGCGCGACGACGCCGCCCATCTCGGTCGCATCGATGAGCCGTGCCCCAAACACGTCGCGATAGAACGCAATCGCATCTGCAGCGCGCGGGATCGCCAGGAAGGGCGTCAGACTCGTCGCCCCGTGTGGCATTCCATTGGTGGTGTGGGCGCCGGTTGCGGCGCGGTGCTCTGAAGTGCTCATGGCTTCAGCGTAGGATCAGGATCGCGTGCGCCGCTTGCATATTTGCGCCACGTTCAACGTTGAGTCAGGTGCGGGCAGGGACCATGGGACAGCAGGAGCAGCGAGACCCACAGCAGCAGCAGCGGGGCGTTCTGTACCCTCGGAACCTGCCGGAGTTTCATCGCTACACCCCAGCCGCTCACCTCGCGCACGCGGTGCGCTGGTTCTGGATTCCCGAGTGGCGACTTGATGCAGGCGAACGCTCGGTGCAGCGGGTACTGCCGTTTCCGGCGTGCAATCTCGCGATCGAAGCGAACGGCATCGCGTTTGTCGGCCCGCCGACGAGACGTTCCGAGCGGGTGCTCGAGGGCGCGGGGTGGTGCGTCGGAGCCCTGCTGCGCCCCGCCGCGGCAAACGCGCTCGCGGCTGGTCTCGGCCGAAAGCTCGACGAGCTGCACGACAGCGCACTGCAGCTCGATGACACTCCCCTGCTGCACGAGATCGTCGACGCGATGACGAGCGCCGACCTCGCGCCCGATGCTCGGCACGAGCGCGCAATGGTCACCCTCGGCACGTGGTTGAGCGCGCGGGTGCCTCAGCCCGAGACAGGCTCAGACGCCGCCCTCGCGAACAAGCTGGAAGAGGTGCTGGCCGATCCAACGCTCATTCGAGCAGACCAGCTGGCACCGATGCTTCACACCTCGCCACGCACTCTGCAGCGCCTCGCCGAGCGCTACTTCGGGCTCTCGCTGCACTCGATGATTCGACGTCGCCGCCTGCAGGAGGGGGCAGCGCGCCTGCGCGAACAGCCGAACCTCAGCATTGCGGCACTTGCGACCGAGCTGGGGTATGCCGACCACGCGCACTTCACGAAAGACTTCAAGGCGCTGCTCGGAGTGACCCCGAGCGCATACCGGGGCAGCGCGACCGAGTAGCCGCGTCACCCCGGCGATCTGCGGCTAGCGCGCCGCGCCCGCGAGGCTACCGACGGTCTCCGCCGACGGGTCGTAGACGAGGCAGAGCACCTCGCGGTCGCCATCGGACCACGAGCCCTCGGTCGGGTACATCGGCCAGTAATCGAGCGCCGAGTCTTGGTATCCGGCTCCGACGAACTCCTCGAAGGCCGGAACGCACTTCTGCTCGGCCTCGGCGATGATCGCATCTTCCCCCGGAAACTCGTCGCCCTCAACCATGTACGAGAAGTACACCTCATCGGTGTGCGACTGATCGCAGGGCACCATGGGCAAGCCCGAAATCTCATCAGCCATCGTGCTGTCGGTGTTGACGCAGTCGCCGACCCGCAGGCTGAACACGTCGGCGTTATCTTGTTTCTCAACGATCTCGCCGGTGTCTGCATCGCGGGAGGGCTGCGAACTCGGCAAGAACTGGTTCAGCACCGAGCAGCCGGTGAGGCCGAGCGCGGCAATCGAGAGCGCCGAAACTGCAAGCACACGCAGCGCGCGGGGAGCAGCCTGGCTCTTGGAAGCAGTGAGAAGTGCATATTCATCGGGGGGATCCTCACTTGTGTGTTGAGCAGCGATTCACCGACCACGCGTTGGCACCCAGCTGATGCCCCAACGCTCCGATGATTACGCAATACACAAACTAGCGGACGAAAACTACTCAGCGGTAGCGAGGGCGCTCCCCCGAGGCAGTCGCGCGGTTCAACACCCAACCGAAGCCAGCGCCTGCCGAAGCAGTCGGCCGCGACCGCCAGCGAGTTCGTCGAGCGTGTCAGGCGCGAGCGCCTCCTCCGGCGACATCCACGTCATCTCGAGTGCGTCTTGCCGCGGGCTGCACGAGCCGGTGACCGGCACCACGAACACGAGCGAGACCGCGTGCTGGCGCTCGTCGACATAGGCAGAAATGCCCGGGAGCGGAAAGAACTCAGCGACCTGCGCGGGCACGGGCGACGCTGGAATGAGCGGAAACGCCATCGGACCGAGATCGTTCTCGAGGTGCCGAAAGAGCGCGTCGCGCACGGTTTCGCCGAACCGCACACGCCCCGCGACGAGCGCTCGCGTCATGACGCCCTCGGGGGTCGACCGCAAGAGCAGCCCGACCTCGTTCACCTGCCCCTGACCGTCGACTCGCACCGGCACCGCCTCTACATAGAGCACCGGCATGCGACCCCGCACAAAGGCGAGCTCGTCTTCGCTCAGCCAGCCCGGGTTCGTGTTCACAGGAGGCATGTCTTCGGGATCGGTCGGCTCTGGCAGCTCGGCAGTATCGATGGCCATGGTGTTATTCTGCCGCATTTCTGCGTGGGATCTGCCCCATGCGAATGCGCGTTCTCGCGTTCGGCGAGCGCCGGTTCAGGCCGACGGCCGCCGGCTCTGCGTGCGCATTACCTCGTGCAGCATCGGGTATTCGGCACTGTGCGCCGCCGCGTAGTAGTGCGGGGCGAGGTGGCTCGAGCCTTCGGCGACCTCCGCGCCATCGCGATAGCCCTGAAAGGACCCACCGGCCCGCCTGACGATGAAGCACCCGGCCGCGACATCCCACGAGTTCGTCTCGAACGAGATGGTCGCGTCGACCCAGCCGGCCGCCACCCAGGCGAGGGCGATGCAGGTGCTGTGCACACCCCGCACCTGCCCGAACGTGCGAGTGATCTCGGCGTATTGCGCGAGCGCGAGCTCTTCGAAGTGCACCAGGTCGCGCGCCAGCGGAAAGTTCAGCGCAACGGTCGCCTCGCCCGCATCGCTGTGGCCGCGGCTGCGCATTGGGCGATCCTCGCCATGCCCAAACTGTTCGCGCAAAAACGCGCCGCGCTCGTCCGCCCAAAAGAGCTGCCCGCTTGCGGGGTCGTAAATCACCCCCGCGATCAGCTCGCCGTCGCGCGCCACCCCGATGCTTACCGCCCAGAGCGCGATGCCGCGGGCGAAGTTTGCGGTGCCGTCGATCGGGTCGACGTACCAGGTGAGCGGCCCGGTGCCGATGTGCGCCGCGTCTTCTTCGCCCACGATGCTCGAGTCGGCATATGCGTCGAGGATCACCCGGCGAATGTGCTGCTCGCACGCGCGGTCGTAGCGAGTCACGAGGTCGTGCTTGTCTGATTTGAGATCGACCTCGAGGTCTGGCGCCCGAAACCCCTCAAGCGCGATCGCCCCGGCCTCGAGCGCCGCCCTGATGGCGACATCGGTGATTGCCGTCATTTCTGCCTCGGATTGCTCGCCCACAACACGAGGGTACCGCGGGCGGTCACCGCAGACGCAGCTCTCTGCATGCGGCGAGGAGTAAAGTGGTGAGTTGGCGTATTGCCCAGATATGAATGAGAACGAAAGCTTGGTGCGATGAGTGTGAAGGTGGCCCTCGCGGGCGTTGGCAATTGCGTGAGTTCGCTGGTGCAGGGCGTCGAGTACTATCGCGGAGCCGCCGATGACGAGCAGGTGCCCGGTCTCATGCACGTGCGCCTCGGCGGCTACCACGTCTCAGATCTGCAGTTCGTCGCTGCCTTCGAGGTCGACGCAGACAAGGTCGGCAAAGACCTCTCCGAGGCGATCTGGGCAGGCCACAACAACACCATTAAGTTCTCAGACGTGCCCCACCTGGGCCTCGAGGTGCTGCGCGGCCCAACGCTCGACGGGCTCGGCGAGTACTACCGCGACGCCGTCGAAGAGTCGCCCGTTGATCCTGTCGACGTTGCCCAGGCGCTGCGCGACTCCGGCGCCGATGTGCTGGCCTGCTACCTGCCCGTCGGCAGCGAAGCGGCGGTGAAGTTCTACGCCCAGGCGGCCCTCGATGCCGGCGTCGCCTTCGTGAACGCCGTGCCAGTGTTCGTGGCAAGCGACCCCGAGTGGGCCGCGAAGTTCGTCGAGGCTGGCCTGCCGATCGTCGGCGACGACATCAAGAGCCAAGTCGGCGCAACCATCACCCACCGGGTCATGGCGCACCTGATGGAGAGCCGCGGCATCGCGCTCGACCACACCTACCAGCTGAACGTCGGCGGCAACATGGACTTCAAGAACATGCTCGAGCGCAGCCGCCTGAAGTCGAAGAAGATCTCGAAGACCCAGGCGGTTACCTCGAACATCTCGGCGAACCTCGACGCCGACGACGTGCACATCGGCCCGAGCGATCACGTGCCGTGGCTCGAGGATCGCAAGTTCGCGTTCGTGCGACTCGAGGGGCGCGGCTTCGGAGACGTGCCGATGAGCCTCGAGTACAAGCTCGAGGTCTGGGATTCGCCGAACTCGGCTGGCACCATGATCGATGCGATTCGCAGCGCGAAGGTCGCAAGGGATCTCGGCCAGGCCGGCCCGGTCGAAGCAGCCTCGGCCTACTTCATGAAGTCGCCGCCGGTGCAGAAGGCAGACCACATCGCTCGCGAGGAGCTCGAAGCCTTTCTGCAGCAGGTCTGAGCCGTAAACTCGGCAGTTCAGCGCCCCATACGGCGCTGGCGGCGCGAGTAGTCGCGCAGCGCGCGCAAGAAGTCGACCTCTCTGAGGTCGGGGTAGAGCGCCTCGACGAAGTAGAACTCGCTGTGCGCCGACTGCCAGATCATGAAGTCACTGAGCCGCTGCTCGCCAGAGGTGCGGATCACAAGGTCGGGGTCTGCCTGCCCGCGAGTCCAGAGGTGTTCGCCGATCATTTCGGGTGTCAGCCGCTCCGCGAGCGTGTCGAGCGTTCCGCCCGAGGCCTGGTGCTCGGCGATCACGCTGCGCATCGCCGCGGTGATCTCGCTGCGCCCGCCGTAGCCGACCGCGAGGTTCACGTGCAGGCCGGTACGGTCGGCCGTGACCCGCTCCGCTTCGGCGAGCGCTGACGACAGCCCTTCGGGCAGACCCTCGCAGCTGCCGACGTGCTTGACGCGCCAACCGTCGATCTCGCTCAGGCTGCGCGCGAGCTCGGCGATGATGCCGAAGAGATCATCGAGCTCTTGCGTGTCGCGCCCGCGCAGGTTGTCGCTCGAGAGCAGATAGAGCGTCACCACCTCAACGCCCGCGTCTTCGCACCAGTGCAGAAACTCGGGAATCTTGCGCGCACCAGCTCGGTGCCCGACGGCGACGCGCTCCTGCAGCCGTTGCTTTGCCCAACGGCGATTTCCGTCGACGATGACCGCGATATGGTGCGGCACATTCGCCGGGTCGAGCTCTCGCCGCAGACGCCGCTGGTACAGCCGGTACAGCGGCCCGGGTCTCGGCTCGGTTCGCTCGGGGTTCACCCCCCTGAGTGTAGTGGCTGCGGGTGAAGCTCGCCGATACACTCGTGCTCATGACACAGCAGAGCACGGGTGGGATTGGCGACGCGACACCATCGGTGGGGCCCGACGAGCAAGACGAGTTTCGCTACCTGACCTCAGACGCCGCGCGCGTCGGGCGCCAAGCGCCGCTCCCACGGGTGCGCCGCGTCGAGGTGCCTGTCAGCGACGGCCGCTCCGTCTCAGCCCTCAGCTACGGTTCAACGCCTCAGGCAGGCGACACCGACTCCGACACCGTTGCGCCGCAGTACGTGTTTCTGCACGGCATGGGCCTCAATGCGCACGGCTTCGACCCGGTCGTGCTTGCCCTCGACGCCCCGGCGCTCGCGCTCGACCTGCCGGGGCACGGCCGCAGCGACTGGCGCGAAGACGCGAACTATCGCCCCGACCTGCTGGCGGCAGACGTGCTCACCGCACTCGAACAGCTCGCGACCGAACCCTTCGTGCTGGTCGGGCACTCGCTCGGCGGGCTCGTCGCAGCGATCGCGGCTCCCATGCTCGGCGCGCGTCTGCGCGGCCTCGTGATCGTCGACATCACCCCCGGCGTCAGCCCGCAGGGCGATGCGGGCGCGATCGGCGACTTCATCTCTGGCCAGCGCGACTTCGCGACGCAAGAAGAGATGGTCGATCGGGCGATCGCCTACGGCATCGGCGAGGATCGCGCGGCGCTCGCCCGCGGGGTCGCGTTCAACGCGCGGCAGCGGCCCGACGGGCGCTGGGAATGGGCACACCACTTCGCGCACATGGAGGCCGCGCCCATGGACGGCATGGGCGCGGGCACCCCGTTTGCGCCGCTCTGGGCGCCTCTCGAAGCGGTGCAACAGGGCGGCACGAGCGTTTCTTTGGTGCGAGGATCAGACGGCCTCATTGGGCCCGAGCTTGTGGCCGAGTGGCGCACCCGGCTGCCCGGCAGCGAGGTCGTCACCGTCGCGGGCCCGCACAACGTGCACGAGGCATCGCCTGGCGAGCTCGCCTCGGCGATTCTCGTGCTCTCTCGGTAACTGATTTTGCATCGTCAGGGCACGCACTGACCGGCCGCGATCCTCTTCGTTTACTTATGGTCACACTTGCTCACGCTTATGGGTAATGTCACAAACTGTTAACAAGCTGTTCTGCGGGAAGACAATTACGCAAAAGCGGCGTACTCTCGGCTCTTGACGCATGAGCACTGCCGCCAGCCGTCTATCAATTCAGCGCGCGGCACCAGCCGCGCACGACCCGAGGAGCCACTGACGTGACCGAGTCGAACACGAGCGCCCCAGCCGAGGCGCCCGAGTACCGCAAGCGCGGCCACTCAAAGACACCCCTGATCATTACGATCGCAGTCATCGCCGTCGCGGCAATCGTCGCCGCACTGGTCTTCTGGCTGGGCCGCGACCGGGATTCGACTGCCGGGGGCGGCGGCAACGGCGCGGGCAAAGAGCTCGTCGTCGGCTTGCAGCTCGAGCCGAGCAACCTCGACATTCGCGCAACGGGCGGTGTCGCCCTCGACCAGATTCTGATCGACAACGTCTACCAGGGCCTCATCGGCCTGAAGTCGGGCACCGTCGACGAGTTTGTGCCGGTGCTCGCAGAAGAACTGCCAGAGCAGAGCGACGACGGCCTGACCTACACCTTTACGATGCGCGAGGGTGTCAGCTTCGCTTCGGGCAACAAGCTCACCGCCGCAGACGTGGTTGACTCGCTCAGCGCGGCCGAGGGCCCCGCGTCGCTCAGCACCGCGCTCGGAGCGCCCGTCACCGTAACCTCACCCGACGAGCGCACCGTGATGCTCGAGCTCTCCGCACCGAACAGCCAGCTGCTGTGGCAGCTCGCAAACCGCCCTGGACTCGTGTTTGAGACCGCGTACACGGGCGACCTCGCAAGCACGAGCAACGGCACCGGCCCGTTCGCGCTCAAGCAGTGGAAGCAGGGCGACAGCATCACCTTCGCCGCAAACCCCGAGTACTGGGGCGAGAAGCCCGCGGTCGAGACGGTCGTGTGGCGCTACATTCCCGACGCGAACGCGGCGACGAACGCGGCGCTCGAGGGCGACCTCGACGTGCTCGCTCCCGTCACTTCGAACATGGTGTCGCAGTTCGAGGGCACCGACTTCGCGATCGAGCACGCCGACAGCACCGACGTCTTCACGCTCGCTTTCAACTCGCAGAAGGCCCCGCTGAACGACGTGCGTGTGCGCACCGCGCTCTCAATGGCGATCGACGGAAACTCGATCGTTGAGGCCTTCTACGGTGACGGCAAGGTGCTCGGCGGCCCGATCACCGATCTCGAACCGGCTTACGAAGATCTCACTTCGGTGAATGCGTATGACCCCGAGGCCGCGAAGGCGCTGCTCGCAGAGGCCGGCTACGCCGAGGGCCTCGAGCTCACCGCCACGATTCCGAGCTTCTACGCGAGCGACGCCATCAACCAGGTGGTCACCCAGTTCGATGCGATCGGCGTGAAGCTGAACGTGAACCCGGTCGAGTTCGGCACCTGGCTGAGCGACGTCTACTCGGCGCCCGAAGACGGCAGCCCGAGGCAGTACGACCTCAGCTACGTCAACCACGCAGAGGCGAACGACTTCGTCAACTACACGAACCCCGACTACTACTTCGGCTACAACAACCCCGAGGTGCAGGATCTGTACGCGCAGTCGATCGCGACCACCGACCCCGAACAGGCGGTCGAGCTGGTGCAGCAGGCCGCCCGCATCGTCGCCGCCGAGGCGCCGGCGAAGTGGCTGATCAACTACACCCCGGCAAACGCCGTCGCGAAGCATGTGCAGGGCTTCCCGAACAGCAACACCAACTCACGCATCAACCTCGCGGGAGTGAGCGTCAGCTAAGCTGCTACGCCAAGCAATCGCCCGGGTGCCCGAGAGGTGCCCGGGCGATTGCTTTCTGCCTCGGCTACGGCACGCAAACGGATAGGATTTAGGGATGATCCGCTTCCTCGCAGTCAGGGCACTGACGCTTCTCGCGGGTCTTTTTTTGGCGAGCCTCATCATTTTCATTTCTCTACGCCTGTTGCCGGGCGATGTGGCGCAGGTAATCGGTGGCACGAGCGCCTCTCCCGCTCAGGTAGAAGCTATTCGAGAACGCCTCGGTTTGAACGTGCCGCTGCCCCTGCAATACCTCGACTGGCTCGGCGGGGTGTTCACCGGCCAGCTCGGCAGTTCAGTAGTCTCGGGCACGTCGATCGCCGCCGAGATCGCCGAGAAGGCGCAGGTCACCGTTCCGCTGACGTTCTACTCGCTCACCATCGCGCTCATCGTAGCGTTGCCGCTCGGGGTGTTCGCGGCATACCGCAGGCAGGCGCTGCCGAGCCGAGTGCTCTCCGTGCTGGGCGTGGTCGCCGCGGCGGTGCCAGCCGTGTGGGCCGGCCTGCTCGGCATCGTGCTGTTCTCGACCTGGCTCGGTTGGCTGCCCTCGCAGGGGTTTCCGCGCGATGCTTGGGCCGATCCTCTTACCGCAATACGGTCGCTCACCCTGCCCGCCCTGACCATCGGCCTGATCGAGGGTGCGGTACTGTTTCGCTTCGTGAAGAGCGCGACGCTGAGCGCAATCGGCGCCGAGCACGTGCGCACTGCAATGTCTCGCGGGTACACCCGGCTCGGCGCGCTCGTGCGCCACGGCCTGCCCGGCGTCGGGCTCTCGGTCGTCTCAATGCTGGGCCTGCAAGTCGCGGGCCTGCTCGTCGGGGCCGTCGTCATCGAGCAGCTCTTCAGCCTGCCGGGCCTCGGTCGAATGCTGGTCGTCGACGTCGGCCAACGCGACCTGATCAAGGTCCAGAGCACGCTCTTCGTGCTCACCGCCGTGATTCTGGCGCTCGGCGCGCTCGTCGATGTCGTGCACCGCATGATCGACCCGCGGCTCAGAGTGGAAGAGCAATGAGCGGGCAGCGCGGTGGCACCTTGCGCCACCTCATTCGTTCACCCCGCGGCGCATTCGCGCTTGCGGTGCTCGCCCTGCTTGCGATCACGGCACTCGTCTCGCTCTTCTGGTTGCCTGCGAATCCGAATCAGTCAAACATCTCTGAGGCCTGGCAGTCGCCCTCGCTCACGCATTGGCTCGGCACAGACAGTAGCGGCCGCGACATCGCCTCACGGTTGATGGCAGGCGCAAGAGTCACCGTGCTGGTGGTGCTCGGTGCGGCGATCGTGTCTGGCCTCATCGGCCTCGGGCTCGCCATCATCTCGGCGCTCGGCCCGAGAAAACTGCGTGAGCCGCTCATCATATTCATCGATGTGTTGATCGCGTTTCCGACGCTGCTGCTCGCGATCATGCTCGCGGCCGTGTTCGGCAGCGGGATCCCGGTCGTGATAGTGTCGGTCGGCATCGGCTACGGGGTGCAGATCGCGCGCGTGGTGCGGGCCGAACTCAGGCAGATCAACGCCGAGGATTTCATTCTCGCTGCCAGGGCCTCGGGGCTGTCGAGGTGGGCGATTCTTCGCATGCACCTGCTGCCCAACGCCGCGCCGGTGTTTGTCGTGCAGCTTTCGCTCGCGATGGGCCTCGCGATTCTCGCCGAGGCGGGCCTCAGCTACCTCGGCTTCGGCGCTCCCCCGAGCGTTCCCTCGTGGGGCCTCATGCTTCAGGAGTCGCAGTCGCAGATCGCGATACACCCGGCTGTCGTCATGTGGCCAGGGCTCGCCATCACGCTGACGGTACTCGCGTTCTATCTCTTGGGCGACGCGCTTCGCGAAGCGATGGATCCGCGCCTGCGGTTCGGAGGGCGCCGCGCTGACAGCGTGCAGTCAGGAGACCCCGCATGAGCGATCGAACTCAGTCGACGTCGCAGGCCGCGCCAACGCCCGCGCTCGCGCCCCCGCTCGAGGTGGCCGATCTCAGGGTATCGATCGGCGGTGTCGAGCTGCTGCACGGCATCTCGTTCTCGCTCGCGCCGGGCGAACGCCTCGGCTTCATCGGCGGCTCGGGTTCTGGCAAGACGCTCACCGCGCTTGCCGTTGCAGGGCTGTTGCCAGAACACGCGTCGGTACAGGGCTCCATTCGGCTCGGCGAGACCGAGCTCGTTGGCATGCCCGACGCCGAACTCGCGTCGCTTCGCGGGGACCGCATCGGCATGGTGTTTCAAGAGCCGAAGACCGCGCTCAACCCGCTGCATCGCCTCGGTCGGCAGATGACCGAGGCACTCGCGCTGCACTACTCGCTCACCCGCGTCGAGCGCAGAGCTGCGGCGCTGCGCCTCGCTTCCCGGGTGGGCTTGAAAGACCCCGAGCGCATGGTTCGCGCATACCCGCACGAAGTGAGCGGCGGCCAGCGCCAGCGCGCCGCGATTGCTGCAGCGATCTCTGCAAGGCCCGGGTTGCTGCTTGCTGACGAGCCAACGACGGCGCTCGATGTCACCGTGCAAAAGGGTGTGCTGCGGCTTTTTCGCGAGCTGACCGAGGGCGACGATACCTCGCTCGTGTTCATCACCCACGATCTGGCGGTCATGGCTGAGGTTGCCGAACGCGTGCTCGTGTTCGATGGCGGCAACGTGATCGAGCAGGGCACGGTCGGTCAGATTCTCGAAAGCCCGTCGCACTCGATCACGAGGGCCCTTATTCGCGCAGCAGGGGGCGACTCATGAGAGAACCGCTGCTGCACGAGGCGCCCCTGCTCGAGGGTCTCGGGGTATCGAAGAGGTACCGCACGGCGGCCACGCGGCTGTTCGCCCGCGAGGGCGGCCTGTGGGGGCTCGGCAACGCCGAGGGCGAGACGGTCGACTTCGAGGTGCGACGCGGTGAGAGCGTCGCGATCGTCGGCGAATCGGGGTCAGGCAAGTCGACCTTGCTCGGCATGCTGCTCGGCCTCGGCACTCCGACCAGTGGCGAGATCAGGTTCGACGGGTCCCTCGTGTTTCCGCGGCAGCGACGTGATCGCATGCTCTGGCTGCGTCGCCGCACCGGCATCGTGTTTCAAGACCCGTACTCGTCGTTCAATCCGCGAAGAACCATCGGGCAGACCGTCGCCGAGCCGCTCATCGCGACGAGCGCGCCGGGCAATCACCGCGAGGCGGTCACGGCGATCCTCGATCGAATGGAGCTGCCGAAAGGATCTGCCGATCGCTACCCGCACGAATTCTCTGGCGGCCAGCGCCAACGCATCGCGCTCGCCCGCGCGCTCGTGCACGGGCCAGAGCTGCTGGTCGCAGACGAACCGGTGAGCGCCCTCGACGTTCTCGTGCGCAGCCGTCTGCTCGACCTGCTCTCTGAGCTGCGCGACGAGATGGGTCTGACGCTCATCACCGTTACGCACGACCTTTCCGTGGTGCCCCGGCTCGCCGAGCGCATCGCGGTGATGCGAGACGGCGTCATCGTCGAGCAGGGTAGCGTCGACGCCATTTTCGAGCGCCCACAAGAGCGCTACACCAGAGAGCTCATCGAGGCGCTGCCGCGACTGCCGTAGCATCGATTTCTACTACACTTGCCCTGGGAGCCAGTTTTTGAAACTGACGCAAGGAAACTGTAGATGAGCGAGACGCCGCAGCCGAACTGGTATCCAGATCCCTACGGCCAGGCAGAGTTGCGCTGGTGGGACGGCGCGCAATGGACCGAGCACACGCACGGTGGCGGGACTCAACCGCCGCAGGCCGCAGAGCAACATGATGCTGCTCGTCAGGCTACAGCGTTGGCGCATGAGGGCCGTACCCCGAAACGCAAGAAGACCTGGCTCATCGTCACCGCGTCAGTCGCGGCACTGGCGCTCGTCGCCGCAGGCGCCATCGCGATCCCCGCACTCATCGGTGGCCAGAACTTCGGCGCGGCCGAGCCTGTCATCGCGAACGGCATCAAGTACATGCCGCCGGTCACGCTCGACGTCGCGAAAGACGACACCCTGCACCTCGACCTGAACGTCGACTACTTCGAACTCAGCGAACGCCTGCAATATGAAGGCGATTCCGTCACGTTCAACCACGGCATCGTCGAACTCTATGCAGACCGCGATCTCACAGTTCCAGTCGACACCTACGTCGACGGCTTTGACGGCAAATTGAACTTGAAACCGCTGCAGGCCATCGACTATGCGTCGAAAGCCGACGATGTGTACGCCGATGACCTCGGGCTCGAAACCACCTTCTTCGACAAGAACCTGCCATGGTCGGAGTATGCGTCGTACTGGGTAAAGCGCAGCTATGGCGTCGACGGCGGGAAGCTCGAGGTGCCCGAGGTCACCCAGGTCATTCCGAAGTACGAAGAGGATCGCCCGGCTCCGATCGACATCGCGTTTTCGAAGGGGGCGACCGACGGGTCGGTAAAGATCACCTGGATCGCGCCCGAGGGCGCAGACAAGAGCACCGAGTATCTCGTGTTGAAATCGGGACCGACGATGTTTTCGGCTACCGAAACCGAGGGCTGGCAGACCGACATCATCGGCAAGGTGACCGGCGAAACCTCGTACGACTCGAGCGACTTTCAAGAGTTCAAGGGCACGCAAAACGCTGGCTTCAATCTCTACAGTGGTAACTCTGCAGACGAAGAAGAGTACGGCCCAGAAGGCACCTCTGGCAGCACTTTCAACGCGACAAACGCACGTATCAGCGTGGTCGCGAAGCAGGGCAAGCAGTACTCTCCCTCGGCACCGGTGGCGCCCGACGCGAGCGTGCGCTCGCTGCCGCTCAAGGTCGCCGACTGGCAGATCAGCCGAACCCGCGACGAGACGCAGAAGTGGAACACCGGTGACCTCACCGGCCTCGAAACTTGGATTCCCGTCACCACGCTCGACGGCGCCACACGTTCGATGCAGGTGCAGATCGACCCGGACAGCCTGAACCCCGATGTCGTCATTCAGAACTATGGCGAAAACGGCGGCTTCGTATACCCCGACGGGGTGGGCATGAAGGCCACAATCCTCGGCACGACGCTGACCGAAAGCTACGCCTCGTATGTACCGGCCGGCATGTCGAAGGCCGAGTGGATGGAGCAGCTCAAGTCGCACATCGCGAACTTCAACGCTCGCTCGATCTCTGAGCAGGCGAAAACCGGCGCGGTACTGACCTCCGTCGAAGACGCCGACCGGTCGATCGACGTCGAGAAGTATCGCGCGCTCACGGCTGCGACCAAGACCCCGAAGGTCGACTACCCGGTCTTCGGCACGCACCCAATGGTCGAGCACATTGCCGCCAATATGTACGCGGGCGAGCTGGCGATCGACGTCTCGAAGTGGCGCGACGAGCCAGGGGCACCAGCACCGTACGCCGCGTACCGAGAGGCAATGACGCAGAACCCGCTGCTGAACTACGGCAGCCCGCTGATGCAGGTCGACGGACAGAAGATCTACATCGACTACATCTTCGATCAGACCGACCGCGAGGCCGCGATGGATCTCAGCTACGACAAGGCAAAAGAGGTCGCGGCATCGGTCGAGGGCAAGAGCGACGAAGAGAAAGCGAAAGAGATCAACCAGTGGGTGATCGACAACACCGAGTACGACTACGACAGCCTCGCTGAGCTAGTGGGCGATCAGTACTTCGGCAGCACCAGCAACCCGCTCGGGCGCATCGACCCGGACTCGGAGTACACCGCGTGGAGCCCCATCGGCGTGTTCCGTGACGGAACCGCCGTCTGTATGGGCTACGCCCAGGCGTATACGCTCATCGCGCGCGAGGCCAATCTCGACAGCGTCATCGTGCTCGGCGACGTCACCGCCGGCGGCGGGCACGCGTGGAACCGGGTCAGCATCGACGGCACATGGAAGTCGCTCGATCCGACCTGGAACGACAGCGAATCATCGCCAAACAAGTACCTGCTGATCAACGAGAGCGAATACGTCGACAGCGCTACGCGCACGACCGATCCAGCCGACAACTGGATTCTCGACATCAACAAGTCGAAGTACGACACTCCGTAGCAAACGCGGCTGAGCCCGGCCCTGAAACTTCAGGTGCCGGGCTCAGCCGCGTTTGTCGGCGTGTGAGAGCGATCGCTCAGTGCAACTCGCGCAGCGAGGCAACGATCGTGTCACGCAGCGAGTCGGGCGCCGGGCCCTCGCAAGCGCGACGCACCGCCACCGTGAGGTTCTCGAAGACTTGCTGCTCGTCGCGGCACTCGGTGCAGTTTTCGAGGTGCTCCCTGATCGGCCCGCAATCGGTTTCACGCAGCTCACCACGAATCAGCTCTTCAAGGTTGGCGCGAGCGTGCTCGCATCCGCATCCGCTCATTGTGTTGCCCCTTCCTCTGCAAATTTCGAATGTGCTGGCGACCCGTCGCCGCTGCCGTTCGGGGTACCGATCCCCTGCTCCCTGGCATAGTCGCCGAGTGCCTGCCGCAACCTCGACCTGCCTCGGTGCAGCCGGCTCATGACCGTGCCGATCGGCCGCTCGACGATGTCGGCGATCTCTTGGTAACTGAAGCCCTCGACGTCTGCGAGGTAGACCACCATTCTGAAGTCTTCCGGTAGGCCATTCAGCGCCTCGGTCACCACCCCTGCAGGCGTGCGATCGATCGCCTCTGCCTCGGCCGAGCGCGACGACATCGCAGTCGTCGACTCCGCACCGCCGAGCTGCCAATCTTCAAGATCGTCGACCGCCCCGAGGTACGGCTCGCGCTGCTTCTTGCGATACACGTTGATGTAGCTGTTCGTCATGATGCGATACAGCCAAGCCTTGAGGTTCGTGCCCTCGGTGAAGGTGCCGAACGAGGCGAACGCCTTCGCAAACGTCTCTTGCACGAGGTCTTGCGCGTCCTGCGGGTTGCGCGTCATCTTCATCGCGGCCCCGTAGAGCTGATCGAGATAGGGCAGCGCATCTCGCGTAAACCGCTGCTCGAGTTCGAGGCGCTCGGTCGCGTTTGGCTTGGTGGTCACGGTGTTCAAGCCTACGCGAGAAACCGCGAGGATCGCGATGGCCACGCGAGCGCGCCACTCCCCTGCGTCGAGCGCGGTCGTCGCGGCGCCCGCCCGGGCTGCCGCCGAAGCGTGTACTGTCACAGCGGTCCTCCTCAGGTGTTGTCAGTGCCGCCAGCTAGAATCAAGAACAGTCGACACCACGTTTCTATTCCGCCCGGAGGCCGCTTCAATGCTCGTTGGAAAAATGAATCCCGGCAGGGATGACGAAGATCCAGCGAGCCAAGGCGATGGCACAGGCGAGCAGCCGGCCTGGCAGTCTCCACTCTCGAGCGGTCCTCTCGCCGCCACGGTTGCCCTGCCCGGGTCGAAGTCACTCACTGGGCGCGAGCTCATCCTCTCCTCCCTCGCGAACGCTCCCGGCACGCTCCGGGTGCCGCTGCACTCGCGTGACACACAGCTCATGACCGAGGGCCTGCGGGCGCTCGGTGTGCAGATCGACGAGCTCGCGTCGCCGGCAAACGCCTTTGGCCCAGACCTTCGCATCACCCCCACCGAAGAGCTCACGGGCTCAACCAGCATCAGCTGCGGGTTGGCCGGCACCGTGATGCGGTTTCTGCCCGCAGTCGCAGCGCTCGCGCTCGGTCCCGTATCGTTCGACGGCGATCCCTATGCCCGAAAGCGACCCATGCGGCCCGTGCTCGACGCGCTGCGCGCGCTCGGCGCCGATATCTCTGACGACGGCCGCGGCGCACTGCCGTTCACCGTGCACGGCACGGGGTCGCTGCGAGGCGGCCGTGTCGAGCTCGATGCATCGCTCTCGAGCCAGTTCGTCTCGGGCCTCCTCCTCGCCGCTCCTCGCTTCGATGAGGGGGTGCACGTGGTGCACACGGGCGAGCGTCTGCCGAGCGTGCCCCACATCGAGATGACGCTCGAGGCGCTGCGCCGACGTGGTGTGGTCGCCGAGACCGTCGCGCCCGGCGAGTGGCGGGTGCAGCCGGGGCCGATCTTCGCAGCCGATCTGACGATCGAACCCGATCTCTCGAACGCAGCCCCGTTCTTGGCAGCTGCGCTGGTCGCCGGTGGCTCGGTATCCGTACCCCACTGGCCGGTCTCGACCACGCAGGTGGGCAACCAGTTGCGTACTCTGCTCGAGGCGTTCGGCGCACGCGTCGACGCCACGCAGACCGGCGACACACAGACGGTCACTGTGCAAGGCTCCGGCCCTCTTCGCGGGGTCGACCTCTCCGTACCCGAGGCCGGCGAACTCGCGCCCACGCTCGTGGGGCTCGCCGCGCTCGCCGCGCACGGCGCGGGGACTGGCGATGGCGTCGCCAGCCGCATCGTGGGTATCGGGCACATCAGGCACCACGAGACCGACCGCATCGCAGCCCTCGTGCACGAGATCAATGCGCTCGGCGGCCGCGCCGAAGAACTCGAAGACGGCATCGCGCTGCACCCTGCGACCCTGCACGGCGGCACCTGGGGCGCATATGCAGACCACCGAATGGCGACGACCGGCGCCCTCATCGGGTTGCGCATCGCAGGGGTGAGCGTCGACGACATCGGCAGCACCTCGAAGACGCTGCCCCAGTTCACCGAGCTGTGGCACGGCATGCTCGCGGGCGGCAACGCCACGACCCGACGAGCGCGCGAGCGTGGAGACGGCGGCACCTACGGGGGTGGCGATCTGCTCGGCGACTTGCTGGGCAATATCGCTGGTGGCGCGATCTCGAACGGTGATATTCTGCTGCGCGGCACCGGCAGGGTTGCCGGGTCGATCGTGCGCGGTGTCGGCAACCTGTTCGACGGGGCCTAATCTCTATGAGCTGGCTCACACCCGACGAAGACGACGACCTCGACGGCCCCTACGCCGAATACGCAGACCACGCGGTGCGGCAGCGGCCGAACCCGAAGGCAAACAAGCCACGCACCAAGCGTCGGCCCGACCATGCCGACTCGGTGATCGGCATGGTGACGGCGGTCGACCGCGGCCGCTACACAGCGCTCATTCAGGCTGGCGCTGATCCTCGTGCGTCGACAGAACGCACCATCATCGCGGCCCGCGCCCGTGAGCTGCGCAAGACCCCCATCGTCATCGGCGACCGCGTCGGGCTCGTGGGCGACGTATCGGGCGACGAAGGCACGCTCGCCCGCATCGTCTCGATCGAACCAAGGCGCACCATGCTGCGCCGCAGCGCCGACGACAGCGATCAGGTCGAACGCATCATGGTGGCAAACGCCGACCAGATGCTCATCGTTGTAGCCTCGGCAAACCCCGAGCCTCGCGTGCGGCTCGTCGACCGGTATCTGGTCGCGGCCTACGACGCGGGCATCGAGCCGATCATCTGCATGACAAAGGTCGATCAGGCAGACCCAAGTGAGTTTCTCGAGCACTTTGCTGCGCTCGATGTGCCGGTTTTTCGCACGGCGTCTGGCCCGAATGTCGCAGCCGAAGCGATGCGAGAAGAAGATCGGCCAATCGAGGCGATTCAAGAGGTGCTCGCAGGCAAAACCACGGTCTTCGTCGGGCACTCCGGCGTTGGCAAGTCGACGCTCATCAATGTGCTCGTTCCCGACGCCGATCGCGCTACGGGCCACGTGAACGAGGTCACGGGGCGTGGCCGCCACACCTCGTCGTCATCGGTCGCATACCGGGCGGCGACCCCCAAAGCTGCGGGGGCCGATCACGGCTGGGTCATCGATACCCCCGGCGTGCGCTCGTTCGGCCTCGGGCATGTGACGAGCGAGAGTGTGCTGCGCGGATTCACCGACCTCGCGCCTTTTCTCGACGAGTGCCCGCGCGGCTGCACGCACCTCGAGGGCGCGCCAGACTGCGAGCTCGACGCGGCCATCACCGACGGCAGGCTCGACGAGATCGGTGCGCGCCGCGTGGAATCGCTGCGCCGACTGCTGCGCTGATCCTCGCTGTCGCCCGAACCTCTGCCGCCTCCCACTGCCTGCTGCTACTTTGCCGGCCCGCCGCTACTTGCCGGCCCGCCTGCTGCCCGCGGCCCACTGCCCGTCTGCTGCACGCGGCACACGGCACACGGCACACGGCACACGGCACACGGCACACGGCACACGGCACGCCGTCTCTTGCCTCCCCGCCCCCCAACCAGCGCGCACGTTCCGTACGAGAAATGCGCTGCGTACGAGAAATTCTCAGTAATTCACGCACGCAGTGCACATCACGCACGCAGTGCACATCACGCACGCAGTGCAGATCACGCACGTAACGCACGCCCGGCAACGGCCCATAACGAGCCGATAGGCTGAGAACATGACTGAACGCGTGATTCTTGAGCCAGGCCAGCAGGCACCGAACTTTTCGCTCAAAGATCAGCACGGAAATACGGTCAAACTCAGCGAGTTGCGCGGCAGCCGCGTCGTGCTGTTCGCCTACCCCGCGGCGATGACCCCGGCCTGCACGAAAGAGGCGTGCGAGTTTCAAGACGCTACTGCTCCGCTCGAGGCCGCGGGCTACAAAGTGCTCGGTATCTCTCCCGACGACACCGACAAGCTCGCCCGTTTCGCCGAGCGCGACTCGCTCGATTACCCGCTCCTGAGCGACCCGGAGCACCGAACGCTTACCAAGTACGGCGCGTACGGCGAGAAGTTGAACTACGGGCGCACCTACCTCGGAGTGATCCGCTCGACGTTCGTCATCGACGCGAAGGGCAAGATCGAGCACGCTCTCTACAACGTAAAGGCGACGGGCCATGTCGCCCGCGTGCGCAAGCTACTCGGTGTCTGACGAGGGCTGAGCCTGCCCCAATGACTCCCCAGACGCCTCCGGGGCGAGCAGTGGCCGGGCAAGAATCGCCGCGAAAAAGCCGACGAGTGCCAGCGCGATAATTCCGAAACCGACCCACCATGGGCCGATGGCGAGCTGCAGACACCCGGTGCCCGCAGCAAACAGCAGCACGTGAATGGTCACGGCTGATCCTCGCACCCAGCTGACGCGCGACCGCACCGAGGCGACCAGCGTTACTGCCACCCATACCAGGCAGATCGCCGCGACCACGACGAGACTGTAGTTCTGTGCGGCACCCGCTGACGAGCCCAGCGCGGCGAGCAAAGTAAAGAGCGTCACCCACGCCAACAACAGCGTTTCAACGGCAAGACATGCGATCAGTAGGCCCCAACCAAGCTGAGATCTGCGGTGAAGAGCGAGTGAACCCGTCATTTCGGCAACCTTTCAGGCGTATGAAGAAATAACTCTTGTATAACTGCATCTTTCATGGAACCATATATTCATAAGAGTTTCGCGCACGTCGTGGTGGGCACTCTCAGTCCCGTACGACACTCGCCGCGCGAATCAGGCTACTGGCCAGACGAAATACAGCTGCGCGCGCAAAAAACACAAGGAGGAACCATGGATTGGCGCGAGCAGGCTGCCTGTCTGACCGTTGACCCCGAGCTCTTTTTTCCGGTGGGCAACACTGGCCCGGCGGTCGATCAGATCGAGCGCGCGAAGGCCGTATGCGCCCGATGCAAGGTCACCGAGATGTGCCTGCAGTACGCCATGGACACCGGCCAGGATTCGGGCGTGTGGGGCGGCCTCAGCGAAGATGAGCGTCGCGCGCTGAAGCGTCGCGCGGCACGCGCGCGTCGCGCCAGCTAGGTTTCGATCCGAGGATCACGAAAACCCCCGAGCAGCAGCTCGGGGGTTTTCGTTTGCGTGCGGCCGCTCGGCGGTCTTTCGACCTCGCGCGCGGAACCAGCAATGCATGAATAGTGCACGAAGTGTGGCCTCACGTGCGCTCAGGCCGCAATTCGTGCACTATTGCAGCAAGCAGCTAGTCGGTGCCGGCATCGAACGCGGCCGACAGGCCGAGTTCGTCTGCCTCTTCGTCGATGCCCGTCACAGCGTCGGCGATCTGCGCGGCTCCACCTGCCTCGAGCTGGCCCACCACGTCGGCGGTCGAGACTCCGACGAGACCCATAGCCGCGTACTGCTCGAGGCGTGCGCGCGAATCGGCGATGTCGAGGTTGCGCATGGTCAGCTGGCCGATGCGGTCTTCGGGGCCGAACGCCGCGCCCACGGTGCGCTCCATCGAGAGCTTCTCGGGGTGGTAGCTCAGGTTCGGGCCCGTGGTGTTCAAGATCGTGTAGTCGTCACCGCGGCGCAGGCGCAGCGTGACCTCGCCGGTGACTGCCGAGCCGACCCAGCGCTGCAGCGACTCGCTCAGCATGAGCGCCTGCGGATCGAACCAGCGACCCTCGTACATGAGGCGACCAAGCTTGCGCCCCTCGTTGTGGTAGCTCGCAACCGTGTCTTCGTTATGGATCGCGTTCACGAGGCGCTCGTAGGTGATGTGCAACAGCGCCATGCCAGGGGCCTCGTAGATGCCGCGCGACTTTGCTTCGATGATGCGGTTCTCGATCTGATCGCTCACGCCGAGGCCGTGACGGCCGCCGATCGCGTTCGCCTCGTACACGAGGGCCACGGGATCGTCGAACTCGACTCCGTTGATGGCGACGGGGCGGCCCGCTTCAAAGCGCACCGACACCTCTTCGGTCGCGACCTCGACGTCGTCGCGCCACGCGGCAACACCCATGATGGGCTCAACGATGTCGAGCCCGGTGTCGAGAAACTCGAGGCGCTTCGCCTCGTGCGTCGCCCCCCAGATGTTCGCATCGGTCGAGTAGGCCTTCTCAGCCGAGTCGCGGTAGGGGTAGCCGTGCGCGACGAGCCACTCGCTCATCTCTTGACGCCCGCCGAGCTCTTCGACGAACTGAGCATCGAGCCACGGCTTGTAGACGCGCAACGCCGGGTTCGCCATGAGGCCGTAGCGGTAGAAGCGCTCGATGTCGTTGCCCTTGTAGGTCGAGCCGTCGCCCCAGATATCGACGCCGTCTTCTTTCATCGCGCGCACGAGCAGCGTGCCCGTGACCGCGCGACCGAGCGGAGTCGTGTTGAAGTAGGTCTTGCCGCCCGAGCGCACGTTGAACGCGCCGGTCGCAAGTGCGATAAAGCCCTGCTCGACGAGGGGGCGCTTCGCATCGACGAAACGGGCGATCTCTGCCCCGTACTCCTTGGCGCGAGCGGTCACCCCGTCGAGGTCAGGCTCGTCGTACTGACCGATGTCAGCGGTGTAGGTGCAGGGCACAGCACCCTTGTCTCGCATCCACGCAACGGCACAAGAGGTATCGAGGCCACCAGAGAACGCAATGCCGACGCGCTCGCCGACAGGAAGGGAAGACAGAACCTTAGACATGGTTTCTATCCTATGGGCTCAGCGGGTCACTCTGCGCCGACCTTCATAAGCCACCGCGCATTGAGCTCAGCGAGGCGAGTTCGCGCGCAGTTCAGCCGTTAAAGCTCGACGGGTCGGGGCCGAAGTTCTGCTGCCGGTCGAGCGAGTCGATGGCGGCCATCTGATCGGCCGAGAGCTCGAAGTCAAACACGTTCGCGTTCTCGATCAGGCGCGACCGGCTCGAGGTCTTCGGAAACACGATGGTGCCGTGCTGCAGATGCCAGCGAATGACCACCTGCGCGGCAGTCTTGCCGTGCGCAACGGCCGCGCTCGCAACCTCGGGACGCTCGAGCAGGTCGCTCTTGCCCTGGCCGAGCGGCCCCCATGCCTCGATGGCGATCCCGCGCTCTGCACAAAACTCGCGAAGCTCGCGGCGCTGGTGCAGCGGATGCAACTCAACCTGGTTCACGGCCGGCACGACGCCGGTCTCGTGCAGCAGTTCGCTCAGGTGCGCGATCTCGAAGTTCGAGACGCCAATTGAGTCGCACTGCGCCGAACCTACGATCTCCACGAGGCCGCGCCATGCGGTGACCGCGGTGCGCTTCGCCGGAACCGGCCAGTGCACGAGGTAGAGATCGACCTTCTCGAGCCCGAGACGCTCAAGGCTTGCCTCGAACGCGCCATGCGGGTCTTCCTGGTCGGTGTTCCACAGCTTTGTGGTGATGAAGAGTTCATCGCGATCGATGCCGCTCGCCGCGATCGCGCGGCCGACCTCTGCTTCGTTCTCGTAGATGCGGGCGGTGTCGATGTGTCGGTAGCCGACCTCGAGAGCCTCGCTCACGATTCGTTCGGTGTCGCCCGGCTCAACCTTGAACACGCCAAGGCCCAACTGCGGAATCAGGTTTCCGTCGTTCAGTTCAATGCTCGGGATCTGCAACTCGCCCATTCCGGCTCCTCGTTCGACATATTCCGCAACAGTGTAGACCCCATAATAGAAGTGTCATGCTCTCCGCGCCGAACATTCAGTTTCCAGAAGACCTGCCAGTCTCGCAAATGCGCGACGAGATCGAAGCCGCGATTCGCGGGCATCAGGTCATCATCGTGGCCGGTGAGACGGGGTCGGGCAAGACGACTCAGCTGCCGAAGATCGCACTGGCACTCGGCCGCGAGCGCATCGCGCACACGCAGCCTCGGCGCATAGCGGCGCGCACCATCGCCGAGCGCATCGCCGAAGAGCTGGGCAGCGACCTCGGCGGTCTCGTTGGCTATCAGGTGCGGTTCACCGACAAAGTCAGCTCGCACACCAAGATTCGTCTGATGACCGACGGCATTCTGCTGAACGCGATCCACCGCGATCGCGACCTGAAGGCATACGACACGATCATCATCGATGAGGCGCACGAGCGCAGCCTCAACATCGACTTTCTGCTCGGCTATCTGAAGACGCTGCTGCCCCGGCGCCCCGACCTGAAGGTCATCATCACATCGGCGACCATCGACCCCGAGTCGTTCGCCGCGCACTTCGCCGATGCAAGCGGCACACCGGCACCGATCATCGAGGTATCGGGGCGCACGTATCCGGTCGAGATTCGGTATCGTCCGCTGGTTGAAGAAGTATCGATCGAGGATCCGAAGACCCATGCGGTCAAAGTTCGTAAGACCGAGCGCGACCTGTTCGACGCGATCGGCGACGCGGTCGGCGAGCTGGGTCGCGAGACCCCGGGCGACGTGCTTGTCTTCTTGAGCGGCGAGGCAGAGATTCGCGACGCTGCAGATGCGCTGACCGGTCGTTTCAGGGCAGCGAGAGGATCAGCCGCGCTTGAGGTACTGCCCCTCTATGGGCGCTTGAGCGCCGCCGAACAGCATCGCGTCTTCGAAGTGAACAAGAGCGGCGCGAGGCGCGTCGTGCTCGCCACGAATGTGGCAGAGACGAGCCTCACCGTGCCGGGCATTCGTTACGTGGTCGACGCGGGCACCGCACGCATCTCGCGCTACAGCTCGCGCAGCAAGGTGCAGCGCCTGCCGATCGAGGCGATCTCGCAGGCGAGCGCGAATCAGCGCTCAGGGCGCTCGGGGCGCACGAGCCCCGGCATCGCCATCAGGCTCTACGCCGAAGACGACTTCGAGTCGCGGCCCGAGTTCACCGAGCCCGAGGTCTTGCGCACGGGTCTCGCAAGCGTCATTCTGCAGATGCTCGCGCTCGATCTCGGCGACATCGGCGAGTTTCCGTTTCTCACTCCACCAGACAAGCGCGATATTCGCGACGGCCTCGCGCTGCTCGAAGAGCTCGGCGCGGTGCGCGGTGCGCGCGCCCAGGTCGGGTCGGGCAAGGGGGCGAGCGGCCGGGGGCCGCAGCAGGCGAAGATCACGAGGATCGGCCGCGAGCTCTCGAGGCTGCCCATCGAGCCGCGCTTCGCCCGCATGGTCGTCGAAGCGCGCGAGCACGGGGTGACCGACGAGGTCGTCGCGATCGTCGCCGGGCTCACCGTGCAAGACGTGCGCGAGCGCCCGGCTGAGCAACGAGGTCGAGCAGACGAACTGCACGGCCGCTTCGCTGATCCTCTTGGCGATCTGATGACGCTGCTGAACCTCTGGAACTATCTGCAGAAGCAGCAGAAGGAGCTCTCTTCGAGCGCGTTTCGCCGGCTCTGCAAGGCCGAGTTCTTGAACTTCTTGCGGGTGAGCGAGTGGATGGATCTCTACCGCCAGATCTCGCGCACCGCGAAGTCCGTGAAGGGCGAGCGCAAGACGGCTGGGCGCGAAGCGGAGCGAAACGAGACGAGCGAGGCGGGCGCAGCCGGCGGCGCGGCCGACGCCGTGCACAGATCGGTGCTTGCCGGCCTGCTCTCGCACCTCGGCGTGCGCGACGACCTGCAAGACCGCCGCACCCCCTCAGACCGCGGCAGAGGCGGCGCCGCGGCGCCATCTCGCCGCAAACCGGCGCAGGAGTACGTGGGCGCGCGCGGCACCCGCTTCGCGCTGCACCCCGGCTCGGTGCTCTCAAAGCGGCCGCCAGAGGTCGTAATGAGCGTCGAGCTCGTCGAAACGAGCCGCCTCTTCGCCCGTGGCAACGCGACGGTCGACCCGACTTGGGCCGAGGCGCTCGCAGGTCCCCTCGCCAAGCGCCAGCTGAGCGAGCCCCACTGGGAGAAGAAGCAGGGCGCCGCCGTCGCCTACGAGCGCGTCACGCTCTACGGCGTGCCGATCGTCGAGCGCCGCCGGGTGCAGCTGTCGCGCTTCGACCGAGAGCACGCCCGCGAGCTGTTCATTCGGCACGCCCTCGTCGAGGGCGAGTGGGAGTCGCCGCAGGCGTTCGACCGCGCAAACCGGCAGCTGCGCCGCGAGCTTGCGCAGCTCGAGGAGCGCACCCGTCAGCGCGGCCTGGTCGGCGACGACGATGCGGTCTTCGAGTTCTACGACGCTCGCATACCTGCCGAGGTCACGAGCACACGCGACTTCGAAGGCTGGTGGAAGAAGACCCAGCGCGAGCAGCCGAAACTTCTCAATATGCGCCGCGAAGATTTGCTCGACGACGAGGATCCGCAGGCCGCGAACGAGACCGAGTTTCCGCGCGAGTGGCGGCACGGCGACCAGACGTTGAAGCTGCGCTACCGCTTCGAGCCCGGCGCCGCCGACGATGGGGTCACCGTGTCGGTGCCGCTTCCCCTGCTGCCGCGCGTGGAGGGTGCCGAGTTCGAGAAGCTCGTGCCGGGCCTGCGCGAGGAGCTCACCACCGCGCTCATTCGCTCGCTGCCGAAGGCGATTCGCAAGCACGTCGTGCCCGCGGCCGACTGGGCGCGTACCCTGCTCGCAGCCGTCGAGCCCAAGCTCGAGCGCGGCGAGGGCGCATTGACCGAGCTGCTCGCCGAAGAGATTCGGCGTCGCACCAGCGTGCAGGTGGCGGCGGCAGACTTCGACACGGAGCGCCTGCCCGCGCACCTCACTCCGACATTTCGCGTGATCGACGCCCGTGGCCGCACCGTCGGCACGGGCAAAGACCTCGCAGCGCTGCAGCGCACCCACCGCGACCAGGCGACCAAAGGGGTCGCCCGCGTCGCGCAGGCCGCGCTGCCGAAGAGCGACCTCGAGCGCACCGGGCTCACCGAGTGGAGCTTCGGCGATCTGCCAAGGCACGTCGACACGGCCTATGCCGGAGGGCGCAGCGGCGCGGGTACCGTGCGCGCCTACCCGGCACTCGTCGATCGTCGCACCTCGGTCGAGCTTCGCCTCGTCGCCGACGCCGACGAGCAGGCAAGGCTCACTCGCCGCGGCGTGCGGCGCCTGCTCTCGCTCAGTTCTCCGAGCCCCGCGAGCTACGTGCGCGACCACCTCTCGAACCAAGAGAAGCTGCTGCTGAGCGCTGGCCCCTACCGATCGCTCGATGACGCGATCGCCGACGTGTCGCTCGCCGTCGCCGACCGCGCGATCCGCCGAGTCGCCGCCGATGGGCTCGTCTGGCGCGCCGACGACTTCGAGCAGATCGCGAACGACTACGCGCGAGCCTTGATCGACGACATCTACGGTGGCATCGCGCTCACCGCGAAGGTGCTGAACGACGCGCGGCTCGCGAACAAGGCCATCGACGGCGCGAAGAGCCTGCACGTGCTCGGCCAGGTCACGGACGCGAAGTCGCAGTTGAACGGGCTCGTCTACGCCTCGCAGAACGGCGGCGGCTTCGTCTCGCACGCAGGCCTCGACCGCCTCGAACGTCTGCCCGTCTACCTGCAGGCGATCCTCGTCAGAATGAAGGCGCTCACCGAAAACCCTGGCCGCGATCGCGCCTGGCAGAACGATATCGACCGCGCGCTCGCAATGTTCGCTGATGCTGGGGGCCAGATACCGCTGCCACCTGACGCCCCCGAGCATCTCGTGCGGGCGCGGTGGCTGATCGAAGAGCTTCGGGTGAGCCTGTTCGCGCAGCAGTTGCGCACCGCCGAGCCGGTGTCGCTGCAGCGGGTGCAGAAGGTGCTCGCTGGCGGCTGAAGAAGCGTTGCGCACCACTAGACTCTCGTAGTGGGTATTTATCGTGATCTGGCGCGCCAGCCGGGAGTCGTTCGCATCCTGCTCTCTCAGCTGACTGCGCGCTTTCCTTTCGGCATGCTGTCGATCACGGTGCTCTTGCACATTCAGTTGCTCTACGGCAACTACACCTCGGCAGGTGTGATTCTTGCTGCTCAGAGCGTCGGCCAGGCCATCGCTGGCCCGTTGACGAGCCGACTCATGGGTCGGCTCGGCATGCGCCAGGTGCTCATCGTGACCACCGCGATCTGCGCCTCGCTGCTGGCTCTCATCGCACTCACCATGCTTCCGCTGGCGATGGTGACGGCGATCGCGTTCGTGATCGGCCTCACGACTCCCCCGGTCACGCCGGCCGTGCGCACCATCTACCCGAAGCTCGTACCGGGCAACCAGATTACCGGCCTGTTCTCACTCGACGCTTCGGCGCAAGAGATCATCTGGATCATCGGCCCGGTCGCCGCGGTCTTCGTCTCGACGCAGATCAGCACCGTCTGGGGCCTGCTGCTCGCCGCCGCGTTCATGGTCGGCGGCGGCATCTGGTTCATCACCAGCCCGCAGCTGGGCAGCGTGCGCATTCCGCCCTCGCGCCGCAGGCTCGGTGCGGTGCTCAGATACCCCACGGTGCTGGTTTCGAGCACCGTCGGCTTCTTCTTCGTTGCCTCGTTCGCGGCACTCGAAGCCGGCGTCGTCGGCGCCTTCGGCCACGGCGGGGTCGCGTCGGGCATCATTCTCGCGATCTTCTCGGCCGGCTCCATCGTGGGCGGGCTCATGTTCGGGCACCGCGACGTCACGCCGTGGTCGATGGTGTTTCGCTCGCTCATCGTGCTCGCCGGCACGGCGCTGTGCCTCATCAGTCTCAACCCTATCTGGCTCGGAGTCGTGCTCTTTCTCGGCGGCATCGGCGTCGCTCCGATGTTCGCCGCACTCTTTACCGTCGTGAGCTCGACCGTGCGCTTCTCCGAGACCGCCGAGGCCTACGGCTGGGTCGGCACGGGCCAGCTGGTCGGCGTGGCCCTCGGGTCGGCGCTCGCCGGCATCGCGATCGACTCCGCCGGCGGGTTCGGCGGGATCCTCGTCTCTGCATTCTTCTTGGTCGCAACCGTCGCCTCGGCCGCGATCGGAGCTCGCTGGATGCCCGATCTGCGAGGCAAAGACGCGAGCCCGCTGCCCGATACGGCTCCCATCACGCTGCCACACAAGGGCTAAATCAGCTACTGATTTCGTTGCAATCCGCTGCAGATACGGGCGAATTCGTCTGTTGCTGGGCGATTCATGCGACTTTTCCGAAAGAATGGAGCTGCGGGGCATCTTGTGTCAGACTTGCTGATGCACCACAACAACGAAGTTCACCTATAAAGGAGTGATCTGCTCATGCTCAAGTACGCCGTCGTTAACCCGGCAACCGGTGAAACCATCAAGGAGTACCCGACCGCCACCGCAGCAGAGATCGAGGCGGCGCTCGCCGATACTCAGCAGACCTACACGGAGTGGTCGCGCAAGACCACCGTCGCCGAGCGTGCGGCCCTCGCCCAGCGCGCAGCAGAGCTGTTCGATGAGCGCAAGGAAGAACTCGGCGCCATCATCAACCGCGAGATGGGCAAGCCCCTCGACCAGGCGATCGGCGAGGCAGAGTTCTCGGGCGGCATTACCGCCGCGTTCGCGACGAACGCCGAGAAGTGGCTCGCAGACGAGCAGCTCGAGGTCGAAGACGGCCTGAAGAGCTTCTTCCGCTTCCAGGGCATCGGCGTCGTGCTGGGCATCATGCCGTGGAACTACCCCTACTACCAGGTCGCGCGCTTCGCGGTGCCCAACCTGATCCTCGGCAACACTGTCATTCTGAAGCACGCCGAGCAGTGCCCCGAGTCGGCACTCGCACTCGAGCAGATCTTCCTCGACGCGGGCTTCCCGAAGGGCGCATACGTCAACGTCTTCGCCTCGCACGAGCAGATCTCGACCATCATCGCTGACGACCGCGTGCAGGGCGTCTCGCTGACCGGTTCGGAGCGCGCAGGCTCGATCATCGGCGAGCAGGCCGGCCGCGCACTCAAGAAGTGCGTGCTCGAGCTCGGCGGCAGCGACGTCTTCTTGGTGCTCGACACCAAAGACATCGATCACGCGGTCGCACACGCGGTCGGCGGCCGCATGGAGAACACCGGCCAGGCGTGCAACGGCTCGAAGCGCATCGTCGTGCTCGACAGCGTCTACGACGAGTTCGCACCGAAGTTCCTCGCGGCAATCAGCGGCCAATCGCTCGAAGAGGGCAACTACGGCCCGCTGTCTTCGGCGAAGGCAACCGAGGGCCTGACCGCACAGGTGCAGGGCGCGCTCGACCAGGGCGCAGAGGTGCTCGTCGGCAACAACACCCCGAACGGCAACTTCTACACGCCGACCGTCATCGGCGGCGTCACCGCTTCGATGGATGTGTACAGCCAGGAGCTCTTCGGCCCCGTCGCACAGCTCTACAAGGTGTCGAGCGACGAAGAGGCGATCACTCTCGCCAACAGCTCGCCCTACGGCCTCGGCTCGGTCGTGATCTGCGACGATCTCGAGCGTGCTGAGCGCGTCGGCAACCAGCTCGACGTGGGCATGGTCTTCATCGGCGCTGCCGGCCTCGAAGGCACCGACGTGCCATTCGGCGGCGTGAAGAAGTCGGGCTACGGCCGTGAGCTTGGCAAGGTCGGCATGCTCGAGTTCGCGAACAAGAAGCTGTTCCGTTTCGCAGGCTAATTTCTCGCACCGCGAGGATCACGAGGGCCCCTGCTTCGGCAGGGGCCCTCGTCGTTTGCGAGCTCGCGTTTTGGGCCTGTGCTCCCCCACAGGCGCTACCGGGATTCTTTGGCCGCTGAGACAGGCGTGCCCGGAGCACCTCTCGCTAGCGTGAATCGCAGAGGCTTTGCACGGAGGGAGCTCGCAGCGTGGCGAGAGTTGAAGAGACAGCGTTGCAGGAACTCTGCGAACGATTACGCAAACAGTTTGGTGTCACGGGCGCCAGCGTTGCCGTGGTGCACCGCGGAGAACTCTCGGTCGCTGCCGCTGGCATCGCGAATCGCGACCTCGATCAGCCCATGCGCACGAGCACGCTGATGCAGATCGGTTCGACCACGAAGGTGTACACAGCGGCGATGCTGCTGCAACTCGCGGCGCTCGACCGCATCGACATCGATGCACCGGTCGCGGGGGTTCTTCCCGAGTTCGCCCTCGCGAGCGATTCCGAGGCGCGTCGCATCACCCCGCGACACCTGATGTCGATGACGAGCGGGCTCGACAACGGCCCATACGCCGACACCGGCCGAGGCGACGACTGCGTCGAGCGCTATGTCGGGTTGCTCGGCGAGATTCCGCTGCTGTTCGCGCCCGGGTCTTCCTACAGCTATAGCAACGCTTCGACCGTCATCTCGGGGTTGATCATCGAGCGCCTCATGGGCGCATGCTGGGATGAAGCGCTGGCGTCACTGATCCTCGAACCCGCAGGGCTCACCGAGTCGGTAACTCTTGCTGAGCAGCTGCCGTACCGCCACGTTGCTGTCGGTCACGAGCCTGGAGTGAACGGATCGGTGGTCGCGCAGAACTGGACGTTCTCGCGCGGCATGGGCCCGAGCGGGTCCACCCTCGCTACCACGGCCGCAGATCTCGCACGCTTCGGGCAGCTTCTGCTCGACGGCGGTGTCGGCCGCGGCGGCACCCGCGTGCTCGCCGAGTCTGCGGTGCGCGAGTTGCTGTCGCCGCAGATAGACGTGCCTGCGCGATGGTTCGCTGATCAGTGGTGCGTCGGCCCCTATCGAAAGGTGTGGGATGGCGTCGAGGCGTTCGGGCACGGAGGCACCACGATGCAGTCGTCTTCGACCCTGACGTGGATCCCAGAGCTCGGGCTCTCGGTCTCGGTGATCGTGAACAACCCCTCGCTCGGGTACCCCTTCGCGCACGCGCTGCTCGGCGAGCTTCTGCTAACGGAGTTCTCGATCGAGAAGCCGAAGCGGCCGGTGCACGACCCGAACGCTTCGTTCGATGCCGCGCAATACGTCGGCGAGTATCGCACCCTCGAGACCAACTATCGCGTCACCGCAGGCGATACGGGCCGACTGCTGCTCACAATGGACTCGCACGCACTCTTTTCGGATGGTGCCATTGAATCGGAGCTTCAGCCAATTGGTGACCACCGTTTTCTCGCCGTCGACGACCGGGTGACGACGTTTCACAATTGGGATCTCGCGTTCTCGGATATAACAGACGGAAAGGCGCGGCTACTACACAATGGCGGGTTCGCGGCCGCCCGGGTGTGACTCTGATATCGTGCCGCGCGCAGAAAAACGGAGGGCAGGGACGCTCTCCGGCACCGGGTGCTACTGCCCGATGAGCCTCAGCTGCAGCATTGCGGCGAAGCGCTCGTCGGCATCTCCAAGATTGATACCCGCGATCTCGGTGGCCCGGCGCAGCCGGTAACGGAAGGTGTTGGGGTGCACGTAGAGCGCCGTCGCGGCCTGCCCGACATCGCCGAAGTAGTCGAACCACGCGCGCAGCGTCTCTACGAGGTGCCCGCGGTGCTTGCGATCGTGTTCGATAAGCGTAGAGATCGGTCCGGTGATCTCGTCGCCGCGAACGACCATCAGATCTCGCAGTTCGAGCGTCAGCACCAGTGCGTGCACATCGGCGAGACGCGCGACCCTCGGCTCCGCTCTGCCAAGATCGGCACGAGACGCTGGCGTCGGTTCTTGGAGTGCGCGCAACACCCTTCGCACCGTGGCTCGCGATCTTGCGAGCCCCGCAAGATCGTGCGCGGGTGGCCCGACCGCAATCGAGGCCGAGGTGCGCCCGCCGACCCTGTCGAGAAAGTCTTCCATTGTCTGCACCGCACGATCTCCCACAGGATCGTTCGGCGCTGGCAGAATGCCGAATACCGTATCGCCCAGCAGCGCAACGGCCGAACCTGGGCGCAGCGCAGAAAGGTGCACCGCAAACGCATCGGCAAGCCGCTCGCGGTCTGCCATGGCGGTCTGCTCTTCGACCTCGGCTGTCGCGTCGGGCGTATCGGTGAGCACCGCAGCCACGACGCACACGGGTTGACCCATCAGGTTCAGTCGCGAAAGCGCATCGCTCGCCCCTGCCCCGCCCTCGATCGCCGTGCTGAGCAGTTCGGCGCGCAAACGCCGCTGCACGTCAGCGCCCGCACGCACGCGCAGCAGGTGCAGCGCCACAAGCTTCGCAGCATCGCGCAGCGTCGTGGTGCGCTCTTGGGTGAGCGGCCCATCCATCGCTGCCCAGATCGAGCCGAGCACCTCGTCGCCGGCGCGCACACCGATGGCCACGCGTTGAGTTGAACGCTCGTCTTCGAACTCGATCGAGCTCACGACGACCGGATCCTCGCTGCGATAGAGGTCGCGAAACACGCCTCGCTCCGTGAGCACCTGGGTGTATCTCGCGGGCACTCGCCTGCCGACGATCGTCTCGGCCCGCCCCGAGTCGATGTGTTGCTGCCCCTCAGAGAAGGCGAGCACACGCGACGAGCGATCCTCGATCGTAACCGGAGCTGAAAGCAGCGACGAGATCGCGTTGGCGACCGCGAACAGGTCGCCCGACGGGATGCCACCGAGCGAATCAACGCGAGCCTCGCCAATATCGTCCTCGGCGAGCAGCGAGCGCAGCAGCGCAGCCAGCTGGGTCCATGTTGCGCCGCGAGCAAGGCCGAGCAGCACGATACCGTGCTCGTCTGCCACGCGGCGAACCTCGTCAGTGAGCTCGATCGGCGAGCGCACGACCACTGCCGCCGGGGTCTCGGGGCCGAGTGTCTCGAGCATCGCCACAAGCTGCTCTGGGCCGTGCACCCCTACCCCGAGCACGATGGCATGCTCGGGGTAGATCGGCTCGTCGACCGGGTCGTAGATGCCCACCCCGCCCACGTTCTCACTCTGGTCGATATGACCGTGAGCGATCTCGAGCAGGGTCATGCCGAGGTCGTCGAGCACTCGCCCAAGACTGAACCTCGTGAATCTCGGCTCTTGGGCGGCGCTCATGAATGGAAGCATAGCGTTTGTCAGTTAGACAGCAACCCACTCGACCGAGGTGGTGAACTCCTCGAGCAATCCAGGAATCGGGGTGACTCCGAGGCCCGGGCCGGTGGGCACAGTCAGGTGTCCGTCTTCCATCACCCACGGCTCGGTGATATCGGTTGCATAGAATCGACCGCTTGCCGAGACATCGCCGGGCAGGGTGAAACCTGGCAACGACGCGAGGGCGATGTTCGCAGCTCGTCCGAGGCCGGTTTCAAGCATGCCGCCGCACCACACCGGCACGCCAGCCGCAGCCGCGAGGTCGTGGATGCGACGCGCCTCGAGGTACCCGCCGACGCGCCCCGGCTTGATGTTGATCACGCTCGTCGCACCGAGCCTGATCGCGGCGGCGGCCGTTTGCGCCGAGGTGACCGACTCGTCGAGGCAGATCGGGGTCTTCATCATCTTCGCGAGGTCGGCGTGGCCCACGATGTCTTCTTCTTCGAGCGGCTGCTCGATCAGCAGCAGGTCGAAGTCGTCGAGCTTTGCCAGGTGACGAGCATCGCGCAGCGTGTAGGCAGTGTTCGCGTCAACCTGAAGCAGCACGTCGTCACCGAACTTCTCGCGCACCGCGCGTACGACGTCGACGTCCCACCCCGGCTCGATCTTGAGCTTGATGCGCACGTAGCCCTCATCGATGTAGCCACCGACCGCGTCGAGCAGCTCAGGCAGCGAGTCCATGATGCCTACCGACACCCCGCACGGCACCCGCTCGTGCACCGACCCGAGCTCGCGGGCGAACGACCTGCCCTCGGCCCGAAGCTCGGCATCGAGCAGCGACGTTTCGAGCGCGGCCTTCGCCATGGGGTGACCCTTGAACTTGTGCAGCGCCTGCGCGACCCCGTTCGCGTCACGCACGCCCGCAACTGCGGGAATGAAGTAGCGCTTCATCAAATCGACTGCGCCCTCGGTGTACTCGGGCGAGTAGACGGGTTGCGGCAGCGTGACGCACTCGGCCCAACCCTCGGCACCGTCGGTCACCGCCTTCACGATCAAGATGTCGCGTTCGGTCTGCGTGCCGAAAGAGGTGCGGAACGGTGAAACGATCGGCAACGCGATACGCCGCAGCTCGAACCCTTCGATCTTCATGATTATTTCTCTCCCTTGTCTGAGGCCTGATCCAAGATGTACCCGGTGCCACGCTCGAACCCGATGATCTGCCCGCCTGCACTCAGCAGATTCGTGAGCTGCTCACGCACGCTCAGTCGCCACTGCTTCGCCTGTTCTGGGTCGCTCGTGCGCATCGCCTCTATGTCGTCAGGAATCGTGACGGTTGAGCTACCCGAAGGAACCGGAACCCTGCTGTCGTGTGCGAGCAACGCGAGCACAGCTGGATCGCGCAGATGCCAGCGAACCAACAGCCGATCGCTCGAATCACCAGCATTGATCGAGTCGGTCATCGGCCCGTAAAAGTTCTCGAGATACTCGACTGGCGTTGCGCCGAGCTTTCTGATGTTGAAGTTCGCATTGCGCGAGATGAGCGGATCGTAAGTCCACTCAATGGTGTCGATTCCCCTGCTGAGGGCCCACGCGCGCTGGTGCAGCTTCAGGGCGTACCCCACTGATTTGCCCACGAGGTTCGAGGTCACGCCCGAGATGTGGCTGTGCAGCGTGCGCCGCTCGGGGCTCGAGTGCAGCCCGAGCGATGCCCCGATCAGCTCGCCGTCGACAAATGCGCCGGCGATGTAATTGCCGGTTTTGCCGAGCACTCGCAAGAACTCTTTCGGCAGCACCGAGTTCTCTTTGCTTCGACCCCAGATGTGGTCGAGCAAATCGATGACCTGCGCCTCTTCGGCGGCACCACTCATCTCACGAATGACCGCGCCAGTGAGCTCGGCGGCACGCTCAGCGTCGGCCATTGCCTGCTGCAGCACCTCGTCGCGCTGCCTCTCTTCGCTCATCACTTTCCTTCTTCCCCTTCGCCTGCCAGCTCGGCGACGAGCGCGGCAAGCAGCCTGGTGCGAGGCTCGATCTCTGTAACCAGCACGTGTTCGGATTCGGCGTGGGCGCCGCCGCCGACCGCGCCGAGCCCGTCAAGGGTGGGCACCCCGAGGCCTGCGGTGTAGTTTCCATCGCTTGCGCCGCCGACTGCCACCCCGGTGAGCGGTGCCAAGCCGAGCCGAGCAGCGAGCGCTGCCGCGCGCCCGAAGAGTGCTTCGGAGGCGCTGCGCTCGAGCGGCCGCCGGTTCACTCCCCCGAGCACCTCGACGCTGGCTCCCGCGAGCACCGGGCGCAGCTCGCGCATGGCGAGATCAACGCGGTGTTGCTCGGCGGCGGCGCGCACGCGCACATCGACCTTGAGTGTCGCTCGTGCCGGCACCGTATTGCTGGTCGTGCCAGAGACCGCAAGCGTCGGAGTCACCGTGGTGCCGAGTTCGGGGTTCGCGAACGCCGCGATCGCCAGCACCTGGTGGGCAAGCTCGATCGAGGCGTTGATCCCTTTCTCGGGCTCGAGGCCGGCGTGGGCAGCCGCACCGGTCACCACAATCTCATAGAGCGATACGCCCTTGCGTTCGAGTTTCAGCGCCCCACCGTCGGCCGAGGCTTCGAGTACGAGCGCGGCTCGCGCCCCGGCGGCCGTGTCTTCGATCAGCTGTCGCGAGTTTGGCGAGCCGAGCTCTTCGTCGCCCGTCACGAGCAGCGTCACGCCGTCGCGATCTTCGAGCGCAGCAATCGCGTGCATCGCCATCGCCAGGCCGGTCTTCATGTCGAAGCATCCGGGCCCGGTGAGCACACCGTCGCTCACGGCATACGGCAGCCGGTCGATTGCGCCAAGCGGCCACACGGTGTCGTGGTGAGCCAGTAGCAGCACCCTTGTGGGCCCACCGAAGCTCCACCGGAGGTGGCTCACGCCGCCCACCTCGATGCGCTCGGCGGCCACGCCGAGAATGCTCTCGCCAAGATCTGCGACGAGGTTCGCCGACGCCCTCACTGCGTCGAGGTCAGCAGAGGGAGACTCGCATTCGACGAGAGTGTGGATCGTGCGGATGATGTCATCGAGCTGCACCGGTTTCGGCATCATGTCGATCGACCTTTCTGAGTAGACGCGACAGTTTCTTCAGCGCAGCTGACCGCTCAGGCCGCGACCCGCTGATGCAAGTCTGGCTGTCGGGTCGGCAGAAGTTGCTAACATGCGCTCTCCTCGTCTTCGGGGGTGACGGCCATACAAGTATTGCGAAGAAGACACCGCACCTGCATTGTTCAATAGGCCAAGACTGGCTTACGTGAACTGTCCATCTCACCAAGATCATCTCATTGATCCGTCTAGGCTTCGAGACGAAGAGCATGAATCTCGTGAGCCTGGGTCCGCCGGCACCTCATAGAGAGGCAAGAAATGCGGGGCAATATTTCCATCGACTTGGAGGGCGTGGCCGGTGTGGCAACCATGGCCCAGGTTGCGCGCGGTGACCACGGATACCCCCGGGCGCAACAACTCATCGCGAACGGGGTGAGCGCAGCAATCGCCGGAGTGTTCGAGGGCGGCGCGACCGAGGTGCTGATCAACGACAGCCCCGGCACCATGGATAACCTCATGCATGCCGAGCGCACAGCGAACCGCATGGTCAAGTCGGTCGCGCGCTCACCGAGTGAAGCAATCAGCTTCGTACAGTGTGCTACCAGTTCGCCGCCGCTGCGCTGCGCAGCCTGCTGCCCCTCATCAACCGCTGATACTCAGCGCGTCCGAGAGAATGCGCCCGACGACTCCGATCAGACGGTCGGCGTCCGGGTCGTTCAGGCGATACTCGTCGGCGCGCACGAACACCGAGATCGCGTGACGCCTGCCGTCTGCGAACTCGACCATATCTATCTCGTTTCGCACGATGCAGATCGTTCCGGTCTTACCGCTGACCTTGATGTCGCCGCTCGCGAAGCCGCTGCGCAGTCAGTGCGGCCAGATTTGCAGACCGAGGATCCGCCGCGCCTCAGCACACGCCTCTGGTGTAGCGGCTTCGTTCGTCCAGAGCAGTCGCAGCAGCCAATCCGCATCGTCTCGGAGTAGCTCTCGGTAGTTGACTGCGGTTCGGTGCTCTGACTCGTCATAGTCTGCACACTAGCCGCGCACACGCTAAGCCGGATTGTCTCGTCACACGAGAGGATCGCGCGGGCCTTGTCGACTCGCACAACCCGCTTCGCACCTCGGCAGGCTACTCCTGCGGTAGCAGAAACTGCCCGAAGAACGCGGTGAGCTCTTCGCGCGCGCTGAGCGGCAAGATATGCGAGACGTAGTGATCAGGACGCACCACCACGATGGCGCCCTCTCGGGACACCCCGCGCTGCTCGAAGATGTCGTCGTCGGCAATTGCCGCATAGATCTTCTCGTAGTCGGGCAACCCGTAAGGTCCGCTCGCGGGCAAGAACACCTTCGGCACGGTTTCAATTGCCACGTCGTGGTGCGGTTGCTGGTAGACGGCCTTCACGTCGAACACCGTGTCGATGTCGACGCCCTCCGGGGTGAACCTGCGAATTGGCGAAGCCTCGTCCGAGAGCATCCACTCTGCCCAGGCGTTCAGCGCGGTGCGATCGGCATCGGCAAAGGCGTAGATGCGAAAACGACCGTCGGCCCGGTGGTGGTGTCCGATGTGCACGGGCACAGCGTCAGCAACGCGCACGGTGTTCACCGATTTGAAGCGCTTGCCGAGGGTGAAACCGGTAGCGAGATCCTGGCGCACCTGCGACGAGGTAACGATCGAGGGCTCGTACTCGGTCATGAAGCCCGCCGGAAACTCAGCGGTGCGCACGTAAAAGTCTGCGACTTCGTCGGGCGACTCGAACTCTTCGGGCTTCTTCGCCATGAGGGTCGACCACTCGAGGTCGAAATCGATGAGGTTCTGCGCGGTCACCTGACGCTCGTCGCTGTAGGTTCCGAGCAGTTCGTCGCTCGCCATGCCGGTGAGCACGTATCCGAGCTTCCAGGCGAGATTCCATCCGTCTTGCATCGAGACGTTCATACCCTGGCCGGCCTTCGCACTGTGGGTGTGGCAGGCGTCACCCATCAAGAACACGCGCGCCTTGCCGTCGGGCGAAGTCGCCTCGTCGTCGAATCGGTCGGTGAGTCGGTGCGCGACCTCGTAGACGCTGCTCCACGCCACGTCGCGCACGTCAAGCGTGTACGGGTGCACGATCGCGTTTGCCCGTTCGATCACCGCTTCGACGGGCGTCTTGCGCACCCGCCCACCGTCTGCCTTGTCGACCTCGCCAAGGTCGACGTAGATGCGGCAGAGGTGGTTGCCCTCGCGCGGGATGTGCAGAATGCTGCCGGCCTCACTGTGAATGATGCATTTCTTGCGAATGTCGGGAAAATCGGTGACGGGCAGCACATCCATGACGCCCCACGCGTGAAACGACTGGTCGCCGCGCAGTGAGCCGCCGATGGCAGAGCGCACCGCAGAGCGCGCGCCGTCGGCACCGATCACGTACTTCGCGCGCACTACGCGACTCTCGCCACTCACCACGCCCGCAGCGTCGGCATTGATGCCGGCACCGGCATGCCCGCTCACGCGACGAAGCGTCACATTCACCGGGTAGTCGCCCTCGCCGGTCACTTCGAGCCCTTCGAACTCCCACCCGTAATCTACCTCTCCCCTGGCGGGCGCGCGCCGCGCGTAGTCGGCGAAATAGTCGATCACTCGCGCCTGGTTCACGATGAGGTGCGGAAATTCGCTGATTCCCTGAGGATCATCCGGCGTGGTGCCGGTGCGAATGATGTGCGATGGATTCTCGGGGTCGGGGTTCCAGAATGCCGTTTCGGTGATCTGGTAGGCCTCTTGAATGATCTGAGGGGCGAAGCCGAAGGCCTGAAACGTCTCGACGCTGCGCGCCTGAATTCCGTCGGCCTGGCCGAGCACGAGTCGGCCGTCGCGGCGTTCAATAATGCGCGTCACCACACCTGGGAACATCGCCAGCTGCGCATGCGCGGCAATGCCAGCCGGGCCCGATCCGACGATCAATACATCGATCTCGTCAGGCAGATCTGTCGGCCGGTCGACGCCCACGCCGGCCGCCGGCAGCACCCGGGGGTCGGTCGACACGTATCCGTGGTGGTGAAACTGCACGTTTTCTCCTCACTGCGGTGTGAGCGGCCGAGGTCTCGCCCGTCACGCTTGTTCACTATTTGAACAGCATTTCTAACTATTGCACAGTTAGCATATGTCGAGCGAGGCGAAATGCCAAGCATCCGACACCTCCATTCTGCATCGTTTTGTGGCATCATTTCGGATTTTCGGACATCGCCTGAGAAGCCGGGAATAATAGGGAGCGTCCCGACCATAAGGAGTGCCCCCGTGTCCGAACTGATCGACTCGCTCACCGAGGCGCTTCGCGCTCACCCCGAGGCAACGCCGCTTCGCCTGCACCTCGCAGAACTCCTGCTGAACGAGGGGCAGCGGGATCGCGCGATCTCCGAGCTCGGTGCGGTGCTCGGCAAGGATCCCGCGAACGCTCAGGCGCAGAACCTACTGCGCCAAGCGCTCGGTGCGGGCAGCGCAGTGGCTGCCGAACGCTCTAATGCGCCCACCGACGCGACCGAGGCTGAGCCGGAACGCCTGGCACAGACGCAGGCAGATGCCCAAGCTCCTGCAGATGATCACGGCACCATCGCAGCTCAACTCGACCAGTTCGACTGGGGCAAACTCGAAAGCGAGGTAGGGGTCGACGTCGCTCCCCCGTTCATCACCGACGGTTCGGGCTTCGACGCGCTGAGCTCTGAAGCCGAGCAGGCAAGACGCGACCATCGAATGGGCGGCGACGGGCCGATGCCGAAGGGCTCGCACCCCGAAGCTGGCCCGCGTTCAGAACCAGACTCCGGGCTCGATGAGAATGGCTTCATCGTGGTAGGCGACGGCGAAGACCCCAAGTTCTTCGAAGAGCCACAGCCCGAGCGCATCAAGCTCGCCGACGTCGGCGGGCTCGAACAGGTGAAGAACCGATTGAGACTCGCGTTTCTTGAGCCAATGCGCAACCCCGAGATCGCAAAGGCCTATGGCAAGAGCCTCCGCGGTGGTCTGCTGCTATATGGCCCTCCCGGCACCGGCAAGACCTACCTAGCTCGTGCAATCGCGGGCGAGCTCGACGCAAAGTTTCTCAGCATCACCATCGCCGACATTCTCGACGGCATCATGGGCGAGAGCGAGAAGAACGTGCGCAGAATCTTCGACCGCGCCCGCGATCTCGCCCCCTGCGTGCTCTTCATCGACGAACTCGACTCGCTCGGCGGCAAGCGCTCGGGCTACTCGAACATGGGCTGGATGCGCAACGTCGTCAACCAGATGCTGCAAGAGATGGACGGCGTCGGCTCCAACAATGACGGCGTCTTCATCCTCGCCGCAACCAACCATCCCTGGGACGTCGACAACGCGCTGCTGCGGCCCGGGCGCTTCGACCGCATCGTTCTGGTCACGGCGCCAGACCCCGAGGCTCGCGCCGCGATCCTCAAGTCGGCGTTCAAGGATCGCCCGATCGCTGGCATCGACCTCGATGAGGCGGTCGCGGCAACGCATGGCTTCTCTGGCGCCGATCTGACACACCTGGCCGCGACCGCCGCAGAGCTCGCGATGAGCGACTCGATTACCAGCGGCGAGCTGCGCCCCATCGGCATGCACGACCTCAGAGCGGCCCTTGCAGAGGTAAAGCCGAGCACGGGTCCCTGGCTGCAGAGCGCACGAAACGTGGTCGACTTCGCGAATGCCGATGGCCGCTACGACGACCTCAAGAACTATCTTGAGGCAGAGCAGAAGTACAAGCAGAAGAAACCAAAGCGGTGAGCAACGAGCCGCTCGAGCGGGCAGCTCGCTCGGCCATGCAGCGCGCTGAGCTGCTCGTTGCTGGGGATCGAGAGACTGAGGCGCTCGCGCTACTTGGCGAGGCGCTACAGCACACCCCCGAGCACCCACTGCTGCTCTCCGGCTACGCTTGGGTGCTCAACCGGCTGAACCGCCCAGGCGAGGCGCGCGAATACGCCGACCGGGCGCTGTCGTTCGCACCTGAGATGCTTCAGGCGCAGTTTCAGCGCGCCTATGCGGAGTACGGCCTCGGCGAGACCGCTCTCGCCGAGGCTTCTGCGTTGCGGGGGCTCGAACTCGATCCAGAGAATGTCGAGTTTCATCTCTTGTACGCACGACTGCTCGCTTCGACACTCGGAAAGGGCCGTCAGAAGAAGCCACGGCGCGCACTCGCGGTTTCGCACCTCGACACGGCCCTCGAGCTGAGCCCAGACAGCCCAGACACGCTCTACCGCACGGCAGAGGTCACCCGCATGCTCGGCAACACCGATCTTGCGAGCCACTATGTTTCACAGGGGCTCGCCGTCGCGCCGGAGCACGTTCAACTGCTCACCCTGCGCGCGAGTCTCGTGACCGAGACTGTGCCCACCGGCGGCAGGTACGACATCACCACGCAGCCAACGGTTGCATTGGCCGAGGCCAACAAACTGCTGCAGCTCGACCCGCAGCACGTCGGCGCTCGACGCACGTTGTTCTCGGGCCTCTGGTACGAGCGAATGCTGTTCACCGACGGGCCGCTCACCATGATCACCGTCTTGGCCGTGAGTTACGGCTTGACGTATCGAGCAGACGGGCAGCTCCCGCTCCCTTGGGTAGGGGCCGGGCTGGCGCTGCTCTTCAGCGCCATACGCCTGGCAAAAGGCAAGATCATCACCTCACCCGTCAACCGGGGATTCGTGCGGTCGGTCACAAGGGAGACCCGCTTCGCCGCCCTCAGGCGCGTGCTCGTGACGATTGCGTGGTGCGTTGTCGCAGCTGGAATCGTCGGTCAAGTGCTCATACGAGATGCCGTGATCGTGCGCTGGATCGTCGTGCTGCTCGCTCTCGGCGCACTCTCGTCGCTCGCGGCGACCCTGCTCTTTCACGCCGCGTATGCCGATGCCGCGAAGCGCATCGGTGGGTATGGCAACGATCTCAACAGCCTCGTTCGGCTGGCCGACGAGCGCGGCCTCTTGCGAAGCCACCTCTGGTTTCGGCTCTTCGGCCTCCTGGGGGTAGCGATTGCTTCGCTCGCTGCGACACGGGGTCGAACCGACGGTGCGGCGGTCGCGCTCCTCGCAGTCGCCGGCCTGATTCTGTCGCTCACCGCCGGCCTGTTCCTGACTCGGCTTTTCGAACGCAGCCTGCGCGCTGAGCTGCCAGCGGGCACCGTCGTCTTGAAAGAGACATACCGAGCCCCGAGTTGGATCGGCATCGCCATGCTCGCAGCAGTCAGTTTTGGCACCGTGGCGATCCTCGCCACGAATCTCATCAAGGTGCCGGTATTCCCGAACGAATACGACGCGATCGGCCGCTACGAGGTTGCCGAAAAGTCCGACTCCGCTGGAGATGACGGATGCAACCGCGGCGGGCGGCGGGGCGCAGGCACGCTGGCCTGCATCATTGAGCGACAGCAAGCGCAGGCCGATAGAGAGTGGCCCAAGATCGAAGTGCCAGACTTCGACGTGCCCGATGTTCCAGGCCCAACGACTGGGCAGTGACCTCTGATCGGTAACTACTCGAACTACTCGCCGATGTGCTTGCGAGCCGAGATCGCGCGATCTGCCTCGCGCTTGTCTTGCTTCTCGCGCAGCGTCTGGCGCTTGTCGTACTCTTTCTTGCCCTTTGCGAGCGCGATCTCGACCTTCGCTCGCCCATCAAGAAAGTACAGCTGCAGCGGCACGATCGTCATGCCGCCTTCACGGGTCTTCTGGTAGAGCTTGTCGATCTGCTGGCGGTGCAACAGCAGCTTGCGTTTGCGACGCGGCGCGTGGTTCGTCCACGACCCGTTCAAGTACTCGGGAATGTAGGCAGCGTCGAGCCACGCTTCACCGTTCTCGATGAACACGTACCCGTCGACCAGCGAGGCGCGACCCATGCGCAGCGACTTGACCTCGCTGCCCGTGAGCACGAGCCCAGCCTCGTAGGTATCGAGAATGTGGTAATCGTGCCGCGCCTTCTTGTTCGACGCGATCAGTTTCTGACCCGTCTCTTTTGGCATAGCAGACAGTCTATCGGCGCAGCCGAGATCCCGCTTGCCGCAAATCAAGCAGACCAGAACTCAGCAGAAAACTCGGAGGTCGACGAAAATCAAGGACGATCTGACCGGATCGATCCGAGTTTTCGTGCAATCTCCTGAATTTCCGCGAACCCGGCAGCATACGAGGCTCGGACGAATCCGCCCGAACTAGACGCGCAGGTACCTGCTGATCGCCACCTTCGCCGCGATCGCGCTCAGCACGATGCCGACGCCGATCAGAATCGGCGGCACGATGAGCGACTGCTCGACAGTGATGTAGCTCGTGAACGGCACGTTCTGCGCGAGGAAGCCCTGCACGAAGAACTTCACCACCGCGACCGAGGCCACGCTCGCAAGCACCGAGCCGACCAGCGCCGCCACGATGCCCTCGATGATGAACGGTGTTTGAATGAACCTGTTCGACGCGCCGACAAGTCTCATGATGCCGATCTCGCGGCGTCTCGAGAACGCCGAGAGTCGAATCGTGGTCGAGATGAGCAAGACCGCCGCGACGAGCATCAACCCGGCGATCGCGATCGCCGTGTAGCTCGCGACGCCGAGAAAGAGGAAGATGCGATCGAGCAGGCTGCGCTGGTCGCTCACGCTCTGCACGCCGGGCACTCCCGAGAACGTCTCTTGGATGATGGCCGAACGCGACGGGTCCTTGAGCTTCACCCAGTAGGTCTGGTTGAGCTGCTCGGGTTTCGTGATGTCGAGAATCGGGTTGCCCGCGAACTGCTTCTGAAACTCCTTGTAGGCCTGGTCGTGGTCGACGAAGAAGGCATCGTCGATGTATGGCTTCAGCACCGTGGAGTTCAGTGCGTCCTCGACCGCCTTGATCTGCTCTTCGGTGACATCGGTGCCGTCGCAGGTCGCGCTCTGGTCGAAGTCGGTGCAGAGGTAGATCGCCACCTGGGCGCGGTCGTACCAGAACGTCTTCATCTGCTGCACCTGCAGCTGCATGAGAATGGCGGCGCCGACGAATGTCAGCGACACAGAAGTCACGAGGATCACCGAGATGACCACCGAAAGGTTGCGGCGCAGACCGTTCCAGACCTCGCCGAGCACAAGTCCGAGCCTCATCGTACGGGCCCCACATCCGTCTGATCGTCGGGCGTGAGCCCGAGCGCCTCGGCGTAGCTTCCGGGTGGTGGCGCAAGTTTCGGTTTCTCTTCGGCCTGGTCGGGGCGATCGGTGCGAACCGTCAGGTCGAGTTCGGCGGGGAGCGACGATTCGCTCGTTTCTGCCACCGAGGTACCGGTTTCACGAGTCTCGGCGAGGATCGCGGCCTCAGCCTGCGCGACGTCAGCAACGGGCGCAGCGGCCGGCACGGGGTCGACTTCTGGCACTTCGAACTCGAGCTCTTCGGGGGTCAGCGGACTCTCTGGCGCCTCGACAGGCTCAACGTCGGCGGCGAGTGTCGCGCGCACGACGTCTTCGCTGGTGCGAAGCACCTGCGCCCCGGCCTCGGTGAGGTCGCCGAGATCTATCGAGGCGGTCTCGCCATAGCCGCCGCGCTGCTCGTCGCGCACAACGATGCCCTGCGAGATCTCGATCACGCGCTGCTGCATGATGTCGACGAATGTGGCCTCGTGAGTCGCCATCACCACGGTCGTGCCCGAGGCGTTGATCGCGCGCAGCAACTGCATGATGCCAAGGCTCGTCGCGGGGTCAAGGTTGCCCGTGGGCTCGTCGGCGAGCAGGATCGCGGGCTTGTTCACGATCGCTCTGGCGATGGCGACGCGCTGCTGCTCGCCGCCCGAGAGTTCGTGCGGAAAACGCTTTGCCTTGCCACCGAGACCGACCATCTCGAGCACGTCGGGCACCGCTTCTTGAATGAAGCCACGCGACTTGCCGATGACCTGCAGCGAGAACGCCACGTTGTCGTAGACCGTCTTGTTGGTGAGCAGGCGGAAGTCTTGAAACACCACGCCGAGATTTCGGCGGAAGTAGGGAACCTTGCGGTTTGAGATCTTGCCGAGGTCGTGGCCGAGCACGTGAATACGACCGGTGCTCGGCTGCTCCTCTCGCAGAATCAATCGCAGGCAGCTCGATTTGCCCGAGCCCGATGCACCGACGATGAAGACGAACTCGCCCCGGTCGATATTCAGGCTCACTCGATCGAGCGCGGGGCGCTTCGTTCCCCGGTACTTTTTGCTGACGCTCTCGAAAAGGATCATGACGCGTTTGACCCTACGCGCCTGCGCGGTGCGCATCTGCGCGGCACGCCGCACACAAGCGCTTTCTCAGAAACTCAGTCTTTCTTGAGCGAGCGCCAGCGAATCCCTGCCGCGATGAAGCCGTCGAGGTCACCGTCGAACACAGCGTCAGGCTGCGAGCTCTCGTGCCCTGTGCGCAGGTCTTTCACGAGCTGCTGACCATAGAGAAAGTACGAGCGAATCTGGTCGCCCCAACTCGCCGTCACCGAGCCCGCGAGCTCCTTCTTCTTCGCAGCCTCTTGCTCGCGCTGCAGCAGCAAGAGTCGAGTCTGCAGCACGCGCATCGCCGCCGCGCGGTTCTGAATCTGGCTCTTCTCGTTCTGCATCGAAACGACGAGGCCGGTCGGCAAGTGCGTGATGCGCACGGCAGAGTCGGTCGTGTTCACCGACTGCCCGCCGGGGCCCGACGATCGGTACACATCGACTCGAATATCGCCCTCGGGCACGTCGACCTCGGTCGCTTCTTCGAGCAGCGGGATCACCTCGACGCCGGCGAAGCTGGTCTGGCGCTTGTCGGCCGAGCCGAACGGGCTGATTCTCGCCAGTCGGTGCGTGCCTGCCTCGACCGAGAGCGTGCCGAATGCGTATGGCGCGTCGATCTCGAAGGTTGCCGACTTGATGCCCGCACCCTCGGCATAGCTCGTGTCGAGCACCTTGGTGGTATAGCCGTGCTGCTCGGCCCAGCGCAGGTACATGCGCAGCAGCATCTCGGCGAAGTCGGTGGCGTCGTCGCCGCCAGCGCCCGAGCGAATGGTCACGACAGCAGAGCGCTCGTCGTAGTCGCCAGAGAGCATCGTCTGCACCTCGAGCTCTGAGACCATCGTCTCGATATCGGCGAGCTCGCTCGCGGCCTCGGCCTCGGTCGCCTCGTCGTCCATCTCGCGCGCGAGCTCGACGAGCACCTCGAGATCGTCGATGCGCGACTCGACGCCGCGCAACTTGTTGACACGCGACTTGTTGTGGCTGAGCTTGCTCGTCACCTTCTGCGCGGCCTCGGGGTCGTCCCAGAGGCCGGGCGCGGCCGCCTGTTCTTCGAGCTCGATGATCTCGCGCTCGAGGCGATCGAGATCCATCACCGCGGCGATGTCGGCGTAGGTGGAGCGGAGTGCGCGAATGCGTGCGCTGAAATCGATATCGAGCATGATGCCCACAAGCTTACTCTGCGGTCACGGGGCTGCCTCTCACGGATTCGCCCGCGGCCCTGCCTCAGATCACCGCCTCTTCGTGCACCGCAAGCACGCCGGGCTGGGGCGCCGCGGCCCACGCTCGTTCGAGCACACGAGCAGAGGCAACCAGATCGTCTTCACTCGCAGAGAACGGCAGACGCACGAAACGCTCGAATACGCCGGGGCTGCCGAACCTCGGGCCGGGTGTGAGCTGCAGGCCGAGCCTCGCGCACTCCCTGCTGAGCGTCGAGCTGCGCTGCGCGCCAAGGTCTGCCCACACGCACACGCCGCCCTCGGCCCGAGATAGCTGCCATCCTGGCAGCAACGCGGCGATCTGCTCGCTGAGCACCCGGTGCCTCGCGGTGAGTGAGCGGCTGCGATCCTCGAGAATCTCTTCGTAGCGCTCAAGCGCGAGCGTCGCGAGCACTTGTTCCCAGCTGCCGGTGCCGAGATCGCCGATTCTGCGCGAAACCTCGAGCCGAGTGATCATCTCGGGCGCCGCGCGCACCCAGCCGATGCGCAGCCCACCCCACACCGTCTTGCCGAGCGAACCAACAGTGAGCACCCGATCCTCTTCGTGCGCGTGCTCTGCCGACGCCGCGAACGGCAACACCGAACGTCGCTCGCGAAGCGTGAGTTCGGCGGTGGTCTCGTCGACGATGACGTACCCGCCCTGCGCGCTCAGTTCGGCCAGCAATCGCGTGCGCAGCTCCGACGACATGCTGAGGCCGGTCGGGTTGTGGTGGTCGGGAATCAGGTAGCTGAGGCGCGGTGAGGTGCGGCGCACGGTCTCGATGGTTGCGGCCGCGTCATGCCCACTGAGGCCCACCGGCAGCTCGGCAACCAGCGCGCCGGTCGCGGCCAGCGCTTCGCGCGCGTGGGGGTAGCTCGGCGACTCGATGAGGCTACGGTCGCCACGGGAGAGCAGCGTGCGGGCGATGAGAAAAATCGCGTGCTGCGCGCCGAGCGTCACCATGATCTGATCGGGCGATGTCGGTAGCCCGCGCTGACTGTATCGGGCAGCGATCGCCTCACGCAGCTCGGCTCGGCCGAGCGTGTCATAGCCCGTGGTCAGAAAAGTGTCCGGGTGCTCGGCGAAGCCGCGGGCGCCCAACTCGGCAAGCCCGCTCCAGGGCTCAGGGCAGGCCGCGCTGAGATCGAGCTCGAACGGTTGGCCGCTCGGTCCAGCCGCAGTCTCGCTGGGCCGGGGCGCTCGAATCACGGTTCCCGATCCCTGCCGCGTCAGCGCCACCCCGGTCTCCCGCAGGCGCTGATAGCAAGCGCTCACTGTAGTGCGGCTCATGCCGAGTTCCTCGGCAAGCGGTCGCTCAGCGGGCAGTGCGGTGCCCGGTGCCAGCGCGCCGTCTCGCACGAGCAGGTCGATGCTCGATGCCAATTCGAGGTAGCCGTGACCCTCCCCTCGCCAGTTGCCGAGCAGCTGGGTCAGGCGGCGTGCAGAGAGTCGATGCGCGATCATAAGGCCACTTTAAACAGATCGGCATCTTGATTGCCAGTCCAATCTGAAGTGGACTGTAGCTATGTTCTTGCGCCTCACCCGCCTGATACCCGGTCTGCTGCTCTACGGCGTCGCCGATGCATTCATGATCGAGGCCGCGGTCGGGGTTGACTCATGGACCGTCTTCGCCCAGGGAATCTCGGTGCACACTGGGCTCAGCATCGGGCTGCTCACCAACATCATCGGGCTGCTCGTGCTGCTGCTCTGGATCCCACTCAAGCAAAAGCCCGGCCTCGGCACCGTGCTCAACATTCTGCTCGTCGGTCCCGGCATCGAACTGGGTCTCTGGCTGTTGCCAACACCCGACGCCATGTGGCTTCGGGTCGCGTTCTTCGTTGTCGGCCTGCTGCTGCTCGCCATCGCCAGCGGCATCTACATCGGCGCGAATCTCGGCCCCGGCCCGCGCGACGGCCTCATGACCGGCATTCACTCTCGCTTTGGCACCCCGCTCTGGGTCGGCCGCACGGCAGTCGAGGTCACCGTGCTGGTGATCGGGTGGATCCTCGGTGGCAATGTCGGCGTCGGCACCGTCGCCTTCGCGCTGCTCATCGGGCCGCTCTGCAACATCACTCTGCCGCTGCTCGACCCGGCCACCGCGAAGAAGCGACGCGAAGCGAAGCTCGTCACCGCGACTGCATAACGCCCAACCACTCCGCGCGCCAGACGATGGTGCGGCGGGTACCGCATAGCCGCCCCCAAACCACAGCGTGCCCCCGCTCCCCCGATTGCTCGGGGTGCGGGGGCACGAAGTGCGATCCTTTTCGAAACTACTGCGCGTTGTCTTCTTGCGGAACCTTGTTGAACCCGGTGACGGGCTGATCCTCGTCGAACGACGCGGCCTTCTTCTTGAAGCCCTTCGTCAGCACGATCAGGTAGACCAGGCCGATCGCCGTCCATATCAGACCACCGATGAGCGCATCCATGTGCAGGTTCGCCCACAAGATGATGGTCATGCCGACGCCGATGAGCGGCATCACGATGAAGTTGAAGATGTCCTTCGGGGTCTTGCGGCGGCCCTTGCGAATCGCGAACCAGGCGATCACCGAGATGTTCACGAACGAGAACGCGATGAGCGCGCCGTAGTTGATGAACGCGGCGATCATCTCGAGCGTGAACGCGATCGCGAGCATGCAGATGACGCCCGTGAGCACGATGTTGAAGGTCGGGGTGTGCGTCTTCGGGTTGATGTACCCGAAGAACTTCTTCGGCAGCACGTTGTTGCGGCCCATCACGAGCAGCATGCGCGACACCGAGGCGTGCGAAGCGAGGCCAGAGGCGAGAGTTGCGCAGAAGCCCGCAGCGGTGAGCACCGCCATCAGCGTCTTGCCGCCGACGGCCTCACCGATAAGTGGCAGCGTCGAGTCCTCAATGAACTGCATGTCGCCGCCCGGGGCGAAGGTGTTCCAGTCGGGAAAGCGCAGCTGCGTGAAGTAGCCGGCGATCAAGAAGATCGCGCCGCCGAGCAGCACCGTAAGAATCAGCGCGCGAGGCACGATCTTCGGGGTGCGCGCTTCTTCGACGTACATGGTCACGGCGTCAAAGCCGATAAACGAGAAGCACACGATGGTCGCGCCCATCAGCACCGCGCCCATGGTGACGCCGTCGTGGAAGAACGGCTGCATCGACGCGACGGTGCCGACACCCTCGCCGCCGGCGAGCTGCGCCCACACCATGACGACGAAGACGACCATCACGACGATCGAGAACACGAGCAGGATCATGTTGACGTTCGAGGTGCCTCGCATCGTCAGGTAGATGATGGCAGTGGTCAGCAGGCAGTAGAGCACCACCCAAATCCAGCCCGGAATCCCGGGAAAGATCGCCTCGAGGTAGCTGCGAATGATCAGGCAGTTGACCATCGGCAGCAGCATGTAATCGATTAGCGAAGTCCAGCCGACCATGAAGCCGACGTTCGGGTGAATCGACTCGCGCACGTAGGTGTAGGCGGATCCTGCGCTCGGGATCGCCCCTGACATCTTGCCGTAGCTCACCGCGGTGAAGATCATCACGATCAGGGCGACCAGGTACGCCAGCGGCACCACGTTGTTGGTGTCGCGAGCCACCATGCCGAAGGTGTCGAAGATCACCGTCGGGGTCATGTATCCGAGACCGAGGCCTACAATCGCCCATAGCCCGAGGTTGCGCTTCAGCGAAGCGCCCTTCGCCACACCTGGCGCAGTTGTTGTTGCCATGCTCTCTCCTTTAAGAACCGCAGAATGATCTTTGGGTAGCCGCCTTACCGGCGACTACCCAAAGATGGACTCTGTCACATTACCACCATGGCGGGCGTCGCATTTGTCTTCGCAAACAGGGAGTAGGTGTCGCCCGGAGAATTCCGAGACGACACCTACTGTCTCTGTCGCTTACCTATCCTGAAGACCTACGGCAGTAGCCGCAGGCGCGGTCGCGGCGAAAAGCGATGCTTTTCGCTCTTTACGACCGCGCCATTCTCTTCTGCTTGTTGATGCTCACCATCTGCACGATGATCACGAGCGCGAGCGCCCCGAAGAACACGATCGACGCGAGCACGTTCGCCTGCGCGGGCACACCCTTCAGCGCCGACACGTAGATGAACTTCGGGAAGGTCGTTGCGGTGCCCGAGTTGAAGTTCGTGATGATGAAGTCATCGAACGACAGCGCGAAGCTCAGCAGTGCGGCACCAATGATGCCCGGGGCGAGCATCGGCAACGTAATGCGCCAGAACACCTGGCCCGGCGAGGCGTACAGGTCCCTGCCAGCCTCTTCGATCGCCGGGTTCAACGAAGCGACTCGCGCCTTCACCGCCACCACCACGTATGAGATGCAGAACATGGTGTGGGCGAGAATGATCGTGCCGATGCCCTTCTCAACCCCAGCGAGCAGAAACTGCGCAGCGAGGCCCGCGCCGAGCACGACCTCTGGCGTCGCCATCGGCGTGAACAGCAGCAGGCTCACGGTTGAGCGGCCCTTGAACTTGTAACGCACCAGGGCAATCGCGATCATCGTGCCAAGCACCGTCGCGATGACGGTGGCAACGACGCCGACGAGAATCGAGTTGCCGAACGCCGTGCATACCTGGGGCGCGCCGCAAGGATTCTGCCAGTTCTCAAGCGAGAAACCGTTCCAGATGATGTTGTTGCGGCCTCGCTTCTCGTTGAACGAGAACAACACAACATGCGCGATGGGCAGCAGCAAGTAAATGAGCGCAATGGTGCCGACAATCGGCACGAACGCCTTACCGAGACTGAACTTTCTCACAGCAGATCCTCCGCCCCGCTCTTGCGCACATACGTCGCCACGATGATCAGAATGATCGCCATCAAGATGATCGACAGCGCTGCCGCCATCGGATAGTTCTGGGTCTGCAAGAAGTTGGACTCGATGACGTTACCGATCATCGCCGTGCCCGTGCCACCGAGAAACTCCCGGGAGGCATTCACGTAATCACCCGACATCGGAATGAAGCTGAGCAGGGTGCCCGAGACGATGCCCGGCATCGAGAGCGGCAGTGTCACCTTGCGGAACACGGTCGCTGGCGACGCATACAGGTCGCTGCCAGCCTCGACCAGGCGCAGGTCAAGCGCCTGCAGCGAGGCAAACATTGGCAACACCATGAACGGAATGAAGTTGTAGACCAGACCGAAGATCACCGAGAAGTGCGTGCCGATGAACTCGCTCGGCAGAATCGCCTTCCACGCGAGGGTACGGAGCAAGAAGCTGATGAAGAATGGTGCGACCACGAGGATCAGCAGAATTCCCTGCAACATCGGCCGGTGACGCACCTTCACGCCGATCAGATACGCCAGAGGGTAGCTAATCAAGAGCCCGATGATGGTTGCCGAGAGCGAATAGATGAACGAACGCAGCAGGTGCGGCCAGTACTCTTGCAGCGCCACCCAGTAGTTCGAGAACTGGGCAGCCGCCACGTACTGTCCGATGCCGCCGCTTTCGGCGGGGGCCTGCAGCGAAGTCAGCGCGAGCTGAAAGAACGGGGCGACGAAGAAGAGCAGCATGTAGGCGATGCCCGGTGCCAGCAGCACGAGGGCGATCCAGCCACGTTTCTTCGGGGCCTGTTCTACGGCCTTTGCGTTGCCCGAGAATGCGGTAAATGCCATGACAGTTCCTACTCGGCGAGGCCGGCCTGGGTTGCGATAGCCTGCGTCGAGAAGTCAGCAGTGATCGCACCGGTCTCGAGGTGGTCATCGGCGAGCCCGAAGGTGTGCTCGATGAACCAGCTCAACCAAACCTCATCGCCAAGCTTGGCCGCGGGGCCCGCCTCGACGTTCTGCGAGAAGACCTGCACGGTGCCCGCGCCGGGCACCTCGACCGCATACTGCGTGCTCACGCCAATAAATGAGACGTCGGTGATTCGGCCGGGGCCGATCACGTTGATCGAGGCGTCATCGACCGGCGCACTCGCGTGCAAGCGAAGCTTCTCGGGGCGCACACCGACCGTGATCGTGCCACTGTCGCGCTCGCTGCGACGGCGCGGCACACTGATCTTGCCCGAGGGCGAGATCGTGTGAATGACCTGATCCGTGCCGCCGTCGACGTCAACGGTGAACAGATTCGACTGCCCTAGGAAGTTCGCCACAAAGACGGTCTTGGGCAGCTCGTACAGCTCTTCGGGTGCGCCCATCTGCTCGATACGGCCCTTGTTCATTACGGCGACCGTATCGGCCATGGTCATGGCCTCTTCTTGGTCGTGCGTCACGTGCAAGAAGGTGAGACCCACCTCCTGCTGAATCTGCTTCAGCTCGAACTGCATCTGTCGGCGCAGCTTGAGATCGAGCGCGCCGAGCGGCTCATCGAGCAACAGCAGGGCGGGGCGGTTGACCACGGCGCGGGCAAGCGCCACGCGCTGCTGCTGACCGCCAGACAGTTGCGCAGGCTTGCGGTCAGCGACGTGATCGAGCTCGACGAGTTGCAGTGCCTCGTGGGCCTTGCCGACCGGGTCGCCGATCGCGCGTCGACGCAGACCGAACGCGACGTTTTCAAGAATCGTCATGTGCGGAAACAGCGCGTACGACTGGAACACCGTGTTGACCGGACGCTTGTGCGGTTTCAGCGCGGTTACGTCGGTGCCGCCGAGCAGAATCTTGCCCTCGGTGGGATCTTCTAGCCCCGCGACCAGGCGCAGCGTCGTGGTCTTGCCGCAGCCCGAGGGGCCGAGCAGCGCGAAGAACGAACCCGCCGGAATGGTGAGATCGAGGTGCTCGATCGCGGTAAACCCGGGAAACCGCTTCTGAATGCCAACCAGTTCGAGGTCGGCGCCTGCCTCTGCGAACGATCCGTGTGCAGCCTTCGCCATCAGAGACCCAGCACTTTCTGGAACTCGTCCGAGTACTTCTTGTCTTCTTCGGGGCTCAGCGTACGGAAGCTGTGCAAACGAGTCCAGTCTTGCTCTGACGGGAAGATCAGCGGGTTGTCAGCGTTCTCAGGGTTGATCTCCTTCATCGCCTCCTGCGTGCCCTTCACCGGAGGCACGAACGTCACGTAGTCGGCGACCTGCGCCATCACGACCGGGTCGTAGTAGTAGTTGATGAGCTCTTCGACGAGACCCTTTTGCGCTGCCTCGGTGCCGTTGGGCACGGTGAACGAGTCAGAAGCGATCATGCCGCCCGACTCAGGGATCTCGAGGGTCCACTGGTTGCCGTTTTCGGCGTTGACCATGATGACATCGCCAGTCCATGCCATCGCGGCGAGGGCATCTCCGGTGATCAGGTCTTGGGTGTAGCTATTGCCCTTGACGTTGCCGATCTGGCCGCTCTTCAAGGCGTCATCGAGCCACTGCAGGGCCTCGCCCCACTCTTTGTCGCCCCACGAGCCCTTCGGGTCGTATCCGAGGCCCGCGAGAATCATGCCCATGGTGTCGCGCATCTCGCTCAGCACAACGACCTTGCCTTTGAGTGCAGGCTGCAGGAAGTCGTCAAGGGTCTTGATGCCGTTCGGCACAGCTTCGGTGTTCCAGACCCAGCCCGAGGCAGGCAGCTGCCACGGAATCGTGAACTTGCGACCGGGATCGACGTCAAGTGCATCCCACTGCGCGTCGACCAGGTTTGCCTTCACGTTCGGCAAGTTTGCGTAGTCAAACTCCTGAATCTGATTTGCCTGCACCAGTCGGCCGTTCATCCAGTCCGTCATGGTGATGACGTCGTAGCCGGTGTGCTGGTCGAGCGCGAGCTGATCCTTGATCTTGCCGTAGAAGGTGTTGTTGTCGTCAATGTCTTCGACGTAGTCGACCGCGATGCCGCTCTCTTCGACGAACGCATCGAGCGAATCCCAGCTGCCCGTCTCTTCGTTGAAATCGAGGTAGTAGGTCCAGTTGCCCCAGACGATCTTTCCGTTCTCGCCACCGCCTGATCCACCGCTGCTGCACGAGGCAAGCCCAAGTGCACCCGCACCAGCGCCGGCTACAGCTGCACCGCGAAGCAACTGGCGCCTGCCCAGCTGCTGCTGGCGCACCATGTTGACGAGATTTCGAACAATGGGATCTTCTGGCATACGGCTCGCCATGATGAACTCCTAGGAATAGTCAGTACTGGTGACAATCAGAGACGAGGTGCCCGGGCATCATCGCCAAAGTCGTTGTTTCGAATATGGCATAGACGGCAAGCTGATGCCAACACGCGACGCCGAATGTCGCTCGAATCTTAACGAAACAGTTACACGGCAGCGAAACCCTCTACTGATTTCGAAGCACTTTTGCCAGTTTTGCTACGAAACCCGCAGTTGCGGCGGGGTTACTTCAATGAGATGATCGGTGTTGTGAGCACCAAACGAACCTCGACCTCGCTTGACGCGAAGTCGAAGACGATCATCGAGCTGCTGCAGCGCGATGGCCGCCGTTCGTACGCAGAAATCGGCAAAACGGTCGGCCTCAGCGAGGCAGCCGTTCGCCAGCGGGTACAGAAGCTCACCGATGCCGGGGTCATGCAGATTGTTGCGGTGACCGACCCGATGCGCCTCGGCTTTAGCCGCCAGGCCATGATCGGCATTCGCGTTTCAGGCGACACCAGGGTCGTCGCCGACCGCCTCAGCGAGATGCCCGAGGTGAGCTATGTGGTGCTCAGCGCCGGCTCATTCGATATTCTCGCCGAGCTCGTCTGTGAAGACGACGATGCCCTCATCGAACTCCTGAATCAGAAGATTCGCGGGATCGAAGGGGTGTCGATCACTGAAACATTCGTCTACCTGCAACTCAACAAACAGAAATACGACTGGGGAACACGATAACCATGTCTTTCGATCCAACCGCCGCGGTCGACTCCGCCGCTCTGCAGGCCTCGGCCCGCAAGCACATGTGGCCGCACTTCACCAACCGCAAGGTGCTCAACGACGGCATTCCCGTCATTACCCGCGCCGAGGGACACCACATTTACGATGCTGCTGGCAAGCAGTACATCGACGGCCTTGCAGGCCTCTTCGTCGTGAACGCAGGCCACGGCCGCGACCGCATCGTCGAGGCAGCGGCCAAGCAGATGAAGCAGCTCGACTTCATGCCGATCTGGTCGTACGCGCACCCCGCCGCAGTCGAGCTCTCGGAGCGCCTCGCTTCGTACGCTCCCGGCGAGATGAACAAGGTCTTCTTCACCACCGGTGGTGGCGAGGCTGTTGAGTCGGCGTTCAAGCTGGCGAAGCACTTCTGGAAGATCAAGGGCCAGCCCATGAAGCACAAGGTGATCTCGCGTTCGGTCGCGTACCACGGCACCCCGCAGGGCGCCCTGGCGATCACCGGTATCCCCGACATGAAGAAGTTCTACGAGCCGCTGACCCCGGGTGGTCACCGCGTGCCGAACACGAACCACTACCGCGCAGAAGAGATGGGCGCTCCCACCGATCTCGAGGCATTCGGCCAGTGGGCTGCAAACCGCATCGAAGAGGCGATCCTGTTCGAGGGTCCCGAGACCGTCGCCGCCGTCTTCCTCGAGCCGGTACAGAACTCGGGCGGCTGCTTCCCGCCTCCCCCCGGTTACTTCAAGCGCGTGCGCGAGATCTGCGATCAGTACGACGTTCTGCTCGTCAGCGACGAGGTCATCTGCGCCTACGGCCGCGTTGGCGATTTCTTCGCATCGAAGGCGCTCGGTTACGAGCCCGACATCATCACCTCGGCCAAGGGTCTCACCTCGGGCTACGTGCCCGCCGGTGCAATGATCGTTGCTGACAAGGTGTCGGAGCCCTTCGACTCGACCGACAACACCTTCTACCACGGCTTCACCTTCGCCGGCCACCCGGCTGCGATGGCTGCTGCGCTTGAGAACCTCGACATCTTCGAGGAAGAGGATCTCAACGGCCGCGTGCGCGAGAACAGCCCGCTGTTCCGCGCCGAGCTCGAGAAGCTGCTCGACATCGACATCGTCGGTGACGTGCGCGGTGAGGGCTACTTCTTCGGTATCGAGCTGGTGAAGGACAAGACCACCAAGGAGACCTTCAGCGCTGAAGAGAGCGATCGCCTGCTGCGCGATTACCTCTCGCCCGCACTGTGGGAGGCCGGCCTCTACTGCCGCGCCGACGACCGTGGAGACCCCGTCATCCAGCTCGCTCCGCCGCTGACCATCGGTCCGGCTGAGTTCGCTGAGATCGGCGGCATCCTGCGCAGCGTGCTGAAGGACGCCTCCTCGAAGATCTAGTTTCGTTTTCACGAAAAGGATCGTGCCCGCCCCGGTTCCGAGCATGCTCGGCCGGGGCGGGCATTTTCGTCCCATCCCCCCCCCAAAAAAAAAAGACCCGCGTGTGTTGGCAAATGTGCCACCGCGGACGCGTGGGTGGCACATCTGCCAACACACCTCGAGGGTTCGGATGATGCCACCCTTGTCGAGACCGTCTCGGCGGGTGGTCACGAGCTCAGAGTGGCTCAGCAAAGTAGCGTTCCATTCGCCGCGGGAGTTTTCTCGGTACCGCTGCGAGAAACTTGCACAACCCGCGCCGGGTCGACGCCAGTGCGTCACTCCGGAGATCCTCTTTATGGAGCCGCATCACGTCGTAACCAGCATCGCGGGCATCTTGCAGCTTCTTCTCATCGCGCAAGTACTGGGCTCTGTCGGTACGGTGCTGCTCACCGTCGTATTCCACAATCTTGCGCTTCGCTCGATCGGTCAGATCAAAGCGCCCGATCCAGCGCCCGGCTTCATCGTGCAGGTCTGCCTGAAGTTCGAGGGTGTCGAGGCCCATACGAGCGAGTTCAAATCGGCTCAGCGTCTCGTATCGAGACTCAGCGCCGATCCTCGCAATTTCGAACGCTGCACGCAGCCGCGCCGCCCCCTTGCCCGAATACGCAGTCAAGTATTCACCCAACCGCTCTCGCGCAAGCAATGGCTCAGCGGCTCTGCCGTCGCGGCGCGGCACAATAAGGTGATCGATCGCGACCACGAGCTCTCGGAACGAAAGCAAGCTTTCGCTCTGCGCAAGCGCCAGCTCGGGCGGCACACACGGAAGATCTTGATGTGTAAACACGAGCTTGAAGCCGTGCCGAGTGCGATGACCACTGACGTGCCGCCCGGCCGCAGCGGCTTTCGGCAGCGCCGCCGTGACGTGCAAGTTCGGTTCTGCCAAGATGGGTGCCTCATAGAGAAGTAGTGCAGACGTGTGACTGAAGGCTTCGCCGTCGCGAAGCAACGGCAGGTAGTCGCGCGCCACACGCAGCATCACCTTCTCAGCGAAGCCCTCGCGCCCATTCTCGCGGTGCGCAAAGGCATGGACCCCGTGGTGCAGCTGAGTGTATCTTCTTCCCCGGAGCATCTTTGGTGTCACACCAAGCTTCGCCGCCCGGCTCGACGGGAACGCGTGCTCGGCAAGCTCTTCAGGGAGCGGGTTGGGAGCAGGAGTCATGCTCCCAGCATGCGCCCCAACGCACCTGCGGAATTGCGAGAACGTGGCATTCACGGAAATCTGTGGAAACCACATAATTCTCGAGCGCTGTGAGCGACAAGTTGCAGGTAGCCGCGGGCATCGAAAAGGATCGCGCGCTCGCACCGTATTCCGACTTCCGGCCGCGGCTGCGCCCTGTCGCCCACTCCTCCCTACCGCCCTCTCACGTTCCCTCCCCGCGAACGTTCTTCAACCCCTCGCGTGTGTTGGCAGATGTGCCACCGCAGATACGCGGGTGGCACATCTGCCAACACGACAAGGCGCATACCGAACCGCCGGGATCGGGCACAGGCTAAAGACATGACTGAACAGCAACGCCAGGCAGCATGGGAAGCGGTGCACCGCCCCGAGACCACGGGCGAAGAGCTCGCGCGCATCGCCGAGGCGCACCCCGAGTTCGCGTCAGCAATCGCCGCGCATCCGAACGCGCCCGCAACGCAACCGGCCGAACAGGCGCCCCATGAGCAAGCCGAGCGCATGCAGCAGTGCGCTCAACCCCAGTACGCGCAGCCCCAGTACGCCCAGCCGCATTACGCATCGGATCAGCTCTCACCGGTGCAGAGCGCGCAGTGGGCCAAGCCCAAGGTCAACGTCGCCGGCATGATCGCGTTCTCGTTGCTCGTTGTGGTCACGGCGCTCGAGTTCTTCGTTCCCGTGGTCATGCATCACGCAATGGTCAGATTCGACATCTCTTTGCTCATCGGCTTCCCGCTGGTTCGGTTGATCCTCGCCCTCTGCGCGATCGTGATCGGCATCGTGGGCGCGAGAATGCGGTCACAGCCGCGCCTCCGGTGGATGGCAGTGGGTTCGATCGTCGCGGGCTCGCTTCTCGCTGTCCCTCTACTCTTGCGCACCATCTCGTATGCC
>Ga0209369_1000294_pt1 | contig 91501 bp, 87 predicted proteins | sample EBPBio142010_DNA_FD_185865 | JGI IMG/M metagenome (GOLD analysis project Ga0209369, IMG submission 185865) | Wastewater treatment Type I Accumulibacter community from EBPR Bioreactor in Madison, WI, USA - Reactor 1_10/4/2010_ DNA (SPAdes)... | ecosystem: Engineered > Bioreactor > EBPR >...
GAGAAAGGTGTTGGTATCCAGCATGACAAGCTCCTGTGAGAGGGATTTTGGCAGCAGGATACCTACACCTTTCGCCGTTAGACAACCCGTTAATGCACAACAAGCGTTTCATTCGCTGGAGATGTGGGTATATTGTAAGCGTGGTGGAGGAATTAAGTCAGAAGGTTGAGTGATAAATGCAGAAGTAAGGCAACCGGGCGGCGTTGCCATTGGTCGGGACAGATTGTCGGCTTAATTGCAAATTCAAACTTCAATCTGTGGTTCATAAAACGTTGCGCAAACTTGCGACGAAGTTAGCGTAGCCGAAGGCTTTGCGTGCTATGAACACAGGAGAGTGAGGATATTAATTCGTGGGATTAAGATGTGCCCCATCGCGCCTTCTGCCCATCACGATACGTCCAATCGTAAAACAGGCTTTAAATCAAGCGCAATTCACGGTCTTCGCCTTCGGCGCTGCTATTCCACGACTGCCAGAATTCGGCCTGGAAACTGTCACGTTCACGCTGGTTGGCTCGCGCCAAACGCCATTCGGATAGTTTTTCGTGAAATGAGTGAAAACGATCCTGCGTCAAATCCCAGGCGGCAGTCGCCCAGCAGTAGGGCCACACGTCCCAGAGATTTTCTTCCTCTACCGTGGGTTCGGATGGAATTTCACAGACTGCCGGAACTGCTGCCAGAAGGGGAGCAGCCAGGGTTGTGGGAGCTTCAACAGTGTTCTCAATAGGCTGGTATTGCAGGTTTTGCATGATCTTACCTCGTAAAAATAGCCTCGCAAAAAGGCTTCATTTATTTTTTAGCGGTGGCTAACACGCTGGAATAGCAGTATTGACGGCCGCCTTCGGGCACGATGGTCGCTTTACGGCGTACCAGGCGCAATTGATGCAGGCGCGCGATGCGGTTATTGCAGGCGGTGACGGAATCGAGACCCAACGCCTCCACCAGATCGCGTACGGTGACTTCTTTTTTATCGATGACGGCCGAGAGCGTTTCCACTAAATGTTCGGGCAACTGGCCGATGATGCGCCATTGTGGCTTGTCTTCGGTTTGTTGGCCTGAAAAAACTTCGCGCGGCACCACCAGGGCGGCGACTTCGCGTTGGTTGAGCGCGACTTCGACATTCTCCAGCAGCGCCTGGGTGATTTCGCTCTCATCGGTCACCAGAACCAGGTAGCGGTCAGGATACTCTTTGGCGGCCAGGCGCGAATAGAGTGTGCCCAGCGCTTCGTCGGCGAAAGAGTAGTCCATCATCTCGACATTGTCGAAATCGACCACGAGCACTCCGCCCGCAGGCAGGCTGCGCATCTGCGCATCGAGCGACTCCTGAACGCGCTTGCCCTGGGGGCGCATTGCCAGCAACTTTCCGTATTCACCCAACGATAAGGTTTTCATGTGAGTTTTATCGCCTTTGCTTTCGCTTGCGTTCGTCATGGCTCTCTTTTTTGAATTCACTCGAATCAGTGAATTCCGTCTGCTGAGATTATGCCATGAGGCGGTAATTTCTGTCAAGAGAAATTTTTAGATTTTTTTTGCGCTTTCGATGGCGATTTTAAAATTTCGATGGTTGGTAAGTGGAAATCGGTGGCTGTACCGGTTAGTATTTTTGTGTTTGCACAATATTGTTGGGGGCTTTTTGATGTCTAACTTGAAACTACCCGAATCGCCCAAAGCCCGTATTGGGCTGGCTGTGGGTGCTGTTGTTTTGGTGGCTGGTGGATTATGGTTATCTTTTTCGGGAGGTGCGCCTGAAGAAGGCGAAGTCACTGCTCCGGCGGCATCGGTGAAGAAGTCGGCGGCGGCTCCTGCGGCAACACCAGCCCCCACGGCGACACCGGTCGCTACTCCGGCGGCTAATGCTGCACCGCCCGCCGCAGCCCCAGCCGGTAGCGCCGCTCCGGGCACGCAAACTACGACTACGGTGAATGTCACCCCTGCTCCAGGCGCGGCACCGCCTGCTCAGGCTACTGCCAATGTTCCTGTAACGGGTGCTCCCGCCGTGGCCCCGGCGCCCGCACCTGCACCCGCCACAGTCACGACCACCACTACAGTTGCTCCGGCTACTCCGGTCGTGCCCGCGCAGCCCGGCGCTCCGGTTGCTTCGCCAGCGGGTAGCCCGGTAAGCGCCAATGGAACCCAAACTCCGACCCAGCCGCAAACCGCACCCGCGCCGGCCAGCAGTGGGGGAATGTTCAATCCCTATAAGGAAGCGGCACCGGTAATTACGGATAAAGCTGAGTAAATAAACCTGTTTGGAGATGGATGAACAAGTGAAGCCGCAAGGCTATCCGCGGGCTGCGACTCAGGAAGACATTGCCCGTAACCTCCAGGCAGTGCAGGGGCGCATTGAGCAAGCCTGTCAGCGCGCGGGGCGTTTACCCGCCGAGGTCCGGCTTTTACCGGTCAGCAAAACCATAGACGAAGATCATCTTCGGTTGGCCTATGCGGCAGGGTGCCGCTATCTGGGCGAGAATAAAGTTCAGGAAGCCATGCGCAAATGGCAGATGTTAGCCGATCTCGACGGTTTACAGTGGTCGGTCATCGGGCATTTGCAAACGAATAAAGCCAAATATGTAGCCCGTTTTGCCAATGAATTCCAGGCATTGGATAGTTTGCATGTGGCCGCCGAGTTAGACCGGCGGTTGCAGCGCGAAGGCAGGGCGCTTGAGGTTTTCGTGCAGATCAACACCTCGGGAGAAGCCAGCAAATATGGCCTGGCTCCCGAACAGGCACTCCCTTTTATCCAGGAAATGCCCGTATATTCCAGTCTGCGTGTGCGTGGATTGATGACGCTTGCGGCACTCTCTGCCGATAGCAGCAGGGTGCGCGGCTGTTTCCAATTACTCCGTGAACTGCGCGATCGGCTGGCGCAAGACGCCCCCGATGGCATTGAGCTATCGCAATTGTCGATGGGGATGTCGGGAGATTTCGAGGCCGCTATCGAAGAAGGCGCCACGGTTGTCAGAGTAGGGCAGGCTATTTTCGGTGCCCGCCCCACCCCTGATAGCTTTTACTGGCCGGTTTCATCAGTTTAGAACGGTTCTCGTTAGGCATGGGCCTTGTAACGTCATCTTCTCTCGCTATTGATATTCTTCTTACTCTGTCATCCTCGCGAACGCGGGGATCCAGAAGTGACAGTTCTCCGGGTATAGAGGCACAAGCACAAGCTCTATAGCCCAACCTTCAAACAAAAAGCCGTGTACTGGATCCCCGCGTGCGCGAGGATGACAAGCTACTAAGCCAACGCCCGCCTGTTACGATCGGGATTCTTCATCTCAAGCACTACCTGTCCAAGCAGAGTTCACACCTAACGAGAACCGCTTTAGTTGCCCCGCTCGGCTTCTTCGGCGACAATAAGCGCATGCAATTCTTTCGTTTCTTCCCCCCACTTTTTCTCCTGGCATTCATCGTCACTTCCACGGCCTGGGCCAAGCCGGTGCCGCAAGCCCAGGAAGAGGAAGGCTATGTGCCGGTGCATGCTATCGCTTTTTCACCCAACGGCAAATATCTCGCGGCCAGTTCTACAATAGCGGATGAGGCTGGAAAAAATAGCAGTGTGGTTAATATCTGGAACATTGCTACCGGAGACGAGTGGAGAATGCAGACAACACCGCCGCAGGAGGCGAACCATATCGTGTTTTCTCCCGATGGCAAACGCCTGGCGATGGTTCAGCGTTTGGACGACGAATCGGAAAACTCGGCTATAGTGTGGGAATTGCAGACCTTTAACATCATTTGTTATCTGGAAAGCGATGTTCCAGAGGCTTCTCCCTGGGTGGTGGCCTTTACGGCCGATGGCAAACAAATCGTCGGCACCACAATGAGAGAGCATCAAAAACAACTCGATTCTGGTATCGTGGTGTGGAACGCCGACACCGGAAAGGTGGAGCGTCGTTTTGAGAGCGTGGCTCCTGCGATTCCCGCAATAGCATTTGTCGATCAGGAACAGTCTCTTCTCGCCTTGACTATAAAACCGAAAGCAAAGGGAAGGGGCAACGAACTGTTGGTCTTAGATGCGCAAAGTGGAAAAGTCACGCGCACAATTTCCCTGGAGAACAGCGCTTCTTTTGAGTTCTGTCTTTCTCCTGATGGCAATACACTGGCGCGCTACGTCTTCGCACGTGCCTCGCGCCCGGCAGGGGCACCGCCAATGTTCGAGCAGTATTTGGAACTCCGCGACTGGCGCAGCGACCGTCCCGCCCGGAGGCTGGAACTCCCCGCTATTGATTCAATTCAGATGCAATACACCCCCGACAGCAAACAACTGTTGACCGTCGGCAAAACGACCGACCAGCCGTCTCGCCATACCCTGTGGCGCTGGGACGTGGCCAGTGGCAAGCTGCTTGGCACAATGGCGCTCAGCGATTATGCCGTCCCCGGCCCTTTCAAATATGCTTTTTCACCCGATGGCAAACTGCTGGCCATGCCGGGGGCACAGGATAAGCTGCAAGTATTTGATACCAGTGATGGTAGGTTGGTGAAGGAGTTCGATCTTTTGGCGGGAGAAGAGTAAGCCGTTACAGGGAATTGTTTTGACTCCCCCCGTTTTATCTCACGCAGAGACGCAGAGGACGCAGAGATTTTGGAGTGCGGTGACTTGTCACCGCGAAGACTTAACAGTGACAGTTGCGTTTTTAAGAGGCTTCGACACGGCACGGTGACAAGTCATCGCACTCCAAAATAGGGCCGGCATATGTATAGAAAATGGCTGTTTTCTATACACGTTGTTGCCGACATGTATAGAAAATGCGATTTTTTATACATGTCGATTTATGCAGTTGGCTCTGCATCCTCAATTAAATAACGTTGGATCTTGATGCCGAACTGCTAAGTCATTTTTGATGGCGTCGAAGGTTTTCTGCAAACAAACATCGTTAAAGCGACACGATGCTCCTGCGATTTCTTTCATTTCCGGGCTAATCCATTCAATGATTTCCATTATCTGAATATGCTGTCCACATAGATTCGATTGACGCCAGATGGGTTCATAATGGAAAACGCGGTTTCTTAAATGACGAATTTCGTGCAACCGTGGAGCAATCGTTCGTCTTCTGCGCATTGAGCGTGGACATTTTGGAAAGGCTGATTTCGCAATTCTATTCCAGACCGATTGTTCATATTTGGATGATAGTAGCGAAGTCCAGAAGCCAAAGCTGAGTTCTGCAATAATACGGTCAGGAATGAGAGGTTTTCTAGCCTGCCTTAATTTGGCTTCTGCTTTGGCAATCGTATCGATTTCCGTCCGATCGAGTAAAGTAGAACGAGATGATAGCCAATTCGCATTTCCCACCACATTCGTAATGGCATCATAGAGTGAATTTCTCAAAGAGACCTCCAAGCACTGCAATGAAGGGTAGAGAGCTTCACACATGTGTATATTCCAAATATATCGAGCTACGATTTCAATATTATCGTCATTCGGCAGTTGACGGTAAGCATCTAAACGCTTGACGGAAATCGCTTGTTGGATTGCAGCAAAAGTTATGGATTTCATTGATAAAATCACTGCATGCACTGTATAATTTTATAGTCACATTATACGTGTTTTAGAATTTTATATAACATCTTGATTACACTTTTGAATATGGTATAATTAGGGATGTAGTCCTCAAGGAATTCCTCTCCGTGCTGAATAAGCCGTGATGAACTTGAGGCAAGAACAGAAAAAAGAAAAAGGCTCTTGCTCAAAAGGCGGGAGCCTTTTTCTTTGCACCCGTTGGCGACATGAATTAGACTTGCCAGACGACAGCCTGCGTCTAATTCATGTCGCCAACGGGCAGATAGTTACACTGCGTGGCGCATGGTGTATCTAACTCACCATCACAGATTTTTCTTTACCCCGCCGATCCTTCCACCTCTCAACCAACAACTGCCCGCAATAACCGGCCAAGGCGCAGCAGAACAGTATGGCGACACTACGCCACGTCCAGTCGAAAAGCATTTTTGCCAATATGTTCTGCCAGCGGTCGTGGTGCATATAAAAACCAACCATGACAACATTTACCAACGCGAATGTTTGAAGCGCGATGAAGACGAATGCAAAAAAACCTCCCACCCACAAACCGCCTTTGGCAAGCCTGTCTGGCGTGAACCCCAGCACACCTCCGGCGATGAAGCTGCTTAAAACGAACCCCGCTTCGATATAGGGCCAGCGAATAAGCACATCAATCGGCACGAGTTCATCGATGAGAATATGAAAGGCGTAACACCCAACCAGATACCCCACCAGCACCGCTCTCACAAAATGCCAAACGGCCTGTATCTTGGTCACGGTTACCTCACCTTTTGCCGATGCAATATATCGCCCCAATTCTCATTGGTGTGCCATTTCACGCTGCCATCCGCCCAGGCGACGTTGCGGCCACCGAGGTGGGCGTTGACGGGGTCGTAAAGCAGCACTATTTTTTCGGGGTTCTTCAAAGTGGAAAGCTTCCTGCCGCTCAGCGTGGCGTTGCCCTGGAAGAGGTGCCCCTGCGAGCATCTGAAAATTTTGCCGTCTTTCACACGTGAGCCAAGCGCCTTACGCAACGCCGCAGGCGAACTGAGGTTGGGCAGGCGACCGTCGTTACTACGGGCATGGGCCAGCACCGCCTCGCTGAGTTGGCGCAGATGGGTTTGGCAGGTGATGCGCAGCGCATTCTGACGCGCCCGGCCAAACACTTCGATGGGGTTTTGGGCGTTGGTAATCGAGACTGTGGCCAAGAGACCACTCGTAGCAAGAAGTGATGCCAAACTTATGAGTAACGATAGTTTTGGTTTCATATCGACAAATCTCTGCTTCTCCGGTGTTTATAGTACGCTAAGCCTTTGGCTACGCAGAGCTTAGATTTTAGAACTTAGACCTTAGGTTTAAGCTGAGCGCTTTTGTTATACCCCGCCCTAAGTTCTAAGTTCTAAGTTCTAAGTTCTAAGTTCTAAAATCTAAGTTCTGTTATTAAGTCACCGCACTCCATATTAATTGCTCAGCGAGCGGTACGTTTCCACGAACGCGGCAGATTTGCTTCTTGTTAACCTCTTTTGAAACTCCAGTGCGTGTTTCAAAGCGGTGCGGCCTTTGGCGTCTTTGAGGTCGGCTCGGGCACCGTGTTTGAGCAGCAGGGCCACGGTATCGTAATCGTGGTATCTGGCGGCGAGCATTAAAGGCGTCATGCCCTCTTCTGGAATTTCTCCCAGGAGAAGACTGCTTTCTGTTACCCGCGGTTGAGGAGCAGCAGCATCAACATCGGCATCCGCATTAAGCAGTACAGCAACCATACGCACTTCGCCACGACTGGCGGCATAGTGCAGTGGAACCAGGCCCGCATCATCCCGGCGGCTGGGGTTTGCCCCGCCATCGATGAGTAACTGCATCATCTGAGTATCGCTGTTACGAGCAACACCACTCATTATCGCATAGGGCCGGTATGACTGAGGAGTGAGGTGCGCAAGAGCCAGCAACCAATGTGGCGCTTCGTGTAATTTCGCGCCGCTCTGAATGGCCTTGGCAATGGCGGGGGCGTCGCTGTTTTCCATCGCCGCAAGCAAACGGGCCGTGGGCGAGAGGTAACGCGTGTAGGAAAATAGCAGGATCACCATCACAATGACACCAAGGAGAATGGCTCTTTTAAGGTTCATGGGAATGACGGAGCTTAGAACTTAGAGCTTAGGTAGGTTTTGGATAAGCGATTTGGTTTTGTCCTAATCAACAAGCTGTGTACTGGATCCCTGCGTTCGCGAGCCTGACGGGCTTTGTCATTGAACTTTGAACATCCAACATTGAACGTTCAACGTTGAAAGTTCGATGTTCAATGTTCGCCGTTTCCAACTTCATACCACTTCACATGCCCATCCACAAAAGCGATATTATGCCCATCGAGGTGGATGCCTTCCTTTTCGGTGAGGAGCGGGGTTTGGGCGGGGTTGGCGACCGTTGAAATTTGCACGCGATGCACCTGGGGATTGCCGAAATAATCGCCGCCGCTGGGGCAGGTGAAGATTGTGGGGTCTTTCACATAGCGGCCCAGCGAGGCGCGCATGGCCTGGGGCGAGGAGAGGTCGGGCAGTTGTTCGTTATGATCCATCGTGTATTGGAATGCCGCCAGCGCTAACTGTTTCATATTACTCTGGCACGAAGCGCGGCGGGCGTTTTCGCGGGCGCGGGCGAAGACGGGAAAGAGAATGGCCGCCAGGATGAAGATGACAGGCAGCGTCGCAGTCCAGCAGCCACAACCGATGAGCGCGCCCAGCCCGGAGCTGCGGGCACGTTTGGGGCGTGTTTCGCGATCTTTCAAATAGAGTATCCCGCCCACCAGCGGAATAAAGAAGCCAAGAATAACCCGACCGTTGCTGGAGGCATCGTCGGCGGCCAACTCAGGCGCAGGAGCCTGGCCTGGCAACCCTTTCCCCTGACAGCGGGGACACACGGTATCGGTGGGACTCATTTCAAAACGACATTGAGGACATTGCATGATAAAAATTGGGTCTTAGAACTTAGATCTTGGATCTTAGATTGTGGGCGGAGTTGGCATTTTGCCATGGCTCTATTCAAAAAGCCGTGTTCTGGCTCCTCACCTCCGCGAAGATGACGGGCTTGGAGGCTACAGACCGGTATCGACGCCTAGTTGCCTCCCGTTTCTTGTTTTCTATTCTACCCCACAAACGGCAAAAGATGCGCCTATTATAAACGAATTCTGGGTTGAAGATCGATTTTTAGCCACAGATTAACACAGATTACACAGATGAGGTTTGGAGTGCAAAATGATTTGGGCTTTGGCGTTTTGGAACTCACCAAGACCAAAGATCAAAGACCCAAGACCAAATCTCCGATTTCTTTCCATTTAAAAATGAACATCTTACGACTATCTTGCGTCCTTGGGTTCATATTCGCCGATATGGGCGAAAGGAGGCAACCAATGAAAACTCTCAATAGACAACGCACCATCGCTCTGGGCACCATCGGCGTTCTGGGCGCGACGGTTTTAGGTGGTTCTTCGATTCACGTAGCGCAGGCTAAGTCGAGCACCTGGAAGAAAGTCGCTATCGGTGCCGCAGCCGTCACCGGTTACGGCCTGCTCAAGAAGAACAAGAAAGTCGCCATCGTCGGCGGTCTGGCCACTGCGGGTTCTTACTACAAGTATAAGAGCGACAAGAAGAAAGAGAACGAACGCGATAATCGCTACCGCTACGGACGCCGTTATCGTCGATAAAACAAAAAAGCACCGAGAAATCGGTGCTTTTTTTGTTTTAGAGCTTAGATCTTGGAACTTAGATCTTAGGGTGTGTTTGGGAGGGGAATTAAGTTCTGAGTTTTGCATTGAAGGCAACCGGGCGTAGGGGCTTGCGGCGGTAAGCCCGGTGCTGTAGGCTCACGCACACATCACGCCCCGCAGTCCGTCATCCTCGCGAACGCGGGGATCCAGTACACAGCTTATTGGTTAGGATGAAACCAAATCTCTTGTCCAAAACCTCAATTCATCATTCATCATTCAAACTTGTCGTTCCGCCCCTCTCAAGCGTAGGTTTCCTGTTTTCTTGGTCACAATATTGAACTATCACTACGATTTGTCGGGCTTTCCGGGGTGAATTGTCAGCCGGTCGGCAGGGGCCAAAAAGAATTCGGCTAGCAGGATATCCAACTCCAACAAGGCGCGCGGCGCGGTCTGGTATTTGGGAGGGCGGGAAATGAGCATGAAGGTGTAAGGCTGAACGTATATTCAGGCAAAAAACATCAACGCCGCAGAAACCATCTCAGCACCGGTGGACCGAGGATAAAAGTAACGACGAATAACCAGACGAAAAGGAGAAAACTCTTCAGATAGATATTCGAAACCAGTATTTCGAAAACAAAAGCCCCCGCGGAAAAGATAAGGCAAAGAACCAGCGATGAGACCGAACGCCAAAAGAGTTTGCTCCCTATAATTCACCTCCTCGTTGTGCATCTGGCAATATATTTTTTAACATACCCAAGCGGCGGTGACGGAATTTATCATTGAACTTTCACCGTTTATTCCTTCTGCAATCATCGTTCTGATAAATCACTCATAAGGCCAGGTCTTACTCGTCCTTTGCAGCGGTAGCTTCAAGTAGTGCAATTGTTCACTCCACACCAGTTCTATGAACTCATCATGAAAAATAATTTTGCGAGGGCGGGCGCATTCGGCTATGGTGAGTTGATCATACACCTCGCGGCGCAGGATGAGAAAATCGCAGGATGCCTCCAAATGGAGGTTGCGGCCATCGAGCACGGCGTGCCAATCGTAGCCTTCGAGGCGCTCTTCGTAATCAACGACCAGTCCGATATTGCGCACGCGGGCCGGTGAGTGAAAAAACATCTGCCAGAAGGCGTTCGCTGCGCAGTCGCGTTCTTCCCCATCGAGACCATCGAGCCACCCCTCTTATGCAACCTGCGTTTGGCATGCGGAGAAGATGGATGAAAGAGCGGTGAGATAGTTTTTCCAGAGCTGGAAATTCACGCACTCGCCTTCATTAAGACTCGCAAGCCGTCCGTAGAAGTGTTGCCTTTCCCAGAATTCATTCTCGCCATCCGGGGTAAGGGTGTGTAGCCGAGCGGTAACCCAATTTTCCAGCGACAGGCCGTATTTAAAAAGGAAACGAAATACTTCATCCCACGCGTGCTGGTCGGCTGGCCGGCTATACCAGAGCACAATGCCCCGCGACATGACGATGCCCCCTCCTATTTATTGCCGTCTGAATACGATTTCCGTTAGGTGAGCTGCATTGCCCGCCCTGCGAATCGCTCTTATCATAACCGAAATTTGGGTTGACCTGAACATTTTAAACCGAGTTGTTACCCGTCTATTCACCAGCCCATGCCGTCGGAAAAAACGTGAGTGCTTCGTGAGCGTAGAGATAATGCTGCGCGGGGCAGGTGATCGCATCGCCGACGGTATCGAGATAATGCCACGGGGTATCGCAGCATTGCACGCTGGAATACTCCTGCCGGCACTGGCTACAGTGTACTGTCAGAAATGCTCTCTCCATCATCATGCGACTGAGCAAGCCCCAGAACAAAGAGCCATCTATCGATAACAGCGATTCCGTTAAATCCAACGTCGCAATCTCTGCGCCAGAGGCGGCCTCGATTTGCGCTAATAAGCTCTGGTATTCCTGCGCGGTTTTTTGTACCTGCACATGCTTGCTCTCATCATGCTTTTGAATGTAGGCCCGGAGTTCCTCTTGCAAGGCCACGGCTGGGAACAGAAATTTTGCCGGGGTAATGACAAAAGGATAATTCTGGTAGATTTCCAACGATTCGGGAGTGGAGTATTGAATCTTCATCGGCATTCTTTCAAGAATCTCGGTCGAGTCCGTGGAGCATCGCGGGAAGATGGTCGTGAAATGCTGGTATAACAGTCATGATTTCTTGCACGACAGTTTCTTCTTCCCAACTGCGAGTCTCGCTCCATTCGGTACCACCGTTGATCGCCAACATTTTAACAATGTTGGTAATGCCGTTATTGAGAATGCGGGTCAGGTTCATGTTATGGGAGTTACCGAATTCCTCACTGACATTATCGTGATCGCAACGGTAGATGTACTGCATGCAATTGAAATGCTTCCAATTTTTACCACGGAGTTGGCAGCGCGTTTCCACATTCCAGTCGCCTATGGTGTTGTGGAAAAGAAAATCGGTGCTGTCGAGCTTTTGTGACTTAACTCCAAAATACTCCGTTAACTGTTTAACGACCTTTGAACGAAACTCATGGCTCAACCCTGGCATACCGGCAGGCAAGGTGAGGAACTGCTGCTCGAACTCCTGTAAATTGAAGGGAATGCGGTCAGACCAAATCTCTTTCCAATACTGCGCTACGAAATCGCTTTCTTCGTTGGTGAGTTGTTCGCCAAGAATTTCCAACGCACGCAAATGGCCCCTTTTGACTGCCAACAGGGCAACATCTTCAACCGCCTGAGGCGGATACTGTCGCACACGTAATAGCGTTCCGAACGTCCCCGGGCTTCTCACTTTTGAAAGCAAAGGAAAATCTTTTTGCACCTCGTTCTGCATGGTTTGCAAAGCCCATTGATAAAAACGCACACAACGTAATTCCTCGGCATCTTTCAAATTCATGGCAAAGTGCTCAAATGCAAATCAATGATATTCACCCGCGGCATAACGACGACATTCACTATTTTACGCGAAACCGCGCTCGGCATCGGTTTGGAAGATGAGATTGCCAACTCCGTCATGGCAGCGCTGGGGCAGGGTAAATCGTGTTGGTTGGAAGTGTGTTAATCCCGGCCGTTAGGGCTGTCGGCGAGTAATGCAGTCTGCTTCTCGCCGCTTAGCCACATCACAAGAAAAGCTGTGAGCGAGACCGGAAAGTGTTCAAATTCATAGAATTCTTCGTCATAGATCACGACCGTCCATTGCTCGGAGTCGCGGTGGGTGAGGTAGTAAACTGTGCCGCCCGTCTCCGTGCCGCCTATCGCCAACAGGCCGTTGAGAGCGGGGTGACAGGCGAAGGGAAATTTCTCCGACACTCGCTTTCCAAAGGTTTGCTGGTGCTCTAAATAGTTTTGCCGCCCCGCCTCGACCCAGGTCAGGAACTCTCCGGCGTGGGAAAAAACGCCCTCGCGTGAAAAGGGGGTGAGCAAAGCCAGGCAACCGCCAAACTCGGCAGCCCCATAGCAATCGATGAGCGCGCGGTAGTCGCGTGGTAACTGCATTCCCAATGCGCGCTCGACTTCCTGCCATTGCCCCTCCCCGCCCACACCAATGGGCGTTTGTGGCGGCGGGGCTAATAATGTGAGATGTTCGAGGCTCATGCTGAGAGGTTGTTAATAGAGCTACCAAATCGGTGGGGGTTTTTACTGAAATCGTCCGATAGAATCCCGGAGTGCAAATCTCCTCGAATCCATCGTACTAAGAAGCCTGTGACCGATTCCTCGTAAGTTTCATAGTTAAAATAATCATCGTCGTAAAGCACCAACGGCCACTCATCAGGCGTCCCTTCCGTGCGATAGAAAAGCGAATTGCATGTCTGGTCGCCACCGATAGCTAATAGCCCTCCGGCATCGGGATAGATGGGAAAAGGACACTCTTCAGGGAAACGGTTGTGGCATTCGCGATACTCCGCGCCTTCTTGCAAGGCCCAAGATGTGAGATAGTCGGGCTTAGCAAGCGTGTTGGTTTTGGTGAAGGGACTCACGATAAAGAGTTCATCGAAAACCATCCCAGCACCATACAAGTCGATGAACCGCTTGTAGTCGGTGGGAAGTGCCAGTCCCAGGTTGCTTTCGACTTGTGGCCAAAGCTCCGGGTTAGAACCCAGCGCAGACAACGGCGCTGGCATGATCTGGAGGAGAAGTTGAAGACTCATAGTTTAAGATTCCTGAATAACACGCAAAGTTTGAGACTCTCCACCTTGAATTAGCTGAGCTTCGTCGGCCGGTAATTCAAAGCCCGTTCGACTATTTCCTGTGCGCTCAGTTCCTCTTGCGGCCAGTAAATCAGGTCGCTCACACGCGGGTGCGGCACATTCTGCTTGAGCAAATCCAGCATAGAATCGAGTTCCTGTTCGCTGCCTTCACTGTTGCAAAGTTTTTCCACCAATGCCACCAGTTCCCTACGGGTAAGCGTTTGAGACATTAAGCGTTCCTTTATTAGTCTGTAAACTAAGTTATTATGTATGGTGGCTCCGGCCTCCGTGCCGGAGGGGATGCGAAACTCACTCCGGCACGGAGGCCGGAGCCACCAATAGTAGCCTGCCGTTCCAGGAACGGTTGGGGAATAATTTACTTTAGACTAATTATTCGTTCTCCACCGCTTCCGGCCAGTCGTCGCCTTCCCGGCGCGATACAAAATCGTAATGTAACGACTCCATGAAGGGGGTCACCGGTAATGCGACGCCATCGTGGGTGGCCAAACGATAAGCATCCAGCACCACCAGGGTATCGTGGATGCCTTCGGCACGCGCCTCTTGCACCATCGTAGCCAGCACCTCTCTTTGTGGAGCGGAAAGCGTTTGGAGAAGTTCGTTGAAAGCGGCGTTTTCCCTGGTGCGTGGAAAACCGTCGCCTCTAATCCAGCGGGGCAGGACACCGGGATGAATGGCAACTAACTTGTCGATGAATTGCTTGTAGGCTTCTATGGGTGTTGTCATGGAAATTCCTGCTTCAGAGGTCGGGAGTTTGCGGAGGATTGGGGTGCGCCCGCCGCCAGTGGCGCCTCGGATCTTTCACATAGTCGTTACCAGAGATACAATCAGATTCGTTAAAGCTGAGATGAACTCTCCCCATTGCCTGCAGGGTAAGATCATGGAAACTGTCGGGCCAGGCCAGAACGCCGCACATCATATAGTCATAGGCATCCTGCCGCTTCTCTCCCCATTCTTCACTCAAGATCACTTTTTTTCCAAAGTGACGCAGGGTATGGTCTTGATTAGGCTCATAGAGCCACACTTCCAGACTTCCAAAACAAACCTGCTCCAATGCCAGCCAGGCGTAACCGGCGATATAGATTCCTATATCGTCTTTCAGGTGGCTAAAGTCGATTTCAACGCCGTTGCGGGCTAACTCACGCGGCAGTAGCGTCGCACCCCATACCGGAAAAACGATGTTGGCACCGCGCTGTTGCCAGGAAGGGTCGAAGAATATATCCGATTCACAAAAATCTACCATGTCGAACCGGTCGCGGGTGAGGTCGATTGTAGTTTTCATCGTTGGTTAAAGTAGTCGGACATATCGCAGTTTTACTGGCTTGAGAGGTCGGGAACTTGCGGAGGGTGGCTGCGTGCCTGCCGCCCGTAGCGTTTGGTGTCCTTCACATAGTCCCGGGCGGCGATACAATCGGATTCGTTGAAGCTCAAAACAACGCGACCAGTCGCCTGGAGAGTGAGGGCCAACCCGCCATAGGGCCAGGCCAGGACGTAATTGACCTCATAGCTGTAGGCATCCTGCCGCTTCTCTCCCCATTCTGCACTCAAGGTCACGCCTTTTCCCAGGTGACGCATGAAATTTATCAACTGGCTCTGGGTCGGCTGATAAAGCGTGACGCTCAGGCTTCCAAAACAAACTTGCTCCATCGCCAGCCAGGAGTAACCGGCGATGTAGATTCCTACATCGTCTTTCAGGTGGCTAAAGTCGATTTCAACGCCGTTACGTGCTAACTCACGCGGCAGTAGCGTCGCACCCCACACGGGAAAAACGATGTTGGCCCCGCGCTGTTGCCAGGCAGGGTCGAAGAATATCTTCGATTCTCCAAACTCCACCATGTCGAACCGGTCGCGGGTGAGATCGAGTGTTATCGGCATAAGTAGTCTGTAAATTAAGTTTTTACCTTTTCTTCATTTCAGGGAGCGCGCACCCACGGCACTTGTCGCAGGATGTAGGGGCGCATGGCAATGCGTCCGCGATGTCACACATTCGTCGCCAATACGAATAGGGCAATGTCTCGTAGGGGCGTGCGGCGGCACGCCCGGTGCGTTTTTGTAACGATCCTCTTTTGATGGGAACGTGCCCCCGACGCTCGTGGGCGCATTGCCATGCGCCCCTACAGACGCTTATCAAAGCCCAACTCCGCACCATGAACACATTCGCCGGAAAAAGAAAAAATTTATTTTACAGACTAATAAGGTTGACTGCGAAAAAATAAAGTGTATTGAGGAAGCGTTCATTGAATCGGTAAATGAGAAGGATGCGAATTTCTAAACGACCGTTATTCTTGGTTTAATCTTGCGGGATGGGCCTAAATGTCATGAAGAAGCCTCAAGAGGTGCGGTTCCAGGTCGCGCAGGTCGTCGCTACGCCTACACGTCGCTTTTACTTTAACACGCAAACGGTGTGGTTTTGTGAAAAAGAGAAAATCCCCTGTTAAAAAGCGTTTATAATCTGGGTGAAGGGAGGTGCTTGGTCATGGGACAGCGAAGCCTCAAATTAGCTGCCTTTCTGGGAATTCTTTGCTTATTTGTTGCAGCGGTGCTTCTCACCATCGCATGGCGAGAAGCCTTTCCCCGCTTCGTTACTCCCGGCAGTGGATTTCTCGCTATCGGGTTGCTCTTGTTGGGTCATGTTGGTTTGCAATTGTGGTGTGGCAGGGATGCCGAAACCAAAAGCAGGCTGCGGGTGCGGTGGGCAGTTTTCCTGTTCTGTGTCGTTCTGTTTCTCTGGCTGTTGCAAAGCCTTTTCATCATCACAGTTGCTGCAATGGATTTGCCACTGGAAACAATGATGATAGGCATTGGAATTTTCATAGGGCTGGTGAAAGCGTTTTCCTGGTTGAGCCAGAAGCTGCTTGATGTTTGAAACGATGTCTCATGAGAATTGGGCGATGGTTTCGCAAGGATGACAGACACAGAGGCAACCCGTTGGCTTCAACGTCTGGTTGCCTTGAACTCAAAACTCAGATTTTTCATTTGCCGCTTGTCTTCACTTTGGCACTCAGCACTTTATGCCCCAGCCTGAAACACCTCTCCAAAGAGCACCACCAACCGGCTGTTCCGTTCGTCTTTCGGGTCGCAGCCCGAGTAAACTATCTGCGACTGAATGCGTTCTTTTACCATGTTTTGACGTGGTTCATCGACAAACTCGAAATCGCCGTTTCCCAGAGAAACCGGGCACAAGTGGCGGTTGGCGCCCGTCTGGCTGAGTTGAAGTTGCATCGTTGTCAGACAGGGCAACCGATAACCAAGCACTAACCGCAGTTGGTGCCGGGCGATCTCCATTTCTGGAAAGATGATGCGGAACTCTCGGGCAGTAGGTTGCGGAGCCTTACCGCCGAGTGATGCCCGAGGCTCCTCATGGATGAAACAAACTGTGCCTCCAGGATACTGTTTCCATTCACATTCTTTGCCCCGCAAAAGTTGCCAGGGCGAGATTTCCTGTTCGATAATATCGTGCTGCCAATGCAAGCGAAACGGTGGCTCGAGTTGGAGTTGGAAACGTCCGCCGGAGAGATGCTGTAAGATGGAGAGTTTCATGTTTGCATTTGATAAAACGGGTTCTTTAATTCACCGTTTTTTCGAGACAGGTTTCTTCCATCTCCAAAAACCGCAAACCGTTCTTCACTGTGCCGTTTTCAATTTCCTGGCTGCTCCAGAGCACGTCATTATTATCCGAGACCAGACAGTTGATGGATTGGGACAGCAGAAGAGCCACCAGGGCTTTCGCTGCGATGAGTGAATCCATTCCGATAGCAGCCAGCCTTAACTGTACCAGAAATACAACGATCGTTAAATCGGGCGAAAGAGACAGGAGTTGCTGGATTTCGGTTTCCTCTTCCATGCCGTCGAGGGTGTAAGAATCGGTATAGATAAAGAGGTGCGCCTTGAAGCCACCGGGGTAGTTCCATTGCACCCCGGTGGCGGTTTCCACCCGGGTGGCGTGGGAATCGAGCAAGTCCAACACGGCTTTTTCATCGGTTTGGTTGAAGAAAAGGCAAAGGGATGCGCTCATGGGAGGTTCTGATTAATACGCAAGGCTAAGTCTGAATGATGGACGCCCGGTTGCCAACTTCATCATTCATCGTTAGCCATTCATGGTCTCAAAACCGTCGGTATACACCGCCTGGCCAGCCGTGCCAGCCAGAAATAGCGCGGGGGAATGGGGTGGCGGCGCATCAAGCGTAGCCACGAGGCATAGAGCGAGAGCATGAAGAAAGTCAGCACCACCCAGTAAGTCCAGGTGGGGTAGGGCAAGCCGGTGGTTTGCAGCCAGGCCAGGGTGAGGCCGGTGAAAGTGAAGGTGGTGAGGAAGGAAAACGCTTCGGGAAACGAGGGGGTCGGGGTCGGTTCGTGCGGCTCGGCAGCGTTGTGTTCGTGAATCACAACGCGGTCCCTGAGATACCGGGCGTATTCGTAACCATAGCTATAAAAGATGGAGAGGCTCAGCCACAGCCAGGCCGTGAACTGCCATTCCCAGGCAAAAAGCGCCAGCGCCACCAGCGCCTGCCCGATATAGGGCAGATGCACCTTGTTGTAAAAGTAAGAAAACACCAGCAGTATCAGCACCGCCACGATAACAACGGCCGTGATGGTGAGGCGATGCTGGTAAAGAAACGGCGGTGCAGCCTTGAGTTCGAGCCAGGAGTAGGTGACGATGGCGTTCATCACCACCAGAGCGTAGGGGTAGGTGAGGTCACTCAGCGGATCGGGCCGCGTGCCTCGCAAATGCACGGCGATATGGAGTGCCTGGAGCACAAAGAGGGTGATAATGGCATAGGCCACAAGGTGGAAGGGGTTTTCGTGCCGGCTGAGCTTTCCCGCAAAATCAAAAACGATATAACCAGCCAGCCCGGCCCAGAACAGCCCGGCAACGGTTCGTGTGAGTGCATGCAGCATAGAGTCTTCGGGTGCCTCCTTGATTGATTATGCCACAATACCGACTCATTCTCTCCTCCTTTATATCGCCCCGAAGAACCACGCGCGTAAGCAAGTGGAAGGACGCGAGCCTTTTACCTCTCCCGTTGAATCTGCCAGTCAGAGCGGCCAGCGATGAACGCCGCAAGCCCGCCGCTCGTCATCCTCGCGAACGCGGGGACCCAGGTCGTGGCTTCTTGATGAGGACAAAACCAAATTTCTTGTCCAAAACAAATCTCCCCTCCCTCAGGGAGGGGTTGGGGGAGGGAGTCGAAGCGTTTCATATAACGTGCAAATCGCAGTGATGCTTCAAATCCCCCACCCAGCCTCCCCCTGAGGGGGAGGAGTTATGCCGGAAAAAACCGCATTACAATACGTCGCACAATTGCGCGTGCATTAAACATTGCAAAAACACTCAAAGCAACATGCAAAGCGGCTGAGGAAGCGATGAAATAATTATAGATTGCGTCTTCCCAGTCGAGTGAAGCAATACCTGCAACCCCTTTCCTCTCGTAACATACCAGAGGAAAACCAGCCACGTCGCGATATCCGGTAATGGAATAAACACCCCATATTTGATAAGCGTTCACGACTATAAAGCAGGCCATGATAAAGACAGCAGCCCAAAGTCCAGCAATAGTTCCATTCCTCACCCACACTTCTGGCTTGCCGTTTCTGCCGGCGATGATTCGCCGCAGTATCACTGGTGCGTTATACAGTGCAAAAACGCCAAAAGCAACATGCAAAGCTATTGAGGAAGTTAAGAAATAATTAAGAAACGCTATTCTACTGTCTATTGTGGCAATAGCTGCATCTCCAAATCTGTTGTAATAGGGGAGAGGAAAACCACCAAAGAGATAGGCGTTGACGTACACAGCCCATATCTGGAACGCGTTTATGCCTAAAAAGCAGACAAGAACAAAGCCAGCAGCGCAGATTGCCGCAATAGCTCCTTTCCTCATTCTGCCTTCTCGCTTACCTTTATTTCCTGCACCACCTTGTTACTCTCCACCGCGACCAGCTTAATATCGCCGGGACGGTTGCTTAGCGCCAGCAGCGTTCCATCGGGCGAGAAATCGCTGGCGCGGGCACTCGTGAGTTGGCTGATGAGGGTTTGAGGTAACTTTACCGTTGACAACGGTTTACCGGTAGCAAGGTCCCAGTCCAGTAAATAACCGGTGGTAAACAGACAAGATGCGGAGACTGCAAACGCCTTCAAATGGCGGCCGTCCGGCGAAATCCACAGGCTTTTGAAATTGAGGGATAGAATATCGGCCTTCAAATTTTGCGAAGCGAATTCGTTATGGGCGTCCCACAAGGTTAGCGACTTGCTTCCCCGGAAAGAACTCTTAAGAGAAGCGAAGTCGACCAGAAACCGGCCGTTGGCGGAAACGAAAAAAGAGGTTGGAATCGCTTGCCGGATGGGGAACTCGGCCTGTTTTGCACCGGTGGTGCGGTCGCGAACTACCATCCAGAGTTCGATCTTTTGCCCTTCGACCAGGCGCTCGACGGCGGCGATCACCTGCTGGTTGTCGGGCGAAAATCCAATGGCGGTCGCATGGTCGTGGGCATCGTCGTAAAGCGAAACTTGCTTGCCGCTTTGCGTATCCCAGAGCCGCAGCCGCCCCGCGCCGTGGGCCAGCGTGCGCCCTGCCAGCAGCTTGCCGTCGGCCGAAAAGGTTAACGGCAGCACTTTCTCATCGGACCCGGCTTCCAGTTCGCACACCACTTCGCCCGTTTCCACCTTCACCACCGTGTTGCCGGTGAGGCCGGTTGGCTGCTTAAAAGGCAGCCCGGCCGAAACGCACAATTCGCCATCAGGCGCGAACACCAGTTTGCTACTTTGCGCCACGGTGCGGCTAAACAGCAGGCGGCCCGTTTCCACATCCCAGCCTTGCAGCACGCCTTTACCGGGCAGGGAACTGGTGGGCAAAGGCCGTTCCTCTGCATTCGAGAGCAGCCGTTTGCCATCGCGCGTAAATTGCACCTGTTCCACATCCCACGGCCGTGGCGTGGTGGTTTGTGCCATCGCTACTGTCGCTAATATCAGTAAGCAACCCAGCAAAGCGACGAATCGTTTTTGCATAGTCTCATTATGACAGGAAAGGCTAACGATGAATGATGAAGTAGGAAACGGCGAACATTGAACATCGAACTTTCAACGTTGAACGTTCAATGTTGGATGTTCAACGTTCAATGACAAAGCCCGTCATCCTCGCGAACGCGGGGAGCCAGGTCGCGGCTTCTTGGTTAGGACGAAGCCAAATTGCTTGTCCAAAACGAATCTCCCCTCCCTGAGAGCTTACAATTACTCACAAGTCTCCCCTTATCGCTAAATTTCTCATTCCAGCGATTAAAATCGCGGCCGGAGGGCGCTATGCGCCGAGTGTCCGCCTGCGCGGACACCGTGTCCACGCAGGTGGACTACTGCGCCGAAGGCTCTCCGGCCGCGAATTCATTCGCTGGAGATGTGGGTAATTGTAAGCCCTGAGGGGGAGGAGTTATGCTGGACAAAATCAAATTGGTTGTCCCAATCCTAATCAAAGACCAAAGACCAAAGCTCAAAGACCCAACCCCGCACCCAAGTGCTTGCCCCCGCCACCCTCACCTTTTAAAGTAAATGCGGAGGCACTCCATGAGAAGATTCGTAAGTTTAGGCGGCGTACTATTTCTAATTGTTGCAGCCATCTTTTTCTTCGATACTATCGGCTTTTATCTCTGGGCGCGTGTGCCCACCGCGCAGGCCCTGCGCGATGGAAAACCTGCCCCTGAAATCGCCCTTTACCAACGTGATGGCAAGCTTGTGGTGCAAGACGGACTCTATTGTTACCTCATCGGCCACCAGTTTGGTAAAGTCGGGTGGACCCCACGTCACAATTTCTCCCAGTTCCACCGCAACTACCTGCATTGCCGTTACATCCTGCCGCTGACCATTGATATGAATTCTTCCAAAGTCGAAATCGACCCGCGTTTGGAATGGAGTGACAATCACCTCGCCTTCACAAATATGAAGCACCAACGAGTGAATATAAATTGGTATGCCCATTAGGAGTGTGGTGAATTGTCACCGCACCGTGTCATAATAACGGAGACTGTGCTGTTACGTCCTCGTGGCTCTATAAAATTCCCTTTTTTAAACTATCCACTATGTCAATTTCCCTAACCAAAGAGGCAGCCTTATTGTTCTTGCGACAACATCAGCCTCTCCCCGACGATAGCGTTCTGGATGAGCCGACGTTAGCATGTTATGACGCATGTCGTAGGTATTTTCTCGTACATCCAGATACGGAATGTATCCCCCTCTTTCTTAATTCATTTGGTAACGGCAACGGTTTTGGGGTCTATCAGTTGGTCGAGGATGTCATTGTTCGGTTCGATAAGAACGTTGTCTTGCCGCATTTAATTGCAGCACTGCAAAACGGAAGTCGCGATGTCCGCTATTGGTGCGCACAAGTCGCCGAATCCTTTCCCGATAGTGCAGTCGTGGCACCTCTGGCCGCTTTATTAAGTGAAGACGATGTTGATATGCGCTTCGCAGCCGTTAATGCACTTTCTTGGACGGGCATCCCGGAAGCCGATCTGGTCTTGAAAAAAGCTTTAAAGGACGAGCAAGAGCCTGAATTAAGAGAAGCGATAATGTGTGCTTTGGAGGAGTGACAAACATCTCGCCCCACACACAAAGTCAATCACCAATAGCTGCTAAAATAGAAATATTGCCGTTACCATCACCAGTATAGTCAACAGAAATGATTCTCTCTTATGTGGCGAAGGCGGTTTCTTGTAGACGTTGTAGCAGCGGGTTGCTGTTGTTGGCTTTGGGCTGGCCGGGCGCTTCTCAGGTAGCCCATGCTGAGCCGGTGAAATTAACCCTCACCGATGCCAACGGCCGTGCCATGATAGGCGTGGTTTGCGATAACCTCGAAGGCCTCTCCCAGGCAGAGCGCACCTATCTGGTTGTCGGAAACTTTGCCGGTATTGAGTCTTACAAGCTGCTCACCTCTAACGGAAAGCAGGCCGATGCTGCGGCGCGCAATAATGTCGGCGAAGTGCGTTTTGAAAACGGCCAGCTCCGCTATTACCCGCCCGCGGAATTCAACTACCAGCAAGCCCCTTTCAGGGGAGGAATGCCGATCACCCACAACGCCCAGCGTAGCGTTGAGCTTCAAGTGACAGGCCATAACCATCAGGGACAGCTCGTGGAGGGCAGGGCAGAAATCCTGCTAAGCCGGCCCACGGTAGTGCTGGTCCATGGCATCAACAATACCCCCGAGCATTGGAACGGCATCAACGATAACGGGGTGGGCAGTGAACTTCGCAAAAACGGCTTCACCGTCGCGCCGCTCAATCACGGCAAGACGGCCTACCAGGAGCTGCTTCAAAAAGCCAAAAACTGCGGCAAAGAACCTGTAAGCAAAGATTTCGGCAGGTTGTTCTTCCGTGGCAACGGCCCGGTCGAGTTTGCTGCGGGCCGTCTGTGTGAGACGGTGCAAGAGGCGTTGAAAAAGCGCCACAAACAGGGCTTTGCGGCGCGGCGTGTCGATATCGTGGCGCACAGCTACGGCGGCGTCATCTCGCGCTGGTATCTCCGCTCGAACGCGCTGCATTCTGCTACGGGCGAAGAAACCGGCCACGCCAGTCGCCTGTGGTATACCAACTCCAACTATCCGGGCGGGAAAGACCTCTACGATTTGCCTCCTTCTTTCCTCGAAGGCTTGCCTTTCAGGAGCGCCCTTTCTGCGGCGGACCAGTGCCCCATCGACCACACCCGCAGCGTGCGAAAGCTCGTCACCATCGCCAGCCCGTGGCGCGGCGTGCCGGTGGCCAACCTTGTCAACGAAACCCAGGGTCCCGTGGACCCGGCCCCGCCCGATGCCCCCAAAGCGGTGAGCCTGCGTCGTAAACGCATTGGCCTGAAGCGGCTGGGTTGGTATGTCAATAACACCATCCCGGTGCCGGTGCGCGTGCCCGCGATGGAGGTGCTCGCCGTCAATAGCCGTTGGCTGGGGCACCTCAACGCCCGGCCGTTTGTCGATGGCATCGCCTACGGCGCCATTGCAGGCAACGACAACGCCTATCAACTGGGCATCGACCTGAACACGGCGCTCGACCGCATTCTGTCGCCCTCCTGGTTCGTCTATTTCGGGTTAGAGCACCGGCCTCGTTCGGCCATCAACTATTCAGACGGCCTGGTGCCGGTGTGGTCGGCTGTTATCGGAGAAGAGTCGCGCGTCATCCCGGCCACCCACAATAAAATCCTCTGGCACCCCGAAGCCAAGCGCTATGTGCTCGAATCTCTCAGCCGCAGCGACCTCACACGCGGCGCGACTCTCAATGAACGCTGGTCGGAAGACTGGAAGTTCTCCATGCCGCTCGCCAAAGCAAAGTTCAAAACCTGGCATTTCAAACCCGGCCACATGGCCCCCGCCGACCGCGATGCGGTGTATGCACTCCGCTTGACCTCGGGTGCCCAATCGGAAGTCGCCCGCATCAGCCAGCAGGCGTTGCGCGAGTTGCGCACGCTGGAAGTGCGTTATATGGGTGAGGCACCGTTGCGCGATGGCGAGGAAAGAAACCGTCAACATTTTGTCTCCATTGCGTGGATCACCACCGTCCCCACGCTACGCCCCCGCGTCATCTTCCACGGCCCGGCTGCCCGCGAGGTCGAATTCGTAACCCCACCCCCAGCCCTGAAATCGTTAGCGCCCCTCGCACCCCGCAACTCGACCGCAGCCGCCCAAACTCGCCACGAGATTGTAGTGCGCGGCCTCCGCCTGAACACGCCTTACAAATTCACCGTGCAGAGCGAAATAGAAAACCCACCCGACCGCCCCTTGAAGCTCTCGAGCCGGGCGGAAAGTTTTACGCTGAAGCAGGGGGAAGTTGGAAACGGCGAACGCCGAACATCGAACTTTCAACGCTGAATTTTCAATGATAAAGCCCGTCATCCTCGCGCCCACTTTGGAGTGCGGTGACTTGTCACCGCGTCGTGTCGGCGCTTATTGAAACGATAACGTAACTGTTACGCCCTCGCGGTGACAAGTCACCGCACTCCAAAAAAGTTGCGACGAAGTTTGCGTAGCCGAAGGCTTTGCGTGCTATGGAACGCGGGAGAGTCAGATCAATCCCGGCCTTCACCGCAACGGCCGCATTTCTTCGCTCGCTTCCGGCGGCACAATAGCCACGTCGTCGCCAATCGTCAGTCCCGCTGTCTGGGGCAGGAACTGCTTGCCTTTGAGCGTATCGGCCACCAGGCCGCCCGAGACTTCATAGCCCAGCACCCGGCCGGTTTGTTCGTCGATCACCATATCGGCCAGCGTGCCTAATTGCTTGCCGTCGCTGGTGAGAATCTGCGTGCCGCCCAGCGCGGTTTCGCGGTTGGCGAATTCGCGCGCTTCCTCATCGTCGCGCAGCTTTTTCACCGAAGTGGCATCAGCCACCATAATCACTTCGCTGCCGACACTTTGCACCTCTCGCCACGGCACCACCTGGGCATCGATGAGGCCGAATAAATCCTTCTCGCTCACCACAAAAGCCAGCAGCCGGTCGGTATCGTGGTCGTAAATCAAATCGCGCACCCGACCCAGCCGCGTGCCGTCGGTTTGGCCGACGATCGAGAGTCCGATGAAATCTTTTCCTTTGCGCATGGTTTTCCTCTTTTTTACCGTTGTAAAGAGTGAGTGGGCAAAGACTGTTCCAACCGGGTGGATTTTGCGCAGGAGCGGGGTAGTGCGAGACTATGCGGCTAACAAACCATCCTGAGTGAAACTACAATCTCTGGCAGGGAATTTGATACCCACCTTGTAATGGGAGCACAGCCGTTTTTGAATCAGATTTTAACCACGGGAAACTTTCACTCATGGATGGATTACAAAAAGGTGTCGGATTTATCATCCTCACCTTCGGCCTGCTCTTCACATTCTTTCTTGTGGGTTTTCTGGCCAACAGCGGTCCCGGATCGGGCGGGCGCACGGCCGAGGAATTAAGGCTACTGATTGATGAGAAACTTCCGCAAGGCAGCAGCCTCGCCCAAGTCGTGGCTTTTCTCGATGCCGAGAAATTAAATCACGATGAGAAGCCCGATGAAACCGGCATCCTGTTGGCCTCGGCTCCCAGTAAGAGTTGGGTGCTGATAGGCGAATCGAGAATTATTTTGCACTTTGCTTTCGATAATGGCAAATTAAGCCGTTTTAGTGTCGAAGAAAGAACTTTTGGTCCTTGAGGTTCAATTTCGTCCTGTACGCTTCTCAATAAAACTTTCCGCCAGCCGACAGCCACCGATCACTCCCAGCCCACTCAATAGCGGCAACGCTAACAAAAAGAGGTAGGCCAACGGGCTAAAAGGATCGATAGCCCCGGCCACTTGCATCAGTAACAATGCGACTCCCACTCCCAGAGTCCCGCCCAAAAAACCTGCACCCGTTGTTATCAACCAGTCGCGCATAAGTGCTGACCATGTCCTCGTAGGGGCGCAGCATGCTGCGCCCAAAACATCTTGCAAGCTAAGCCGCTCTCAGCCTGCCGTTTGCAAAAAAGCTCCGTCATCTTCGCGAACGCGGGCAGTAAGGACACGGCTTGTTGAACAGGAGAAAACCACCGTGCTTATTCAAACCATAACCTAAGACCTAAGACCTATTTCATCCATCCTGATTGTTCCCGCGACTTCCCCGTTCTCCAGTGAAATCAGTCGAATGCTGTTCTCATTGGTGAATTGGGCAAACATATCAACACTCGACGCCATCATGGTGGGGGTGGGCCGGATGCCATTAAAGTAAGTGATAACTTCAATCGGCAGGCCGGTGTTGCTTAATTCTTGGCCGCTAGAAGTAGACCAGGTTTGCCTGGCATAAGGGTAACGAGAGTTCTGATAGAAATTTAAACGGTCGTATGTGCTGACAAGGGCGAACAGACGTTTGCCATCAGCCGAGAAGTGCAACTTAAAGGATGTCAAATAGTCGGGTTTAAGTGCCAACAAATGCAGTAGTGTGCCATTTTCCATGCTCCATAACGGAATTTGTGCGGGCTTTTGGTCTACCGATGCCCGCTCCGGGCGTCCGAGCAGGTATCGACCGTTGGGCGAAAGTTCGTAGTCTCGTATCTTTTTATTCTCGATAAAAAACGAGTTCAGCCTTTTGCCTGTTTTGCGGTCGAAAACAACCACCCACCGATGCGTTGCCTTCTGTTCATTTTTATTCAAGCCAATGCGCACCACGCGACGGTTATCTGTCGAAAAGAGAGTGGTGTCGAACCGCTCCGATTCGCCTTGGCTTGCAAAAAGCGGCACCTGCTTTCCGGTGCGGGTATCCCAAAATCCCGAGTGGCCCCATTCCCACGATCCCAATAGTAGTTTGCCATCGGCCGAAAACTTTTGCGGCAATACCCGTATGCCGGCAGTTTCCAATGTGCAAACCTGCTTTCCTGTTACCGCGTCGCACAACACGATTTGCTCTCCCTCTTCCTTCATCGGCGGACGATAGAAAAGCCGGCCATCGGGCGAAAAGAGGTAACGGAGGAACGGGAGGCCGGGCAACCTGACACGCGAAAGTTCGCGTCCATTTTCCACGTCCCATCGCATCAAATGCCACGGCGACATTGCCCCGGTGGTATTGTTCTTTTCAAAGACCTTCGCCAGCAACTCCTTGCCATCCTGCGTGAACTGCATCTGCGCAGCGGCGATTCGTTTCTCCGGCACCACCTGGGCTCGCGCACCAGTCGCCAAAACCAGCAAACACCCCAACAATCCCGCGATGCGTTTTCTCATAGCTTCATTATGACAGGGGGAAGAGGTGTAAGGTGACAGGTGATAGGTGTGAGGAGGCAACCGGGCATGGAGGGCAGCGGGTTGCCACTGAAGAACCACGCGCGTGAGCGAGTGGCCGGGGTTTGTCTTCTTGCCAGGGCCAATAGATGTTTGGGATAAGCGTCATGCTCCTCCTCGTCCGGCTTACTTACGCGCGCGGTTCTTCAACGGCAGGTAATAGGCGATGGGTTATAGGTCATAGGTGACCACCCGATGACCATCACGTCCGGTTACCTCCTCACACCTGTCACCTGCCACTGAAGAACCACGCGCGTGAGCGAGTGGACGGGGTTTTGTCTTCTTGCCAGGGCCAATGGATGTTTGGGATAAGCCTCGTGTTCTTCCTCGTCCGGCTTACTGACGCGCGCGGTTCTTCCACGGCAGGTAATAGGCGATGGGTTATAGGTCATAGGTGACCACCCGATGACCATCACGCCCGGTTACCTCCTCACACCTGTCACCTGTCACCTGTCACCTGCCGTTGAGCAACAAAAAAGCCGCCCCCACCGGGAGCGGCTTTTTCGTTGCTAACGGCTTTTACCACCCATACTTCACGCCACCATAAACGTAGCGGGAATCCTGGTTTTTGCGCCATGATGCGCCGATCTCACCGACCACCGAGAAGCGGTCGCTGATGCGGGCGTCGGTGCCCAGGCGCAAGGCCCAGATGTTCTTGCCCAACTGCGAACCCTTCACGTTGAAGGACGACAGACCGGCCACGCTGCTGTTGAGTTCGGCTTGCTGGTCGCCGAATTCACGCTCATAGCCCACAAAGCCATAGGGGCGGAAGCGGGCAGTGGCGCTGTTGGTGACGACGCGCACGCCCAGTCCCAGACGGCGGGTGTTGTATTTCTCGGCGTCCACGTCGAGGCCGCCAAAACCGCTCTCGCTGAAGGCATCCTGCTTGGTGTTGGAGAGTTTGAGGCTGATGTGCGGCTCGATACCCAGGCTGCCGCGTCCCACTTTCTTGCCCACTTCGCCCCACACACCGATAGTGCGGGCGTCGTAATCGGCGCTCACCGTGTCGAACGGGTTCGGGGAGCGGCGCGAATCGATTTTATGGCGGCTGTAGGAGAGCAAGCCGGAGAAATACAGGTCATCGACATCGTGGCGGAAGTAGGCACCGATGGAAGTGGTGTCCAAATCGCCCTTGGCCGAACGGTCGTTGATGTTGATATCGGCATCGCTCTTGCCGATAGAGATGCCGACCGTGGTGCCGTTGCCGAGGTTGCGGTTGTAGCCGACCTGATACTCGGTGGCACGGGTGTCGAAACCGGGGCCGTTGCCGTCGGAATCGGTGTCTTCCTTGGCGCGCGCGATGGTCGCCCACACGCCCGAACTCGGCGCTGTTTCTTCGCCCACTGTGGGCCAGAAGCGGTCGTTGTTTTGCGCCATCAGGGTGCGGTAAGTGTTGCCGCTGTAGACCATGCGCGGGCTGCGGGCCTGGGCGTAAGATTCTTCAGCCACAACCTTGTTGGCGGCCTGCGAGAGCAAACGCTGGTTGAAGCGGCTGGCGGCGCCCTGGGCGGCCACCGGGAAGGCGGTGAGGGCGTCGCCACTCAGCAGCGAAGCGGCCTCGGCAGAGCCGACGTGGGCGGTGCTGTGGATGAACTCGTCGATGATCCATTCCTGGTCGGCGTTCAGGTCGCCGAAATCGTCCACGTTGAGCGCATTGTAAACCGCGCGCTGGTTGCGGGTCAGGTTGACGCCATCGATTAAGTCGTCCAGCGTGTTGCGGCGCAGATGGACATAGGCAGCGTTCGTATCGTAGCTCAAACCACCGTTAATGCCATTGGCGGCATCTTCGGTCAGTTCGAGGTAGTCGGGGATATCGGAGTTGGCCAAATCGACGCCGGTAAAGGTGCCCTGGCGTTCCGTGTCGCTATAGACGATGCCAAACCAGTTGTTCACATAATAGATGGTGCCCGGAGTCTGATCGACTTCGACTTCAACATCGCCGCCCAACTGCGCAACGCCCTCTGCATACAGCCAGTTGCTGATGGGCATGCCGTGATCGGTGGTTACGCGGCTCACTGTCGTGGAATCGGCATTGGTTGAATCGAAAGTGCCGGTGACATACAAGACGGAGTAGGTGCTGTCGCCATCGGCATCGCCGGTGACCAGGCGTCCGCCGTTGTTGGTGAGGTTGCCGGTGATGCTGCCGTTGCCGCGCAGTTCGCCAGCGGCATTGATGGTGGTGTTGGAGGTGAGGGAACCGGTGAGGCTGAGCACGCCGTTGTTGATGGTGGTGGTACCGGTGTAGGTATTGGCCCCTTCCAGGCGAACGATGTTGCCGCCTTCCTTGGTGAGGTTGCCGCCACCGCTGATGATGCCGGAGATGGTAGCGTTGTTTTCGGCATCGGGCGCGTTGAGGGTCAGGTTGTCGGTCAGCACCACGTTGCCCGCGCCGCGCAGGTATCCCAGCGTGAGGTCGGTGCCGTCGGCTGCGGTGTTCACATTCACCACGCCGCCCACGTTATTGATGACGTTGGCGGTGCCGCCCTGGGCAACGGCCAGGAAGTCGAGCACACCGGCATTGGTGATGGTCGCACCTTCTGCGCTGGAGTTGCCGGTGAAAATGAGCTGGCCGCCCGATTCGTTGGCGATGGAGGATGTTCCGGCCCTGGAGGTGCCGGTGAAAAGAACCTGCCCGCCGGAGTTGTTGGTAATGAAAGCTTCGTCGGCGGTGGAGTTGCCGTCGAAAGTGACCTGCCCACCGGAGTTGTTGGTGATGGTGGCGCTTCCGGCCGAAGAAAGGGCATCGAAGTAGATGGTGCCGGTGGCGTTGTTGATGAGGTTGGCAGAACCGGCATCCGAGAGTTCATTGAAGCGCGTGCTGCCGCCGTTCTCGTTGGTGATGGTGACACCGGAATCTCCGGCACTGGAGAAACCATAGAAATTAACACTACCGCTCCCGAATGTGTTGTTGATGGCAATGGCGCTGCCGTCACCGATATTGGTGAGTGTGCTGCGCGAATCGGCAGTGGCACCGTAGAAATTGATCGAGGAATTTACCGCGCCCACGTTAAAGGTCTGGGTCAGGCCAGAGCTGTTGACCACGCCCTGAGGTGCTACCACGCCACCATCGAAATCGTTGGTGCCCTGCACATTGAGGGTCACGTTGTTAGCGATGTTGAGAGTGAACTCCTGGGCATTGGCCCCACCCGCGAAATGGATGCGATCGATCGTGGCACCCGCTGTCACCGTGATATTATCCACACTGGTGGCAACATTGCCAAATCTGGCCTGGTCGGTTGCGCCAGGCACAGTATCGTCGCTCCAGTTGGTGTCACCATTATAATTGCCGTCCGAGTTGCCAAACCATTCGCGCGTCGTCTGCGCCTGGCTCACCGAGCAAACGGTAGCACCGGCCAAAACGGCGGTAATATAAGCAGCTTTCAGCAAACGGCGACGGCGTTTTTCCGACTGTTTATGAGATGACAAGGTCTTACTCCTGAAATTTAAATGCACACAACTTTGAGAGGATTGTAACCGATGAAATTCATGATTTCAATAAAAATGGCAGGTGATGGGTGATAGGTCATGGGTCATAGGAGGCAACCAGGCGTCGAAGTGGACTGTTTTGCCTTCGTGCTTATTCCCGGCATTTGCTTATTTTGGCCTGACACATCGCCAATTCGGCTTGCGATGTTGGAAATATCGGTTCGAAGACTTGGCCTTGCACTCTGCCATTCTGAGCCAGCGAAGAATCTCATTCCACTCGCATTTATCCACCAGTCCGGTCAAGGCAATGGCCCGTAGGGGCGTGCGGCGGCACGCCCGCGACATAACGCGTCAACACCAAACGATAATAATCGCAAAACGCACCCGGGCGTGCCGCCGCACGCCCCTACAGACGATGCAGGCGGGACGCCTGCGCTCCCAGAAACGGCGGTCAAAAGATAAAAGTAAGAACTTATTTTACAGACTAATTAATCACTTCCGTTTTTTGAAGCCGCGAGCGGCGTGCTGATCAGCAGATGTTCTCCCGCCAGTTCGAGGTGAGGGAAAACCACCATTTTCAGGGCACCGTTTGGTTGCTGTTGAAAGACCGGCGGCTCTTGCGTCGTCACCAGAGTATTCACTCCGTCGCGCGCAACTTTGGCCACCTGAAAGGCGCTGGTGCGGTTGTTGGCGTGTTGCAAAATCACGACTTCTCCGGCATGGGCGGTGAAATCGCCCTCAACCGTGAAAACGTTATCGCGCACCGCCAGCAGTTTTGCCGAGGCGGGAGTATTGCGAAGCGAATTTTTGCCGAATTGAAATATGCTGCCGCCGATCATTTTCTGCGTCGTTGCCGGTTTGCCCGTTTGCAGCAACGCGATGCGGCCATCGAAGCGGACGGTTTCCCCGTTAATTTGACCGGAGCGCATTTGGGAATTGGGCTGATACAACAGATAATCCACGCCATTTTGATGTTCGATTTTCAGCGCAATGCCCTCTTTTTCCCAGGGAATTTGCGTGATGTTTTGCACCGGTGGAGCGCCCTTTTCAAAGGGGACATGCACCGCAACAAAGCGGTTGGTTTCGCCGCGCCGCCGCAAAATCAGGCTTTGGCGGAACTGCGAATCGAGCTTCGCCTGATTTTCCGTGGTCGTAACACCGCGATTTTCGCGGGCGGCGCGCACGTTCCACGCCTGCGCCGTGAAGAGAGTGCCGCCATCGCTCCCTAAAATCCAGCTTTGCAATCCACTGTTTTCGTGGTTCTTGTAAGTCGCTTTGACGGTGCCGTTGATTGGGCTTTCGCGGACGTTGTGAAAATGCCCGTAAGCCCAGAAATCGCGCGTCACCAGTTTGTTGTCGAATTCATTTTTCGGTTCCTGGAATTGAAAATTCGCGGGCAGGAAACTCGTGGCAGCGGTTGCTGGCAGCGGTTGATGATCGACGTTTTGCAATTCCAATTGCTGTTCTTCATCGGCGCTGCCGTGGAGCATCCAATCGTGTTGCGCGCCACCCGCGACATGAAAAACATCCACCACATACGAAATCTCATTGCCGTTGCGCACCGTGATCAAAGCGCGGCGATAATCGGAAACCAGGTCGCCGTAAGTTTCCGGCGCGGTAGTTTCAATAGCCTGGAAACTCGCGTCCCTGCCATTAAAAAGCAGCAGATTTCCCAGCGCGTTGAAGGCCACTTCACGTTGGAGCTGATTTTTTCCATCCACGACAACGGTGTTATGGCTGGCCGTCGAGGCAGCCCACGGGCGCGCTTTGGTATGCGTGTAACCCAAATCGCTCACCAACTCTTTTCCGTTGGCAAACAGCAACAAATTCAGCGAGGCGTTGTGATGATGCCCGTAGCGCCCGGAGTAATTCAAGTGCGCTTGCAACTGACGCTCGCCCTCACCCGAGCCGAGCACCCCGTAACCCATGCCCGGCAAAAGCTGCGGCGTCGATTTCTCCAACGGTGGGGAGTACTTTTCATACGCCCAGGTATCGTTGATCGCCGCGTAAGCGCCGTTAGGCAAGCGCAGTGCATCGGCTGCAATCATCGGGCGCACCAGTTCGGGATAGGCTTTTTGCAAATACGAATCGAGGTCTTCTTCTTTGAGTTCAGGATTGAGCGCCAGCAAAACCAGCCGGAAGCCACGCACCGTTTGCAGATGATAGGAAACCGTGTTTTCATACCAGAAACCATCGGCGAAAAACTGCGACGACAGCATTTGGCGCATGTCCTGGAGCACTTGCTGCTGCAAAGCCGGGCGCTTGAGAACCCGCGCCGCAATCGCCTGCGAACGCCACAGCGGCAGATGCAGATTCCCCAGCACCGAACCGTGATACTCGTTCACAAAATCGACCATGCCGCCCAGCAAATCGTTTTCGATGCTGCGCCGCGCGGCATCGTCGAGCACATCGCTGCCCGCCAGTTGGTCGTAGGCCAGCAGCAATTCGCGCGAAATATCGCCGAGCGCCGTCCAATACCAGCGCGCGCCGCGATACGCGCCTTCGGGCAAATGCAGAAAATCGGTGCCCGGTGGATAGAACTTCTTATCGCGAAAAGGGAAATCGTAGCGCGGGATATAGTCTGGATAAGCCGCCGCGAAACCTTGCAGAATCAGCGCTGCGCGGCGTCCGGCCTCTCTATTTTTTTCGGGGTTCAAACGATACAACTGCGCCAGTTGATAAGCCGATTTTTCCAGGAGAACGCGTTGCTCATACCAGCGCCGTCCTTCAAACCAGTATTTCTTGCCGTCTTTATCAACGTGAAATTTGAAAACCTGGGTTTTTCCGGCCGGCGTTTTTACTTCGAGCTGGCCATTTTCGGGATACTTTACGTTGGGAAAAAACTCTTTGCTGTAACGATCCTGCACCTGAGCGCCCATCGTCAAATCCCAGATCAGGTTCCGCTCCTGCGCGCCACTGTCGCTCCCCGGGCTGGCAACCTGCCAGAAACCGGGCTGCGGCGGAACCAGCGCCAACAGTTGCGCTTCGCTCATCTCCAGCAGCGGCGCGCTCGCGTTGCGAAGCAGCGTTTCATTGTCAGTCGCAGGCGCGTAAATCGGCTTTTCCGCCGCGCCGCAAAAATGCACGCAAAAAAGAACCAGCACCGTCAGAGAAATCAATATCCGTTTCGTCATGGCTTTAAGGATTGCTTACCCCCGGATTGCACGCGCCGTTATCCGATCGCATGCAAGTTTCATACACCACCGACGACTTGAGCCACTTGGCATGGCCATCGGCAAACGCGACATTGACGCCACCAAAATGGCGTCCGCTTTTGCGATCTTTCGCATACACTTGCGCGCTCACAGTTGCTTCATACGGATCGGTGATAATGTTGCCCACGCCGGGCAGATAAGACCTGCTGGCACCGGCGAGAAAGCCGGGATTGGTTGCGACCGAGGTCGCCCGCCCCGCACGCGACGTCCCGGAATCCATGAAAATATAGGTCACGGCGGGAGCGGTGAATTCGGATTCGTGCCGCGCAACGGCGTTCGTGCGTTCGGTGAAAGCCCATTGCGTCGCGCCGTAATTTCCATCGGCCTTACTGGCCGTTCCCTGTGCGCCGGAAGGACACACGAAGACCTGGCTGCTTTTATGATAGGGATATAGCATCTGCGGCCAGTAAATGGTCGTAGCAGCCCAGATTTCACCGCCGGGATAATTGGCCGAATTTCCCTGCAAGGCAGCCGGTTGGTCCATTGCGTTGCGCGGAAAAAAACCGTCGAAATCCTGCACATATTGCATCGTCGCCAGCCCCATTTGCTTGAGATTGCTCAGGCAGGAGGTGCGCCGCGCGTTTTCCCTGGCGCGGGCGAACACGGGAAAGAGAATCGCTGCAATTATTGCGATAATAGCAATAACGACTAAAAGCTCTATTAAGGTGAAACCTCGAATTTTTTCGGGGACAAGTGTCTTCATGATCTTTTTCTCCAACACCCAGGAAAATATCAAGATTAATTTGCCACCAAAACGCTATTCTTAGTCGCCGGTTTCCGGCGATAATCGCCGGAAACCGGCTTTTTTTATGAAATCTCATGCTTGTTGCGAAATTCCATTGGCGAACAACCGCAGTGCTTCTGGAAAAGTTCGCGTAACTGACTGCTCTTTAAGCCGACATGCCGCCCGACGGCTTCCACGGTGTAATCACTTTCCATCAACAGCCGTTTTGCTTTTTTCAAGCGTTGTTCGGTGAGGTATTGCTTGAAACTTTTCGCGGTGTGAATCCTGAAATGGCGAGTGAACAAAGACGGCGTAAGAAAAACCTGCCTGGCGACGTCATCAATGGTCAGGCGTGCTTCCAGATGCGAGTCGATATAGGCGCAGGCTTGCGCGATGGAGTTGGGCGAGTGAGCCGCTTTCTGGGATGGTTGCAACAAATCGGGCGAAGGGAGCAGCGCGTTTTCCTCAATGCCGCGCAAGAGCAAATGAATCAAAAGCGCCATAATACGGGCAATTGTATCCGGCGCTCCCTCTCTCTCGATTTCCTCGCAAATCCCGCCAAATACCTGTTGAATAAACAAACGTTCAGAAAACCCGTGTTCCCCGGCTTGCGCGATGAGATGACGCGATTCCACGGAGCGGCAAATACAGCATTTCAACGCCGCCGGATGAATGTAAGGATGAATCCAGAGGAGATCGCAACTGCGTCCCTCGACATCGCCTTCGAAATGCGGCCGCGACGCGTTGCACTTGGGCATGGCCGCGGGCATATAAACCATATCGCCGACCCGGCAATGCAAAACGTAATCGGCCACGCGCAAATCGGCCTGCCCGCCGACGACGAAGCACAGCATCGGCATCGCGTATTCACAAACGCCGTCTTCCGGCCAGATCGCAAGCGTGGTGCGTCCGGGATTGAGCGTGCGCGAACCGCGTTTTGCAACGCGCGGACCTTGCAGATTTCGCGGTGAAACGCGCGCATGTTGCGGTAATTCGCAGCGGCGCATCGTTTCAAAATCCGCCTCCGCCGCGATCAGGCGCGCCACGCCATCGCGCGCCAGCCAGAACTCAATGTTTTGCAACGCTTGCGCTAAGGGCGCGTAAGAACTTTTCTGTCGGCTTTTCATTTTTCCAGCCTTTTGCTCGTCCTGGCCTGACGCGCGCGTTCTTCATTTGCGTCCGGTTACCTTCTGGCACCTATCACATTTAAAGGTTACTTATCATAGCACGTAAAGCTAAACGGCAGGTGATGGGTGATGGGTCATAGGAGGTAACCGTGCGTGGAGGATGTCGGTGAGTATTGACGCCCGGTTGCCACCCATCACCTATAACCCATCACCCATAACCTGCCGTTGAGGAACCACGCGCGTGAGCGAGTGGACGGGGTGCAGCAAAATGCTTTTAACTTACCCTCCCAGGCTCTAATCAAGAAGCCAACCCCCGTCCGGCTTGCTTACGCGCGCGGTTCTTCAACGCCCGGTTGCCACCCATCACCTATAACCCCTCACCCATTACCTGCCGTTGAGGAACCACGCGCGTGAGCGAGTGGACGGGGTGCAGCAAAACGCTTTTAACTTACCCTCCCAGGCTCTAATCAAGAAGCCAACCCCCGTCCGGCTTGCTTACGCGCGCGGTTCCTCAACGTCCGGTTGCCACCCATTACCTGCCGTTACCCCATCTCCAAAAAACTCCTGATACAACAAGGCCGTTGCCAGAATGCCCAGGGGGCCGGTGACGAGCAAGCCCACCAGGCAGGCCAGGGCACCGGCGAGGGTAAATATAATCAGCCGCACCACGAAAAAGCTGGCTGCCAGGAAGTCGTGGCTCAAGGCGGCGTAACTCGCTCTCACGGCTTCAAAAAAGCCCATTCTTTTATCGACGATAAGAGGGTCTACGAAGAGTGTGACTCCGGCGATCATGATGCCGGGAACAATACAAAACACCAATCCGAAAACGATGGCGATGGGCAGCAAGAGGCCGGAGAGGAAAATCGCCGGAATCACGTCGGAGACGCTGAAGAGGTCGTTGAGGTTGGGTTGCCCGTTCTTGACGTGGTTAATCCCCATGCGATACAAGCCGCACGTGACGAAGGTAACGACAAAGCTGGAAACCGCATACCCGCAGAAAGTCAGGAAAAGGTCAACCGCGAGATTGGGATGAGTCACCTCCGCCCACAGGTTATCGAACCGGTTGGAGAGAAAAAAAATAAACAAATAAAACGCATAAGCGACCACCCAGGTCGCGAGGTGCGGCTTGAGTATGTCCCAGGCGCGACCGAAGGTATCGAATTCGCGTGCGGTGCCGGGTTGCGGGGGAGGTGGGGAGTATGGATCGTGCATGTGAGTTACTTTATTTTAAAGGTTACTTATCATAGCACGTAAAGCTAAACGGCAGGTGATGGACGGCAGGTGATGGGTGATAGGTCATGGGTTATAGGAGGTAACCGGGCGTGGAGGATGTGATGCCCGGTTGCCACCCATCACCTATAACCCATGGCCTATTACCTGCCGTTGAGGAACCACGCGCGTGAGCGAGTGGACTGTTTTGCCTTCTTGCCTATTCCCGGCATTTGCCCGTCCTGGCCTTACTCCTCATCAATCCGGCTTGCTGACGCGCGCGGTTCTTCAACGCCCGGTTACCACCCATCACCTATAACCCCTCACCCATAACCTCTCATGTTACAATGAAGACATGTGGCAACGATTCACTGAGCGCGCCCGCCGCGCCATCCTGATAGCGCAGGAAGAAGCCGGACTGTTGCAGAGCAAGGAAGTAACGACCAGCCATCTGCTGCTGGCGTTGCTGACCGAAACCGATAGCCCGGCAGGACAATTCTTGCAAGCGACGGGGCTGAGCGCCGATGGCGTGCGCCAGGTATTGGCCGATCAATCCTCAGCGATTGCAGTGCCAGTAGGTTCACAGCTAAGTGTCGAGATGAAGAATCTGCTGGGCGATGCCGCACAAGTCGCCAGAGAACTGCAACACCATGATATCGATTCGCACCATCTTCTGCTGGCGCTGCTGAGCAGCCCTAAAAGCGATGCCGCCAAAATTCTCCAGCCTCCAAAACCCAGCCTGAAAGAGCTGCCTGCCGGGTTGTTGGCGCGGTTGAGCAGCCCTAAAAGCGATGCCGCCAAAATTCTCCCGCCACCAAAACCCAGCCTGAAAGAACTGCATGCCGGGTTGTTGGCGCAGTTGAAGGAGTATCCCCCCTCTGCTCCGCCGGATGCCGATTTACCTCCGGCACCTTCCGGTCGCTCATTGTTCCAACGCTTTACCGAACGCTCGCGGCGCGTCATTTTGTTGGCGCAGGAAGAGGCGCATCGGATGGAAAGCGGCTATGTCGGTGCGGAGCATTTATTTTTAGGACTGGTGTGCGAGAACGAAGGTAGCGCGGCGCAGATGCTGATACGAATGGGAATCGAAAGAGAAACCGTACGCAACGCGATTGAAGCGTTGGAGGGCTATCGGAAAAAGATCGGCGGTGAATTCGCATTGACGCCACAAGCCAAGCGTGTGTTGGAGTTATCTGCCCACGAAGCTAATGAATTGCGCCACAATCCTATCGGTACCGAGCATTTGCTATTAGCGTTGTTACACCCCGAGTGTGGCCTGGCACCTTTGCTGAAGAAGCTGGATTTGAGTACTGGAGAGATACGAAGACAGATAGTGGAGTATTTGGGTTAACGGCAGGTTATGGGGTATGGGGTTGCCCGAAGAACCACGCGCGTGAGCGAGTGGACGGGGTTTGTCTTCTTGCCAGGGGTATTGGATGTTTGGGGTAAGCCTCGTGTTCGTCCCAGTCCGGCTTGCTTACGCGCGCGGTTCCTCATCACCAAACGTTCGACGTCCTGGGCGCAGCATGCTGCGCCCCTACAATTCCCGGGAAACATTAAACCTCTCCTCCCCTCTCTTCAATTCCTTCGCGTTCTTCGTGCCCTTCGCGGTAAAACTCTCTCTGCGTCCTCCGCGTCCTCTGCGGTGAATCCCAATCCAAAAACTTTCTGGCACGAACCCTGCAAAGGGAACCGATATTCCAATTTTCGGTCTATATTTATGAACTTTAGTCCGGCTGTGGCGTTGATTAAGCCAAAGGCCGGATTTTATTTCGTCCAATTGTTTAAGAATCTCCCAAAAGTGGTATAGTGGAGCAGGTACGGAGGAGGCATCAATCCATGTGGCAACGATTTACTGAGCGCGCCCGGCGCGTTATTTTATTAGGACAAGAAGAAGCAGGACGGATGCAGAGCGGCCATGTCGGCACCGAGCACCTGTTGTTAGGGTTGGTGCGCGAGAACGAAGGCGTGGCGGCGCAGGTTCTGCAAAAGATGGGCATCGCGCTCGATAAAGTGCGCAGCGCCATCGAATCGCAGGCCGAACCCGACGGCACGCTCAACCCGGCGGGCGGCGAGCTCAAACTCACCCCCAAGGCCAAGCGCGTGTTGGAGCTGGCCGCCGATGAAGCGCGCCGCATGCGCCACAACTATATCGGTACCGAACACCTCTTACTGGCGCTGCTCCGCGAAAAAGAAGGGCTGGCCGCTGTCGTGCTGCGTCAGCTTGGCCTCAATCTCGAAAAAGTGCGTTCGCAGGTGATGGAATACCTGGGACCCGAAACTCCCGGCGGCGAAAAGCCCGGTTCCGGCCCCGGTGCCAGTGGTGGTGGCTCTTCGAGCGGCCCCGGTGATAAGTCGCGCACCGGACGCAGCCAGACCCCGGCGCTCGACCAGTTCGGACGCGATATCAACCAGTTAGCCATCGAAGGCCGTCTCGACCCGGTGATTGGCCGCAATGCGCAAATCGACCGCGCCATCCAGATTCTGTGCCGCCGCACCAAGAACAACCCGGTGCTGGTGGGCGAACCCGGTGTGGGCAAAACCGCCATCGTGGAAGGTTTGGCCCAGCGCATCGTGGCGCACGACGTGCCCGAACCGCTCATCGATAAGAAAATCGTGGCCCTCGACCTGGCCACGGTGGTGGCGGGCACCAAGTATCGCGGCGAGTTTGAAGAGCGCATGAAGCGCATCATGCAGGAGATCAAGGCCAGCAACGGCAAGATCATCGTCTTCATCGACGAGCTGCACACCATCATCGGTGCCGGTGCCGCCGAAGGTGCCATCGACGCCTCCAACATGCTCAAGCCGGCCCTGGCGCGTGGCGAAATGCGCTGCATCGGTGCGACCACGCTCGATGAATACCGCAAATACATCGAGAAGTCGGGCGCATTAGAACGGCGTTTCCAGATGGTGCTGGTTCCCGAACCCACCCTCGAAGATGCCATCGAAATCATGAAGGGCCTGCGCCCGCGTTATGAAGAGTTCCACGGCGTGAAGATCACCGACGAGGCGATCAACGAAGCCGTCGATCTTTCGCAGCGTTACATCGCGGCCCGTCAGTTGCCCGACAAGGCGATCGACCTCATCGATGAAGCCGGTTCGCGGGTGAAGCTGCAAATCGCCCTGCCGCCCAAACGGCTGCGCGAGTTGCAGAAGCAGTTCGACGACCTCAATTTCGAGAAGGAATCGGCCGTCAACAACGACGAATACGAAAAGGCCGCCGAACTGCGCGACCGTGCCAACGAGCTGGAAGATCAGCTCAAGGCAGCCCAGGAAGAGTGGCAGGCCGAACGCAGCGAAGACGAAAAGCAGCCGATTGTGACGGAAGAGGACATCGCCACCGTGGTGAGCGAATGGACGGGCGTGCCGGTGAAGCGCCTCACCGAAGCCGAAACCCAGAAGCTGCTGCGCATGGAAGACGAGCTGCACAAGCGCGTCATCGGGCAGGACGAGGCGATCAAGTTCATCTCCAAAGCGGTGCGTCGTGGCCGCGCGGGCTTGAAAGATCCCAAGCGTCCCACCGGCGTGTTCATGTTCGTAGGCACCACCGGCGTGGGTAAAACCGAGCTGGCACGGGCGCTGGCCGAGTTCCTCTTCGACGATGAAAACGCCCTGGTGCGCCTCGACATGAGCGAGTATTCCGAGCACTTCAACGTCTCGCGCATGGTCGGTTCGCCTCCGGGCTACGTCGGCTACGATGAAGGCGGTCAGCTCACCGAAGCGGTGCGCCGCCGTCCCTATTCGGTGATCTTGTTCGATGAAATCGAGAAGGCCCATCCCGAAGTCTTCAACACCCTGTTGCAGATTTTCGACGACGGCCGCCTCACCGATGCGCAAGGCCGCACCGTCGATTTCAAGAACACCGTCATCATCATGACCAGTAACGTGGGCACCGCTACCATCGGCGACCGCAACGTGGGCTTCCGCGACCTGAGCGTGGGCGATAAGGATGCCGATACCATCCACAAGACCATGACCAGCCGCGTGATGGACGCCTACAGCAAGATGTTCCGTCCCGAGTTCCGCAACCGCCTGGACGAAGTGATTGTGTTCCATCACCTCACCAGCGAGCAGATCTTGCAGATCGTGAGCCTGATGACCAAGCGCGTGCAGCAGGAGCTGAACCGTCGCGACTTGAAGCTCGAACTGCTGCCTGCCGCCCAGGAGCTGTTGGCCAAGGAAGGCTACGACCGCCAGTTCGGTGCGCGTCCCCTGCGCCGCGCCGTGCAACGGTTGATTGAAGACCCGTTGGCCGAACGCGTGCTGATGGGCGACTTCAAGCCGGGCGATACCATCTTCGTCGATGCCCAAAACGGCGAGATGGTGTTCACCACCGAGCCGAGCAAAGGCCTGCCCGATGGAGCCGAAGTGACCGAGGAAGTAGAGACGGAACTGGCCGCCGTCGTGAAAGAGACTGAAGCGGAAAATAGCGATGTTTCCAATGACGACCAGGCACGGCTGGATAATATGATGGATTAGGCCTCTGCTTCGCAGGGCGGTCTTTGGTCTTTGATCTTGAAAACGGCGCGCTTCAGGAAACTGAAGCGTGCCGTTTTTGCATCTGTGGTGGAGGGTGGTGTTTGGTCTTGGGATGTGGCGCCCTGTAGCGCCCGGGCTTTGCTCTTCAACACAACGCGATGCGTGAACCCTCGTAGGGGCGCAGCATGCTGCGCCCGGTGCGTTATACATACATGATAATAATTGTGTTGACTGAAGAACCACGCGCGTAAGCAAGTGGATTGTTTTGCCTTCTTGCCTATCCCCGGCATGTGCCTGTCCTGGTATCACACCTCATCAGTCCACTCGCTCACGCGCGTGGTTCTTCGAGCTGGAACAATTTCGCACTCCCCACAGTCAATGCCTCCAAACCATGAAAACAATCCTCAAAGGCTGCTTCACTTTTTCGCTGCTCGTTTTCGTTCTGGCTATGCTGCTTACGATGGGCAGCCTCTTCCATCGCGGCGACGATCTCATCCACAATTCATTCTGGTTCCCTGATGCGCCGACCGTCGATAGCGATTACCGCGTGGTGCCGTCGTGGGGCTATCCGTTGGGGGTGCTGATCGACCACCCCACTCTGGGCACGCAAAAGAGTTTGGACAGGGCCGATAGCATCAACAGCGGCTACCTTATTATGAACCTGATTTATTGGTGGTTTATCTCGCTTGTGCCAGCCGCTGTGGTTTACGGCCTGTTGGCTTGGAAGCTGAAAGGTCGGCAGAATACCTGAATCCTACGTTAGTACTCTGTAAACTAAATTTTTATATATAGGTCCTTAATAATCGAGGTTTTGGACTCTATTTGCGAACCCCGAGCGTGAGCGACGGGCACGGGCAATGAGCTTGGTGAAGCAAAGAAAACGTGCCCGTCGCTCACGCTCAGGGTTCGCAAATAAATGCACCCGCCCTGCGTAAAAGTCAGCAAGAAATTTATTTTACAGACGGGTCAGGTATTAATTCTGTGTGGAATTTCCAGTTCCTTGAGCTTGGCAACAAAGCGATCGCGGAATTCCACCAAATATTTCCAAGTGCCACCTTCCCAAAGTTCCGGGCGATAATGGAAGACACAAAAGACGATTGTGTTTTCCTCTTCGCTGCGATGAATCCTGAGGTACATCTGGTCGCTTCCTGTCCCAATGAGGCGTATGTGTGGAATGCCAGCGAAGTTAACGGCTAAAAGAGCTTCAAGCAAATGCTCTCTCTTGGAGAATTCCGTATCCGTTTTCTCGATGCCGATGCGAAAGACATGTATCTCTTCTGTATTGTCCAGCAGGCAGTTGTAGATCGCTTCCTTATGGGTTTCGTAGGTTTCCAGAGGAAAAAAGACGGCGGGAAAAGTAAACACGGGGCCTTACCTTATTTTCAAGCTAACTATTATCTCGTGCGGCTTCGTGGGCCGTTCTATGAGCGGCTTGCTCGATTTTTCGAAATATTCGCCTGGGTATTCCTAATCGTGTTGCCAGGGATGCATTAAATTTGGTGTGGGGAATAGCAAACAGAAATGGACTCGATACCTCAGAAGTATTGGGTAATGTTGCCTGTGATGCTCTTTCCCTGTTGAGCCATTGAATAATTTCCAGGGCTGTCAAGGCTTCCACATACCACTGATGAAACATTGCGGTGTTATCTTTCTGCGGCTTTGTGCCCAGAGCATTTGGAATGGCACCGCGACTATGCCCCGCTTGCTGCTGGTTAAGGCGATCGTTCTTATTCTCCCGCACAACAGCCTGTGCTTGCTCACACCAGTATTGAGCTGCTGCTTCGGCTTCTTGAAACCTCTTTTCCTGAAACAGCATGGAAGTGGTAGCATGGCTGAAAAATGTCCGTGTCGTAGCAAACTCGACTTGGGAAAAAGTATCGACAATCGCGGGCCAGGTTGCTTTTCGATCAAGGAGAACGATAGCCCGATAGAACGTCACATGCGCCGCTACTTCGGGGCAGTAGTTTGGTGCGCGGCTGAATTCCACCATTTTTAACATGGCCAATAGCGCAACCACACGGCATGGAGTGCTGATATAACCGATAAATAACGGAATTGTAAAGAGGGTCCTCAAGAAAAGAAAAATTAATTTACACATGCTTTCGCACAGGCTTCTCTTTACCCCGCTGTCTGAGTATGGTTCTTAAACGGAGCAAGGTATGTGATGCCGTCAGAGGGCGGCGATGTACATCCTGACCGCACTGTCCACACCGATACGTTCCAGCCTCGGCTTGCCGGTGCAAATGGCCCAGGCAAAACCACTCGCTGCAACCCTCGCAACGGCCGCCTTCATGCGGTTGGAAATCGATATTGCATTGGTGGCAATAGAAAGGGAGAATGCCCATGATTTATCTGCTTGAGTTTTTAAAGTATCATACTCTTATTACCAATTACCAACATACGCAAGCAGAATTTAAAGGGTGATTTCCAAGTGGTGAAATTTTCTAAATTCCTGGGAGGTTTCGTGGGAGGGGCTATCGTGGGAGCAATCGGCCTTACTCTGCTAACACTCGTTTTGCACTGGGTTCTTATTCCTAAAATACTGGAATACTGGCTGGCACCCATTATAACCATTCCTTGTGGGCTGTTGTTGGGAGCGATCACGAGCCTTTATTGGTTGATTCCAGCTACAAACAAGAATAGCCCAGTCGTTGCGCTGCTATCACTTGCCGGTTCGACGGCTGTCTTTGGAGGGACTGGTTTGATCTGGGCAGACTTTTCCAATGATGGCATTCTGCTCATTACTTTCGTAGCACTCCCAATTTTATGGGCACTTGCACTTTTAATAGCCGCCGCACGAAGATTCTTCACTCAAAGTGAAATGCATAGTGAAAGTAATACAGAAACTGTCACGTAAAGTTTGCCAACCATGAAAAGCTGCATTCCCAAGCTCTTTGCCTCGCTCTCCTCGAAAGAAAAGGAATTTTTCTGGTTGCACGTGCAAGCCTTTGGGCGGATGGCCGTTATTTTCCTGGTGATCTTTCTGGTGCTCTGGCTATTCGGGAAATTCAATATTAAAGCCATGCTGCTAATCATCGGCTTCTTGTTCCTCGGGCTGCTGGGCACAATTCCACAATGGCGAACTTTCAGCCTCCTTCTGCGCTGGCTGAGAGTGCGGGCTTACATGAAGAAGAAGCGGCGGCGGAGCCAATCATGAATCGCCCCCGCTACAAAACCCTCCTCCTCAACAGCACTCTCCTCATTCTGCTGGCGATTTTGCCGTTACTGGTCATCGCCGCCATCCAGCTACCGGCGATAAACCGTCTACATTCCAACATACAAGCCCTGCGTCCGGGCATGTCGATTGGGCAGGTGCAACAGCAGATGGGGAGTAAGCCGAATTTTCGTTATGATACGCCCGCTGCATTAAAGGCCGGGCTGGAGCACATCCATCTCCAGCCGCCGCCTTCGCCGGAGAAGATGCAGGGGGCGCTGCTCATCTACGCCTTTAAAAATGAAGGCAGCGATTTCGCCTATCTGTACTTCGATCGTTCCCATCGCCTGGTGGAAATAACCGCCCCGTGGCTACGCCCCGCCAACCCGCATGGCGAGTAAAGGTGTCCTTCTCAAACCGGCCCCTAATCCCATATAAATCTCTATATGATCGGTTTATTTTTCGTATTAAACCGGTTTTCTGCCCTGTTTTCCATAGTAATTCGCAATATTAATAATTTTTTTAAAAAAATTAATTGAATGCGTATTTTTTTTCGGTTACAATGAGCGCGCAATATCTGTGAAAGCTCATCCGTTCCACATTATTTTATACAGGAGTCACGAATGTCAGAGGACAGACAGTTACAGAAACGTCGTCAACGAATGCTCAGAACCGCCTATTTAACTGCGGTTTTGGCTGGTTGCAGCATCAGCACCGTTAGCCATGCCCAGGTTACCAAGCAGTGGGATGGCAGCGCGGGCAGCGGTTACAATACCAACAGCAACTGGACGACTCCGGGTGAACCCGGAGTCAACGACCAGGCTGTCTTTGGCGATTTGAGCACTGCTCAGAATGTGGTGGAAATCAACAGCGATAACGAAGTCGACCGCATTCAGTTCAGCGGCGGTGCCAACGCCCAGTCGTTCAACCTGCGCATCAACAGCAACGACGACCTCGACATCCAGGGCACCAACACCTTCTCCGGCAGCACTCTGGGTGTGGATAATGCTTCGGGTTACACCCAGTCGTTTTCGCTCATGAACAGCAGCTCTCGCCTGCGTTTCTATAACAACAGCACCATCACCAACACCGGCACGGGCAGCCAGGTGCGCATCAACAACCTGGCCGGTGGCAATGTTTACTTTTACGACAGCTCCAGCGCCGGTGACGCCAATGTTTCCATCGTCAACGAAAACAACAGCGACACCTACTTCGGCGACGACGGCGGCAATGCCAATGCCGGTTATGCCACCATCACCAACAACGATGACGGCACCACCCACTTCCACGGCAACTCCGACGCCTATAGCGCCAACATCATCAACAACGCCGGTGGCCGCACCCACTTCGCCGGTACGGCCAGCGCCGACCGCGGCGTTGACAATCAGCGCACCGTCATCACCAACAGCGGCACCAGCCAGTCGTTCGGCGACCGTGGCCAGACCACTTTCGACGACGATTCCACCGCCGGTGAAGCCCGCATCGTGAACAACGCCTTCGGCCGCACCGTGTTCAACGACGATTCCGATGCTGGCACTGCCCGTATTCGCAACAATGCTGATGGCCGCACCTACTTCGACGACGATTCCAGCGCGGCTGATGCCCGCATCGTCAACGATGGCATTGGCGCTGAAACCCGTTTTTACGGCGACTCCACCGCTGGCAATGCCCGCATCATCAACCGCAACGGCGGCACCACCACCTTCGACAACAATGGCAACTGGTGGAACGACACCACGGCCGGTAACGCCACCATCATCAACCTGGATGGCGGCACCACCATCTTCGACAACTGGGGCGATGTCAACACCGCCACCGTCATCAACCGCACCGGCGGCGAGTTAATCATCGACGATGCCGTTTCCATCGGCCATGTGCGCGGTTCGGGCAACGTCATCCTGAACAGCCGCCTGACGCTCGATTCGACCGGCACCGACAATCCCAACCGCACCGACACCATCTCCGGCGTCATCAGCGGCAACGGCGGCCTCACCAAAGAAGGCGTAAACCGGGTTCGCCTCACCGGCAACAACACCTACACCGGCGACACCTTCGTCAACGACGGCGTGCTCGACCTGCGCGGCAGCATCACCTCCGATACCGAAATCAACAGCGGTGGCGAACTGCGTGGCAACGGCATCATCTATGGCGACCTCACCAACGATGGTGGCGATCTGCGCCCCGGCACCGGCTTCGGTTCGGGCCGCTACGACGATCTGGGCGTGACCGGTAATTTCACCTCGACCAATCCCGATTCGGTCTTCGTGAGCAACGTTCGCCGCGACGATGACGGCCGCTCCAGCAACGTACTGTATGTGGATGGCAACGCCCAGCTTGGCGGCCAGGTGCAGGTTCGAGTCGCACAGGGTCCCAACACTGTTTATCTCGTCAACAACCGTTTCACATTGGTAGAAACCTGGGGTGACACCCTCACCGGCACCTTCAGCGGTGTGACCAGTGAAAGCGACCTCGATAACCCCTCCGACATTCCGGATTACCTCTCGCTCACCGAAGATGCCGCCAATGGCATCAACGGCGGTTTGAGCTACGAGTCTTATCGTGCCTCGATTCACTTGCAGCGCAACACGCTGAACGACCTGATCGATGGCGTTAACCTGACCCCGAACCAGCGTGCAGCCTACAACTCGCTCAACGTTGCTGATTTCAGCGATATCGACGGCGACCAGGAAGATGTCATCAACGAGTTCATCTACAACTCCAGCTATGTCGGTTCGGCTACGGCAGCTTCGCTGGTGAGCGGCGATGCTCTCACCGCCTTCCCGGTAGCCGCCCAGGGCGCTGCCACCCGCTTCAACCAGCGCATCCTCTCGCAGGCCGCCAACGGCACCAAGCAGAACCAAGAGTATGCCGCCAACCCCAGCGCTCGCTTGGTTTACAGCGGCACCCGCTTCTCTTCGCTGCTGGCCCAGAGCGATGCCGCAGCCAAGACTGAAGCGCAGGCCGCCGCTGCCGCCAAGCGTTCGAGCATCTGGGCGACCATCGCGCGTGCCAAGGAAGACACCGATTCCGACGGCAACGGCCCCGGCTTCGATGTCCGCGCTACCGAGTACCAGGTCGGCTACAACCGCAACATCTCCGACCGCACCGTGGCCGGTATCTCCATTGGTAAGAGCGACGCCGACATCACCATCGACGACCGCAGCGCCAAGGGCGATCTCGACACCACCTCCATCGCGGCCTTCGTTCGTCACGACAACGACGATCTCTACTTCTCCGGCTTGCTCTCCTACAGCCGCCACAACATCGATTCGCGCCGTGCCACCGGCCTGTTCACCACAGCCAACGGCGATTACGACGCCCGCACCATCGCGTTGTGGGGCGAAGTCGGTAAGAAGCTGGAGCGTGGCAGCCTGAAGATTGAGCCACACATCAGCCTCAAGCTCTCCAACACCAAACAGGACAGCTTTAGCGAAAGCGGTTTCGGCGGTTTGGATGTCAACTCCGAGAAGTACAACACCCGCCGTCTGGGCCTGGGCGTGCGCGTTGTCTCCAACAGCGCCACCTCCCGTTTCCGCCCCTACGGTTTCGTGGGCTACGAACGTGAATTCGGCGACGATCAGGCCGAACTCACCAGCAGCGCAGCCGGTTTGTCGTCCTTCAACGTGAAGGGTTCGCAGTTGGGTAAGAACATCTGGGCCTTGCGTTTGGGCACCGACGCTCGCATCAACGACCGTTTCTCCGTGGTCGGCGAAATCGGCGCTTCGTGGCGCAAAAACCAGGATTCCCGCTACATCTACGGTGGCGTGAAATACGGTTGGTAAGAAGAGCCGTTAGTAACAAAAAAGCCGTCCCCAACCGGGGGCGGCTTTTTTGTTAACGGCAGGTGTGAGGTGACAGGTGATAGGTGTCAGGAGGTAACCGGACGTTGAAGAACCACGCGCGTAAGCGAGTGGATTGTTTTGCCTTCTTGCCTATTCCCGGCATTTGCCTGTCCTGGCCTTATACCTCATCAATCCGGCTTGCTTACGCGCGGTTCCTCAACGGCAGGTGAGAGGTGTATTGAAGAACCGCGCGCGTAAGCAAGTGGACTGTTTTGCCTTCTTGCCTTCCCGGCATTTGCCTGTCCTGGCCTTATACCTCATCAATCCGGCTTGCTTACGCGCGGTTCCTCAACGGCAGGTGAGAGGTGTATTGAAGAACCACGCGCGTAAGCGAGTGGATTGTTTTGTCTTCTTGCCTATTCCCGGCATTTGCCTGTCCTGGCCTTATACCTCATCAATCCGGCTTGCTTACGCGCGCGGTTCCTCAACGACAGGTGAGAGGTATATTGAAGAACCACGCGCGTGAGCGAGTGGACTGTTTTGCCTTCTTGCCTATTCCCGGCATTTGCCTGTCCTGGTTTTATACCTCATCAATCCGGCTTGCTTACGCGCGCGGTTCCTCAACGGCAGGTGAGAGGTGTATTGAAGAACCACGCGCGTGAGCGAGTGGATTGTTTTGCCTTCTTCTTGCCTATCCCCGGCATTTGCCTGTCCTGGCTTTATACCTCATCAATCCGGCTTGCTCACGCGCGCGGTTCCTCAAAGCCCGGTTACCTCCTTACACCTGCCGTCAACAAAAAAGCCGTCCCGCATAAGCGGGACGGCTTTTTGTTAACTGCTCTTCTTACCACCCATACTTCACGCCACCATAAACGTAGCGGGAATCCTGGTTCTTGCGCCACGAAGCGCCGATTTCGCCGACCACGGAGAAGCGGTCGTTGATGCGGGCATCGGTGCCCAGGCGAAGTGCCCAGATGTTCTTGCCCAACGTGGAACCCTTCACGTTGAAGGAGGACAAACCGGCTGCACTGCTGGTGAGTTCGGCCTGCTCGTCGCCGAATTCACGCTCGTAGCCCACAAAGCCATAAGGACGGAATTTGGCAGTGGCGCTGTTGGTGACGACGCGCACGCCCAGTCCCAGACGGCGGGTGTTGTACTTCTCGGAGTTCACATCCAATCCGCCAAAGCCACTCTCGCTAAAGGCATCCTGCTTGGTGTTGGAGAGCTTGAGACTGATGTGCGGCTCGATACCCAGGCTGCCACGTTCCAGCTTCTTACCGACTTCGCCCCACAAACCAATGGTGCGGGCGTCGTAATCGCCGTTGGCCGTGGTGAACAGGCCGGTGGCACGGCGCGAATCGATGTTGTGGCGGCTGTAGGAGAGCAAGCCGGAGAAGTAGAGATCGTCGGTATCGTGACGGAAGTAAGCCGCAATCGAGGTGGTGTCGAGATCACCCTTGGCCGAGCGGTCGTCGATGGTGATGTCGGCGTCGCTCTTACCGATGGAGATACCGGCCACGGTGCGGTCGGAAATCTTGCGATTGTAACCAACCTGGTACTCGGTGGCGCGGGTGTCGAAACCGGGGCCGTTGCCGTCGGAATCGGTGTCTTCCTTGGCACGCGCGATGGTCGCCCAGATGCTGGAGCGGCGGGCGGCAGCGGCAGCAGCGGCGTCATTGCGGGCAGCGCCATCGCTCTGGGCCAGCAGTGAGGAGTAACGGCTGCCGTTGTAAACCATGCGCGGGGCACGGTTGGCGGCATACTCTTCATTGCCTGGCTTGATGCCGTTGGCGGCCTGCGTGAGGATACGCTGGTTGAAGCGGGTGGCAGCGCCCTGGGCGGCCACCGGGAAGGCGGTGAGGGCATCGCCGCTCAGCAGCGAGGAGGCGGAGCCTGAACCGATAACGCTGGAATCGTAGATGAAGTTGTTGATCAGGCTTTCCTGGTCACCGCTCAAGTCGTTGAAATCGGCGTTGTTGAGCGAGTTGAAGGCAGAGCGCTGGTTGCGGGTCAGGTCGGTGCCGGCTACCAGGTCGTCCAACGTGTTGCGGCGCAGGTTCAAATAAGCGCCGTAGCTCTCGTAGCTCAAGCCACCGTTGATGCCATTGGCGGCATCCTCGGTGAGCGAGAGGTAGTCGGGAATATCGGAGTTGGCATCGTTGACACCGGTAAAGGTGCCGTTGACGGTGAGGCCGCTCACCAGGGTGAACTGGTTGTTCACGTAGTAGATCGTGCCGGGACGCTGATCGACATGGACTTCCACTTCGCCGCCGAGGGTGGCAACGCCTGCGAGATTGTTCACTGCAATGTAGTTACTGGCGATACCGCCATCCTCGCGGCTCACGCGAGCCACGAAGGTGGAACCGGCGTTAGAGGTGAAGTTGTTCACCAGCAGGGGAGCATAACGGTTGCCCAGGGCATCGCCTGCATCCAGACGGCCGCCGTTGTTGGTGAGGTCGCCGTTGATGATACCGGTGCCGCGCAGTTCGCCACCGGCGTTGATGGTGAAATCCGACTGGCTGGCGGGGGTGCTGACACCAGGCTCGGTGCCTTCACCGATGATGCTCAGCACACCGTTGTTGATGGTGGTGGGGCCGAGGTAGGTGTTGTTGCCGGTGAGGCGAACGATGTTTTCGCCTTCCTTGATGAGGCCGCCGTTACCGCTGATGACACCGGAGATGACGTCGTTGCGGTTGGGGGTGTTGGAGCCGCTGGAATCGAGAGTGAGGGTGCCGTCGTTGTAGAATGCACCGCTACCGCGCAAATGGCCCAGAGTCAGGTTTGCGACATCATTCTGGAATACACCATTGTTGACAATCGTTGCACCGTTGCCCTGCGAAGTGTCGTGGAACTGCACGCTGCCGCCGCTGCCGTTGACGATGAAAGCATTGTTGGCCTGTGCATTGTTTTCAAAATGGGTTTCGCCACCATTGCGGTTGAAGATGCGGACATCCTGAGCCTGTGAATTATCGCGGAAATGGGTTTCGCCGTTATCGTCATTGAAAATAAAGGCGTCTCCACCCTTTGAATTGTCAACGAAAAGCGTGACGCCATAATCATTATTGACGATACGCGCGTTAGCGGCGGTGGAGTAGTCGTGGAATTCGGTTTGTCCGCCGTTGTTGTTGCGAATGCGAGAATCACCGGCAGAAGAAAAGACGGTATCGGAATCGCCGTTGAACAGGGTGCGGCCATCGGTATTGTTGGTGATGCGGGCTTCACCGGCCGTGGCGCTATTGCTGAACTCGGTCACGCCGAAGTTGCCGCCGGTGCCGCTGTTGGTGATGTTCGTGCGGGTGTTATCCACACCACGGTCGGCGCTGGAGGTGTCTTCAAACTGCGTGGTGCCACCGGCGTTGTTGACGATGGTGGCGCTGTAACCATCGGAGTTGCCGTGGAAGTGGGTGATGCCGCCATCGTTATTGGTGATGTTGGCGTAACCGGCGTTCGAGTTGTCCTCGAAGTAGGTGTCGCTGTTGTTTTCGTTGGTGATGAAAACGTTGGCGTCGCCAGCGCTGGAAGTGTCGTTAAAGTTGACATTGCCACCGGCCAGGTTGTTGATGCGCACCTGGCTGCCTTCACCGGTGTTGGTGATGGTGCTGCCGTTGTTGAAGTTCAGGCTGGTGAGGCCGTTCATGAGCGAGAACGACTGGGTGTAGCCCGAAGCGTTTTCCACGCCATAGGTGGTGCCGCCAAATGCGCTGTTGCCGTTGATGGTCAGCGAACCCACACCGAGGAGGGGCATACGCACGTTGAACGACTGGGCGTTGGCCCCACCGCTAAAGTAGATACGATCGACGTTGTTGGGAAAACTCACGTCAACTACGTTCTGGCTGGTGCTGATGCTGCCGAAAACGGCCTGATCGTTGCCGTCGGGAAAGTTATTTCCCGTCCAGCTCAAGGGGTTGTTGTAGTTATTGGGGAAGCCGGGGCCATCGCCCTGCCACTCCTTGGTATCTTGCGCATAGCTGGCCGTGCTGATGGTGCAACCGGCTAAAACAGCCGCTAAGTAAGCGGTTTTAACCAGTTGGCGACGGCGCTTTTCTAACTGCCTGTCATTTGGCATTTAATCTCCTAATTTAAAAGTACTCTCAAGTCACAACGACTTAACGGCAATTTTAACTGAGGAATTTTGTGCTGGCAATAAATTAGGTTATAGGTAATGGGTTATAGGTGAGAGGAGGCAACCGGGCGTTGAGGAACCACGCGCGTGAGCGAGTGGACTGTTTGATCTTCTTGCCTATTCCCGGCATTTGCCTGTCCTGGCCTTACACCTCATCAATCCGGCTCGCTTACGCGCGCGGTTCTTCAGCGGCAGGTAATAGGTGGCAACCTCATAATCCGGTTACCTCCTATCACCTGACACCTATCACCTAACACCTGCCGTCAATTCGGCACTTCAATGAGATGCCCCAACGAAAGCGGGTTGCGTTTTTGTTCTTCAGCGTCGCGGCGGTCGATGACGGCGACTTCGCGCACTTCGGTGGCGGCGGCGCGCAGGCGTTCGGCCAGCGAGCGCACGCAGTCTTGCATGGCGGTGGTGCCGCCGGTGAGGTTGACGACGTTCTTTTCACCCGCCGAAGAGCAGAGCAGGCGTGCCAGTGTACGGCCTTCCTTGAAACCGGCCAGGGGGTCGTCTAACATGTGGGTTTCCACCTCGAAATTCGAGTGGTAGAACCGCGCGGCGTCGGTCGCCGAATGCAAATTGCCAATGGCCTGAGCGCTGGTCACCACTACCACACGCGATGGACGCACCAGCAAAATAGCCGAATAAAGCACTCCGTAGTTCAAACCCAACGGAGAAAATAAAACCGTCATTCCCAAAATTCTGTTCCTTCGATGAAAGCTATTGTGAGGGTAGTGGTGAAGTGTGTGAAACCGCGCACGAACTCACTCTCTATTATCCCACAAAATCGCCTCTTATAAACGTATATCTGGAAACAATGGCTCCACCATTTTGGTCTTTGATCTTGGGGCTTTGGTCTTGGGAACATTAACCACAGATGAACACAGATAAACACAGATGGTTCGGTGAAGTATAGAGTTTAAGCTATTCACTTCAAGTTTCACGTTCAAAGACCAAAGACCCAAGATCAAAGACCACCTCCTTTATATCCGCAACAACCCCAGGAGTAACCCACCATTAATGCGCCAGGCCGAAGCGCGTTTTTCCAGCTCGGTGCGAATTTGCGAAGCGATACTCTGCACTTTGGTGCGCTGGGTGGGGGTGAGCACGGCAGAAACCGAAGTGCCGGTTTCGTTCACCAGGTTGAGAAGTTGCTGGCGGCGCTGGGTGCGTGAGAGCGAAGGGTCGGCGACCACGGCGATCACGCGCACGTGGGCCTCACCGGCAATCGAGCGCAGGCTGGTTTGCTGCGTGGAAGTCAGCTCCACGTCGCGGCCGATGCGGCCGACAAGGCTCATGACCTGGCCTTCCAGTTGGTTGCGCAAGTTGTTGATTTTGGTCTTCTGCGTGGAGTTCAGCACCGCATCGGCATCGGCAGCCGCCGAAACGCGGATGGTGCGCAATCGGGCGCGCTTGGCCTGGGTATCGAGCGACTTGTTGCCCAGGGCGCTTTGCACTTCGGGAACGTATTTCACCGCGATGGAACGCAAATCTTCCAACTGGCTGGCGCTGAGGTTGAGGTTTTTAATCGCCGCTACCGTCTGGTCGGCAATGCGCCCGGCCTGTGCCCCGTAAGAGAGGTCGGCGGGCTGGGCATAAGCGGGCTTAGCGGGCAGCAGCGAGGGCACGGCGATGCTAAACACCGGCACACCGGCCAGCGCCAACCCCAACAACATCTTTTTCAAAACCTGTTTTTTCATCGTTCTCCTTAAATCGGGCGGCGCGCGGATTTTTACGTTAAAGCGCCGCAATCGAAAAAATAGGACGCCTCGCCGCCCGGCCGGTTGGTCAGATAGACGCAGCAACTGTCAAGACGACTGTAAATCATTGTAAAGACGCACTCGGGTGCCCGAAAACGGTGTGGCCAATCGTATAAAATGCCTTGCATGAAGCGAGTGCTGCTGGTGGAAGACGACCCCGCCATCGCCGGGATGATCGGCGACTGGCTGGGCGGCGAGGGCTTTGCCGTAGCCTGGTGCGCGCGCGGCGATGAAGCCGTGGCAAAGGCGCGCGAATGCGATATCGTGGTGCTCGATGTCATGCTGCCCGGTGTAGGCGGCTTCGAGGTGCTGCGCCGTTTGCGTAGCGAAACCGATGAACTGGCCCGCCTGCCGGTGATTATGCTGACCGCGCGCGGCGACGTCACCGACCGCGTGGTGGGCCTGGAACTGGGAGCCGACGATTACCTCTCCAAACCCTTCGACCCGCGCGAACTCACCGCCCGCCTGCGTGCCGTGCTACGCCGCCGCGATGAAGCCGCGCCCGGCGCCCCCCTCCCCGAAAGCCAGAAGCTGGCCGTCGACGATGTGGAAGTGGAAACCGCCGCCCGCATCGCCCGCCTTCAGGGCAACCCGCTGCCGCTAACCGGCGCCGAGTTCGACGTGCTGGTAGTGCTGCTGCGCGGGGCCGGGCAGGTGCTCGATCGCGACACCCTGTGCCGCCAGGCATTTGGCCGCAAATGGACCAGCTCCGACCGCGCCGTCGATATGCACGTCTCCAACCTCCGCCGCAAGTTAGGCCCCCTCCCCGATGGCCGCGACCGGTTGCAAAGTGTGCGGGGAGCGGGGTATGTGTATGTGAGGGCGGGAGACGGAATACGGTAGACGGAATACAGGATAGGCAACTGGGGGATTAAGTCAGAAGGCAGAATGAGGAATGCAGAAGTTGGAAACGGCGAACATCGAACATCGAACATCGAACATCGAACATCGAACATCGAACATCGAACATCGAACTTTCAACGTTGAACGTTCAATGTTGGATGTTCAACGTTCAATGACAACGCTCGTCATCCTCGCGAATGCGGGGAAGGTAAATTAATGATGAACGATGAATACTGAATGATGAATAGCGGTAACCGTTCGTTGATGATTGCCGCAAGCCTCCACGCTCGTTATCCTCGCGAACGCGGGGAAGGTAAATTAATGATGAACGATGAATACTGAATGATGAATAACGGTAACCGTTCGTTGATGGTTGCTGCAAGCCTCCACGTTCGTCATCCTCGCGAACGCGGGGATCCAGTACACGGCTTTTTGATTAAGACATAGGCAAACAGCTTGTGCAAAACTTCAATTCATAATTCAGCATTCATCGTTCATACTTGCCGTTCTGCGGGTGTCCAGCCCACAGCTTAGTGAATAGGACAAAACCAATTCGCTTATCAACACCACAACCTAAGTTCTAAGCTCTAAAATCTAAGCTCTGCCTTTCCATGAAATCGTGCCTTCAAGGTTGCCTCTCATTCTTTCTCACCTCACTGGCTCTGGGCATGTTTTTCACCCTGGCTGGCCTTTTCCATTGCGAACACCAATGGATAGAGGATTCTTTCTGGGCACCCGAGATTACCCGTTACGATAGCGAATCGCGTAAAGTTCCAACTTGGGGGTATCCGATAGGAATGATTATTGATCATCCTCTGCGCGGCCTGAAGGGGCGTGTCGATCGGGTCGATAGTATTTATTGGGCCTACGCTGTTTTCAATTTCATATCGTGGTGGTTCTTCGCTATCATTCTCTATGGCATCTATTGCATCGCCCGCGCCATCAAAAGAAGACGTACCAATCCGTTAAATGATGCAGTGCCTCGGCAAAATGCCACCGTTTAGCATAACCTAAGATCCAAGATCTAAGACCTAAGATCTATTCTAATGTCCCGCCTCTTCTGGAAAATCTTCGCCTGGTTTTGGGGTGCAATGATTGCATTGCTCCTGGTGATGGTGGCGCTCGAATGGCTTATCCCGCTTGAACCGCAGGGCGTCACGCAACGGGCGCTGCTGACGCGGGCGCTTGAAGATGCGGCGGGGCGTGCGGCTTACGAGTTGGAGATTGGCGGACACGACGCGCTCGACCGCGAGTTGGAAAAATTTGAAAACGAAGCCGACGTGCAGGCGTTCTGGCTCACCACCAAAGGCGAGGAGCCGCCGGAGACTTCGCTGGCAGCGCCGGTGGCGACTTCGGTCGTCTCTGAAATCGCCCGCCAGGCCGGTGCCCAGCCCAAGGGCAGCGACGCGGTGTGGCGCGTGGTCGCGTTTCAGGTTTATGCGGCGGTGAAGGTGCCGGGCTACGATAATGTGCTGGTGATTCGCTTCGACCGCCGCCCGCTGTCGGCGCGCTTTTCCTCACAGCTCTATCGCCTGCTGGCCATCATCTGCACGGCGGGTGTGGTGTGCTGGCTGCTCTCGCGCTACCTGGTGGCACCCATCGAATCGCTGCGCGCCGCCTCGCGCCAGTTGGCGGCGGGCAACCTCGCCGCGCGCGTCACCCCCGCGCTACCGGCTTCGCGCCGCGATGAAATCGCCTTGCTCTCACGCGACTTCGACCGCATGGCCCAGCAACTGCAAACCCTGGTCACCGCCCAGGGCCGTCTGCTGGGCGACGTTTCCCACGAACTGCGCACCCCTCTCACCCGCCTGCGGCTGGCGCTGGCGCTCCTCGAACGTGACACAGCCTCGCCCCACGAAACGGGCCATCATCAACGCATGGAACAGGAAATCGCCGCCCTCGATGCGCTCATCGACGAACTGCTCATTCTTTCGCGCCTGGAAAACCAGTTGGACGCTCCCCGTCAACCCTCCAGCTTCGATGGCGCTGCGCGGCTGCGGGAAGTCGCCGCGAAAATCGAATGGGATGCCGGGCAGCAAAGCCAGGGCGTGACAGTGCGGGTGCAATGCGATGTTGAAAGTTTGATGCTGGTGGGCGAAGCCGCGCTCTTTTGCCGCGCCCTGGAAAACATCGGCCGCAACGCCCTGCGCTACAGCCCGCCGGGCGGTGAAATTCTGTTTCACCTCAAAAGCGAAAGCGGTATGGCGGTGGTCACTCTCACCGATGAAGGCCCCGGCGTCCCCGGCGAAGAATTGGAAGCGATCTTCCAACCGTTTCACCGCGTGGAAGGCCAAACCCAGCAATCCGGCACCGGTTTGGGCCTGGCCATCGCCCACCGCGCGGCGCTGCTGCACGGCGGTACGCTGCATGCGGCCAACCGGGTGCAGCGCGGCCTGGAACTGAGCTTGGAGTGGCCGGTGGCGGGCGTTTTAATAAGTCAGAATGAGGAAGGCAGAACGGCAAGTTTGAATGATGAATACTGAATGATGAATAGCGGCAACCGGGCGTTGATGGTTGCCGCAAGCCTCCACGCTCGTCATCCTCGCGCACGCGGGGATCCAGTACACGGCTTTTTGATTAATACATAGGTAAACAGCTTGTCCAAAACTTCAATTCATAATTCAGCATTCATCATTCAAACTTGCCGTTCTGCGGGGATCCAGGTCGCGGCTTCTTGAATAGGGCACCAGCAAAAATAAACTCCTTTTCACCCCTAAGGCCTACACTCTGCTGTTGAGAACCTGCCTCAGCATCGCCGCAAGTTTTCCATTAAAACGAGGCGGGAAGAGAAGCGGCAGTTAAACTTTCCTAAGCTCTAAAATCTAAGCTCTGCCGTTCAAGGATCAACTATGAATCGAAAAGCCTTCCATATCGGCGCTGCCTTACTACTCACTCTGGCGGCAACATTGCCGTTGCATTCGGCCCCTAGGCAGGGTGGCAAACCGGCAAAGAAAGCGAAGCCCGTCAAGCCTTCGGCGCAGGAGCAGTGCGAGAGTAATCTCAAGCAGTTAGGCTTAGCCGCCTTTCAATTTACGGTTGGAGATAACGAAGAGCACTTTCCCGACCTTTCTTCGCCTGCAAAAATCAAAAGTCAATTAAAGCCTTACGTCAAAAGCGAAGCGGTTTTTCGCTGTCCGCTGGGGCATGTGTATCAGGGGAACAAAAGCTTATCGAACAAGCTTAACTATAATTTCGATACGTGGGAAATTGTCATGTTCTATGAACCGAAAAACGCGCATGGCGGCAAACGTTTTGTAGCCTACGCCAGCGGCGCGGTTGCTCTTCTCACTCCGGCACAGTGGGAGCAGGCTAAGCGCAAGTCGGGGATTAAGTGAAGCAGGAAGACAATCACTCCGGTATTTGCTGTCATCTCATGGGAAAAATCAATGAAAGCAATCTTTTCATTTTGCAAACTGTTTTTGACGATGGCATTGCTGATGGCTGGCTCCTGTAAAGCAGACAGCGACAAGAGTAGCAAAGAGCCTCCCGTCAAACTTCAACTTGCTGTAGACGTGAATCAAACAGGCACAACGCTGGTTTGCATTCTCACCAATACCAGCGAGAGAGACGTCCTCACCCTGCCGGAGGGTAACGCGACGAGCTATCTGGTGGCGAAAACCCTCAAGGCGAGGTCCGCAAACTGATCGGCTTTATCGATGACTACGATGTTAAAACGTTAAAACCTTCAGAAACGTTCGCGTGGAAGATTAATATGAGCCACAAAATTGGCCGTTATCAGATAGAAGAACCGGGACTCCATCAATTCCATTGGGAATGGCGCGAATTTACTCCGCGCAAAAGCGATGCGGGCGTGCTCTACCGCTCCAACGACATTCTCCTGCTTCGCGAACCGGAAGCTAAATAAGCTGAAAGGGCGAACAAAACTTGGCAAATACCACCGGGCGTAACAAGCACTTCGCTAACCATCTGTGTCAATCGGTGGCTCATTTATAAAACTCGAGATATTGTGATGCCCTTTTCAACACAAAGCCCACGAAGTGAACACAAAGTTCACAAACATCTTTCATTCTTTGTGATTCCTTGGTGTCCTTTGTGTTAAAGCCGTTGTCCAGGCAGATAAGTGACGGGATCGGTATTAGTTTATGGGGTGAGTTTTCGGCAGGGGCGGGTTTGGTTCATCAATTATCTCCCAGCCTGTCGCCTGTGAAATCTCGGTCGCCAGATCGCGCAAAGTCCTTAAATTACCGCGTTTCGGCTCGATGAAATACACCAGGTGAATTTTTTCCATCCCCTCACTGTTAGGCTTGCCCAGCGATATTTCCCACTGGTTTTTATCTGAGTTGGCTTTGCAAGGCGGGGTATAACGGATGAGAATGGAACAGTCAGAAATCTCGCTGTAATAGTCGCGGCCGATATAACGCACCCGCCACAGGCTGCGATGCTCCATTTTGTTGGGCGTGAAATGCCACTGCTCGTAGTTCAGGAAATAAGCCAGCAAACCGGGCACGAAGACGAAGCCCAACACGCAGGCCGCGCCGAGAAATAAAAGGGTGTCCTTTACGTCTTCGCCTGAAGGTTTGGCCGCATAAAATATTCCCAGCCCCATTATCGCGACCATGCCATACCAGCCGATGGCTAAATAGAGTTTCAACTCGTAAGACCGCTCACTTCTTTCCAGCAATAAGGAACCGTCTTCTTCCTGGGTGATGGTGTGGCGGGCATCGAGTTTGATGGTGTGCATAATGAGAGCTGAGAAGAAGCCGGGTTAAGCGGTTAGTTTACACCTTTGGAGTGCGGTGACTTGTCACCGCGTCGTGTCGATGCCTATTAATAACGCAACCGTAATTGTTAAGCCCTCGCGGTGACAAGTCATCGCACTCCAAAAAATTCTCTCTGCGTTCTCTGCGTCTCTGCGTGAGATTCCCATCCCCCAACCTTTTAGGGTTAAACTTCCCCTATGTCTACCCCTCCCGAAACCAACGAATTCGGCATACCGTTAGAAGTGCTGGCGCTCATCGACCAGCTCGAACACCACGTCGAAAAAAGCCCGGCGGTGCCGCTTACACATAATCGCATGGTCGATGAAGACGAATTTTACATTCTGACTCTGCGGCTAAAAAACGCCCTCGCCCAGATGGGCGATAAACCCGAAAGGCACACCAGCACGGTGACACATGCCGTCGCCGCGCCGCATTTGCCCCGCCTGCGCCGCAAGGAAACCTTGCTCCTCATCGTCGATGTGCAGGAAAAGCTGATGCCTGTCATTCACGATAGCGAGCGCGTCGAAGCCAACTGCGCTGTGCTGGCCAGGGCCGCGCGCGAATTGCACATGCCCATTATCGTCACCGAACAATACCCCGAAAAGCTCGGTTCCACCGCCAATGCCGTGCGCGAGGCGGCGGGCTTTCCCACGGCCATCAGCAAGCTGCTTTTTTCGGCGTGCACGCCGCAAACCCTGGTCGCTCTCGAAAGCAGCGGCCGCAAAACCGTGCTGCTGTGCGGCGTGGAAGCCCATGTCTGCATGCTGCAAACCGCCCTCGACCTGCGCGAGCACGGCTACGAAGTGTTCGCCGCCCGCGATGCCCTCTCTTCCCGCACCCCCGAAAACGCGCAAATCGGCTGGCAGCGCATGCAGCAAGCCGGAGTAGTGCCCACCTCCACCGAAAGCGCCCTCTTCGAGCTGCTGGAAGAAGCCGGGACACCGGAGTTTAAAGCGATATTGCCGCTGATTAAGTAGGAAGGTGACAGGTGTAAGGGCGGCAACCGGGCGTAGAGGCTGACCGGTGAAGAGTAATTAGCCACAGATTAACACAGATTACACAGATGGAGGGCCGGTTTACAAAAAGAGAGCGGCCTATTTTTACTTTAAAATGAGTTATAGCGTCTTGAGATAAACCAAGATATAAAGCTAAGATAAAACCCATCTGTGTTTATCTGTGTTCATCTGTGGTTAATTCGATAAAAAATTCACGATAAAGTTTGTTTATCACCTAAAACCAATTAATCGCGTATAATGGGTGAGATTCTGCGCGCAAGCCAGAAGAATATCCTTTAATTATTGGAAAATAATATTATGCGTAAAGCTATGTTTTGGGAGTACCTCTTATCGCAGCCCTGGCTGTTGGCGCTTATTGGCATCGGCTTGTTAGCCGCCGCCGGTTTCTGGTTGTGGCAACAGATCGAAGAGAGTAAAGAGAGCGATCGGATTAGGAAGTAAACGGCTAACGATGAATAATGAATGCTGAAGTAGGTAACCGGAGAGTTAAGTCAGAAGTCGGAATGCAGAAGTCGGAACAGCTAACGATGAATGATGAATACGGAACGATGAATAACGGCAACCAGGTGTAGGGGCTTGCGGTGGCAAGCCCGGTGCTTCAAGCTCACGAAAACATTACGCCTCACCGCCACCCTCACCGATCGTCATCCTCGCGAACGCGGGGATCCAGTACACGGCTTATTGAATAGGAGAAAACCGCTCCGCGTATCCACAGCCTCCTTAAATTCTAATATCCAACCCATTTTATGCGATAATGAGCGTTATAGCGTTCAATCATAAGACAAACCAAACCCGCATTTTCTCGTCTCATGGATATTACTCTGCTGCGTGAGTTTTTAGGCAAAGAACGATTGGTAGAAGATCACGAAGAGTATTTATTGTACTTCGATGGCCTTCTCTACTGGGATTTCCAATTATGCCCGGGAGGCGACCTCAGGCTGATGGCTGATGCGGAAAGAACGCCCAATCCTTTTCCGGTCGTGGAGCTCGTCATTTCGCGGCACAGTAAGCTTCAACGAGGTTACTTAATAGGGGAAGGGCCACGTTACGAACGTCTTACCTTTTGGGACCCCGGCAGCAAGGAAGACCCCGATCAACAAGCCCCTTGCATGCTGACCAAAACGCCGGCAGGGCGATTATCACTGGCCCCTCATGTGGTTTTGTGGGAGGAGGAGTAATGAACCGCACCCTCCTCACCGTTTGCTTTCTCATCGCCGCGATAGCCGCGCCATTCCTGCGGGCGGCGACGTTTTGGATTTGGAGCACGGGCCAGCCGATAAAAGAAGTTGCAACCCACGCCGCCTCGCCGGTTGTCGAGTGCGTCCTCATCTTCCTGGTCGCCGGTGCGCTTTCGTTGTGGGTGGTGCAAATGGAACACAGCCGGAGTGTGCCGCTAAAGCCCTCCGCGTCCGTCCACCGCTAATAACCCAGCAACTATATTCCCATCCACTCCGGCGGCCACAGTGACGGCTCTCCCACATCACCCAGAACGATGCGAGAGCGTTTGGGATTGATGCGGTAACTCACCTCATAGCCGATGGACAGTTCTTTCCAATAGGTCACCGGCCAGGGGCGGAGCACACGCCATTGCAGGGTGCCGGGCACGATGCACGGTGAATCGAGCAACACACCGATTCGCACCAGCGTCTTTTGCATCCCGGTTAGCGCGTGCCGCGACATTTCGCCTGCGTCGTCGAGTTCCCAGGAATTGCGTATATAATGCGACCAATTCGGTTTGGCACAGCATTCCCAAACCTGGCTCCCCCGCTGGGTGAGTTGATAAGTAAAATTGATTTCACGTCGCAGCGCGGCTTCAATCTCATCGACGGTGGGAGTGAAAAACTCGTCCGTCGGTTGACCGTCGCGGTCCAACCGTTGTGCGATGAGGTATTGCTCCTGAAATAGCCGTGCGATAGCCCTCACGAACCGCACTCCAATCACCGTCTTGGATAATTCGTCACCCAGCAGAGTCAGCATTTCACCGTAGTAATAGCCGAGATATGCCGGAGCATCAAAGACACTGGTGAGGATGCGGAATTCGAGAGGGGACATTATTGGGTTAAAGATAAAGCTTCTACAGCGCTTTTATGGTAATCATCGTTGACGTTATTATCGCAATCTATCAAAAATTGAAAGAACTTGGCCAGCACGGCACGTTGCTCGTGCGTCATAAGAGCAACCAATGGCGCACGTTGTTTTGCAGAAGCAAAGATACCAAATAAAGTGTCGGGAATGACATCGGCTCGTTCCGGGTCTTCGAGCGTTGCCACTAAATAGGCTGGGAGAAAATAGAGAAAGGCCGCTGGCTGGAAGAAAAACAGTGAACCTTCATACTGGCGAAGTATTTCGGCAGTGTGTCCTGTCTGCCCCTTTCCGGCAAAATAGGCAGTCGTGCCCTCATCCCATTGCGGGTCTGCAATATTCTCATCGCCGGGATATTCAACACTTGCGAATGCCGCCGTGATTTGTTGAATCAGTTCCTTGATGGTTTCTTCGTAGGGGGAGCTATCCATGTGATAAATCCATTGCCTGCGATGCTGGATATAATTTGTATTCTCTATGCAATAAGCCGTGTACTGGATCCCCGCGTTCGCGAGGATGACGAACTTTGGGGCTACAGGTAGCCTTCGAAGGTGTTGCAAATTTATGAAGCCGGGCGCATTGCCATGTGCCCCACCAACTGCCGTTCATTGCGAAAACTTGCGACGAAGTTAGCGAACGTAGTTAGCGTGCTATGACAACGCAATCACGGCACATTCTTTTTTAACTCTTCCAGCCAAACTACCGACTCCGAATCCGACGGCGCGCGCCAATCCCCGCGCGGGCTGAGTGAGCCGCCCGAACCTACCTTCGGCCCATTGGGCACGCAGGTCCGTTTAAACTGGCTGGTCTGGAAGAAACGCCACAAAAACAGTTCCAGCCAGCGCTTGATTTCGGGCAGGGCATATTCGTTGCGCTTTTCGGGTGGCAGGTGGTCGGGGAAGTCGCCGCGGGCTTTATCGCCCCAGGCTTGTTGGGCCAGGAAGGCGACTTTCGAGGGACGAAAGCCGTAGCGCGAGATGTAATAAAGGTGAAAATCCTGCAGCTCATAAGGCCCGATTTTCGCCTGCGTGCTCTGAGCGGGCTGGTTGCGCTGCTCTTCCGGTAGGTCGTCGTTTTCGTCGTGGGGCACCAGTTCGGGGGAGATTTCGGTATCGAGAATCGAAAGCAGCGTTTGCCCGGTCGCTTCGTCGAACTGTTTGGTTTCCACCACCCAGCGGATGAGATACTGAATCAGCGTTTTGGGCACGCTGGCGTTGACGTTGTAGTGGCTCATGTGGTCGCCCACGCCGTAGGTGCACCAGCCCAGCGCCAGCTCGCTCAGGTCGCCGGTGCCCAGTACGATGCCGTCGTGGAAGTTGGCCAGGCGGAAGAGGTGCGAAGTGCGCTCACCGGCCTGCACGTTCTCGAAAGTGATGTCGTAAACCGGCTCGCCATCGACGAACGGGTGGCCCAGGTCGCGCAGCATTTGCAGGCAACTCGGCTTGATATCCAGCTCGCGCGCCGTCACGCCCAGCGCGCTCATCAGCGCATGCGCGTTGTGCAGCGTGCCGCTGGAGGTGGCAAAGCCGGGCATGGTGAAGGCGAGGATGTTCTCACGCGGCAGCCCCAGCCGGTCCATGGTGCGCGCCGCCACAATCAGCGCGTGGGTGCTGTCCAGCCCGCCCGAAACGCCGATGACGACCTTTTTAATATGCGCGCTTTCCAGCCGCTTCATCAGCCCGTGTACCTGGATGTTATAGGCTTCGTAGCAGCGCTCGTCGCGCAGTTGCGGGTCGTTGGGGATGTAGGGGAAGCGCTCCACCTCGCGTCGCAGCGAATGCACCGGGGCATCGCTCGGCGGGTTGAAAGTGAATTCAATCGGACGCATGGCGGCCAGTCGCTCGCGGTAGTCGCCCGCCGCGTCGGCGAAGCTGGTCTGGCGCATGCGGTCCTGGTTGAGCCGTTCCACGTCTACATCGGCCATGATGAGCTGGCCGTCCTGGGCAAAGCGCACGCTTTCGGCCAGTTTTTCGTTGTTTTCGTAGATCAGCGCGTGGCCGTCCCAGGCCAGGTCGGTGGTGCTTTCGCCCGGCCCGGCAGCCGAATACAGATAGGCGGCAATGCACTTGCCCGACTGGCTCGCGCACAGGTCGCGCCGGTAATCGGCCTTGCCCACCGTGATATTGCTGGCGCTCAGGTTACACAGAATCTGCGCTCCGGCCAGCGCCTGAAAAGTGGAAGGCGGCAGCGGAGTCCACACGTCCTCGCAAATTTCGATGCCGAAAGTGAAGTGCTCGCGGCCAAAAGTGGCCGGTTCCAGGCTGCGCGCCGTGAAGACGAGATCGTTGCCGAACGGAACCATCTGCCCCATCAGGTTCACTTCGCTGCCCACCGCCTGCCGCGCGGCGGCGAACTGGCGCTTTTCATAAAACTCGCGGTAGTTGGGCAGGTAGCTCTTGGGCACCACGCCCAGAATTTGCCCCTGGTGAATGGGCAGCGCGCAGTTGAACAGCTTGCCCTCAAAGCGCAGCGGCGCGCCCACGATCATCACCCCGTTTAGCGAAAACGAGTAGGTCTGCAGCATGTCCAGCGCTTCCAGCACGCTGTCTAAGAGCGCGTCCTGCTGAAACAGGTCGTCGTTGGAATAGGCCGTCAGCCCTAATTCGGGAAACAGGGTGAGGGCCGCGCCCTGCGCATCGGCCTGCGTGGCCAGCTCCAGCGTGGCCCTGGCGTTGAACATGGTATCGGCCACCTTCACACGCGGCACTGCCACCGCTGTGCGGATGAAACCATGGGAATAGATCGAGTGAAACCGGGAAGGGCTGGGAGTCATGGGCGTAGTTTAACGGAATAGAACTTAGATTTTAGAGCTTACAACTTAGTTTATGTAGCGTAAGCTATTTCTCGTCCCAGCCAATGAATTCGCGGCCGGAGAGTCTTCGGCGCAGTAGCTCACCTGCGTGGGCACCGTGTCCGCGCAGGCGGACACTCGGCGCTTTTGCGCCCTCCGGCCGCGATTTTAATCGCTGGACAACGAGGAGGATAAAAATTAAGTTGTGCAATAGTTAATAGTCTGAGTATTTTTTTATTCATCTGTTTGATGGCGAACATAACATAAAACTTCTTATGCAAAATTTTATCGGTGACGCCGCTGCTTTTTTAGCAAATAAACCGCCAAAAAACCGCAATTCACTCTCAAATTACATCTGTAACAGGCTGAAAAGGCACCCGTAACAGCCTCACAACACCTATAACCTATCCCGCACAATAATAACTTGACGTCTCCCAAAACGATAAGTATGCTCTATTAGCCTGGTAATCCGAGTGGATGTGTCGGGTTTCGAATAAAGAATATTGTCACCATGTCTAAGTCCCGCAAAGCTTTTACCCTTGTCGAGTTGCTTGTCGTTATAGCGATCATCGCAGTTCTCGCCGCCATCCTCTTCCCCGTATTCGGTCGTGCCCGTGAAAACGCCCGCCGCACCACTTGCCTTTCCAACATTCGCATGGTTGGCATGGGTTTGTTCATGTATACGCAAGACTACGACGAGCGCTATCCGGGTTTTCCCAACAATAGCTTTGGTAAATCGGCCTGGACTTATGTTCTTCAGCCTTACGTCAAAAGCAAGGAATTCTTCCGCTGCCCCAGCGATAAATCCACTGCCAACTGGGCCGAGACGGAAGAACAACTGACGGATAAGAATTTCCGGAAATCTTCCTACACCTGGAACGGCTTTTTCGATCCTGGCTCTGTCAAGCTTGGCAAGGAGCTTCTTGATGGTGGCGTATACACTTCGGTGGCCGATATTGCCTATCCCTCCGAATTAGTGATGTTGGCTGAAGGTTTTGAGACCAATCAACAGACCACTTTTAACGCCAATAAATATGCCAGCGATGTCAAAGCCGATGGCAGCCCCTGCGCGTGCGGTTCTTTCACCACAAACTGGGACGCTGCCAAGCAGGAACCCACCGACATTATGGTTCGCCGCCATTTCGATGGCTCCAACTACGCCTACGCCGATGGCCACGCCAAATGGAACAAGTTCCAGACACTCTGGTACCGCGACGACAGTTACATCACCGAAATCCCTGGCGTTGGCACCACGCCTTCTTTGAAAGGTGCTTTCGATCCGCGCCGCCGTTAAGTTGTGAAGAGAAAACGTTTCTTGCCATTGCCGCCTGAAAAAGGTGGCAATGGCCGTTGTGTTTTTCGTTCAATCCTTTTTACCATGCGATCATCATTCAACCGTAGCCTCATCCTTACCGTTCTCACAGGAGCTCTCCTCGTTGCTCCTTTCGGCATTGCACGGGCCGATGAACCCGAATTCCCGGCCCTGCCGGTGGGGCAGAGCCTCGATAAACGCGAGGGCAACCGCGCCGCCTGGACGGAAAGCCTCGAAGAGCGCATCCCCAGCCTTTCTGCCGACCAGAAGCGCAAAATCCTGAGTCTCTACGCCCAGGCCGATGACAGCTTGCGTGCCACCCTGGCCGATAAAAGCCTCAAGGAAGTGCAGGTTCAGGCCGCACTGAGCAAAGCCCATTTCGAACTCAGCGACGCCGTGGTGCCGCTGCTTACCCCGGCCCAGCGCGCGCAGTGGAGCCGCACCGCCTACATGGGCGCGGGCGGCAAGCAAATGGATAAGCGTATGGCCAAAGTGCTGGCCCGTTTTCGCCTGGCTAACCTGGAACTGAGCCCCGAGCAAACCAAAGCTGTGCTGGCCCTGGGCGAAACCGCGCTCGACAAACTGGAAGTGGTTTATAACAACCGCGAATACACCCCGGTGCAGCGCGAGATTCACGTCGAAGATATTTACGGCGAAATCTACACCAGGTCCGAAGCGCTGTTGTCTCCGGCGCAATTGACCAAATGGCGCGAGGCGATGGAAGCCCGCCGCCTGGCCAAGCAGCAGCAAGAGACGGGGCTGCGCCCCGGCGAGACGGTGGAAAGCAAGCAAGACCGCATACTGGCGCCCTATGCCTCCGTCACCGGCCTCACCCCCGAGCAGAAAGAACAGTTAGCGCCCATCGTCGAAGAGAGCGGCGAAGTGCTGGCCGAAATCGAAAAAGACGACAGCCGCACCCCGGCGCAAAAAACCAAGATCATCCAGCGCATGCAAGATTCCACGCTCAAGAAAATCACCGCCATTCTCACCCCGGCCCAGTTGGTGCAGTGGAAAGCCGTGCAACCGAAATAGAAGCCCAGCGAATAAATTCGCGGCCGGAGAGCCTTCGGCTGAATGTCCACCTACGTGGACACCGTGTCCGCGCAGGCGGACACTCGGCGCGCAGCGCCCTCCTGCCGCGATTTTAATCGCTGGATAAAAATTTAGAGTCACCGTCATGAAAACACCTGCTCAGTCCGAATTCGCCCGTTCCTCACGTCGTAAATTCCTCAAAAACTTCGCATTCCTCACCCTCGCTTCCGGCAGCCTGGGTTCTTTGCTGGCCTCCACCGCCAAAGCCGCCGGTTGGGATAAAAATTTCCAGTTAGCGGTCGATTTCGAAATCAACCGTCCCGGTGGCGCTCGTTACCATCGTCCTTTCGTGGCGCTGTGGATTGAAGACAGCGACGGCCTGGCCGTGCGCACCCTGGTGTTGTGGGTGCAGAAAACCGGCAAGGGTCCGCGCTGGATTCCCGACCTCAAGCGCTGGTATCGCCGCGAGAAAGAGCGCCGCGTGCTCGATGGCGGCGACCTGGCCAAAACCATCTCCTCGGCCACCCGCAACTCCGGCAAATATCGCGTCGTGTGGGATGGCAAAGACGATTCCGGCAAACTCGTCGCCCAGGGCAACTACACCGTCTGCCTCGAAGCCGCCCGCGAACACGGCACCTACCAACTCATCAAGTCGGACATCGTCATCGGCCCCCGGCCCTTCAGCAAGTCGTTGGCAGGCAACATCGAGATCAAAAGCGCCCGGCTTAACTATTCCAAACGTGGCTAAAGTGCTTGCAGGGGGCTGGGCACGAGGCGCTGGGAATGAGGAACCGCGCGCGTCAGCGAGCCGGGTTTATCTGAGATTCTTGCCAACGCTCACCCCTATGGACCGCCGGCATCCTGCCGGCACAGGCATAGACGCGTCATCATCATTCCCGGATCACTGTTACGTTAATGCCGGCATCCTGCCGGCGGTCCATAGTGATAAGCGTAGGTCACAAGCCAAGCCCCGTCCGGCTCGCTGACGCGCGCGGTTCTTCATTTCTCTTCGCGCTCTTAGCGTCCTTCGCGGTGAATCCAACCTCTGCACCCAGGTGCTTGAACATACTCCATGCCACGAGGCATAATAGGGGCATTCCACAGGAGGATTACCCCATGAATATAAGGCTCTTGTTACTGGTGTGTTTGTTAGCGAACCTGTTGCCCGCACCGGCACGCGCCTGTCTGTGGGATAGGGATACCATCGAAACTGAGGTGAAAGGTTTGCCGGATGTGGTGAACGTCATCGCGGGCCGCTTCGAGCGCAACCCCGATCTCTTCTACGAAATGCGCTTGCGACGCGTTGCCGATGCGGTGAAGCAATCGCCGCATAACCTCGAACTCTACGATGACGCCGGGGTGGCCGCCGACCACCTCAAGCGCGGTGGCGAGGCCGTTGCCTGGATGGAGAAAAAATCGGCCGTGATGGACGGGCTGCGCGGCCAAATCGACGAGAAGCAGTGGCGCGAGCACCGCTACCGCTATCTGGCGAACCTGGGCACTTTCATTTCCCACCGCTGGGTGCGCGAGGGAGGCGACCGCAAGCGAATCGATCAACTGCAGCGGGCACGCCGACTCATCGCGCAGGCGATTCATCTCAACCCCGATGCCCACTTTGGCCGCGAAAAGTATCAGCTCATGGTGATGGACTGGCTCATCGAACCGCCAAATCCGCACAAAGATTTCCTGCCGAGCGCGCTGGACAGGCAGCTCGAGGAGCAGGAAGGAAACAGCACTCCCGAAACCGTGCAGGCTATCAGCGGCATCATCGTGCTGGGCGATGCCTGGCAAAACGTCGATCTTTTCCATGCCCTGAGCAAGGCCGTTCAACATACCGGCGAACGCAACGGCATCGCCTATCTGGCTTCGTTGCGGGCACAAGAGCTGGCCAAAAAAGACAAGCGCTCGCTGCTGCCCGACGCTCCTCACGGCACAGAGTTGGCGTTACTCATTGGAGACGACCCCGACGGCCCCCGCTGGCGTTTGCAGAATGAAGGTCAAGGCTTCACCAGCCTGTACAAAAAAATCCGCGCCCAGGCCGACGACTGGCATAAGCAGCGCACCGCCTACATGATGGAACGGCTCCAGCAAGGCAGCCACCCCGATACCGACTCCGCCTTCTGGAACGACTGGCAAGAGCCTGCGCCGCTGGATATCACCATGCCGCCCACGCAAAGCGAGATGATTAAATCTGCTGCCGATGTCATCGCAATTGCTATCGGCGGCCTGATTATCAGCCTCATCATCGGCATCTTCGTGTGGCGAGTGCGCAAACGCAAAGCGCCGCAATGAAGAACCGCGCGCGTGAACAAGCCGGGTAGGCCTAAGCTTTTTGCCAACGCTCGCTCCTATGACCGCCGGCATCCTGCCGGCACAACGCTGGCGATCCATAAGTCTCTCCAAAGCGCCAGAGCCAGGCCCACCCGGCTTGCTTACGCGCGCGGTTCTTCGGATGTTACGATTCCAAAAAACGCTGCACTTCTTTGTCTTCCAACAACTTTCTGGCCCCGTGGCGCACGGTCAGAACATGGACTTCGTGTGACTCGGCGACGATCCGAAAAAGAATGCGATAAATACCTGGATGACGCCCTGATTGAAGTTGCCTGATTTCCACCTGAAAGATTTTGGCTTCGGGAGCAACCGCGCAGCGGGCGGGGTTTTGGGTCAGGGTTTCTATTTCACTCCGCACGCGGCGATACCAACCTGTTGCTGCCTGGGGCGATAGCTCGTGAAGGGCGTGGAAATTTTGAACGATGTCGGCTTCGGCCTGAGGCAAAATCCGAACTTTATAAGTCATTTTTTGCTTCAAATTCCGCAAAGAAATCAGCCGCCGGGCGGCCTTCGCCCTGCAGCGATTGCTCTAACCCACGGCGAATCGCTGCTAAATCTTGAGCCTCTTCTACTTTATCGAGCAGTTCCTGATAAGACTCGGCGTCTTGCACCACGAGCGATGCGCGCCCATTCACCGTCAAAACGACCGGGCTTTTGGTCGCTTTGAGCTTACTTAAAATCCCCTTCGGATTCCGCTGAAAATCGGTGACGGAGTGAATATTCTTCAGGTTAATCATAGCGAATCATGAAATTTCATGTCCTTGAATTGCATGATAGGGGAAAAGGTGGATGGTGTCAAGTGGAAGATAAAGAATTTCTTGTATCGAGCTGCCTTATCACCGACAATAAGGGCGAAATGTTTAAATCCCTTTTTGCGACTCTTTTGGTACTGGTTTTGGCGTTGCCCGGCATCGCCCAGCCCGATATATCCCCACAAACGCCGCGCAGAATAATCAGTTCACGGCAAAACATTTCTTCAATTTACCTCTCGCCCGATGGCCGGTTTGCGGCGATCATTCGGGAGGATCTACTGCAAGACGCGCAAAACTGGAACCGAGACCCCAAAGGCAGCCACGTTACTCTCTGGGATGTCGCCAGCGGAAAACGGCTCTGGCAAAAGCTCAGCCCGGTGAACGCAGTTGCCAAAGGCGGCTTTTCCCCCGAGGGCGACCGCTTTATGTGTTACGGACACAATCGAAAGGATTCGACCAACAATGTCGGCCACATTGATATCTGGAGCGCCTCTTCAGGAGAGCAGCAACTGGCACTCAAGCTGCCGGAGGGCAATTATCTGTACGATTTGGTTTTCACTCCCAGTGGAAAATCCATGTTGGGGCTACTTGGCATGCGCATTCCCAATAGTATTAACTCCTGGGTTCTGCGAGAGTGGAACGCCGCCGATGGCAAACCACTACGCAGCGTCACCGAACCGGCAGAACTGCTCGTGCCGGGGTTTTGGACTGCGCGTGCCGGGCGGCTGCTCTCCAGCAGCGTTGTCATTCGCAACGAAGGGGCCGATGAGCGCAAGCTCCTGGTGTGGTCGTTACCTGAATTGCGCCTTCTCAAGGCATTCAACTATGGGCAAGATATCGTGCAATATAAGGCCATCTCGCCCAATGGCAAACGAGTCGCCTACTACCTCACTACCAATGGCGAGGTGAATGAAGAAACCTTTTTGTGGAACACCGATGAGAACCAGTCCTCGCTCATGCCCCAGCCGGAAGGCTATCGTTATAGTTTGCAGTCGCTGGAGTTCTCTCCCGACAGCCAAACCCTGATCGGTGCCGGAACCACATGGAAAGGTGGCAGTCGCGCACAAATCTGGCTTTGGGATGCTCAAACCAAAGAACTTAAACGCACCCTCACTATAAAACGTAACGATGAAAACGCCCCGCTCTTTGCTTACCCCATTTGCCTGATGCCAGGCAGTGAAACTTTTGTGGGTATTGATGGAGAAAATAGGCCGGAGTTGCGGAGTCTGGAAGATGGGACGCTGGTTCGTAGTTTTGAATAAAAAGGAAACACTTTTGATGTCGATTTTTAAATATGCAGTTGTGTCGAGTATTGCAATAATGGCGACAACTCCCTTTGCTTATTCCCAGCCTCCCGACCCGCCAGCTCCGGTTGCCAAACCCGCTCCTGTATTACCGGGCGAGAAAATTTACCACCTGCGGGCGATGGATGCTTCGCCCGATGGCAAGTGGCTGGCGGCAACAGGCGGGGTTTTCGTGCGTCGAGGCCAAAGCAATGTCTATCGACCAGCCGGCACGCAGGTGAAGGTGTGGGAGGTGGTCAGTGGACGCACGAAATGGGAGGCGAGCCGCGAAGGCAACGCCAATAACCTGGTTATCTTCTCGCCCGATAGTAGCCGCTTACTCTTTACTTCCACACAAAATCGGCAGGGTGCAAGTAAGGAACCGCTGCCCCATCTGGTTCAGGTGGTGGAAATGGCCGAGAGCGGCAAGGTCGTCACATTAGAACTCGTTGCCGATGAACATGTGCGCGAGCCATTCTTCTCTCCCGATAGCCGCCATGTGCTGGCGCTGCCAATGCGAACGGAAAAATCTCCAAAACGAGAAGGCGAATATTCTTACGACAAGTGGGATGCCACAACAGGTAAACGGATGGGGCCTCTGCCGAATATCTCGCCGCAGGAGAAGGCTCTGGGGTTTCGGGATGGCGGGCAAACTCTCGTGACCAGCCAACAAATGTATGTAGAAAGGAAATTTGCGGGCATCGAAATAAAAACCCGCTCCTGGCCGGAGTTGAAGCTGCTGCATTCCACAATGCTTGAAAGCTCCAAGACTGGCCTCACGCTGCTTTCCCCGGATGGAAAACGTGTTGCCATTCAAAATATTTTGCAAGGCGGGGCAGACTTCGATATCAATATCTGGAACACGCAAACCGGCAAATTAGAAACGCCATTTGCTCTCGATGTTCCGGAGTTATCGACAGATATGCTCGGCTTCTCCAGCGACTCTCAAGCTCTGATTGGCAGCCGCGTTAAGTTTCAAAACGCTGCACCCGCGGGGCATACTTTTTTATTTTGGGATGTGCAAACCGGTGTTTTCCAACCGTGGTCGAATGAAGAATTCAAGCCTGACAAATTCCGCGCCAGCCGCGAAATCCTCACCTTCTTTTCGTCCGATGGCAAGAGTTATTTCACGAAGGGGATGAATGACAGCGTGGAACACCGCTCTCTTGCCGATGGCAAGTTGATTCGTGTGTTTGAGTAAAGGAAACACTTTTGATGTCGATTTTTAAATGGCCGGTCGTCGCTCTAACAATACTTTTATTCCTGCTACGCCCAGCCTTCGCCCAGCCCGACAGCACCGCTTCGGTCACGCCGCACCCGGCATTGTGGCCTTATACTCGCAGCCTGAATTTCTCCCACGATGGCACCTTATTGGTGGCAGGTATGACGTGGGGGCAGTGGTTGGAGGACGCCGAACGCTATGTGCCGCACAGCAGCGAACTGCGCGCCTGGGATGTTGCCGGTGGGCATCTGAAATGGAAAGTGCCCGGCCTGAGCAATGAGGGGACGGAGGTTATCGCTTCGCCCGATGGCAAAAAAGTCGTCGAGCGCGGGCAAACGTCGAAGTTTAAAGACGGCTCTGTGCGCTATGTGCGGGCGCATCTCGTTATTCGCGATGCCGCCAGCGGAGCAGTGCTGCATGCCCCCGAACTAGAAGAGGGTGAGCGCATCATGACGGCCAACTTTTCGCCCGATAGCAAATTTCTCGTGACTGGTAGCTATGTTCCCCAATCGACTCCGGCTTCGTGCATCAAGGTGTGGGAGGTTGAAACCGGAAAACTCATGGCACGCCACGGGGGCATTCATGGATATTCGCATCAAGTCCGTTTTTCCGCCGATGGCAAATCTCTCCTTGCGATTCGTGCCGAAGTTCAAAGCGCCAAAGTGGAACAATGGTCGTTTCCAGAGATGGAACTTCAGCACAGCCGGGAAATCAGTGAGGTAGTTGTTTGGGCTTGTGTAATCTCGCGCGATGAAAAGCTGTTCACGGGTGGTGGTCTGCAGGCCGATGGAACCGCAACCGGTGCCATCGGCCTGTGGAATTTGGAGACAGGGGAAAAAGAGGCGCAATTTCGCCCCAATTTTGAAGATTTTTCTTACAATGGCGCGACTTTCATGCCCGATGACCGAACATTGGTTATCGAAGGCATCTATCCGCTCCCCGGGCAAGAAGATACCGCTCTCGAATTCATGACCATTCTCTGGTTTGTCAATGGCCAAACCGGAGAACTGCAACGCACCTTGCAAGCGCAAGGTGCTCGTGAAGGCTTAAGGTATCTGGCCCAACTCGGCCCCGATGGTAACAGCTTTCTTGCGACGAACGGCGATAAAGTGGAGTTGCGTAGCCTGGCGGATGGCGCACTGCTTCGCACCTTTAAATAGAGGATTCTTTTGATGTCGATTTTTAAATGGCCGGTCGTCGCTCTAACAGCACTCATATTCTTGCTACGTCCCGCCTTCGCCCAACCCGATACCCCCACCCCACCACCCGGCACCACCTACACGCATCGGGTTTTACAGGTTTCTCCCGATGGCCGTCATGTGGCTGAGCTGCAATGTAAAAACTCGATGGTGAACGGTGTCATGCACTACGACCCCGCCGGGACACGGGTGCGGCTGTGGGAAATTGGAACCGGCCGTTTAAAGTGGGAAAAATACAGTCCGGCCAACCTGGTGCCGACAGGCAGCTTCTCGCCCGATGGCAAGCGTTTGCTGTGTTCCGGCATGACGATTCGCCAGCAGGGGACGGAGATTGTCGAAAGTAAGAGCAACATCCGGCTGTGGGAGATCGAAAGCGGGCAAAGCCTCGATGCCATCGAGCTTGAAGAAGCCGAGAAGCTTTCCCAACTGCTCTTTTTGCCCGATAGCCAGTCGCTGCTGGGCGTGACGGTCGTTCTGCCCGGCTTTCTCATGGCAGTGAAGCAGTGGGATGCGCAAAGCGGCAAGCTGCAGCGCACCTTCAGCGATTTTCCTGCGCCCGATGAAACTGTACTCTGGCCCAGCAAAGGCCCGTTCTTAGCGACCAGTGCCCAGGGCACGGCCGATCGCCAGAAAGAAGACAACGTTATCAATGTGCTATCACTGCCCGACTTGAAGCTGTTGCACTCGCGCAACATCGGCAAGGAACAGCTCCTTGCCCTGGCGCTTTCCCCCGATGGCAAGAAGCTGGTCTACAAGACCTATACCCCGCCCCTGAACGAGACCTACAGCGACCGCAGCTACCTGTGGGATACCCAAACCGATACCGTCACTCCGCTGGCCGCGCCCGACGGCAGTAACTTCGGGGCGCTCAGCTACGAATTTTCAGCGGACGGGCAAAGCCTCATCGGTAGCGGACTCAGTTCCGGTGAGACAGGCCCCGCCACCCATCTCTGGACCTGGAACGGCCAGACCGGTGAGTTCGAACAAACGTTAACCTTCGATACGAATATCGAAGCCTTTATGTCATCGCCCTTCCAGGCCCGCCTGCTGCCGGATGGGAAAAGTTTTATTGCCGCGAGTGGTGAAGGAAGGGTAGAGCAGCGGAGTTTGCGGGATGGTGGGCTGATTCGCACATTCGAGTAGCCCTTTATGGACCGCCGGCATCTTGCCGGCCCAACTTCAACGCCGGAGAAGCATGGCAAGTTGCATGAGAAAAAGGAATCCAATGACATTATTTAAAAAGAGAAAACTGTCATGGCATTACGGGGTCTTCGTTGCATTAATAGCGAATTCCTCACCTGTGCTCGCCCAACCCGATTTACCACAGGCGCAAAACCAGGCCGAGCGCAGGAGCTTCCCGCAACGCTTGCTGATTGTCTCACCCGATGGAAAGTATGTCGCCAGAACGGAGAGTAGTTTTTCGGTTGGAGCCCAGGGAATAGAATACAGTGCCGAAGGCTCGGTAGTGAGTTTGTGGGAAACGTCCAGCGGACGCCTCCTCTGGCAGCGAAAAAGCCCGGCGAATTTCACCGTGCGGGGAATTTTCTCGCCGAATGGGCAACAGTTTGTTTGCCATGGGCTGCATCATGTCGCTCAGGATGGAAAAATTACCCGAACCAATAGTCATGTCAACGCCTGGTCGGTAGAGTCGGGCGAGGAACTACTCACACTCAAGCTGCCTGATAATGAGCAGCTTCATGAACTGGTTTTCAACCCGGACGGCCAGCGCATGATAGTCGTGCTTCATCCTGCCAATGTTCCCATGGGAAGCGGCTACGTCGTGCATGAGTGGGAGGCCGCCACGGGCAAGAAACTGAGGGTTATCGAGGATAAACCGCAGCTTGCCGTGCCGGGGAATTGGATAGTGCGCCACGGGCAACTCGTTACCAGCAATGCCATCACGCGCCGGGGTGAACAGGTGCAACGAAAAATCTACGTCTGGTCTTTAGAGAATTTACAACTATTGCACTCCTTTGATATTGGCGAGGATATCGCCTACAACAAAGCGTTGTCACCCGATGGAAAACGGGTCGCTTATCATTTCCATCCTCGTATCGAGGCCGAAATTGCCGAGGAAACCTACCTGTGGAATGCGGGAGATGAAAAGCCCCGCCCGCTGCCTATCCCCGATAACCTCCGCTACAATCTGCAATCACTGGACTTCACTCCCGATAGCCAAACTCTCACCGGAGCTATGAATGTTTGGAACAGCCAATCTCCCGGCATGCAAATATGGCTGTGGGACGCGCAGAGCGGTGAACTCAAACGCACTCTCGCCCTTCCCGGCGCGAAAGACGGAAATGCCCGGGCGAGCTATGCCGTGCGCCTGCTGCCGGAAGGGCAAAGTTTTCTCGCGATGGATGGCGAAGGCAAAATCGAACTCCGCAGCCTGGAAGACGGTTCATTGGTCCGCACTTTCGAATAACCCCCTATGGACCGCCGGCATCCTGCCGGCACACCCTCGAAGCCACAGAGGTATCACTATTGTAAGGACGAACCTTATGAGGTTACTGACAAAAAGAAAACTATCATGGTTCTACGGGGCCTTGTTTGTATTAATCGCGAACACCACACAATCGCTCGCCCAACCCGATTTGGCGCAAAAAGCTGCCGGGCTTCGGGCAACGGTAACCTCCGTGCATATTTCCTCCGACGGGCGCTATCTGGTGGTTCGCGTCATTGAACAAGGATTGGTCGATGGCTTTATCATGCTTGATAAGGAAGGTTCAACCCTGCGGTTGTGGGACGTCGCCACTGGCAAGCTGCAATGGGAAAAGAAAAGCCCGATCAACTACGAACGTCCGCTGCTGTTTTCGCCTGATCATAAAACGCTGCTCTCCTATGGCGGTCAGCTTGTTCTCGAAGGTGGCCGCACGCGACGTGCCACGAATCACTTTGCTGCCCTGGATGTGGCAACCGGGGAAAATCGCTTCGATCTGGAACTCGTTCCCGGTGAGCAAGTTGGCTCTCTGGTATTTACGCCAGACGGCAAATCGTTGGTGGGGAATACTTTTGGTAATTTCCCCGGACCGGATGGGCAAAAAAGGCAACAGGTGGCCGTGAAAACGTGGGATAGCGCAACCGGTAAGCTGGTGCGTACCATCGGCGCGGAATGGAAAGCAGCTACCTCCGGCGATTGGGCACTGGCCGGAAACCTCATCGCTTCTCGCGGATTATTACGCCAAAATGACACAATGGAAAGCACTCTCTTTGTCTGGGCGCTGCCTGATCTTAGCCCTGTTAGCTCACTCGTTTTGGGAAAAGACAGCACTTCACGCCTCGCCTTTTCTCCCGATGGTAAAAGGGTGGCCTTTAACTCCTACTCCAACGATAACCTGGGGCTGACTAACGAAGTGCTCAACCTGTGGAATATCGAAGAGAACTCGTCCATTGCCGTCGCTCTGCCTCCCGATAAGAATGTTGGTGTGCGCAACTTTGGTTTCTCGCCCGATGGCAAAACGCTCATCGGCAGCGGTATTTCGTATGAACAGGTGCCCTTTGAAAAAACCCAATTTTGGTTTTGGGACGCCCAAACCGGAGAACTCAAACAGACCCATACGGTAGCAGAGAGTTCATTGGAAGTCGGCGAGTACTCACCGCAAGCCTATTTGTTGCCCGATGGTAAAAGCTATTTGCTTTTCGGTCAGGATAAGAAACCGGAGTTGCGCAGTCTTGAAGACAAGGCTTTGATTCGGGTGTTTGAATGATGGTAAGATTTCTTTTACTCTTATTGCTACTGGTAGCCAATATATTGCCTCTATGCGCTCAGCCCGGTTCTATGCCGGTGGCTGCTGATGTTATACCGATTCTACAAATTGCCCTTCTCTTACCCTCGTAGTGCGAGCCGTAGAGACGCGATTTATCGCGTCTCTTGTATATAGGCAACTTGCTTTCAATTTTACGCTGTGTGCTCACGCGTCAATTTGTCATCCTGAGCCAGCGAAGGATCTTGTCATAGCAATCTAAAGTTTCTTGCTTTGAGCGTTGAGGTTTAGGAATGTGCGATGAGATCCTTCGCAGGCTCAGGATGACAATGTGCAGTGATGTCGTCCGGCAATGGATTAAAGAGAAAATAATAAGCCCAAGACGCGATAAATCGCGTCTCTACGGATAGGCGTATATGCCCGCTGTCTCTTGATAGGAGGTTTCCAGGGGCGAGGGTAAAATTGAATTGCGCCGATTAGACGGTAACTACTTGGTGAGAATATTTGAATAGGCGTTGCCGATATCCAGGGAAGACTGCGCGGCCTGTGAAATAAATTCTCCTTTATTTTCATGCCGGGCTAATACATATATTTGCGAACCCCGAGCGTGAGCGACGGGCACGGGCAAAGAGCTTGGTGAGGTAAATAAATCGTGCCCGTCGCTCACGCTCGGGGTTCGCAAATTGAGTTTATGCTCCGCATGCATAAAAACTTTTGCAGCTAATTAGTCTGTAAAATAATTAGTTATCCCTTTGCAATCGAGGGGGCCGTCGTGAAGAACCGCGCGCGTCAGCGAGCCGGCAGGGTAAAAGTCTCTTACCAGGCCCCAGGGATACCGGAGAAGCAAAAATGACGAGTCCTTCCACTTGCTCACGCGCGTGGTTCTTCAGGCAAACCGCAGACATAAAAACTTATTTTACAGACTACTAATGAACAAACCGAAAATACTTTTACTCCTTGGTCTTTGCGCTGTCCTGTCGCAGGGACACACCCAAGCCGCACCCACTACAAAGAACCTTCCGCAATGGAAATCACCTACTACCTGGAGCGCCAAACTCGCACCTGCCCGCAAATATAACTTCGGTGAAATTCGTGCCCCCAAAGGGTACAACTTGCAACAGAAACCCGCTCCGGGCGGGCAGGGCTATGCCTGGGTGGGAAGTGAAGGCGAAGACGGCACGCGGCCCTATCTCATGGTGCTTAACCTCACTATGCCCGCAGCAGAAGCGAAAAAATACACCGCCGAAGCCGTGCTCAACTCGTTTCTGCAAGGCGTCAAAGCCCGCCACGAAAACTGGTCGCGCTCCGCCGCCGAGCGCGGCACCATCAATGGCACCGCGTTCATCCGCGCCCGTTGGAGTGGCACACACCGCGAAGCCGGTATTGGCATGCACGGCTTTATCTATGTCGCCAAAAACGGACGCAGCCTGGTTCAGCTCTCCAGCCAGCAAACCCAACCCGACGATTACCAGGCTCTCCAGTTAGCCGAGGCTGCGGCGCTGACGTTTAAGAAGAATTTTGGAGTGCGGTGACTCGTCACCGCGCCGTGTCGGCGTGTCGTAATAACGAAGACGTCACTGTTATGTCCTCGCGGTGACAAGTCACCGCACTCCAAAAGAAAATTTGCGACGAAGTTGGCGCAGCCGCAGGCTTTGCGTGCTATAAATACCTAAGAAACAGTTCCAACTTTTTTCGCTTTGCGTTTCTCCCGCGTCGCTTTGAGCAGTTTGTGGATTTCGTGTTGCTCCGATGTCAGGTAATAGTCAACGTTGCGGCCTTCGTTGTAGTTGTTCCGTTCGCGGGCATCGGGGTTGGCACCTTTATCGAGCAGCAGTTTCACGCACTCGGCCGAGCCTGCCATGGCTGCGAACATCAAAGGCGTCTTTCCGGTGTAGTAAAGACCGTAGTTGGGGTCGGCACCATGCTTTAGCAAAGCCCGCACTAACAACGCATTCCCCTTATCTGCTGCTTCGTGCAACGGTGGTGAAAACATTTCTCCCTTCATCATGGGGTCGGCACCTGCTTCTAATAAAAGAATGGCAATCTCGGTTTGCTGTTTGTCAATAGCCAGGGAGAGCGGCGTTCCTGCCTCAAAGAAGCGGCCATAGCCGGCAGTTCCGAGCAACACGTTAAGTTCGGGTTTATCTTCTTTCAGAGCCTTCTTCACCGCCGCGATGTCTTTGTTCTCGATGGCTTCGCGAAGGCGTGTCTGCCGCGCTTCGTTGCGCGCCCGCGGCGCTTTTTTCATTTTGTCTATCGGATCGACGCGATAGAGCCTGCCTGCGACATTTTCGCGCTCTCCGCTCTGGTCGGTAAAGGCCAGATACTCGGCCCGAATGGCTTCGGACTCGTGATTAATTTTCAATTTCAGCACCTGGGCATAGCTGCGCCCGCGGTAATCTTTCGGGTCGGGGTTTACTCCTTTTGCAAGCAATGCCTGGCGCATGCGGCGCATATCCGGGTTGAGTTTCGCCTCTTCCTGCGGCGTGAGCTTGCCACCGGCATACCAGTAGGCGGTGCGGCCGTAGCGGTCTTTCCAATCGGCCTGGGCACCGTATTGCAGCAGATATTCCACGGCCTGGGCTTGCTTGGCTTTGGCCGCCCGGTTCAGTAGCCTGTCGATGGACGGCGAACCATAGGTAATGCCGTGAGATCGGTTGGTGTCGGCGCCCCTTTCGAGAAGAGCTTTCATCACTTTGACGTTGTTAAAGTGCACGGCAATACCCAGCATGGTTTCCCGGCGAAAGTTCTGCGAATTCACATCCATTCCGGCTTCTATCAATGCCAGAGCCGCTTTGGTTTTGCCCGCCCCCAGAGCCACGGCCAGCGGTGGCGTGCATTTAGGGATAGTCGCCATGTCGTCTCCGGTGCAGGCGTTGATATCGGCACCGCGCGCGGCAGCTTGCTTCACGCCCTCCGCATCGTTTTTCGCAATGGCTTCCTTGAGCAACACGTTAGAATCGGTAAATTGTGTGCTCACGCTCTGCTTCATCGTTGCCAGTTGCTTGAGCGCATAGGCATCCATTTTGTCCGACGTTTCCTGACAACCGGTCAGCAAAGGAATAAGGAAGCCAACCCCTGCCAGGCGGGCATACGGTAAAAAAACTCTCATAGTGTGATAAATCTCGAAACGCATTCATTATAAACCGAAACGCCACTCTTTTTGCGCGAAGGCAGGGTGAATTTCTTGCCATACACAAATTCCACCTGTCTCGATGGACATGTTAAGATGGACACAGAAACCGCATCCCGAGGCAAAAATCATGAGAAAATGCCGTGCCCTGGCGATTATTCCTTTGTTGGCGCTGTGCATCTTGCTGACGTCGTGCCGGAAAAGCCAGCCTCCGGCTTCGCCGCTGCCCGAAACTCCCTCGCAAAACACCAGGCTGGAAACCGATGTGTTGGTGGTGGGCGGCACGCCTTCGGGCGTAGCGGCAGCCATAGCCGCTGCGCGCAACGGGGCCAAGGTCATTCTCATCGAAGAGCGTCCTGCACTGGGCGGCGATATCGTCTATGCCATGCTCAACATGTTCGATGTCCCCATGAATGCCAACGGTTCCTCTACTGCGGCCAACGGCATTTTCGGTGAGTTCTATAAACCGCTGGGGGTGGCCTTCGATATCCGCGATGCACAGCGGTTGTTCGACCAAAAAGTAGCGGCCCAACCTAATATCACCGTGATAAAAGAAGTGAATATCGCGAAGGTATTAACCAGCAATGCACGTGTGGCCGGGGTGGAGTTGGTCGCGCGCGGCGATAAACCGCAAAATTTTGAGATTAACAATGCTATGGTTACCGCTCCCATCGTGATCGATGCCACCAACGATGCCGATATCGCCGCGCGCGCCGGGGCCGGATTCTTCGTGGGGCGCGAAGCAGGTGGGAAAGATAACAAACAGCAATCGGTGAGCCTGTTGTTTTCGGTTTCGGGGGCCAACTGGCAGGCGATGGTCAACTATGTGAATGGTGCCAGGCCGATGGAAGTTTCGCGCCGCATCGGCCAGGAGTATGCTTCGGACGTGGCCCCCACCACCTCGAAGGAAGTCGCGCAAGCCACACTCAACCAAAATCCAGGCAAACAGGTGATGCACCGGCTGGGCGGCGTCGATGGCAACTACATCTGGGAACGCGGCGACGTGGTGAAGAACTACAAACCGCACTCGCCCGATATTATTGCCATGAGCATCAACTTCGGCCGCCAGAAAGACGGCACCGTGGTGCTTAACACCCTCAACATGGTGGGAGTCGATGGCCTGGATGAACCGGGTAAAGATCGCGCCAGAAAAACGATGATTGCCGAACTCCCCTCTTACATCGCCTACCTGCGCAAATCGATGCCGGGGCTGGAAAATATCAAGCTGGCCAAAGTGGCTCCTGAACTCTATATCCGCGAAACCCGCCATCTGGTTGGGCTGGCGCAGCTCTCGGTCGATGATGTGCAAATGGGCAGGAAGTTCCCCGACCGCATCGCGCTGGCTTCCTATCCGCTCGACCTGCATCCCTATGAAAAAGGCCAGGGCAATCCCTTCGGCCCCAAGCGCTATGCCTATTCCATCCCACTGCGCAGCGTGGTGCCGCAGCACCTCAAGAACGTCCTGGTCGCCTCGCGCAGCCTGAGCGCCAGCTACGAAGCAGCAGGTAGCGCCCGCGTCATCCCCATCACCATGGCCGTGGGCCAAGCCTGCGGCGTTGCAGCCGCCCATGCCGTCAAACAAAAAGTTGCAGTGCAGCAAATCGCCCAAACCCCGGCGCTTTATCAGGAAGTGCAAAATCTGCTGCGCGATGATAACGCGAATATTGGCGATGGGCTTTGAACGGCAAGTGAGAAGTATGAATGATGAATGCAGAAGTATTGGCAACCGGAGCCCGAAGAACCGCGCGCGTGAGCAAGCCGGGTGGGCGTTGGCTTTTTGCTTATCCCAGCCACCTCCTCTCCTTCGCGTTCTTAGTGTCCTTCGCGGTGATTGAAGATTGCAAAGCCAAGCGGACTATGTGGAGAGTAAAGTAATTGAAAAAGAGTAAGCACAAATTGGCCTGCGGCTTGGTAGTAGCCCTGCTGGCGGCTGCTTTATTTTGGTTTGTAAAGAGTCCGTGGAGAGATGCCTTCATCGATAGCCCGCTCGACCAGGCCCAGGCTAAAATCGTATTCGAGCAAGTGCAGCGCGGTGAACTCCTGCCCGATTCCGCAGGCCGCGTGACCCTTCCTGCCACGCACTCGGCCCTCACCCGCGATGGCCGCATCTATGTGACACGCAAAGGCGACTTGTTAATGGTGCTTTTCCCCACCGCGCGGGGCAGGGGAGCCGATGTGCGGGGTTACCTGTGGTGTAGCCGCCTCTTAAAAGCGGAAGATGTGGAAAAAGATTATTGGAATAGCCAGCAACCGGCTATAACGATTAACCTGCGATCGTTTGGGGAGCAGCCATTTTCCGATCAGGTGCTGCTGGAAACACCGCTGGACACGATGCCATACTACGTCTCGCGTTTGATGGACTAAGCCGACTTTTTTGCCCCATGACCACCTCGCCGCCGCGCCTTCTCTATTTGGACGCCGATACCCTGCCGCCCGGCTTTACCCTGCCGCCCGGCTTTACCCTGCCGCCGCAGTTGCAGCGGGGCAAACCGCGCCTTTCCGAGCGCGTGCCCGCACTCTACAAGGTAGCGGTGCAGGTGCATTGCGCACGGCGCTGGTGGCAGTGGCACACCGCAGGCACACAGTGGGCGCAAGAACGCAATCCGCAGGAACTCCCGGTGCGGCTCAAGCAGCATAAATCGCTGCTGCTGCGCACGCTGGGCGAGTCGGAAATGTGGTTGCAGCACAACAAGGTACACAACCTGGGGCTTATTGCCCCGCTCATCGACGGCCTGCTGCTCAAACCCGGCGAGACGTTCTCTTTTTGCCGCGTCACCGGCAACGCCACCGCCAGGCGCGGCTTCAAAATGGGCATGCGCTTGCACGATGGCAAAGCCGTGCCCGGCATCGGCGGCGGCATCTGCCAGATGGCCAACCTGTTGCACTGGATGGTGCTGCACACCCCCCTCACCGTGGTGCAGCGCTCCCAGCACAGCTTCGACCCCTTCCCCGATAACGGCCGCGTGCTGCCCTGGGGCGTGGGCTGCTCCATCGCCTGGAACTACGTCGATTTGCAATTCAAAAACGAAACCGATGCCACCCTCCAACTGCGCGCCAGCGTGGGCGAGAAATACCTCGAAGGGCAAATCCGCGCCGACCGCGAACTGCCCCACAGCTACAAAGTGTTCTCCAGAAACGACGAGTTCCTGCACTGGCAAGACAAATGGTACCGCCGCAACGAAATTTGGCGCTCCGCCTACGACCGCCAAACGGGTATGCACCTCTACGATGAAAAGCTGAAAGCGAATTGTGCGCTGGTGAAATATGAACCGGAAATAAAGTCAGAAGTCGGAATGCAGAAGGCAGAATGAGTGGGATGGCAAATATGTTAAAAAAAATTAAACCTCATCATTGGGAATGGGGTGCGGCAATTTTAATCGTCGCAATCTTCGGTTTTTTTGTCTGGTATGCCTTGGGTGTGAGAACCACCACGCCTTGGCAAATTCCGGCAAAAACAAACGCCAAATGAACCGATAGACAAAACAGAATTTTATGTTCTTTGCGCCCTTAGCGTCCTTCGCGGTAAAACCCTCTCTGCGTCCTCCGCGTCCTCTGCGGTGAAACAAAACCCTCTGTGCCCTCCGTGTCCTCCGTGGTGAAACACGCCCTTAACCTTCCGGCGCTAAACTTGCAGCATCAACCCACCCGTCACCTAAATTCATCGTTCATCATTCATAATTCACACTTCAAAAATGCCCGTCTACCTCCCTACCTCCATCCTCGGCAACCGCAACACGCTTCTCACCTTCGGACAATCCGGCGAAATCATGGGTTGGTTCTATCCCCATAAAGACCACGCCCAGCAAATCCACGAATGCCTGCCCGCCATTTACCTGGGCGCGCCCGGCGAAGGCCAACTGGTATGGACGTGGGACCAGTCGTGGCAGCGCAGCCAATACTATGAAGACCAAAGCAACGTGCTCACCACCATTTTGAATGGGCACGGGCTGGAAATCACTTTCACCGACGTCGTGCCCGAAGACGGCGCAGTGCTGGTGCGCCGGGTGCAACTGAAAAACGTCGGCGAAGGCTCGCGGCGCGGCACCGCCTTCCTCTATGGCGACTGGAACATGAGCGGCATGCGTATGGGCAACGGCGCGCGCTTCGACCGTGATACAGGCCAACTATTGCAAACCCACCGCGACGCATCGCTGGCCGTGGGCGGCGACGGCGTGGAAAGCTGGCAGTGCGGCAAAGCCGGGGAAGGGTGGGGCAGCAACGCCCGCTACGACTTGAACGATGGCCACCTCCAGCATCAAGACCTGGAAATAGGCGATGTCAACTGGGCAGTCGGCTTCGAGTTCGATCTTATCCCCGGCCAGCAGTTGGCGCGGCACTGGGTGCTGGCACTGGCTCCCACCGAAAACGCCGCCCTGGCTGCTGCCAAAGAAGCGCATGCCATGCCATTCTCCCGCCACGAACAACTGCGCCGCGAAGCCGATGCCGCCTGGCTGCAAACCGGGCTGGATACGCTTAAGGAACGTGGTGGTGAATTATCGCCATCATTGCAATCGGCCTATGTGCGCTCGCTCTTAGCCCTGCCGCTGCTATGCGGTGAAGAAGGCGCGGCTGTCGCAGCGCCCGAGTTCGACCCCGAATTCATCGCTTGTGGCGGCTATGGCTACTTCTGGCCGCGCGATGGTGCCGAGTATGTTTCGGGCCTCATCGACGCCGGTTACCCCGAATTCGCCGCGCAGATGTTCGATTGGTGCGCGCGCCACCAGGATGAGCGCGGCCTGTGGCACCAGCGCTACTTCCTCAACGGCCGCCCCGCCCCCAACTGGTGCCTGCCGCCCGATATGCTGCAAGTCGATCAGGTCGGTGCGGTGCTGTGGGGCTACGGCAAGTGGCTAACGGCGGTAGATAGTAGACAGGAGACAGGAGACAGGGAGGAAGGGCATCTTGAGATGGTGCGGCGTGCGGCCGATTATCTGCTTTCGCGGCTCACCGAGCGCGACGTGCTGGGCAACGCTTTCGATACCTGGGAAACCTTCGTCGGCTCGTTCACCTATTCCAACGCTTCGGCCTATGCCGCCCTGCGCGTGGCGGCCGATGTGCTGGGCGATGCCAAATATAGCGAAGGCGCAAAGCGTGTGAAAAGCGGTGTGCTGCGCCAGTTCGTGCGCGATAATGGCGACTACACCTACCTGGTGCGCGGCCTCGATAGCCACGGCAACAGCGATGAAACCGTCGATTCCTCGTCTCTGGGCGCGATTGAACCCTTTGCCTTGCTCGATCTGGGCGACGAATCCGACCTCGCCCTGGCGCTGGGCACCCTACGCGCGGTGTGCGACCGCCTCGAAACCGACTGGGAAGGCGGCCGCGCCATCCGCCGCTTCGAAGGCGACGCCTACGTCGGCGGCGTCCCCGCCTGCGTCAACACCCTCTGGCTCGCCCGCTGCGCCCTCAAGCTGGCCGCCCGCCTCAACGAACTGGGCCGCAGCGACGAAGCCACCGACCTCACCGCCCGCGCGCAGGTGTATCTCGAAACCGTCCTCCACCGCGCCACCCCCAGCGGCCTGCTTCCCGAACTCATGCAAGGCCCCGAAGGCCAACGCTGGTGGGCCGCCCCCCACGGCTGGGCAATGGCGAGTTTTGTGAGTGGGGTGTTGGAGCTGGCGGGGTTACAACAGAAATAGGAAGTTGGGCATCTATTATGGACTCTTTGACCTGGTTACAGCAGTGGTATCAGGCGCAGTGTGATGGCGATTGGGAGCATAGCTATGGTATTGAGATTACTACTCTCGATAATCCTGGCTGGTCATTGAAAATTCAGCTTGATGAAACGGAACTTGAAGAACGAGAGTTCGAAAAGATTGAAATCCATAGAAGTTCTACTGATTGGCTCCAATGTCGTGTGAGTTCCGCTAAAATTTTTAATGAACCAGGACAAGCTGTTTTTCAAGCCGTTTGCGGTGCCAGAAATCTCAGTGAAGTTTTAGAAATATTCCAATCTTAGGCTCAGAAAAATAAATAAACAAGAGCATTTTAAACAACTTACCTAAATGTTCCGCCGTCCTGCATCCCCGCCCAAACCCAAAACGGACGCCCCACTTTCGCGGGGCGCCCGTTCCTATCACAACTCTTTCAAACTTTTTACTTCGTCACTTCCCAAATCCCAATCTCCCACGGCTCCATCGCAATCGTAAGATTCCCATCTTGATTCCTCAACAACCCCGTCCGGTTACTTTTCCAGGCGGTGAGTTTGCTGGTTTTGAGCGGCTGTAAAGCAGGGTGGCTGCCCAGTTCGCGGGACGCGTTGCTTACATTCACCAACGCCACATACTCCTTAGCCCCCACCTGCCAGCGGGTGAAGATGATGTTGTCTTCGTCATAAACCGTGCTGCTATCGGCCTGGTGGATAATATCGGCAAACTCGCGCACATCACGCAGCACCGGCGCGGCAATTTGTGTGGCCCAATTGGGGTCGGTCATCTCGGCACGCAGGAACGAGTAGAAAGCCAGCCCGCGCGCGCCCTGCGCCAGGGTGGAGAAAATCAGGTAGCGGAATTCTTGCGCATTTGGGTAGCGCAGTTCACCGACCGGATAGTTGCGCAATGTGGCCTCGCCGGGCTTGGCTATGCTCTGCCAGTTGAAGAATTGCAAAGCGGGTATCACGGTTGGGTTGAGCTTGAGCGCACCGCGGGTGAATTTGGTTTGGATATCGAGCTTGGCCTGCGGGAACGGAGCGCCGGTAACAGGATAGATGTCGTGCACCAGAATATCCTGAATGTCCTTGAAGCGATGCCAGTTGGCGGTCCAGGCATGACAAACGGCGACGGGTTTGGCGGGGTCTTCCTGCTTCACCATGTCGTAGAACGGTTTGAGCTGGGCCACGGTGATATTGTGATTGTCGGGCTCGTCGAAGAGATACCAGAAACCGATGGCGGGGTGGTCTTTGAAGCGGCGCACCACCGAGCGCATCTCTTCCAGGCCATCGGGCACCAGACGCTTGCCGTTGAGGTCGAACATAACTTTCAAGCCATACTTTTGTGCCAGGTCGAGATAGTGTTGGATGTTCTCGAACGACTGCTGGTTCACCGGCACCGCAGTAAGGCCATAGACATGAACGTAGCTGATGCCCATGTCGCGCATCCGGCTGAAATTTTCGTCGGTGGCCGGAACGGCATACATCACTATCGGAAACTTTTCATCCTTGAACGGCGATGAACCGTGCGAAGTGCCAAACAGCGAGAACACGCCCAGAAGCGTCATTAAAAAGAGGGAAAGGAATTTAGACATAATCGTATGAAATACTGTTGATATTGAATGTGCGTGAATATTTGCCGGTTGCTTATTCCGGGAAAATCGTAGGTTTACCACCGGCGATCTCATTGGCGACGCGATAATTCCAAATAGCTGAACTGCTGGTGACCGGGCTGCCATCGCCCTTGAACCATTTCACGTGCCCATCGACGAATAGGAAGTTGGCACCGTCGAGGTGGCGGCCCAGCGCCGTGTCCAGGTTACGGATGGTATTGACCGGAGTGGCTCCAGAGGTATCGCCGCAGGCAGGAGGGAGAGAGCCGTCATTGGCGGTGGAGTTGCAACCGTTATAAACGTAGATCGCGGTGCCGACGTAATTTTGACCTGAGACGATGCCCATGCCATCGCCCATAAGCAGCGTCGTGGTGGCATGAGGAAAAGCCGCTAACTTGCGGGTGTTGGCAAAGCGGTTCATCCAATAGTCGCTGTAGCCGGGCGAGCGCGGGTCGGGGTTGCGTCCGTTGGGTTCGCTGGGGCATTGGAGAATTTGGATGCTCTTGGTGTAGGGCTGCAAGGCATCGGCCCAGCCAAAGGCGCGGGTTGCTGATACGTTGGCATAACTATGAATCGGGGTGCGCATGTAGGTTTCGTCGTAGTCCTGCGCATATTGCATGGCCGCCAATCCCAACTGTTTGAGGTTGCTCTGGCACGAAGTGCGTCGTGCGTTTTCGCGAGCCCGTGCGAATACCGGGAAGAGGATTGCGGCAAGGATTGAAATGATGGCAATAACAACCAAAAGTTCTATAAGCGTAAATCCGCGCCGGTGCGTTGAATTGTGCAATAGCATGTGGCCTCCTGAAACTGGAACTGATAGATATAGTATGGTCTATCGGAGTTGCCTCTAAACGTCTGGAATGAACACAAGGCGTCAGTTCCGGACATTTTTCCTTTTCAAGCGAAATTCGCCCGGCGTGCAGTGATGATGTTGATGGAAAAGTGAGCGCAATTGGCCTGCGCTCAGGCCCACCAGTTCGCTGATCTTATCGATAGTGAGGTTGGTATCTTGCAGCAGAGTTTGTGCGTGGACCAACCTTTGCCGGGTGAGGTAATTTTTGAAACTCCGGCCGGTTTCGGCATGAAAGCGCTGGGTAAACGCGGTGCGGGAAAGACCAATATGACGAGCCAGTATGTCGATGGAGAGTGGTTTGTGGAGGTTGTCGTGGATATATTCGATGGCGGTGCGAATGGAGTCGGCTTTGTATGTGACGGGTAAACTGGCGGGAAACCTCCACGATGAGAGGAAGTGGCCTCGCGCCAAATCGCGGCGCAGTAATAAAAGCAGGCTGTTGAGCAGGTGAAAACAAACCTCACCTTTTTCCTCGTTTTGCAGTTCGGCACTTAAACCGGCAAATAATTGGGCTACCAGCAGGTTTTTTACCCAGCCGCTTTCCGAGGGGGAACTCAATTCTCTCCGATTTCCCCGGGTACAGGAGATACTGCATTCCAGTCCCTGACCATTCACCAGGCCGGGACTAAACAACAACGTTTTGCTATAAGCCTTGCCAGGCGGGCTTGTCACCGGCGGCCTCAAGCCGCCCCACTTGGGTAGCCCTGCTGGAATGAAAAGCATGTCGCCCGTGCGGCAACCGACATAATAGTCAGCGATACGAATATTGACCTGTCCCTCCAGCACACACGTCATCGTTGGTTGTGAGGCCTCTACCAGATCGTCCTCAGGCCAATGCGCCAGCACCGTTCGCTTCTGGTGGGCATGACGCCGTCCCCGCACCACCACGCGCGGACCGCGGCGCGGGCAGGGCCGGGCAATGCAATGCGGGGGCAGTGGCTGCTGCAGAAACTCGTCGAGCGTGAGCCGTGCCACCAGAAGATGCGAGACGTGGTGTGCCTCCAAACGGTTTTGGATGAGGGCCAGGGCATCGTCAAGCAGGCCGAAATCGGTAGTAGAAGAACTCATTACGCAGACACCGGGCACACCGGGCAGGCGGCCTCGCTTAGTTCCGGCACGGCCTGTCTTGTATTTTTGAGTTTAATCGAATACAAGAGTGTGTCATCTGTTCCGGTATTTCAAAGTAGCAGGAGCAAACTCATTAAGGCATTGTTCCAGTCGCAGCAGATCGCTTATCCACCAGCCGGTGAGGGAAAGTTCAAAGCAACCCCCGTTTTTGAGATTGAATTTCAAAAAGCCAGGTTTGCGGCGCCACGATTCCACTTCGTCCCACCGGCATCGGCGTTTGACCCCAAAGTAATTGCACTCAATGCCGTCTGCACTGAGAATGACGCGGGAAGTCACGATATAAGCAGCGGTAATGAGTAGTTTGTGAATTAAGTCTTTTTCTTCTCTTCGTTGCATGGAGCGCTCAGCCACGGCACTTGTCGCAGTATGTGTAGGGGTGTGCGGCGGCACGCCCGCGACGTAATACATTCGTTCAACAAGTGTCCGGTGCTGGTTTCGTAGGGGGGCACGTCCACATCGAAAGAGAATAGTGATAAAAACGTTCCCGGGCGTGCCGCCGCACGCCCCTGCGGGCCATTGTCCTGGTTGTATGGGCGACGAATGTGTGATGTCGCGGGCACATTGCCATGCGCCCCATAGGCATCAAGCTTAGAGCGTTTAGAAAAAGCCATTTTGTGATTGTTAGACTGTGGTTATGGCACTCTCCGCATCGCATTCACCATCATCGCCAGAGCCTAAACGTTATCCAACCGACCTTACCGATGAACAGTGGGGCATCATGGAGCCCTTTTTCCC